>JAABUT010003209.1_pt1 | contig 14350 bp, 14 predicted proteins | sample 5559281 | NCBI WGS metagenome assembly JAABUT01 (sample SAMN10711880, study PRJNA513359) | rock metagenome | isolation source: Antarctica rocks | place: Antarctica: Victoria Land, Ricker Hills nord | collected 2016-01-04
GCCGGCGGTGATAATTTATCCGTGCAATGGCAGTTGCCGGATGGTACGATGGAAACGCCGATCGCCGGAACCCACTTGTCGCCTTACACCAGCACCATAGCTGCAGCTGCAGATCAAACGATCAGTTTCGCTGCAATTACTTCAAAAATTGTCGGCGATGCATCTTTTGCGCTCAGGGCTACGGCTTCATCCGGGCTGGCTGTTAGTTTTAAAATTGTTTCCGGCCCGGCTACGATTTCGGGTAACACGCTTAGCATCACCGGTGACGGAACCGTGGTGGTAGAAGCTACTCAAACGGGCAATGCTTCTTTTACCGCAGCAAAAACAGTAACGCAAAGTTTTACAGTTTTGCCAGCTTCAACTACTTGTTCTGCTACCGGAACAATTTTGCGTGAGGAATGGCGGAATGTTTCCGGTAATAATCTTTCGGATTTTTCTTTTCAAACCACACCAACTTCAAGCAGCCAGCTTACCAATTTTGAAGGGCCGAGAAGCGTTGCTGATAATTATGCTTCGCGCATCCGCGGATACATCTGCGCGCCGCAAACCGGCGGTTATGTTTTCTGGCTGGCTGCTGATGATGCGGCCGAATTGTATCTTTCTACAGATGATAATCCGGCCAATAAAATCAGGATTGCAAACGTGGTTAGCTGGACGGATTTTCGGGAATGGACGAAATATGCTTCTCAAAAATCTGCCACCATAAATTTAGTTGCGGGCAAAAAATACTACATTGAAACGCTGCATAAACAAGGTGCCGGCGGTGATAACCTTTCGGTACAATGGCAGCTGCCCGGCGGAACAATCGAAAGCCCGCTGCCCGGCAACTACCTTTCCCCGTACAGTGCTGCGCAATTAAGTACCACACTTTTCAAGGCGAACAGCATCGTGCCAGCAGCGGTAATTTCTACAGATATTGTTTCTGAAACGGTAAAAATCGGATTGTTTATCTATCCAAACCCGGCCGTGCAGCAAACCAATGTAGAATTTGCTTTGCCGGATGCCGGGCAAACTACCATCCTGATGTACAACGCAAAAGGCCAGCTGATGCGTAAACTATTTGATGCCATGACGCAAGCCAATACCAAAACCCAGCTGATGCTGAACGTTGGAAATTTGCAAACCGGTTCTTATCTCATCAATTTAATCAGCGGGAAAAATATACTGACCAAAAAATTAATCGTGGTAAAATAAATTATCCGCTTGTCGGCAAGTTAAATCGAGAATTTGCTTGCCGGCAAGCTTTTGCAGAAATCGTTAATTCGATATCATCAAACAAAAAAATAGGTGATAAAAGAAGCATTTACTGCAACTTTCAATCTCATTTGGCTGTAAAAGTATCAGGCGCAAGTGTTTTGCAGCTCTTAGTATTGAATACGCAGCAAAGCATGAAAAACGAGATGGAAGTATATTTTACCAGTCCGATTTTGGGACAGATTTATGGCAAGGTAACAGCAGAAAGTGATGGTTTATACCTGTTTATCGGTAGCAGTATATTGGTTAGTATTGAATTGCGGCGGCTTGAATCGGGCTGGATATGTGAAAAAGAAGAATGGCTGCATAATTCGCAGGTGCAAGAATTAGGCGAACAGATAGATAAGGAAGAGGAATGGAGTTCTGCGAGATAAGTTTTATACAGACAAATATTTCTCTAATACAAATTTATACCTGTAAAAACAGCATCAAATAAATTTCCTCCGCAGTAATTGAAAATGCTAAACGCAAAGTTTTTTAACCATTACATCCAGATTGGTAGCTTCTGTGGATAGGTAACGGCGGATAACTTCAAAATCCCGATCGGAAGCAGAATTCTCATCCAGTAAAGAAACCAAGCCCAAAATATTGGCAATAGATTTATTAAAATCGCGGCCAATAGTTTGCTGGAGTTGTTCTTTGGAAATTAAAGATTCGGATAAATGATACTGCTTTTTTGTTTCGAAAGCATTGACTAAAAATTCCATAAGACAATTAGTTAATAGACGTTTACAAAAACCCTAAACCTGTAACTTGATCAAGCAAATTAATAGCTTTATCTGTTGACAGAACTAAGATATATATTGTTTTGCCGATTAATATTATTGTGGAAAAATTAATAAACTTTCTTGCATTAAATAAAAAGTTATCAACATTTGTCCTTAAAAATCAGGGTTATTTCCTCAATTCAATTTAAACAAAAGCAACAAGATTTTAAGATGCCATCAGGTAAAATATCCCGGAAGCCAGCATTTGCATATCCAGCGGTTTGATTGGTTTTTGAGTGTTTAATAGTTCCATAAAAACAAGTTTTAAATTCTGGTTTATGGTTTCAAAGTTCTGCAAGACCGGCTGCCCGCAAAATTAAGTATCGGCATATCAAAGAATTGTATCGATAAAAGAAGCATTGCTGCCAAAATATTTTGGGATGGAACGATATTGGTTTTCGTCAAGGTCTATGCTTCTTTTATCGGCATAATTTTATTGTTTTAGGTTGAAATAAGGGATATACTTGCCCACACAAAAAACCAAACCGAAAAAACCCGTACATGAAAAATATACTTTTTGCAGCAACCGTTTCCATACTATTTTTATCGGCCTGCAATCATCAAAGCAATGATGAAGGTTCCATCACTTATAGTTTGGATTACCAGTTGCCGGACAGTTTAAAGCGTTTTGCAGCATTTTTGCCGAAAGAAGCCAAAGTGTATTTCAAAGGCGATTCTACGGTGAGCATCCAGCAATCCAAACAGGAATCGACCACGATCATTACGGATAAAAAAACCGGTTTTATGCGTGTTTTGCTGAAATCCGCTTTCCGGCAGTTTATGGTAGATTACAACAAAGCCGAGCAGGCAGAAGAAATTGGCACGCTGCCGCCGCATACCGTTACCCCACAAAAAGAAAGCAAAACGATTGCCGGTTATCCGGCCCAAAAATATCTTTTTCAGGATAAACTGTCCGGCGAAACCACGGAAGCCTGGTTTACCAAAAATATTGCCGTACCGCAAAATTCCATAACGATGATGCTGGATTCTACTTTGGGCGTGCCGCTCGCTTTCACAATCAGCCAGGCCGTAATGAAAATGAAAGTAACTGTAAAACAGCTTAAATTTGAACTTGTTCCGGCAGGCGTATTTTCTACACCGATGGGTTACAAACAACTTACGCCGCAGGAATTAAGGGAAATGCCGGTGCAGAATTAACGTGTTCTTCAACCCAAAATCCAACAAAAGCAAACACGGCTGATCCTGATTTTCAGGCGATAGAAAAAGCATTTATCCTGCAAACCATTTCTGGCAAATACTTCTTTTATCAATAAAAAATCTATGTCAGCTCTTCAAAATTTTGTGCAATTGTCCGTTGCCGACGGAACGACTATGCAGGCTTATACGTCCATTCCGGCGCATGGAAAAAGCCCTTTTCCTGCTTTAATTTTATTTCAGGAAGCTTTTGGGGTGAACCATCATATCCGCAAATTAGCGGATCGTTTTGCCGATGAAGGTTATCTGGTAATCGCCCCGGAACTTTTCCATCGCACCGGGCCGGCCGGTTTAGAGATTAATTATACGGACTTTCCATCAGCCATGCCGCACCTGCAGGCTATTACGGTGGAAGGTTTGGAAGCTGATATCCACGCCGCCTGGAATTGGCTCAATAATAATTCGCAAGTAGTTCATGGCCAGGTTGTTGCTACCGGTTATTGTTTGGGTGGCCGGGTTAGTTTTTTGGCCAACACGTTGTTACCGTTTAAAGCGGCAGTATCTTATTACGGTGCCGGCATTGCACCGGAAATCATCAAAAGGGCAGCTTCTTTGCAGGCACCACATTTGTTTTTTTGGGGAGGAAAAGATCAGCACATCCCGAAAGAGCAGATTGAAACCGTCAAAACAGAACTTAACAATGCCCAAAAGAAGTTTGTTTATGTTGAGTTTTCTGATGCCGAGCATGGCTTTTTCTGCGATGAACGGGCCAGCTTTAATGCCGAAGCCGCAGAACTTGCATGGGGTTTAACGCTGGAGTTTTTTATCCAAAAGTTGAAAAGATAAATGCTTCTTTTATCGGTATAATTTTGTTTAATGAATTTAGATGCTGTTTTTATCAGGTCAAAATCAATACCGGATTGGTAAAAAACGAAAACTATGCGTCATAAGTATTGAACCTTAACACAAAAAATTCGTTAAAAAGACAATTGTTGTTTAATATTTTCGAAATCTTATCAATTCAAACTTATTCATGAAAAAGCTAATTTTAATTTTTGCTGTCATCTTTTCTTTATCTGCCGCTACCGGAAATTTTGTGCAAGCGCAAACTGCAAAGCAAACTTACTACAAGAATGGACACAAGTATGTTACCAAAACCAAAATCCGCCATGGCATGTCCAAGCGTGCAAAAGGCGCAATCATCGGCGGTGGTGCAGGTGCTTTGGGCGGCGCATTAATTGGTCATGGTGTTAAAGGTGCGCTAATTGGCGGCGCGTTGGGAGCCGGTGCCGGTTATGTAGTTGGCAATGAAACAGATAAAGGAAAATCACGTGCCGGAACGCATACCGTAGTTAAACGTAAAGTAGTGCATTAATTAGCATACTTCTTTTATTACCAAAAAAATCCTGCCGTCAATTAACAGCAGGATTTTTTTATGAAGTTTTATGTGATCAGCAGCAGTCTAAAAACAAATTAATTTATAAACGGTTGCTTACGATGTATTTAAAACTTAAAACATGACTCCATTTGCATTATTAGCCAGAGTAGAAGCCAAGCCTGGCAAAGAACAAGCCGTAGAAGATTTTTTGAAATCAGCATTAGCTTTGGCAGAGCAGGAAGCCGAAACCATAACTTGGTACGCTTTAAAATTAGGCCCATCTACCTTTGGTATTTTTGATACATTTAATAATGAAGAAGGCCGCAAAGCGCATTTAGCCGGAGAAATAGCCAAAAACTTAATGGCGAATGCTTCAGAATTATTATCGAAAGACCCGATAATTGAACAGGTAGGAATTTTGGCGCAGAAGTAAATTTGCATCCATAAAAAAAGCATGGCCAATTGAGCCATGCTTTTTTTATGCGGTAATATTTCGGTTCTAATTCAGCGAAGCCATATCAATTACAAAACGATAATGCACATCACCTTTTAAAGTGCGTTCGTAAGCTTCGTTGATCTGGTCGATGTTGATCATTTCTACATCTGAAGTAATCCCTTTTTCGGCACAGTAATCCAGCATTTCCTGTGTTTCTTTAATCCCTCCAACCAAAGAACCAACAATGCTGCGGCGGCCAAAAATCAGGTTAACAGCATGTACGTCAGAAGGTTCCGGCGGAACACCAAGTAAAACCATAACACCATTGGTACGCATTAATGGCAAATAATCATTATAGTTATGTTTTGCAGAAACGGTATCAATAATAAAATCAAAAGAATTAGTTAAGCCTTTCATGGTTTCCGGTTCGGTTGTTAAGGCAAAATGATGTGCACCCAATTCCTGTGCATCTTTTTCTTTGGATGGAGAACGGCTCAGCATCGTAACTTCTGCACCCATAGAAGCAGCCAGTTTTACGGCCATGTGGCCTAATCCGCCCAAACCAACTACGGCAACTTTGTCGCCTTCTTTTACGCCCCAATGTTTCAACGGAGAGTAAGTGGTGATGCCAGCACATAATAAAGGTGCAACTTTTTCTAAAGGCAATTTATCAGAAACACGCAGCACAAAGCCTTGTGTAACAACAATATGTGAAGAATAACCACCATTGGTGATGGTTTTTCCATCCTGGGATTTGGAGTTGTAAGTCTGCGTATGTCCGTTTTCACAATATTGCTCCAGGTCGTCTTTGCAATTGTCGCAATGGCCGCAGCTATCTACAAAACAGCCAACACCAACGGTATCGCCTTCTTTAAATTTAGATACGTTTTCGCCCACGCGGGTTACGGTTCCAACAATTTCGTGTCCGGGAACAACCGGATATTGCGTGCCGCCCCATTCATTACGTGCGGTGTGGATGTCGGAGTGACAAACGCCGCAGTATAAAATTTTAATTTCCACGTCATCAGCGCCTGGTTCGCGGCGGTCAATCTGATGAGGTGCTAAAGGTTTATCGGCTTTTTCGGCCGCATACGCTTTTACTTCTGTCATGTCCTGTTTTTAATGTTGCAACAAGTATCGTGGGTTTATTGTTTATGAAAAGTCAAAAGCTATTTCGCCAGTTTAGATTTCCAACCCATGTTGCCAATTATGTAAACCTGGCGCTAAACAAAAAAGCCCTGGCTTTTAAAACCCGGGCTTTTGTTCTTGAACTTGATTACGTTTTTATTTCTTAAAAAGAGGCTTGATCAAGTATTACAATACAAATATACTATAAATGTAATACAATGTGATACATTCGAAGAAAAAGCTTATATAATTGGACTATCATAAACTTGAATATTTTCTTTCTGAAGCCAGGCTGAACCGGTTTCTGGCAGCTTGTAGTGGCTCTCCTTCAAAAGCACAAAACTTGTATGCAATCAATCTTAAAGTGTCTCAATCAGTTTATCCTATCCTGAATCTGTTTGAGATATTTCTGAGAAATGCTGTGAATAGGCAGGTTGTTAATTATTTTGATGATGCTGATTGGATTATAAACCAGCAAAACGGATTTATGAACCATCCGGATTTGGCCCGATCTGGGTATTTTATAAAAGGAAATATTCAGCGTGCAGCAAACGTTATTTTAAAAAAATCAAGTACGGTTACTGCCGGTAAAATTATTACGGAACAATCCTTTGCGTTCTGGAGTAGCCTTTTTGAACCACATCATTTTAGGTTGATCGGTGGTGCACCATTACAATGCTTTGTAAATAAGCCCGCGAATATTAACAGAAGTCATGTTACGATTAAATTAAATGCTGTCCGTAATTTTAGAAACCGCGTTTATCATAATGAACCTATTTGTTTTAACGGTACAGCTATTGATTTTTCAGCAACTTATACAATTAGGCAGCACATTCTGGATATGCTTAACTGGATTGATCCCGAACTAACCAGTTTTATCACACAATTCGATAAGATTGAGGAGTATATTCGCGAAGTCGATTCCTTGTAGAAAGATAGATTACATGATTTAATCTTTATGATTAATCAAAAACGACAAACCAATCTCCCATTTTTCCGGTACTATCTATAACACCAATTTTACCCCGATAAAAACAGCATCATGCCAAACCGCCTCGTCAATTCTACTTCGCCCTATTTACAACAGCACGCTAATAATCCCGTAGATTGGTTTCCCTGGGGACAGGAAGCACTACAAAAAGCAAAGGCCGAAAACAAGTTATTGCTGATTAGTATCGGCTATTCTGCTTGCCACTGGTGTCATGTGATGGAGCATGAAAGCTTTGAAAAACAGGAAGTTGCCGAAATAATGAACCGCTTTTTCGTTTGCATAAAAGTAGATCGTGAAGAACGGCCGGATGTGGACCAGATCTATATGAGCGCCGTGCAATTAATGACCAACCGCGGCGGCTGGCCGTTAAATTGTATTTGTTTGCCCGATCAGCGTCCGGTTTACGGCGGAACTTATTTTCCCAAAAAAGACTGGCTCAATCTGTTACTTAATTTAGCCGAATTCTGGAACGAAAAACCACAAGAAGCAGAAGAATACGCCGCCAAACTTACAGATGGCATTCATAAATACGAACAATTTGAGTTTGTAAACGAAGCAAAAACTTTTTCCAAAACCGATCTGGAAGCGATTGTGAAGCCTTGGAAACGGCAATTTGATATGGTTGAAGGTGGTTTAAACCGCGCGCCAAAATTCCCGATGCCCAACAATTGGCAATTTTTGATGCGTTACGCACATTTGATGCAGGATGAAGCCGTGCAGATGAGCGTTCGCATCACGCTGGAAAAAATGGCTTTTGGCGGAATTTATGATCAGATCGGCGGTGGTTTTGCGCGATACTCTGTGGATGGGAAATGGCATGTTCCACACTTTGAAAAAATGCTGTACGATAATGCGCAATTGGTGAGTTTGTATGCTGAAGCTTTTACCTGGGCGGTTGATCCTTTGTATCCGAAAATTATTGCTGAAACTTTGGCTTTTATCGAACGGGAACTCACTTCTCCCGAAGGTGGTTTTTACTCGGCTTTGGATGCCGACAGCGAAGGCGTGGAAGGTAAGTTTTACACTTTTACCAAAGCCGAAGTCGAAGAAGTTTTAGGTGAAGACGCGGAATTGTTCAATATTTATTTTCATGTAACCGACGAAGGAAACTGGGAAGAGGAGCAAATCAATATTTTTTTCAGGAAAGATGATGCCGATGAGTTGGACGAACGTTTCGGGCTTTCGGTGGACGAACTGCAGACGAAAATCAATCAATCCCGTCAAAAAATACACGATAAAAGAAGCACGCGCGTTCGCCCCGGATTAGACCATAAAATCCTGGCCGGCTGGAACGGCTTAATGTTAAAAGGTTATTGTGATGCTTACCGCGCGCTAAACGAGCCGCAATATCTGGAAACCGCCAAACGCAATGCTTCTTTTATCCTGCAAAATCTCTCCAACGGAAACGGAAAACTGAACCGCGTTTACCAAAATAATTCACCTGCTTTTCTGGATGATTATGCTTTGGTTGCCGATGGTTTGATCGCGCTGTATGAAGTTACTTTTGACGAAAAATGGCTGCTCGAAGCACGAAAAATTAACGATTATGCTGTTGATCATTTTTACGACCCGGCAACCGGCATGTTTTTTTATACTTCGGATGAAGACGTGCAACTCATCGCCCGGAAAACGGAAGTAATGGATAATGTAATTCCATCTTCCAACTCGGTTATGGCCCGGAACCTCAAAAAATTGGGTTTGCTTTTTGACCACGAAGAATATCACCGGCTTTCGGGCCAGCTTTTACTAAATATCGAAAAAAGCATGGCACCATACGGTTCGTCGTTTTCTAACTGGGCGATGCTTCTTTTAGACGAGGTTTTTGGCGTTTATGAAATCGTGATCACCGGCGAAAAATCCGAAGAAAAAAGAAGAGAATTTGAGAAAAAATATCTTCCAAACAAAATTATCCTGGGCGGAACAAAAGGAACTTTACCTTTGTTGCAGGATAAAATCGGTAGTAAAAACAGCATTTTTGTTTGCAAAGACAAAACCTGCCAGCTGCCGGTTGATGAAGTTGCAGAAGCTTTTAAACAGATTGTAGAATGAGTAACAAGTATTTAGTATCAAGATGATTTGCAGCGTGCAGCTTACTTGATACCTGATACTGAATACTTGATACTATAGAAAATTATTATGAAAATTGAACCACAGCACGTAGTATCATTAACTTATGATTTGTACGTAGACCAGGAAAATGGCGAAGAAGGTTTGGTAGAAAGTGCCACCCAGGAGCAGCCGCTGACATTTATTTATGGTGCCGGCCAGATGTTGCCAAAATTTGAAGAGCATTTGAGCACTTTGAGTGCGGGCGATCAGTACGAATTCCGGTTGACCGCCGAAGATGCTTATGGCGAGTATGATAACGAAGCCATTGCCAGTTTGCCAAGAGAAATGTTCGGAACAGAAGAAGTTCCGGCGGTTGGCAGCATGTTGCCTTTGCAGGATAATGAAGGCAACCATTTGCAAGGCCAGGTAGTTTCTGTTGTAGAAGATGCCGTTTTAGTGGATTTAAACCATCCGATGGCTGGCCAGGCTTTACATTTTAAAGGTGAAATTTTAAATGTCCGCCCGGCAAATGAAGAAGAATTATCTCATGGCCACGCACATGGTGCAGATGGAAATGCTGGTCATTAAAAACCAAATGCTTCTTTTAGCACATAAAAATTGGTGAATAAAAAATCCCGGTCTTTTTGGCTGGGATTTTTTTTGTATTATACGTTTATACAGGTCAGTTTTTATAAAAACATTAATAAACTATCTTTTCAAAAAAGTTATCTATACTAAAGTGGAATTAATTATTTACCAGGAGTCGGATAAGGATTAGATTATTTGTCGAAATCTAAATAATATTTCGCATGGTTTCTCGATAGTCTTAAAATTTTGACTTTTACTTTTTGATATTCTTCTTAAGGTATTCAAGAATTTCCTGACAAAGATTCCCTAAAGCGGGTTGAGCAGTTTGATCGGCTTCGTTTGTTAATAAAATGATACCAATATTTAGTTCCGGAAATAATGCTAAATAACTGGAGAATCCAAAAGAACCTCCGCTTTGAAAGATTCTTCTATACCCATCGTTTGTTTTATTTATTTGCCAATTTAAGCCGATAGCAAATGTGTTGGTGTTTCCATATGTAGTTTTATGTGACAAAGCCACTATTGGATTATTTTCATTAAAATGAAAACTAATATACTTCAGCATATCTGGTATGTTAGAATATAAGCCTCCTGCCGGTCCTATTATTAATGGATTGTAAGGCATTAACAGACCTTTGCCGTTATATCCTTTTGCAATTTCCCTTAGTTCTTTCGTTTCGTAGGTCAAAGCTGTACTAGACATCTTTAAGGGTTTGGTTATATATTGTTTAATCAAATTAGCATAAGACGTTTTATAAACACTTTCTAAAATATAACCTAACAACTGGGCACCAGCATTAGAATAGGAAAATTTATAACCCGGAACTGTATCAATACTTACTTTATGTAGGTCTTTAAAAAAATGTTCACGTGTATAATGTTCCTGAATCCTATAAATTATAAATGGTAAGGAATCTGGATTTGATTTAAAAAGATTGGGATTATCAGGTAAAAAGAAAGGTAGCCTGGACATATGATTTAATAAATGATATAGACGAATAGGCTGGCCTTTATATTCAAGATTTGGATAAGAGCCAGTTAAATAAAGTCGAATATCATCGTCTAGTTTTACTTTTCTATCTTTCACTGCTTGAGCTAATAGTATACCTGTAAATGTTTTGGTAATAGATCCAATTTCGTATAATGTTGAGTTAGTAGGTAAATTGTTTTCTTGACGACTTATAGAACCAAAATGGTACATTGTTCTAAAGCCGTTTTGGACTATACCAATAGATAAGCCAACCCGTAAAGAATCCTTAATAAAGGCTTTTCCTTTTGCGTTTACCAAGCTATCTAATTGCTGCTGCAATTTGCCTGTTAAGGTTTGTGCGTAGCTGCCAGTTAAATTAGCAACGAATAATAAAAAAAAGATTAACCTTTTCATTATAAATATAAATAACTAAATGATGGTAAAAAGCTGATTGGGATTTTTGCTGAAACTAAATTATGGTTTCTCCGGCTGTTCTGGTTGCTTGGGTTGTATAGGTGGTGTTGGAATATTGTTTTTAGTAGAGTTCTTGCGGATTTGTTCAACCTGCTTTTTCCATTTCTGGCTGTTAAATTGTTTGCGCAGCTTTTCTCCCTGTTTCCGAATATCTTCCTGTTGCTTTTTCCATTCGGGGCTGTTAAAGTATTTAGTGGTGGCCTCGTTAACAGATTTGCTAATTTCTTCCATTTGCTTTTTCCATTCCGGGCTGTTAAACTGTTTGCGTATTTCTTCGCCCTGGATCTTAATATCAACCATCTGTTTTTTAAACTCCGGGCTGTTAAATTGCTTGCGCATTTCTTCGCCCTGGATTTTAATGTTTGCCATCTGCTTTTTCCATTCTGGGCTATTAAATTGTTTTTGCATTTGTTTACGCAAAATTTCGCCTTGTTTACGCATTTCTTCAGTTTGCTTTTTCCATTCCGGGTTAGAATGAAACTTATTATTGAAATTGTAAACAAATTTATTTGAATCCGGGAACTTAAATTTAAAATCAAAGTTTTGGAGTTCGTTTAACTTTGAATTCTCTTTTAAAAATTCTTTTTGTGCATCTTGTGGCAATTCATTTATCGAATTGTATTCTTTTTTATTGCCTAAAGAATCTTCTAAAACAATCTTAAACTTGTTTTTGGATTTGATGGAAGTATCAGCAGATAGATTGTAAAAAATCTCTTTGCCTTGAAAAGATAATTTCTGACTTGGTTTGTTTCTGGATTGATGTTCAATATTGATTGTATCTGCTATCATCTCATTTATAGAAGAATTGTGTGATTTATGAACAGGCAACATTTTATCAGCTGGGAGCTTAACTTTAGAAGAATTAGATGCTGTTTTTACCATACTAAAATTAGTGAGGCGATGAACCGCTAAATTTTTCAATGCTTTTTTTACCGGCATATTCCAGGCAACAGAAATTCCAATTACGATAAAAGCAAGCAGCGATACAACCAATTTTTTTTGGGGCGAAGGTTCGTTAATTTTCATATTTGTGATTCTTTTAATTCGGTTTAATAAAGTGTATTTTTTTCCGTTGGAAGCTAAAGCAAGCGTTAAATTTGTACTTCTGTTCTCTTCAATCAGCAGCAAAGCACGTGCATAAGCTATTTTATGCTGAGTATTGTCCAGCACCAAATCATCACAACATTGCTCGCGGTATTTGTTGATTTCACGTTCCATCAGCCAAATTACAGGATTGAAAAACAAGAAAGATTGAACGATGCAAAGCAGCATATTCAGCAGATAATCATTTCGTTTAATGTGCGCCAGTTCATGCAGCAAAATAGCTTCTGTTTGTTCTGCAGATAATTGGTTGATCAATGCAATCGGAAAAACAATTATCGGTTTGATAAAACCCAATGTTAGCGGTACAAAAATTTTATCAGACAAGTAAACCGATACTGTTTTTATCAACCTAAAATTGGAACTCAATTGATTTGAAATATTGGTTAAGTAACTATCCAATTTCAGATTTTTATGATTTCTAAACCAATTGATATTGATCAAACCAATTATTAATTTCAATATACAAAACAGTAATCCAATTAAATAGGAACAAGTAATTAAATAAGCGTAACGGCTTGTCCAAAAGCTAAATTGCAGCCACAAGTTTGGCTTTGAAATTACGGTTGAAATGTTGTTTCCAACTTTATCCGGCAACAAGTTTGGATTAAAAGAAGTAACCTGGATTTGCTGATAATGATGAAAAAAAGTTAAAATAAACCCGGCAAACAAACACAAGTTAGCCGCATAATAAAGATTGAACTTTAACGACGGCGTACTTTTTTTATAGCCTAAAAACAGCAATTGTAACAACACATAAACTACTGCGCCTTGCAGGCAAGATTCGGGCAAAGTTTTACTAAGTGCAAGTATGAATTGGTTAGTTTCCATAATTGTAATTGTTATTTAAGTTGATCCAGATATTTTTTAATCGCTTCCAATTCTTCCGGCGAAGATTTGTGATCGCTCAAAGCCTGCATTACCAATTGAGAAGCAGAACCGTTAAATGTGCTGTCAATCAGTTTATTGACTAAACTTTTCTGTGTTTTTTTCTGGTTGAGCAATGCTTTGTAAACATGCGTCCGGCTGCTGGCATCGCGTTCTGTCAAACCTTTTTCGTGCATCAGTTGCATCAGTTTTAAGGTTGTGGTGTAGCCAATCTCCGTTTGTTTAATTTTGCTTAGTTCTTCATTTACTTCACGAACAGTGCAAGATTTTTTCTGCCATAAAATCTGTAAAATCTCCAGTTCGCTTTCGGTTGGTTTGTTGTTCATCCTTTTATTACGAATATTTTCGTATTTCAAATGTACGAAGTTTTTCGTATTAAACAAATATTTTTTGAAAAATTATTTTTGGGGATCAAATGTCGCATAGTGCTGAATTTTAAATAAATTAGGCTTTTAAAGCCCAACAACTATATCTCCATGAAATTAAAATTAATTACTGTATTTATTACTTTTTTGCTAACAGAAAATCTATGTTTCGGTCAGCAGGATAATGTAGTAGCTTATATAAAGACGAATGCTGTTCTAATCGATACAAATTCTAACAACTTACAGAATTTATCAGCATTAGATAAAGTTTTTGAAGGCCGCAGGATAATTGGTATGGGAGAAGCTACGCATGGAACTCAGGAATTTCAGGCCAATAAATTTCTTTTTCTTAAATATTTGGTAACGAAACTAAACTATAAACTTTTTGGTATCGAAGCTAATTTTACAGAATGCAGAAGAGTTAATGATTATGTATTTTATGGAAAAGGTGATGCAAAAACGGCAATAGATGGCATGTATTTCTGGACTTGGAACACAACGGAAATTTTAAAGATGGTTGAATGGATGCGAAGCTACAATGTAAATAAACCCGACAACCAAAAGATTAAATTTTATGGTTTTGATATGCAATATGATGTTTATGCTATACAGCAAATTACTGAAAAGTTGAAAAGGTTGGATAGCGTTTATTTTAATGCAAATTATAGTCAGCTTGCTCATGTAGATACTGTTAAAGGCTTATATTCACCATCTGTTAAAAGAAAAAGAGACTCTATAGTAAGCGGACTGATCGATCCGCTCAAAACCTATGTTAATAATCAGGAAAACAATCTCTTAAAAATTTA
>JAABUT010003210.1_pt1 | contig 14349 bp, 17 predicted proteins | sample 5559281 | NCBI WGS metagenome assembly JAABUT01 (sample SAMN10711880, study PRJNA513359) | rock metagenome | isolation source: Antarctica rocks | place: Antarctica: Victoria Land, Ricker Hills nord | collected 2016-01-04
CGAGTTTTATACTCAATTTCAACAACTATTCTTCTATCTAGACTATCAAGAAAAACAGCTGATCGTTGATTTAAAGAATAAAATAAATTCTCGACTTCAATTCGCTTGAGTAACTCAATTGATTCAATTCAGTACTCTGAAAGAAATTCGTTTCTATCTCATTCAATTGAATAACGATCAACGAGCTATTCGAGAGATCAAGAATAGAGAAGCAATGATCAAAGCTTAAACAACTAAACAGATCATCTTCGCTGAAGAATCATACAAAGCTACTCGTAGAATCATAGAAATGAAGATGACTGATCAGTCAAAATCACGCGACGCTGTTTTGACTAACGTCAAAGAAAATGACTTACTAATCGAAAACTGCTTTCTTTGTCATAAGTCTGATCATACTTCTAAAGAGTGCTTGAATAGATCTTTCAGAATTAACACATTAGATGACGAGTTTGATCATTCTTTGAACTTCAATTCAGAATCTGATTCAAAAAACTAGTCATCTCTTTCAGAGTCATTGAAGAGATAGAGATCATTTCTTTGTGCAATCTAATCGACGAAATTTCATCTATCGAAGAGAACTACTTCGAAAAGTCATTTCTAGTCAATGTCACTCTATTCTCGCAAGACGAATTCTTCAAGCTACGATCTCTGATAAATAGTGACTCGATGATCTACATCTTGATTCATACAAAGCTAGTCGATCAAATATGTCAGAAGCTTGAAATTCAACTCATACGACTAGCTAAAGAGAAGTTAATAAGAGAATATGACGAAAAGCTGACGAAGAAGATCATTACTCATAAAATTCTACCCAATCTCACAGTCGAAAGTCATAAGAAATTGACTGTTTCAATGTTAATAGCTGATATAAATCATCATGACGTCATATTAGAAAAGCTCTGAATGAACAAAAATGAAATACTACTAGATATGCAAAACGATGTCATCGTTTTTTCGAATCAATTAGAAGCTTTCATTTTTGTTTTTTCAATGTCAGTCAGAGCTTCACACTCAAAATGATCACGATCATCAAATTCTTCTATTCGTTCAGCTTTCAAAGTGCTTCAACGACTCACTTCTACTGCTTCGAAAAAGAACTTTTCTATGTTCAGTGTGAAAGCTGCATCTTTTCATGCACTGATTAAATGATCAAAGAAGAGTCGCATCGAGATTTTCATCATGTCGATCGAAGATATTGATAGAGAAATAGTTTACAACACTCAATGTGAACTGAACGTTCTAGACGTCGCTTTCATCGATGCATCAGCTCAAAATCTAGAAGACATCAAAGTCAAGCTATCTTCGAAATATCAGAATTTTCTCGACGTGTTTGATTGAGCTCAAGTCGATATGCTATCATCTCATCGTTCATATGATCATAAGATAGAGCTCACTAACGATGTCACTTCTTCTAGATGTCGAGCTTATTGAATGTCACTCTACAAGCTTCAGAAGATCAAAGAATATCTGAACGAAAATCTGTCAAAGAATTTTATTACTTCTAGCAAGATCTCATATTTCTCATTCGTTCTATTCGCTCTGAAGATCAATGACGATCTTCGCTTCTGCGTCGACTATTGAAAGCTCAATGTCATTATCAAAAGAAATCGCTACTCTCTATCGCTCATAGATGAGATGATTGACAAAATCGTTGACTGCAAGCATCTGATTCGACTGAATATAATTTTCGCTTTCAACAAACTTCGTATGCATCTCGATAGTGAGAACTATACGATCTTCATTATCGCTCTAGAAGCGTACAAATCAAAGATTCTATCATTCGAATTAACAAATGATTCGATCTCGTTTCAGCAATATATGAACAATGTTCTATGAGACTTTCTAAATGACTTCTGTCAAGCTTATTTAGACGACATTCTCATATACAGCAAGACTCAAAAGAAGCATAGACAACATGTCAAGATGATACTAGATCGTCTACGAGACGCTGATCTGCAGATAGATATTTGAAAGTGCGAATTCGACGTAGAAGAAACAGTCTTCTTAGAAGTCATAGTATCAGAACAAGATCTTTGCATGAACTCTATCAAAGTGAAAGCTATAGTCAATTGAACTACATTTATCAATCTAAAAGAGATACAAGACTTCGTCAACTTCGTCAATTTCTATCGATGCTTCATCAAGAACTTTTCAAAACTAGTCAAGTTGTTCACTCAGCTGACTTGAAAAAACACGTCTTTTGTTTGAAACAAAGTCTGCGTCGAAGTCTTTAACAATCTAAAGAAGCAGATCAGCTCGATCTCAGTTTTGCGTCATTTCGATGTCAAACGTCAAGCTATTTTGAAAATCGATGCATTCAACTATGTAAAAGACGACATACTATCTCAGTATGATGATGAGAATGTGCTTCATTCGATAGTCTTTTATAGCAAGAGCATGATTTCAGCTGAATGCAATTATCACATCTATGACAAGAAATTGCTAACTATCATTCGATGCTTCAAACACTGATGATTCAAACTAGAAAATACTGAGCTATCTATTCAGATGTTTACTGATCATCAGACTTTGAAGATCTTTATGAAAAACAAACAGCTGACTCGATGACAAGCAAACTACCTGAATATTCTATTGAAGTTTAACTTTCAGATTATCTTTCAATCAGATAAAACAAACTTCAAAGTCAATGCTTTAACTAAAATGTCGATGATCGATAGTTCTGAATCAGCTAAAGACATAGATGATCGTTTTCAGACTATACTGATCTTGAATCGAATAGACGTTTTATTGATTGAGTTCGAAATCGAATCTGAATACGAGACTAATCTCTATCAACGCGTACGTCTAGTCAATCAGAAGAATGAACTATGCAATGAGTATTGACAAGATATGAACAAAGATGAACTGAAGCTTCATGACACGAAGCTAAAGAACTGTCAAATCATTGACAACGTTCTATTCAAAAAGAATCTACTATGAATGTTGAAACAAATGCATACGAAATTGCTTTGAAAGATTCACGATCAATCATCAATCTTGCACTCTGACATTAAATGAATGATTGATCTAGTTCAACGCTTCTACTATTGATCAGATCATCAAGCAACTATTTGACAATACATTCGAAACTGTCATGTCTGTCAGCGAAGCAAAGCATCTCAAGATGATACAAATGATTTGCTTCAGTCTCTATCAATTTCTCAGCAGCGTTGACAAGATATAACTATGAACTTCATCACTGAGCTATCTCTATCGAAAAACTATAACGTCATTTGCATGATCATATGTTGTCTCTTCAAAGAACGTCACTATGTTTTCTGTCATTGAGAAGACGATGACATCTCAATCGAAGAAACAGTATGAATCATGCTATGAAACGTCTATCGACTTCATGATCTACTCAGTTCTATCGTTTCGAATAAAGACTCTCAGTTCATATCGATCATATGACAAAGTCTTTGTAAACGACTGAAGATTCAAGTCAATCTATCAACAGTTTATCATTCAGAAATCAATGATCAGTTGAAACGAGCTAATCAAGATGTTGAACGCGAACTTTGAATCTACTGCAATTACATGCAGAATGACTGAGCTAAATGACTTTCAATGATGAAATTCAGTAACAATTTCAATACATTCTTGATTATTTCAATGATTTCTTTCTACTTCAATAAAGACTTTCATCTTCGAATGAGTTTCGATTCAGATACGACTGATTACAAAACGACTCGTCAATGTATTGAGACTAGAAAGATCGATGACATTGTCATTTGAATGAGCGAACTTCTTATCTTTGATCATCAACAATTGAAAAAGATCAAGCAGATCACTGAAGCTCAGATGAACAAGCATAGATGAGACGTCATCTATGAAGTAGATGATCAAGTTTGATTAGTCTTCGAAAACATCAAAATCACTAGATCATGCAAAGATTTGAAAGACAAGCAGCTCGATCTCTATTTAATCACAGTCAAAGTTGAGATCTTCTATCGTCTTTAGCTATCTAGAAGCATGAAGCATATACATTCAGTGTTCAGCTCGAAGTATCTACGATCTTCATCAAATGACTCTTTATCAAAACAACACTCTGAGTTCTTTAAATTGATGATCATTGAAGAGAATAAAAAGCATTGAGAAGTAGACGATATATTGAACTTCAGACAATATAGAGAAAGACTACAATACAAGATCAAATGAATCGAGATAGATCGTGACGATGAATGATACTATGTTGATAAAGAAAAATTCGATGACTCGAAGAAAGTTCTGAATGAATTTCACAAGCTATATTCAAATAAGTCGCACTAAATTGAAAACACGATGAATTTTTTGCTTTTATTTCTTTTCTATTCATGTGAACATGAATGTTCGAAGAAAGAAGTAATGTTATGAACATGTCTGAATCGATCAGAGTTCAGATCTAATTCTAATCAATTTGATTAAAGCAAGTCATGATGTTATGTCTAGTTTGAATCTAGCGCATTTCTTCAAGTCATTCTCAGCACTTCTTCTCGTTGTTCAACACTTTCTTCATTCATTTCTTTCATCATTTTTTTAGACAAACACATCTGACATATTACATTACATCTGTATCGAGTCTAGCACAGTCTCAAGTCATTATTTATAGAAGAGCTCGCACTCTTTCTCTTCTGTATTCTTAATGTCTTGTTATAGTTATTTCTAAAGAACAATACATACATATCAGCTCTGAGTCTCTTTGATTGAATGATCTAGACACGATCTCAACAAAAATCAAGTTTGACAACATGATGTTATCATTTCAATCTCATTCTCATTCATTGTTTTCAGTTTTTCAGTTTATATAGAATTGAATTCTCAGTTTCTCATGATGATAGCTCAGATCATTGCACAAATCTTGAACAATCAATCTCTCATTGTTCATCTTTTTGTAAACTCTGTTGCTATCATCATTACTTTTAAATTTGAGAAGCTTTTTGATATATCTAAGTATGAGAGAAACAAAGATTGATTGAATGCATGAAAGCAGAGTCTGATACAGCGCATGAACGTGAATGATGATCATTACTTCTCTCATTGAGTCAAGATCATTTATGTCAAGTCATGATTCATCATAAATAAGAAGACTTACAATTTAATGAATCAATATTGAATCAATGATCTTTGCATCATTTTCATCTTTGCAGATTGATGATACAAATTGTATCATTGCTGCAACAATTCTTTTGAGACAGAAGATGCTCATTTATATCTTCGCGAAATTCTGAAGCAAGACATGAATAGCTTTGTTGACTATTATAATCTCTTCTATCAAAAGAAAAAACATTTGTTGATGAAAGATTTTTCATTGATTGACTGTCTGAAGCGTAATGTCAATTATTTCACTCAAATCATCATTTTCTTCTGACAAAATCTTGATGAAACTCAATCATTCATTTTTCATCAATGAGTTCAAGCATTCTTTGATATTGATGAAGAGTTTCAGCAACTTAAGCATCATTAATCTTGTTTCATCTTCATCATTATTTCACTCATCAAAGTCAAGAGCATCTTTGCATTGACTAGTAATTTTTTAAGTTCAAAGATCATTATTTCTGTAACTGTTGTTTCAACAGTATCTTTGTCTCTTTCTTTCTCATTTCTTGATGAGTCAATGAATCTAAGCTTTGTCATTATCATCATTCAAGATAAGATTCTGATTATTTCTGAGATCAAGAAAATTTGCAACAAGTGAAAGCTGTGCTACTACTGCAAGTTGCAACATTCAAGCAAAATTGTTAAAGAATGCTCAAATAAGAAATTCTTTACTCTGCATATCATGAACATCTACAATAATGACATCATCAGTATAAATAAGAAAGTCTCACTCTCTGCAAGAAAAGTTTAGTTTCTGAGCTAAGTCACGCTCAGAAATCTGTATACATATCATCTTGTCTACTAATTTTAATCTTTTCACTCTCACTTCAATCATATAAAAAGTTTTCTGCTAAATCTGTCTTGAAACTCTTTGAATTCAATTTGACATTCAAAGATAATCACATGATAATATTCTGTATTCTACGTCAAGCTTAATTTAAAGTTTTTGCTCTCACTCTGATTAATAATGAAATCTTTGCTTATGTCTTTATGAATAAATTCTTCATGCAACAACATCATCTTTGCTTGCATTAATTAACTCATTCTTACAGACTTCAAGAATTTGATGATCAAGTTGCTTTAATTAACAACATTACTTATGTCATTGAAATCACAATGATTCTCAATGAATACATCAAAAAACTATTCTTTTATATTATTGAATTAAATCAGTATTTCATCATCATGAGTTTATCATGACTTCATCATCACATCATTGATGTTAATTTTGAACACAATATTTTAATCTTGTCTTTCTTTTTTTGTCTTAATCATTGTTATCAATTTCTCATCAAGATCTATGATTTTAATCAACAAGAAGAAAATTTCTCACTTGAAGTTATCAAAGTAGCTTTCTTTCAGTCTCATCTTTAATTCACTCACAAGAAATAACTCAGTTTATGAATCATTCACAAGAAGCAATTCAATTTATAGATTGTTTACAAGAAGCAATTCAGCATTCAGTTTGCTTGCAAGAAGCAATCTAGTTTCTCATTCATTTGAAAGAAGTAATTCAGTTCTCAATTTACTTGCAAGAAGTAACTCAGTTTTCAGTTCGCTTACAAGAAGCAATTCAATCTTCAATTTACTCATAAGAAGTAACTCAGTTTCTCATCTGCTCACAAAAAGCAATATAATCTTTCATTCACTTATGTTAAGAGTCTATCTAGAATGAGTTGAATAAAGATGTCATTTAACTAGAAGATAAATGCTAAGAAAGAAAGATAGCTACAGAAAAGAAGCTGACTACATATGTGTATTTCTCAGTCGATGCTAAACTCAATAAAGACTAGTCAAGATGATGAAGTGAGAATAAATCTGACAAGACTAGAAGATTGAGTCTGACAAGACTAGAATCGTGACATTACTTCTTTTCTTCAATGATTCATATTCACATGAATGTATTTTCTGCTTGATTCAATTGATTGTTTAATCATGATTTCACAAACTCAGATCTGTTAAATCGTGATTGATTGAATTGTTGATTAGCGCGATTTGTTCAAGTATTAAATATGAAAATCATCAACAATCTTCTGAATGTTTATAAATTTATCATCATCAGCGTTGTATCAATTGAGATCATTATCATAGTCATTTCATTTGACTTTATACTGAAGTTATCTTTGATATCAACGAAAATTCAATATATCATTGATTTCTCACTCATCTTCGTCGTTTATCACTATTGAATCTGAGAATTCATTCTTCTGATCAGACAAGAAGTCATCAACGACAAAGCAAAGCAGATCAGAATGAAATACATCATGAACATGCATAGACTCTGATAATTTCAGTTTATATGAAGAGTCAACAAAATCTAGATTAATGAAAGAATTGAGCATTTTGTCATTTAACTTCTTGAAAGATCTCGCTGTAACAATGTTTCTTTCATTCAGAAACATCTTTAATTTGATTTCATAATTGATCTTCTTTCTATGCTTATTAGCTTGATTCATCATTTGTTTTTATGTTTTGATCAAAGCTTCATGAGTGAAGATCAATGTCTTGTTCATTTGCTCAAATATATTCTTGACTTGATTAATCTGCAAGCGTTCGCGAATGCTTTCATACTCAATAATGTCAGAGTTGAAGCTCATATGAGAATGAAAGTTCTTGTTCATGAAGAAGAAAGTCAAGAAAATGACTGAGAACAAGATGTTATTATCAACAAACTTAATCATGAATAGTCACTTAAATCAATTATTCTGCATATATAAACAGAAGAATCAAAGATATCGCTTGATGTTCTGATTAACTTGTTCACTTTGATCGTTGATTTGAAAATGATAGATGATGAACAATCGAAGAAAAATGCTCAGTCGTTTGCAAAGAAACTTTCATAGTATAAAGATGAATTGTGAATCTCGATCAAATACTATGAAGCTTGATAGATCATGAGTTCAATATACTCATTGAATCAGCATTTCAGCTGTCTTTTTGACAGTGATATCTTCATCATCAATGATGCAAGAAATATAATGCCTTTCTTTTAACAATTTGCAGATGATCATCAAAATAGCATTATACTCACTTGAATCAAATAGATTAATAATGAAGTTCATTGCTATGTCTTGTCATTGCTGTTCAGATATCGATAAAGATTGAAGCATATCATTTGATTTATCTTTAGATGTCTTTGAGCATTGACAGATATAGCAGTTTTGAATATATCAATCTATCGTTTTTCGCATGAATGATCAATCGTAGTTTCGCTTTATGACTTTCACAGTTCTAAGAATATCAGAATGATCAACTGATAATTGATCATGTATCTCATGAATCAGATTCATTTGTAGAAGCTCGTTGAACAAAACTCATAGCTGACTATCATGATACAAGATTTCATTCTGAATTTGACAATTCTTCAATTTGATATCTTCATATTATGTCTCATCTCTTGCTATTACTTCGCGAAGTAGCATACAATTCTTGTCGATTTCATTAATCTTAAGAATCTGTTTATAAATTGATTCATCAATGTTCTTCTTTAAATCAACGATTTTCATTCAATTCAATGTGAGAATTGTAGTTTGCTGATAGTAACATTGTTCATTCTTAAGACTTCTAGAAATTGAATCAACTTGATGAGTCAATGCATCGACTTTAATGTTTTATTTGTTTGAGTGATACATGATTTTGAAGTTGAAGTCAACAAGCTTTTGTACTCAGCGCATTTGACATTTACTTAGCTTTTTATCTTTCATTAATGATGTTAAAGCTTGATAATCAGTGAACATCTTAATGAGTAGCTCAGTCAATTTCAGCTCAGATCATCAGTGCTTAAAGACATAAATGATTGCTAGTAGTTTCTTGTCATAAATCTTGTAATTGCACTCAGCGAGACTCAGATTCTTGCTCTAGTAAATCATTGAATGCAATGTTTCTTCATCATCATACTGAAAAAGTATATCATCATTGATGTAGTCAAATGAGTCTGTTTCAAGAATAGTCTTTTTATTTTGATCAAAATGACGAAGAATAAAGACTTCAATCATTCATTTCTTCATATGATCAAAGATCATTTGACAAGCTTGATCTCATTTAAATATCATCTTTTTTTGAGTTAGTTGAATCAAAGAATGAACAATCTTCGAAAAGTTCTTTGTAAAACGTCGATAGAAATTGCAGAAGTTGATGAAGAACTGCATCTGAGTGAGATTTGTAAAAGTAGATCATTCAACTACTGCTTATACTTTTCTGAGATTCATTTTTAGTTCTTCAATGAATAGCAATAGTTTCAGAAAGAAAATCTTCTGAACATGAAACTTGCATTTATTTATATTCATCTGAAGATCAGTCTCTTGTAGTTTATGTAGAACTAATCATACATGCTGCTTATGTTTCTTCAGTGTTTTGCTGTAAATGATAATGTCATCTAGATAAATCTGACAAAACTGATGAAGATAGTTAAATAGCACGTCGTTCATATAGTGTTAATAGAAAGTCGAATCGTTGATTAATTCAAAAGACATCACGTGATATTTGTAAAAATCAAAAGAGATGATAAACGTAGTTAAATCTTCGCTGCTCAAATGCATATGCAGTTTGTTGAAGATGATAATAATGTTCAATTGAGTCAGATACTTGCTATCTTGAATACAAGCGAAAGTTTCGTCTATTAGTGATAAGAAGTAGTGATCTCATTTGATCAAAGCATTGAGCTTTCTGTAGTTTACACAGAAACGCAAGCTATCGTCTTTCTTTTCAATGAATAGTATGAGCGAATCGTATGAAGCTGAGCTAGAAGATATAAAGTCTTTATTCAAATGCTTAATCAGATAATTCTTCATCTTTTGAAGCTTGTAGTCAGACATATGATAGAGATGACTTCAAGAAGATGTTTTCTCATCAATTAACTCAATTTTATGATCATAAAGATGATGAGAAAATAGTTGATCAGTCATCGCTTAATCAAACACATCTAGATAATCATGATATTTCAAAGAAAGCTTAGCTTTGACTTCTTTCAAGATTTCTTCATGTGAAAGCTCTTGTAGATTTACATCTTCAAGTTTATTTCTAGCTGTTTTTAAAAGTCGATCGATTTTCGTGATGATGATCGCGAAAGTAGTCATATTCAATCATTTGACTAGTGATTTATATGCAGCAGTCTTTATCATTGCTATGTTCATTGAATCAAAAGACGAAGCGAAGTTAATTGAATTAAATAATTTCATGATTTTATTGAATGAAGATGACTTTTCGCTGAGTTGAATGACAACAGAAGAGATAGATCTCTTTAATGATTGAGTAGAAGTCAAGCTTTTCTGTTTCATGATTGTTTTATTGCTTGAGAGTAGAACAATCGATTTCTGACTAGAAGTGAAATTCGAAAATCAAAGAAAATCGATTTGCATATCAATTACTAAATTGATTTTGTTCATTTATATTTTTTCAAGAATCATTTGATGTTGATTTAATCAAGTAATTAATATAAAAGCTGTGTCGATCGTATGATTTTGAACAGTCAGATTCAAATAAATGACATGAGTAATGAGTTTCTTAGCATAATGATTGTTGAATTCTTGAATTGACTTCGCTTTAATCAAAGTCAGAGACTTGATTTGCAACTGATCATAAACAATCTGCGTGATCACTTCATTAATGAATAAATAGTCAGCAGCTTTGATGTCAATCAATAACTTTAATGAGTAACTAATTTCATTGCTAGATAATACACATTCAATAGTTAAAGATTTTGAAGCAAAAAGATCATCTGAACTGCTCATTGTTAAAGAAATTAACACATCTTTCATCACGTCTTTGATGAAAGTCACTAGTTTTTTGTCTCATTCTTTGATTTCTCTGTAAATAATTTCTTCTCTTCTTTCAACATGATGATCTCATTGAGATGAGAAATGAATGCATGAGATGTTGAAGTAATAATTTTCAGCTGAGAGCAGTTCTTTGAAAGATGATTCAATACTTTGCAGTTGAAGCAAATGATTAACATTCTAAATTATTCAGATTTGAGAGTGAAAAAAGTAAGAAGTTGAACATAACTAGTAGTTGAGACTGAAGTTGATGTAAACGAAGAAACAAAACGTTTTTTCAAAGTTGCTATCAATTTGACTGTTTATTGCTCATTACGTAGCTGATAATTGACTTGTTATTTGTTATTCACATCTTGAAGAAAGATCTTGAGCTTATCAAGTGAGCTAAACTCTATGAGACAAACTGACAACACATTCTGAAGATGATTGTTGATTTTATTCTGAATGTTGTTCATCAGAATGATATCATCATAGTTCAGAAAGTTGAATATTCTAGTGAATTTTGAATAGAAAAAGCTGAAGAGCTTGTTAAGCTGCTTCAGAGCAATATATTTGCAATGACACTTTCAAATCAGATTCTGATCTTCGTAAATTTCTTTCAGATGTTTCAGTAATTCTGATAGTGATTGATAGAATGAGAAAGCATCAACATGATGCTTTGCATAAATTTGCTGATCAGCATCATCTTTTAGTCTGAAAATCACATAAATAATACAAATCTTTTCAGTAGAATAATGATTCACGTTGACATCAAGCTTGTTAGTTATTTTGATGTTTCATGTCTCTCAGATAGAATCATCTGTTTCAATAAAGATAAGTGAATTCAAAAGCTTGACAAACTTGTGATAATCATTCTTGTTTTCATTATCAGATAAAGTAGAAGATTCTCATTGAAAGTGAGCTTCAAAAGTCAAGCTTCGTTCAACTTTAGAGTGATAAATCAAAGCTGAGATTGTAGAAACTTCTTTCTAATTGACTTGTTGCTCAGCTGATTAAGTATCTTGATGAGACATAGATTGATCAGCTTGACGTTATTTCACTCTGAAGTTCAATCGCTCATCTTGTAACTGACTGATCTTTTTCTCTAGCTCATTATTTTTATCAAAAGTGACTTCTAGTTGTTTCACTTTCTTTTTGTGATCATCTTGTATGAGAAGTCAGTGTTCATTGAGTTATAAAGTTAAGTCTTGCTGACTTTGAAGCTCATTCAACATATTGATGACTTCATCAAGTTGATTATTGACTTAATGAAACAATTGTTCTTTGATGTTTATGTTTCATGAAGTGTCAGCTTTCTCAGCTTCAACTGAAGCATTGATGAATAGAAGTGAAACTCTTTTATTGACAGTGCTTTTAAGCAGATGAGTTGTTCAAGACTCAACTGACTTAATATCATGTATCATGATGAAAGAAGATAAAAGTTGTTGAGATAAAAGTAAATGAGAGATTGATGTTTTGAATTGATGTTTTTTGATGAGTGAAAATTCAAAGAATTTCTTGTGAATTTCAGATAATAATTGAATGCTTTATTCAAAGAATTTCTTGCAAATAGAATGATGAAAATGAGTGTAGAATCGAAGAATCTCTTGCAATTTAAAATGATGATGCAAATTTGAAGAATTTCTTGCAAATTTTTCTTACTGAATAGATTGTTTCATATCATTTATTCATTGATAGCAGAATAGTTGATGAGCATTTATCTAATGTTAGAAGTCTGTCTAGAGCGAGTTGAATAGAAATGTCATTTAACTAGAAGATAAATGCTAAGAAAGAAAGATAGCTACAGAAAAAAAGCTGACTACATATGTATATTTCTCAGTCAATGTTAGACTCAATAGAAACTAATCAAGATGACGAAGCAAGAATAAATCTGACAAGACTAAAAGATTAAGTTTGACAAGATTAAAATCATGACAACTTATGAAAAGTGTTATGAGCGTATCAAGATTGATTAGAACTAGTCAATGATTTAGTCGAGATCTGATCTAGATCTGACTCAGATTTGACTCAAATATGACTCAACATTCTTTTTCTTTCTCAACATTCTTTTCTTTCATCAACATCTTGTTCATCTACATCATCTTCTTTTCATATTACAAACACATTTCTTTCAAGTCTAGCGCAGTCTCTGAACATTACATAAATAGAAGCTCTTGTATCAATCTTCTTCTGTATTCTTAATATTCAGTTATAGCTATTTCTAAAGATCAAGCACTATCAACTCTGATCTTCATTGATTGTATCATTTAGACATGATTCTGACATTATATTAAGAATTCGTTAATCACATGATACTGATTTCATTACTCATTCAACATACTTGTACAGACAGAATGAGTCTAAAGAAATTCATTTATCTAATGATCGCAGCAATCGAAAAACTGAACAACACTAGAGAGTTTGATAGAATCAACGACAAGACTGTTTGAATCGCTAGACAACTTATTACTCACTAAGTACGCAAAGTTCACTCGATCAAGAGAATTAACTCATTCTTGTGAAACAGATGAGTGAAAATAAGCTGTTCAACTCAATTAAGAGAATCGACGATAAAGAATCTTCGTGAATTGCTTGAGAATCACTCAAAAACTGTTATGAACATGTCTGAATTGATCAGAGTTCAGATCTAATTCTAATCAATTTGATTAAAGCAAGTCATGACGCTATGTCTAGTTTAAACCTAGCGCACTTCTTTGAGTTATTTTCAGCACTTCTTCTCGTTGTTCAGCACTTTCTTCATTCATCTCTTTCATCATTCTTTTAGACAAACACATCTGATCTATTACATCACATCTGTATCGAGTCTAGCGCAGTCTCAAGCCATTATTTATAGAAGAGCTCGCACTCTTTCTCTTCTGTATTCTTAATGTCTTGTTATAGCTATCTCTAAAGAACAATACATACATATCAGCTCTGAGTCTCTTTGATTGAATGATCTAGGCATGATCTCAACATTACATTAAGAATCTCGTTTATCATACGATACAGATACTCATTACTCGTTCAATATACTCGTTCAGGCAGATCGAGTCTAAAGAAATTCATTTACCTGATGATTGACGCAATTGAAAGGCAGAACAACACTAGAGAGTCTATAGAATCAACAGCGAGGCTGATTGAATTGCTAGACGACTTACAACTCATTAAGTATGCATCGTTCATTTCGATTAATAGAATCAGCGATAAAGAATCTTCGTTGATTGCTAGAGAATCAAATCGATCAAGAGAATCAATTAATTCTCAAATCAAACAACAAAAACGACTTCATCTTCTATTGTTGAGCATCGTTCTTCGCTCGATTTCTTTCTTTTAAAAACATTCGTTCAATTCAATCTCTTCTTTCTCATGTCTCGCTTCTTCAAAGAGCGTTTCGAAGCTTCATTCTTCATTGTCGAAGATAACGACTCATTCGCTGAAATCATAACATCTTCTATGATCATGAAAGCTTTGAAGAAACGATGCGAAGAGCTGAAAGCTAGACTACAAGCTAGAGAGATTA
>JAABUT010003211.1_pt1 | contig 14343 bp, 18 predicted proteins | sample 5559281 | NCBI WGS metagenome assembly JAABUT01 (sample SAMN10711880, study PRJNA513359) | rock metagenome | isolation source: Antarctica rocks | place: Antarctica: Victoria Land, Ricker Hills nord | collected 2016-01-04
TTGACCCCGCCGAGCGCCTGACCTGCACGACTCCCGTACCCACGAAGCACGAGCGTCCCCGAGGAGGCACCCGACATGACCGCTACCGCCAACGAGACCGGCAACACCGTCACCGGCCGCTTCACCCTGAAGAACCTTCCGACGATCGACACCGCCGAGGCCAAGAAGCCCCTGTTCGCCTTCGTCGGCGTCGCTGATCTCGCGCTCGAGCAGGTCAAGGACGCCTCCGTCAAGGGCCTGCGCGGCACCGTGGGGACACGGGTCAACGAGGCCGGCGACCGGGTCAGCAAGGGCTACAACCGGCTCTCCCGCCGCGGCGAGCGCCTCGTGACCCAGATCCGACGTCAGCCGGCGACCGAGTCCGCCATCGCCGAGGGCAAGCAGGCGGTGCGCAAGGCCGAGGCCTCCGCGACCGCCGCCAAGCGGTCCGCGAAGTCCGGCGAGAAGGCCGTGCAGGGCGCGGGCCGCAAGCTCGGCTAGCGAGAACCCCGCTCGTCGCGACCCTCGGAGCCCCCGGCCCGGGGGTCGCGCGCCGTCACCGGCGGAGGGCAGGATGGCCAGATGATGCTGTCAGTGGACCCCTCGAACGTGCTGCTGCTCGTGGTCGGCCTGGGCGTCGCGGTCCTGAAGATCTGGGCCCTGGTCGACGCGTGCCTGCGCCCCGCCGCGGCGTACGAGCTCAACGGCAAGCTCGCCAAGACGGCCTGGGTGGTGATCCTGGCGCTCGCGGTGCTGCTGTCGGCGACCGGCCTGCTCAACATCCTCGGCCTGCTGGGGGTGGTGGCGGCCGCGGTCTACCTCGCCGACGTACGTCCCGCCCTGCGGGGCACCCGCCGCGGCGGCCCATGGGGGTAGTGAGCACCGGGTCGGGTGAGCCCGTGACCGTCGTGGCTCATGGGCTGGGCGCGAGCGTGGCCGAGACCAGGCCGCTGGTCGGCGGTGTGCCCGGGACGCGGGTGCTGTACGCCGCCCGTGGGCACGGCGCGTCGCCGCTGCCCGCGGGGCCGATCACCTACGACGCGCTGGCCGACGACCTGGCGGCGGTGGCGGACGACCACCTCGCGACCCAGGCCCTGGGCGTGTCGATGGGCGCCGGCAGCCTGCTGCGCCTGCTCGCCCGCCGGCCGGACCGGTTCACCCGGGTGGTGCTGTTCCTGCCGGCCGTGCTCGACCACGCGCGGTCCGATCCCGCCGTACGCCGGCTGTCGGTGCTGGCCGCTGCGCTGACGGCCGGCGACCGCGACGCGGTGCTGCGCTGCGTCCTGCAGGAGCTGCCGCCGGACCTGCGTCCGGCCGCCGCGGCCTACGCCGCCGCCCGGACCGAGTTCCTGCTGGACTCACCGGGTGTGGCGGTGGTCCTTCGCGACCTGACCGGGGATGTGCCTGTCGTCGACCGCACGCAGCTGGCGAGCGTGACCGCCGAGGTGCTCATCCTGGCTCAGGAAGGCGATCCGTTGCACCCGGCCCAGGTCGGCCGTGACCTCGCGAACGTCCTGCCGAGTGCGCGCCTGGTCGTGTTCGACCGGCCGGGCGTGGTCTTCCGGGAGCGCGCGCGGTTCCGGGAGCTGGTCAGCTCCCACCTGGGGCGTGCTGCAGCTCCGGCGCCATCTCACCGGCCGGCTCCTGGCCGACGTGGATGAACACCAGCGCGTCCTCGTTGTTGCCGGCGACGTGCGCGGTCCTGCCGTCGGCCTCGTAGACCTCGACGAGCCCGGGCGCGTCGCTGGCGGCGAGCAGACGCCGCACGCCCTCCTGCACCCACGTCGACTCCCCGTCGCGGCTTCCGCCGCGCAGCACCACCAGCTCCTCTGCCATGCGCTGCGCCTACCCCGTACTCGGCCGCGCGACGCGTCCTGCCGCGGTGCACTGGCCTGGCATGTCCCGGGCTGTCCTGGTCTGAGAGAGCAGTTGTGGCACCTGCCGTGTCCGACTGCTGCCGGCGTCGTTGTCGGGATGTCGCCGCACCGCCGAGCCAGGAGACCTCCGATGAGCCACATCCCCACCGTCCAGACCGAGCTCGAGCTGCGCCTGGTCGTGCCCGGCGGCCCGTGCCTGCCCGTCGTCGCCGGCCTGCGGTACGACGTGGTGGACCCGTGGGCGGTCCGCGTCGCCTTCCACACCGGCGGCGAGGGCGACGGCGTGATCGAGTGGTTGTTCGCGCGCCAGCTGCTGACCGACGGCATTGCCGGGGCGGTGGGGGAGGGCGACATCCGCGTCTGGCCGGCGTTCCACGGCGCCGAGCGGGTGGTCAACCTGGCGGTCGCCTCGCCGTCCGGATCGGCGCTTTTCGAGCTCGACCGCAACGACCTCGTCGAGTTCCTGCAGCAGACCTATCTCGCCGTACCGACCGGTCTGGAAGGCGACGCCGTCGACCTCGACGCCGAGCTCGCCCTGCTGCTCCAGGGCTGACCGGTCGCGGCGGGTCAGCCGACGGGCAGGGCCGTGACCAGCGCCTGCTCGTCCGCCACGGACAGCGTCGTCATCGGCGTTCGGCCCCACAGGGCGAGCAAGACCTCGGACGAGCTACCGGTCAGGACGGCGTCCGGCGGCTGCTGACGAGGCGTGAGGTCCCCCGGCGTCAGCTCGAGCGTCCAGCTCGCCTCGCTGTCGGTCAGCACGATCCGGACGATGCCCGACGCCGTACCGGCGCGGTGCCGCAGCCGCGCCGGCCGGAAGACTCCCAGCACCTCATCGATGCCGTCCACGGCCACGGGTACGTCGAAGCCGGCCGCCGGCCCGTGCGCGTTCTCGGCGTCCCAGCGGTGCACGGCAGCCTCCAGGGCCATCCGCCGGGGCCAGAACCCGACGACCTGCGGGGTCTGGGACGCCCAGTTCCACGCGGGGGCCTCGGGTGGCAGCTCCTGCAGCGCGTTCAGCAGCACCTGCGTCCCCTGCTCGAACCACGCCAGCACGTCGTCCTCCGGAGCCACCGGGCGCTCGCCGGTCGGCGGGTCGGTGACGCCGCGGGTCACGTGCGAGGCATGGGACCGCTGTACGACGCCCAGGTGCTGCACGAGGGACTTCACGTCCCAGTCCGGGCAGCTCGGGACGGGCGCGTCGAGCCCCCGCTGCGCGGCCCGGGCGAAGGCGGCGCTCTCCTGCGCGAGTACCAGGTACACGTCGTAGGTCATGCGTCCATCCCAGCGGTGAGGTCCAGGTCGTCCGGCGGCTGCTCGGGCGTCTTCCAACCGATGTAGGGCTTGCCGAACACGCCGTGCAGCGCATTGGCGCGGTCGACCATCACGGCCCAGGCCGCCTCGAACGCCGGCAGGTCACGGGCCTTGATCGCCTCGGTCACGGGCGCGTAGTCCGCGCGCAGGTACGCCGTCATCTCCGGCTCGTACTTCGGCCGGCTCTGCGCGGACAGCGCCAACTGCTTCACGGCGCTCTTGGAGAAGTACGCCGACAGCGGCCAGTTGCCGGCCTTCGCGGCGTGGTAGGCCCGGTGCAGGCGCGGCCCGACCTCGGCCATCAGGCGGTCCATCCCCGGCTGCTGGCGGGCGAGCTCGTCGAGGGTGAGGTCCCGCTTGCCGTTGTTGACCCGGTGCGTGTGACCATCCTCGACCCGCTCGGCGTCCTGCAGGCCCTGGCGCGGCTCGGTCACCCACCGACGATAGGCCCCGGCGCCCTCGGCCGGCTCAGGTGCGCAGGACCTTGCCGACGCCGGCCTGCTGGCGCGGCGTCACCTGTACGACGTCGATGTTGACGTGCGCGGGTCGGGAGGCGACCCAGGCGATGACGTCGGCGATGTCGCCTGCGGTGAGTGCCTCGACGCCCTCGTACACGGCCGCCGCCTTCGCCTCGTCGCCACCGAAGCGGACGGTGGAGAACTCTTGCGTCGCGACCATGCCAGGCGCGACCTCGCTGACCCGTACGGCCCGGTCGGCGATCTCCAGCCGCAGCGTCTCGCGCAGGGCAGCGACCGCGTGCTTGGCCGCGACGTATCCGCCGCCGCCCTCGTAGACCCAGTGGCCGGCCGTCGAGCCGGTCATCACGACGTGGCCGGTAGCCGAGGCGGTTAGGGCCGGCAGCAGGGCCTGCACGCAACGGACCAGGCCGAGCACGTTCACGTCGTACATGCGGGCCCAGGTGTCGACGTCGGCGTCGGCGAGCGGCGCGAGGTCGAAGGCGCCGCCGGCGTTCGCCACGAGCAGGTCGCAGGCCGGCGCCGCGTCGGCGAGCGCCTCCACCGAGTGCGGGTCGGTGACGTCCAGGGCGCACGGGCGGATCGACGGGTGCTGCGCGGCCAGCTCGCCCAGCCGGTCCAGCCGGCGGGCGGCCGCGACGACCTGCCAGCCGTCCTGCGCGAGCCGCAGGGCGGTCGCCGCGCCGATCCCGCTACTCGCCCCGGTCACCACTGCCGTACGTCCGCTGGTCACGTGGGAAGTCTGCCTCCCGGTGGCGGGTTGGGCTGCAGGGGGCAGGATGCCCCCGTGGGGACCTCCAGGTGATGAGGCGGTGCAGGCGATGAAGCTCAGCACGATCTGGCCCCGGCGGGTCGCCGTCCTGTCGGTCCACACCTCCCCGCTGGAGCAGCCCGGCACCGGCGACGCCGGCGGCCTCAACGTCTACGTCGTGGAGACCAGCAAGCGCCTGGCCCGGGCGGGTCTGGAGGTCGAGGTGTTCACCCGGGCGACCTCCAGCGACCTGCCGCCCGTCGTCGAGCTCGCGCCGGGCGTCACCGTCCGGCACCTGATCGCCGGGCCGTTCGAGGGGCTCGGCAAGGACGACCTGCCGTCCCAGCTGTGCGCGCTCACCTCCGGTGTGCTGCGCGCCGAGGCTCAGCGCGAACCCGGCTGGTACGACGTCGTGCACTCCCACTACTGGCTGTCCGGCCAGGTCGGCTGGCTCGCCAGTGAGCGCTGGGGCGTGCCGCTCGTGCACACCGCGCACACCCTGGCCAAGGTCAAGAACCTCGCGCTCGCGGCCGGCGACGCCCCCGAGCCGCTGCGTCGGGTCGTCGGCGAGCAGCAGGTCGTGCAGGCCGCCGACCGGCTGGTCACCAACACCACGGACGAGGCGCAGGAGCTCATCGGCCTGTACGACGCCGATCCCGCGCGGGTGGTGACCGTGGCCCCCGGCGTGGACCTCGAGCACTTCCGCCCGGGCGAGGCCGGCAACCCCGCCGGTGGGACCGCCCGCACCCGCCTCGGCGTACCGGCCGATGCCGTTCTGCTGCTCTACGTCGGGCGCATCCAGCCGCTCAAGGCCCCCGACGTGCTCCTGTCGGCCGCGGCGCGGCTGCTCGAGCGCTCGCCGGAGCTGCGCGACCGCCTGGTGGTGGCCGTCGTCGGCGGACCCAGCGGCTCCGGGCTCAGCGAGCCCGCGGCCCTGCAGCGCCTGGCCGGGGAGCTCGGCCTCCCGGTGCGCTTCGAGCCGCCGTGCGACCCGCAGTGCCTGCGTGACTGGTACCTCGCGGCCGACCTGGTGGCCGTCCCCTCGCACAACGAGTCCTTCGGCCTGGTGGCCCTGGAGGCGCAGGCCTGCGGCACCCCCGTCGTCGCCACCGATGTGGGTGGTTTGCGTACCACCGTGCAGGACGGAGTGAGCGGGCTGCTCGTGCCCGGCCACGACCCCTCGGCGTGGGCGTCCGCGCTGACCCGCGGGCTGTCCCTGCGTCCCGAGCTGTCGGTCGGGGCCGTCGCCCACGCCGCTGCGTTCTCCTGGGCCGCCACCGCCGACGGGCTGTTGGCCACCTACCGGGACGCGCTGAGCAGCGTCCAGGTCCAGCGACTGGCGGCCGCGCGATGACCGGCCCCGCGTCGACCGGTCAGGCCGCGCAGGACCCGGCCGACGTCATCCAGGCGGCCCTGGACGAGGCCCAGCTCTCCTACGACAGTCCCGGACCCGGCCAGTTCTTCGTGCGGCTCCCCGGCCAGCACAAGCTCGCCACCTCCTGCTGGCTTGTCCTGGGCCAGCACGCGCTGCTGGTCGAGGCCTTTGTCTGCCGCAAGCCGGACGAGCAGCACGAGGAGTTCATGCGCTTCCTGCTGCGGCGCAACGCCCGCATGTACGCCGTCGCCTTCTGCCTCGACAAGGCCGGCGACGTCTACCTCGTCGGCCGCCTGCCCCTGCACGCGGTCACCGCCGATGAGGTCGACCGCCTGCTCGGCAGCGTCCTGCAGTACGCCGACGAGTCCTTCGACCGGCTGCTCGAGATCGGCTTCGCCAGCTCGATCCGGCGCGAGTGGGCCTGGCGGCAGAAGAACGGCGAGTCCACCGCGAACCTCGCCGCGTTCGCCCGCTTCGCCGACCCCGACCGGTGACACCAGGCGTTCGGTGAGCCGCGCGGACGCGATCTGGCAGCTCGACGGACAGCTGCTCGACGTCCTGACCGGCATCGGCGCCGAGCTCGAGCGGGTCGAGGTCGGGGCCTACCTGGTGACCCTGCGCGGCACCCGCCGACGTACGACCCTGGTGTGGCTGCTCGCCGGCGAGCAGGCGGTGGCGGTCGAGGCCTTTGTCATGCACGTGGTGCCGGACGCCTGCGCCGATCCCGCCGCGCTGCACCGGCATCTGCTGGCCCGCAACCTCCGGCTGCGCGACGTGCACTTCGGCACCGACGAGGTCGGCGACGTCTTCCTCACCGGCTCGCTCGCGCACAGCGCGGTCACCTCGGCCGGCCTCGACCGGCTGCTGGGCGAGCTCTGGCAGCTGCTCGAGGACGAGCAGGATCGCCTGGTCGCCCTGGCATACGGCCACCAGCTCGCCTCCGACGAGGCGCTCGGCCACAAGGTGCTGGCCGACGGCGCCGGCCGCCGTCCCGCCGGGACCCCCGAGTGGGCTCCGCACCGCGACGCCCGGCGCTGACCCGCCGCTCCGGACCGGCCGGCGCTCCGCACCGCGACGCCCGTCGCTGACCCGCCGCTCCGGACCGGCCGGCGCCATCGGGTCGACCTGCACAACAGCAGGTCGGCGGTCCGTCCTGGACCAGGCTCACGCTGGCGCGCGCGTGCAGGCGCGCGCCCCGCCTCCGCCGAACCTGCTGTTGTGCTGGTGCCGCGCGACCACCCCCTTGGGGCCCGCGCGCGCGGGATGAGCGAGGATCCCTGCTCATGTCGACGCTCGTCCTGCTCCGCCACGGCGAGAGCGCGTGGAACGCCATCAACCAGTTCACCGGATGGGTCGACGTCGACCTGACCGAGAAGGGGGAGGCGCAGGCCGTACGCGGCGGCCAGCTGCTCGTTGTGGCCGGTGTCCTGCCGACCGTGGTGCACACCTCCGTGCTGCGGCGGGCCGTCCGCACGGCGAACCTCAGCCTCGACGCGGCCGACCGGGCCTGGATCCCCGTGACGCGGCACTGGCGGCTCAACGAGCGCCACTACGGCGACCTGCAGGGCAAGGACAAAAAGGCCGTCCGCGAGCAGTACGGCGACGAGCTGTTCCTGCGCTGGCGCCGCTCCTACGCTGAACCCCCGCCGCCGCTGGCGCCGGGTTCGCCGTGGGACGTCTCGGGCGACCCGCGCTATGCCGGCCTGGCCCCCGAGGTCGTGCCGCTGACCGAGTGCCTGGCCGACGTCGTCGTACGCCTGCTGCCCTACTGGTATGACGCCGTCGTGCCGGATCTGCGGGCCGGTCACACCGTGCTGGTCGTGGCGCACGGCAACTCGCTGCGGGCCCTGGTCAAGCACCTCGACGGGCTCACCGAGGAACAGGTCGTGGGGCTGAACATCCCCACCGGGATCCCGCTGCTGTACGAGCTGGACGAGGACCTGCGAGCGGTCACGGCCGGTGGGGCCTACCTCGACCCGGAGGCCGCGGCGAGCGCCGTCGCCGCCGTCGCCGCTCAGGGCCGGTAACGCGGTAACCGCACGCCCCGGCAGCCCGCCAGCCCGCTTCTGACGCCCGCCGGCCCGCCAACCCCTCCTGACGCCCGGTAACCCTCGTACAGCCCAGTTCGGCCCGCTCCGCGAGAACCTGTCTGATCCCTTGCGAACCTGTCTGCCCCCGTACGAACCTGTCTGCTCCGTTGCTTGGGGCACGGGTCAACACTCGGGACAATGGGGCGTCGAGCGTGCACGGGACAAGACAGGCGGCCAGGCGCGCTGGGCACGGCGGCCCGAGCGGGGCCGGCGGTAGCTGAGGGCGGGGCGGGCGGTAGCGGGGCGGGGCGGACGGTAGCGGGGCGGGGCGGGCGCTAGCTGAGGGCGGGGGCGCGCTCGCCGGTCACGAGGTAGACCACCCGGCGGGCGACCGAGACCGCGTGGTCGGCGAAGCGCTCGTAGTAGCGCCCCGCCAGGGTGATGTCGATCGCGGCTTCGGTGCCGTGCGGGAAGCTCTCGGCCAGCAGCGAGGTGAACAGTGTCTTGTGCAACTCGTCCATGACGTCGTCGTCGCGCTCGAGCTCGGCCGCCATGTCGAGGTCGCGCCGGGCGATGACACTGCCCGCCTTTGCGACGATCTCCTCGGCGGTATGGCCCATCTCGAGCATCGTGGACCGCAGCTCGGGCGGCACCGCCGACGACGGGTAGCGGCGGCGGGCGATCTTCGCGACGTGCCGGGCGTGGTCACCCATCCGCTCGAGGTCGGCGACCATCCGCAGCGAGGTCACGAGCACCCGCAGGTCCGAGGCGACGGGCTGCTGGCGGGCCAGCAGGTCGAAGCAGCGCTCCTCGATGTCGTGGTAGATCGCGTCGACCGCGTCGTCGGCGGTGATCACGGTCTCGGCCAGGCCCAGGTCGGCGTCCAGCAGGGCGGTGGTCGCTCGGCTCATCGCGGACCCGACGAGGCTGGTCATCTCCACCAGGGAGGCGGAGATGGCGTCCAGTTCGTCGTGGTAGGCGTCGCGCATGACTAGATGCTAACCGCGGCAGCCCCGCGCGAACGCTGCTCCGGTGAACCCTGCACGTCCGGCAGGTGAACACGCCCGTTGCGGCGACGGGTGGTCGTCGGGCCGCGCCTACCCTCAGCGGAGTGGACCTCACAGGGGTGGTGGCGTCGGTCGCCGCCGGCGCCGTCGCGGGGGCCGGCGGCGTGCTCGCCCTGCGCCCCCGCCGGCCGGCGCCGCCTGCTCCCCCCGACCCGCTGCCGCCCGTCCGGGCGCTGGTCGCGGCGCTGCCGGTCGCGGTCGTCGTCCTGGACGCCGCCGACGAGGCGGTGCTCGTCAACCCGGCCGCGGCCGCTCTCGGCGTGCTCGGGGACAACGGCCTGCCGGTCGCCGAGCTGCGCGCGCTGGTGCGCGACACCCGTCGTACCGGCTCGTCGAGGGAGGCCGACGTCGCCCTGCGGGGGGTGCGCTCCGACGTACGCGCCCGATTGGCGCCCCTGCGCGACGGTCACGTCGCCCTGGTCGTCGAGGACGTCACCGAGTCCCGACGGGTGGAGGCGGTGCGGCGGGACTTCGTCGCCAACGTCTCGCACGAGCTCAAGACCCCCGTCGGGGCGATGCAGCTGCTCGCCGAGGCGCTGCAGGGCGCGAGCGAGGAGCCCCAGGCGGTACGCCGGTTCGCCGACCGGGTGCACCACGAGGCCGGTCGGCTCGGGCGGCTGGTGCAGGAGCTGCTGGACCTCTCGCGGCTGCAGGGCGCCGACCCGCTGCCGGACCCCGAACCGGTCGCGCTGGATGAGGTGCTCGCCGAAGCCATGGACCGCAGCCGTACGGCCGCCGCCGCCCGCGGGATCGACGTGGTGCGCGGCGGGTCGCAGGGGCAGTGGGTGCTCGGTTCGGAGAGCCAACTGGTGACGGCCGTGGGCAACCTGGTCGAGAACGCCGTCGCCTACAGCCCGGACCACACGCGGGTCGCCCTGGCCGTACGGCCGGCGGGCGCCCAGGTCGAGGTCAGCGTGACCGACCAAGGCATCGGCATCGCCGAGAAGGACCTCGAGCGGGTCTTCGAGCGGTTCTACCGGTCCGACCCGGCGCGCAGCCGCGCGACCGGCGGCACCGGGCTGGGGCTCGCCATCGTCAAGCACGTCGCCACCAACCACGGTGGCGAGGTGTCGGTGTGGAGCGTCGAGGGGTCGGGTTCGACGTTCACCCTGCGGCTGCCCGCCGCGCCCGGAAGCGGAAGGGACTCGACGTGACGCGTGTGCTGGTGGTGGAGGACGAGGAGTCGTTCTCCGAAGCGCTGACCTACCTGCTGCAGCAGGAGGGATTCGAGGTGGCGGTGGCGTCGTCCGGGCCCGCTGCGCTGGCGGAGTTCGACCGGCGGGGCGCGGACATCGTGCTGCTGGACCTCATGCTGCCGGGGCTGTCCGGCACCGAGGTCTGCCGCCAGCTGCGGGCCCGCTCCTCCGTACCGGTGATCATGCTGACGGCCAAGGACGGCGAGGTCGACAAGGTGGTGGGCCTGGAGCTCGGGGCCGACGACTACGTCACCAAGCCCTACTCCGGCCGCGAGCTGGTGGCCCGGGTTCGGGCGGTGCTGCGGCGGGGCAGCGAGCCGGAGGAGCTGCTGCCCGGGGCGCTGGAGCACGGGCCCGTGCGGATGGACGTGGAGCGGCACGTCGTGACCGTCGCCGGTGAGCAGATCTCCCTGCCGCTCAAGGAGTTCGAGCTGCTCGAGGTGCTGCTGCGCAACTCCGGCCGGGTGATGACGCGCGGGCAGCTCATCGACCGGGTCTGGGGCGCGGACTACGTCGGCGACACCAAGACCCTGGACGTACACGTGAAGCGGCTGCGCGCCAAGGTCGAGCCCGACCCGGGCGAGCCGCGGCACCTGGTGACCGTCCGCGGCCTGGGCTACAAGTTCGAGGGCTGAGCCGGGCTGCCCGCGCTGGGTCAGCCGGTCGAGGGCTGAGCTGCTTCGGTCGCAGGGTGCACGAGCGATCCACCGGCCTCGCGCAGGGCGCAGAGCCGTACCAGTTCGGCGTACGCGGCCGGGCCGATCAGCTCGGTGAGCTCGGGGCCGTAGGAGAGCACGACGGGGTCGGCGCCGACGTGCGCCTCGGGCGAGCTGGTGCACCACCAGTGCAGGTCGGCGCCGCCGGTCCCCCAGCCGCGCCGGTCGAACTCGCCGAGCGTGGTCACCAGCACCGTGGTCTCGTCCGGGCGGACGAGCTCCTCCTGCGTACGCCGGACCGGGAGCTGCCAGCAGACGTCGGGCTTGGTCTCCAGCGGGTGCCGGCCCTGCCGCAGGGCCAGGGCGTGCAGCGAGCAGCCCTCGCCACCGGCGAAGCCGGGCCGGTTGAGGAAGACGCAGGCACCGTCCACGGTCCGGGTACGGGCGGCCGGCTCGCCCTCGAGCTCGTCGGCCTCGCTGATGCCGAGCTCGCGGCCGGTGCCGGCGTACTGCCAGTTCTCCTCGGCGAGCTGCTCGGCGAAGGCCGCGACGCGCTGCTCGTCCTGGTCGTCGGAGAAGAAGGCGCCGTGGCTGCAGCAGCCGTCGTCGGGCCGCCCCTCGACCACGCCGTGGCAGCCGGCGCCGAAGATGCAGGTCCACGACGACAGCAGCCAGGTCAGGTCGGCCCGGACCACCTGGGTGGCATCGCCGGGGTCGACGAACTCCACGAGGTCGCGCGGCGCGTCCGGTCCGACCTCCCGGACCCGCGGCAGCCCGAGGTCGGTCACCGTTACAGCACCTTCACGACGAGGATCGCGACGTCGTCGCTGCGCGCGTTGTCGGTGAGCGCCGCCGTCAGCGCGTCGGCAATGGACTCGGCGTCCCCGTCGGCGACGCTCAGTGCCGCGGCGAGCGCCGCCAGGCCGTCGTCGATGTCGACGTCCCGGTCCTCCACGAGCCCGTCGGTGTAGAGCACGAGCACCGAGCCGGCCTCGATGACCGCCTGCGCCTCGGGGCGCCGGGTCCCGAGGGCGACGCCCACGAGCAGGGACTGGCCGTCGGCGAGGAAGCTGACGCTGCCGTCGGGGGCCCGCAGGGCCGGCGGGAGGTGCCCGGCGTTGGCGTAGGTCAGCCGGCCCGGCCCGTCGGCCGTGGGCAGCTCCAGCCGCCCGTAGACCATCGTGGCCAGCTGGGTCATGCCCAGGCCTTGCACCAGCCCGTCCAGGCTCTCGACGACCTCCGCGGGGCTGCCCCCTGGCCAGGCGTAGGACCGCAGCACCGAGCGCAGCTGGCCCATGGCGGCGGCCGCGGTGAGGTCGTGACCCATGACGTCGCCCATGGCCAGTCCGAAGGAGCCGTCGGGCAGGGGCAGCAGGTCATACCAGTCTCCGCCGACCTGACCGGCCGTGCGGCTCGGCAGGTAGCGCGCGGCGCGGTCCAAGCCGGCCACGACCGGCAGGTCGGGCAGCAGGCTGCGCTGCAGGGCCTCGGCAACGTCGTGCTCGCGCTGGTAGAGCCGCGCGTTGTCCACTGTCAGCGCCGCCCGGCGGGCGAGGTCCGCGGCCATGCTCAGGTCCTCGTCGTCGTAGGTCCGGCCCGAGTCGCTGGTGAACAGCGACAGCGCGCCGAGCACCTGCCGCCGGGCCTTCAGCGGCACGATGATGGCCGACCCGGTCGCCAGCGTGCGGTACGCCTCGCGCAGCTCGAGGTCATCGGTGGCCGCCGCCAGGTGCGCGGCCTCGACGCACTCCAGCAGCACCGGCGGCCCGCCCTCGAGGACCTTGCGGGTCAGCGACTGCTCCCCCAACGCGGTCGGTTGGCGCTCGGCAAGCACCTCCAGGAGCGGCGCCAGCTCCGGGTCGGCGTGGCGCCAGGCCAGTCGGCGCATCCCGCCGTCGGCGTCGACGAGCAGGTCGACGGTGCACCAGTCGGCCATGAGCGGCACGACCAGGCGGGTCAGCCGGGTCAGGGACTGCTCGACGTCCAGGGTCGCGGCGAGCATCGAGGTGGCCTCGGCGAGCAGCGCGAGTCGGCGTTGCGCCCTCTCCGCGGCGGCCCGCGCGGTCTGCTCGGCCAGCAGGTGCCGCTCGCGCTCCAGCTCGATGAGCACCCGATGCGTGACGTCGGACTGGATGCCGACGAAGTGGGTGAGCTCGCCCGCCCGGTCGTACACGGGGGAGAGTGTGAGCTCGTTCCAGAAGGGCGTCCCGTCCCTGCGGAGGTTGAGCATCGTGACGACGCCGTGCGCCTGCTCGTGCAGCAGGTCCCTCACCTGCTGCACCGCTGCGGGATCGGTGTCCGGGCTCTGCAGGAACCGGCAGTTGCGCCCGACCGCGTCCTGCCAGCGGTAGCCGGTCGTGCGCTCGAACGCGGGGTTCACATAGACCAGCGGGCAGTCGGGCTGCCGGGGATCGCAGATCGTGAAGGACACGCCGGCGGCGAGGATCGCCCGGTCGCGGATGTCACCGTCACCGGCCGGCTGGACCTGGGAGGGGGGCTTCATCGCAGGCGAGCGTACGGCGTAAACGTGTCGTGTGCGGGCAGACGTAGGCTTCGCGGGCCATGCCTTCGAGCCCGAGCCCCCGTCGCCCGAGCGGCCCCGCTATCGCGGTCCCGGCGGCGCGGGTGGCACTGGCGACCGCCAGCGTCTACCCGGAGTCGACGGCCAACGCCTTCGAGATCGCGGCCCGGCTGGGCTATGACGGCGTGGAGGTCATGGTCTGGACGGACCCGGTGAGCCAGGACCCCACGGCGCTGCGCCGGCTGTCGGACTACCACGAGATCCCGATCCTGGCCCTGCACGCGCCCTGCCTCGTCATCACCCAGCGGGTGTGGGGCACCGACCCGTGGGCCAAGCTCGTCAAGGCCAAGGACGTCGCGCAGGAGTTGGGCGCCCAGACCGTCGTGGTGCACCCGCCGTTCCGGTGGCAGCGCGAGTACGCCCGCCAGTTCCTCGGCGGGATCCAGCAGATGCGCGAGGAGACCGACGTGGTGTTCGCGGTCGAGAACATGTTCCCGCTGCGGGCCCGCGGCCGGGAGGTCACGCCGTACGCGCCCGACTGGGACCCGACCCCGGAGGACTTCCCACACTTCACCCTGGACCTGTCGCACACCTCGGTGTCGCAGTCCGATGCCCTCGCGATGCGCGCCAAGATGGACGACCGGCTCGCCCACGTGCACATCGCGGACGGCAACGGCACGGCCCGCGACGAGCACCTGGTCCCCGGCCGGGGGACGCAGCCGTGCGCCGAGCTGCTCGAGGGGCTCGCCGGTTCGGGCTTCGGCGGGCTGGTCGTCTGCGAGGTCAGCACCCGCAAGGCCGAGGACCGGGCCGAGCGGGAGGCCGACCTCGCCGAGGCCCTCGCCTTCACCCGGCTGAACCTGGCCGCCCCGGTCTCGGACCCGACGCCCTACCGCTGGTGAACGAGCAGGCCGTTGCCTTCGAGGCGCTCGTCGGGGACTACGACGCCGCCCGGCCGAACTACCCCGACTCCCTGTACGACGCCCTGCCGCCCCTGTCCCGCGCGCGGGTGCTCGAGCTCGGCGCCGGCACCGGCAAGCAGCTGCCGGGGCTGCTGGCGCGCGGCGCCCGGCTCGTCTCCACCGACCGCGGCCCGAACAT
>JAABUT010003212.1_pt1 | contig 14338 bp, 18 predicted proteins | sample 5559281 | NCBI WGS metagenome assembly JAABUT01 (sample SAMN10711880, study PRJNA513359) | rock metagenome | isolation source: Antarctica rocks | place: Antarctica: Victoria Land, Ricker Hills nord | collected 2016-01-04
CGACGGCGCGGGTCGAGCAAGACGGGGAGGCCGCCGGCGTCGCGGCCCTAGCCCGCCGCTTCACCGCCCTCGTGCGCGGCTGCGGAGTGCGCCAGAAGCCCGATCCCGCTACGGCGCTGGCGGCCCTAGAGGTCTGGCTCGCCGACGCCCGCGCCTGCGGTGTGCGCACCGTCGAGACCTTCGCGGCAGGACTGGAGCAGGACGGCGCCGCCGTGCGCGCCGCGCTCACCACGCCCTGGAGCAGCGGCCAGGCCGAGGGACAGATCACGCGGCTCAAGCTGATCAAGCGGCAAAGCTACGGTCGCGCCGGCTTCGACCTGCTGCGACGGCGCGTTCTGATCGCGGCATGATCCACGCAAAGCGCGGGAGAGCCAAAATCGTGGGGTGCTGACATGGTCGGGTTGGGTTCCTTGCTCGCGGAACGAGGGCGGGGTGATGAGGCGGCTGGCGGCCCGATGCGACCACCCTACGATTTTGCATGCTCTCGCGTGATCATGCCTCATGATTTTGAATGCTCTCCTTGTGGCTCCGCAGCGCCTTCAGGGCCAGCTAACGATTTCGGCTCACCCACGAATGATAGGCTTGGCATGACGGAGACTCTGCGGAACACCGATCTTTGCACCCAGTACGTCGATCCGGTCGGGCGGCTGCTGACCATTGGCGAGACTGGAAGCTACGATCCAGCCAAATGGCCTGACTATGTCGCCAACTTCGGACTGGCGCGCGAGCATGTTGCCGCATTGGCATGCATGGTCTGTGATGCGGCGCTGAACCGGGCTGACACGGACAGCAGCGAGGTATGGGCGCCCATGCATGCCTGGCGAGCCCTGGGGCAACTGGGTGTCCAAGAGGCTGTCGCACCATTGCTGGATTTCCTGAGGACGAGCGAGAACGACGAGGCAGTCAATCAGGAACTTCCCGTCATATTCGGCATGATCGGACCCGCGGCGGTCCCGCATATTGCAGCCTTCCTGTCCGATGGATCAAACCCGACGTCGCCGGTCGCCACAGCGATGGCAGGGCTCCGCGAGATCGTCGCGCGGCATCCCGAATGCCGCAATGACTGCGTTGGCATCCTGGCGCGGGTGCTTGAACCCCATGCTGCATCGGATCCAGTGGTCAACGGTTTTGCGGTTTGGACTTTGATCGATCTGGCCGCCGTCGAAGCCATCGATGTCATGCGGGACGTCTTTCGGCGGCGAGATGTTGATCTCTCGTTGGTGGGCGACGAAGAGGATGTGGAGATTGCGCTGGGGCTGCGGAAGCGGCGCACGACGCCTGCGCCGAGTTATCATATCGGCCCCCCGGGTTGGCTGGACCAGCCACATGCAGGCGGCATTCAGCCTGGCACCCGAGTATCGCCCCAGGGCGGTAAGGTCGGGCGTAATGACCCGTGCCCCTGCGGCAGCGGAAAGAAATACAAGAAGTGCTGCTTGCAGTAGACAGGCCTATATCAGGACATCGTTGAGACCAGAGAGCGTCAATCCGGCATGGCAATTGCGAAGTCGACTAAGGTTCCGAAGGGCTGGGAAGAGTTCTACGCCGCGCTCACGGGAATAACCGACCGGTTCTGCGTGGAACACCTGGACCATGAGTATGCGGAGCTGGCCCGTTATGCCATCGCGGCGCTTTGCCGCAAGCGGCCGAGCCCGCTGACCAGCGGCAAACCGCAGACCTGGGCCTGCGCTGTCCTTTACGCGTTGGGACAAGTCAACTTCCTGAGCGACAGATCGACGCAGCCCTCCATGTCAATGGCCGAACTGTGCAGTCATTTCGGCATTGCCTCAAGCACCGGCGGCAACAAAGCGAAGCTGGTCAGCAAGGCATTGGGTATGCACCAGTTCGATCACAGGTGGACGCTGCCCAGCCGGCTCGGAAGCAGTTCCTTGCCGTGGCTTGTGGAAGTAAACGGGCTCATCGTGGATGCACGGCGGCTACCGCTTGCTGTTCAGGAGGCTGCTGTCCGGAGGGGCATGATCCCCTACGTCGATCAGCAGTATGGTGAGGAGGCGATCGACCCGGCCTCACCGCCTACCCTGGGCCGCTAAACGGCCTGGGTTGGGAACTACCCCGACCCGACCCGAGCCGAGTGGGAAGCGGAAGCAGAGCCAGACGGCGTGGCCGATAACCTCGTCCGGAAACCGGTAGTCGGCGTAGCTGGGGCGGGCAGGTGTCGTCATCCCACCCGCTTGATCAGCTCGCCCCCATCGCGCAAGCCGGCCAGCAGCCAAGTTGACGGTGACCCGGACCGTATCACACTCCGCCCAGACCGATCCGAACGCCGTCTGCGAATGCTCATTACAACCCCCTCCGTCCAGGTGTTGCGACGACCAGTTGAGTGTATCCCTCTGGCGAGGGCCGCGGACGCTGAGTAGGTTCATCAACGGGCCGATTAGGACTCCTTTTTGGCTATCCGCGTTTTGACCGCGTCGTATTGGTTGGCGATACGGGCAAGACCGGCGTTGAGGAGGACTTCGTCGATCATCTTTGGGTCGTAGTGATTGAACCACTGCGTGATCTCGGCATGGCTCGGGTGTTCGGGGTCAGCCCTGGCGTCGAGCATGCTATAGAAGCCCGGTATCCCGCCGCTGTCTTCGGGCGGTCCGGCCCATTCGCCGCCGATGTAGCGCGGGTATGGGACGCCTGGCTCGCCTTGGCGGATGTCGGTGACGGTGAGGCGATGCGCCCAGTCGTCACCAAAGTCGTAAAGGTAGTCGATCATTGTCTTGCGCGGCTTCAGCACGTCGCGCAAACAGACCTCGGTGGCCTCGATACACGGGACTGCGCCCCTGTCCTCATCCATCGACAAACCGTATCTTTGCTTGCCGTTCTTGAACTCCCAGAAGTGACGGTCGAGCCACCCCATGGCGATCTGGATGACGTCGTGCAGCACCTCGAGCGTGATCGAGGTCGGCACCTCGACATGGCGCCAGATCAGGGGATCGCTGTCACGAAGCTCAATTCGGATCGTGCAGATCTGGTTGAAGCTGTTTGACGCCGACCTTGCGCTGTCCAGGGTCTTGGTCTTGCGGGGTCTGCTGGTCTGGCTCATGCCGCCAGTTTAGCAGCCTGCTGTCCCCATTTCCACGGCAGTAGCTCGTGCAGCCGTGACGCGGGGTGGCCCGCGATCCGACGCAGGACGTCGGCGAGCCAAGCGCGCGGGTCGACGTCGTTCAGCTTGGCCGTGATGATGAGCGAGTACATGGCGGCCGCGCGGTCGCCGCCGCGATCGCTTCCCGCGAACAGCCACGCCTTCCGGCCGAGGGCGACACCACGCAGCGCGCGTTCGGCGGCATTGTTGCTCAGGCAGATGCGCCCGTCGTCCAGGAACCGGCTGAACGTGTTCCAGCGCTTGAGCATGTAGTCCATCGCCTTGGCGACCTCGGCGTGGCGCGACATCTTGCCGCGGGCCGCGCGCATCCAGGTCTCGAGCTCGGCCACGAGCGGCGCCACGTGCGTCTGCCGCAGGACGAGGCGCTGCTCAGACGGCAGGCCGTTGATGCTGCGCTCGACATCGAAGATGGCGTCGATCCGCCCCACGGCCTCAGTGGCGAGCGGGGCCCGCGCAAGCTTGGCCAAGTCGAACAGCTTGCGACGCCCATGGGCCCAACACCCCGCTTCCGTCACCGGTCCGGGCTTGCGCCCTGGATGGTAGAGGTCGTTGAACCCGGCATAGGCGTCCGCCTGCAGGATGCCGGCGTAGCCGGCCAGATGCTTGTTCGGATGCTCGCCCTTGCGGTCGCGCGAGTAGTAGAACACGGCAGCAGGCGGTTCCGGTCCGCCGAACGGCTGGTCGTCGCGCACATAGGTCCACACGCGGCCGGTCACCGTCTTGCCCTTGGCCAGCACGGGCACGGTGGTGTCGTCGCCATGGATGCGAGCGGCGACCATCACGTGCGCCTCGATCAGCGCGGTCAGCGGCGCAAGCGTCGCCGTGCACGCGCCGACCCAATCCGCCATCGTCGAGACGTCGATCTCAATGCCTTCGCGGGCAAAAGTCTCGCTCTGCCGGTTCAGCGGCAAATGCTGCCCAAACTTCGCCTCCAGGATCATGGCCAGCAGCTCGGGCCCGGCACGACCGCGGGCAATCGGGTGGAACGGCGCGGGCGGCTGGGTGATGCTCTCCACGCCCGGCAGGTGAACCGCTCGCGCACCGTCTGGATTACCTTCCACTGGCGGGGGATCACCTCCAGCGTTTCAGTCACGTCCTCGCCGAGCTTGGCCAGCCTGCCTTTGCAGCAGGGGCACTCGGTCGGGCCAGGGACCACCACGCGCTCGCGCGGCAGATGCGCCGGCAACGGCCCGCGCACCGGCTTGCGGCGGATGACGGGGCGAGAAGGCAGTCCCTCCTTGCCGGGCTCGAGTGCCGCTTCATCCTCGGCCGCGGTGGCTTCCAGCTCCTCGAGCTGCAGCTCCATCTGATCCAGCAGCTTGCGGCCGCGCTCGGACGAGGCGCCGAAGCGGTCGTGCTTGAGCTTGGCAATCAGCAGCTTGAGATGCGCCACCATCGCCTCAGCACCCGACGCGCGCGCCTCCGCCTCACGGCGCGCCAGCTGCTCGGCCAAAAGAGCTGCCCGTTCGTGCAACAGGGCCGCGCGAAGCGCTTCGATGTCGTCCGGGACAGGATCAGGGGCGGGCGTCACGCGGTCGATTGAATCATACTTGCTGTCGGCTGTGTACCCCTTTGTGCGAGATGGTTACGTCTTTGCGCGGGCTGGCGGCGTCAGCCCGCCATCTCCGGCCGCCATGTCCGTTGCGGGCTCCTCCAATCGATCCCTTCCAGCAGCATCGAAAGGGTGGCCGGAGTGAGCGAGACCACGCCGTCCTTGGCCTGCAGCCACACGAAGCGGCCGCGTTCCAGCCGTTTCGCATACAGCGACATGCCGGTGTCGTCGTGCCACAAAATCTTCACCAGGTCGCCAAACAACACGTCATTCAGCATACCGATCGCGCTTGGTCGAGGTTGTGTATCGCTGGCATCCGCTGCATGGCGAACGGCTGCGGCTCTACCAGAAGTCTGGACGGGGCGGCCGGGAGATCCTCTACCTTGAGGCGCGCGCCGGCATCTCGCGCGAGGTGCCGGCCTGGATGTGCGACGCCGCTGCCTGTGCGGCCATGTCGGCTGGCTCGGCCCAGGTCAGCATTGGTGCGCTGATCGAGTTGCAGGCCATGCTCGCCAGCCGTGCGCCGGACTCCGGGCACGTATCATCATCGGGCCTCCCGGATGGAGAGGAGGCCCGAAGTGAACAGCCGATCCCGGATGCAACTTATGCTGGGACTGGACCGCAAGGACCAGTTCCGCCCGGTGCCGCACCCGCCTCAGGACTTGGTGCAAGCCTTGGCCGACCTGCTGCTCGAGGCGCTCGGCGCGCACCCGTTGCTGCCAACGCCCGGACAGGAGGCCAGCGATGAGCCCGAAGATCACGCCTGACCACCTTGGCCGCAGCGCCGTCGTCTATGTCCGCCAGTCCACCATGACGCAGGTGCTGGAGAACACCGAGAGCCAGCGGCGTCAGTATGGGATGGCCGAGACGGCGCGCGCCCTCGGGTTCGCGTCGGTGGAGGTGATCGACGACGACCTCGGCCGCTCCGGCTCGGGGTCGGTGGACCGGCCCGGGTTTCAGAAGCTGGTCGCCTCGGTGTGCGCCGGGTCGGTCGGTGCCGTGTTCTGCATCGAGGCGTCCCGGCTGGCTCGCAACGGCCGGGACTGGCACCACCTGATCGATCTGTGCGCCCTTGTGGGGACGCTGGTGGTGGACCCGGATGGCACTTACGATCCGCGGCTGGTCAACGACCGGCTGCTGCTTGGACTCAAGGGCACGATGTCGGAGTACGAACTGAGCCTGCTGCGCCAGCGCGGCCTGGCTGCGCGGGACTCCAAGGCCCGGCGTGGCGAGCTGCGCTTTGCCCTGCCACCCGGCTATTGCTGGACTGAGCTGGGGCAGATTGAGATTGATCCCGACGAGCGCGTGGCCGACGCGATCCGGCTGGTGCTGCGGAAGTTTGGCGAACTCGGCAGCGCCCGGCAGGTGATGCTGTGGCTGCAGGACGCTGGGCTGAAGCTCCCGGCCATGCGGCGCAACACCCAGGTCTGCAAGATCGAGTGGCGGCCGGCGGCGTATCACACGGTGCTGCAGATCCTGCGTCATCCCGTTTACGCCGGCGCCTACGTGTTCGGCAGGACCGCCGACCGCACGCGTGTTGTAGACGGGCGGGCACGCAAGACCACCGGCCACAGCAAGCCGAGGGCTGCATGGAATGTGCTGCTGCGCGACCACCATCCGGAGTACATCAGCTGGGAGCAGTTCGAGGCGAACCAGCAGCTGATCTCGGAGAATGCGCACATGCAGAAGCGCACGGAACGCAAGTCGGCACGGGGCGGCCGTGCGCTGCTGACTGGCCTGGTCCGGTGCGGGCGCTGCGGCCGGACCATGCGGGTGTTCTACGGATCGAAGTCCGGCCACTCGCACCGCTATCAGTGCCGCGGCGACGACAGCCATGTCGGCGGCTGGCTGTGCATCGGCATCGGCGGTCTGCGGGTTGACCGCGCCGTTGCAGCCCAGGTGGTCGAGGCGGTGTCGGGCCACGCCGTCGAGGCCGCAATCCGCGCTGCCGGCCAGGTTGCGCGGCTGGATGACGATATGCGGCAGGCGATTGGCCGGGAGCTTGAGGAGGCGCGCTACGAGGCGTCGCTGGCCGCCCGCCGGTATGAGGCGGTTGACCCGGCCAAGCGCCTGGTCGCGCGGGAGCTGGAGAGCAGGTGGAACGCGGCGCTGGAGCGGGTCGCCGACCTTGAGGCCCGTTTGGTTCGGCACGACGCCTCGGCGTCGCTGCGGCCGAAGATCGACGAGGCCGCCCTGATGTCGCTGGCGCGCGACCTGCCTGCGGCATGGAACGCACCGGGCACCGACATCAGGACCAAGCAACGCATCCTCCACATCCTAATCCAGGAGGTGCTGCTCGACCTCGATGATGCCGCCAACGAGGCGGCCGTGACGATCCACTGGGTTGGCGGGCGCCACACCGAGCTGCGCGTGTCCCGGGTCCGCTGCGGGCGGTATCCGGCGGGGCGCCAGACCAGCCCGGTCGAGGTCATCCGCAAGCTGGGAGGCCAGTGGCCGGACCGGGAGGTGGCGAGCACGATGAACCGGATGCGGTGCAAGCCGGCCGACGGCAAGGCATGGACCACGGTGCGCGTCCAAGAGCTGCGCGACCGGCTGGGCATTGCGCCGTTCGACCCGTCGGCAAGCCAGGTCGAGACGGTCAGCGCCGACGAGGCTGCTGTAAGGCTCGGCATCTGCATCGGCTCGGTCCGCAAGCTCATCCGCGAGGGCGCCTTGCCGGCGACGCAGCTGATGCACTCCGCCCCGTGGCAAATACCCGTCGCGGCACTCGGGTCCGACGCTGTCCGGACCGGCGTGCAGGCCATCGTGGAGCGTCGCCCGAGCAACTACAGGCGCATGCAGGACGATAAGACGCTCAGGCTACCAGGGATCTGAAGGAAAGGACGCACTATGTCGCAGGACGGCCCCGGCGGCCCCGGAAAACATAGAGATCGCCCGCATGCGGGTCACGATGGAGAGCCTGCTGCACCTGCAGCGCCAAACCGCCCATCCCGCGACGCATATCCGTGTGCCCGTTGGCCAGCCACATCCGCACGCCCGTGGGCATCGCGATCACCGCCGCACCGCCGTCATCACACGACGCAGCGCCACAAGGCCAACATCCGCGCCCACCCGGATGCAAGTTCCATCAGGCAGCGCGATCTCGATCCGATCCACCTCGGCCGGCGCCGCCTTGCTCCGGGCGGGACAGGGCGGTGAAAGCGCCAGACGGTCAGGAGACGGAGTGTCAACCGCGATCTGCACCGGCACGAACACCGGCATCGGCTCCGGCGCCAACAGACCCGCGCGCACCTGACGCCGCCAGTTCCACAACAGGCCCCGGCTCACCTCGTGCCGGCGCGCCACGTCGGCAAACGACGCCCCAGGCCGCTCGACCTCAGCCACAATCCGCAGCTTCTCCTCACACCGCCAGCGGCGACGCCGCTCAACCCCGGTGATGATCTCCATCCCCATCCGCCTCCGATCTTAACAGCACTCGTACGAGCACCCCTAAGATCACCAGGTCGGGTCAGACATGCCAGGCGCTACTCGCCGGATGGATACAGTTGAGTCCGCTGTATGTCATGTCCTCGACTACATCTCGGATTGCGACGACATCGGATTTCCGCCATTCTGGACGGAATGATAATGAATACGTCCAGGGGAGGTTACCGAATGGAGCGTCGCATTTTCATGCGCGGAGCTTTCGTTACGGCTGCAAGCGCCGTTGCTGGTCCTGCACTCGCGCAGTCCGACCCGCAAGGAGCCGTCCCGCCGACACGTGACTGGAACGATCCCTCGACCGCAATTTATCCCGATCCCGCCTTCCAGGCGTTTGATAAGCGCTTCGAGAAGTATAGCGGCGGCACGGCTGGTCTTGTACGAATCTGGACCGGCGGTGTGTGGACGGAGGGGCCAGTGTGGTTTGGCGACATGGATAGCCTGATCTTCAGCGACATCCCGAACGACAAGCTGATGCGATATGACGCGACGACCCGGCAGACGACAGTATTCCGGCAGCCGTCGTACTTCACCAACGGCAACACCCGCGATCGACAGGGGCGGCTGCTGTCCTGTGAACAGGGCACGCGACGCATCACGCGAACCGAGTATGACGGCACGATCACAGTGCTGGCCGACAAGAACCAGGGCAAGCTGCTCAACTCGCCCAATGGCGTCATCGTGAAGTCCGACAATACGGTCTGGTTCACTGATCCCAGTTACGGCATTGGCGGTGACCATGAAGGCAACCGCGGGGAAGCTGAGCTTCCGCGCAACGTTTACCGGCTCGACCCGAAAAGTGGCCAGCTCAGCGTCGTGGTTGGCGATTTCAGCATGCCAAACGGACTTTGCTTCTCGCCGGACGAGAAGAAGCTCTACGTCACCGACACCGGCTCCCTTGGCGGCGCGGAAAAGAAGACGCTCATCCGCGTATTTGACGTCGCCGACGACGGCAAGCTCAGCAACGACCGCATCTTTCACGATTTCAAGGATGTTCCGCAACCCTACATCGCGGATGACATCCGCGCGGACGAGGACGGCAACATCTGGGCGGCCGGCGGCTGGTCCCCCAATCACGCTATGAATGGCGTCAGGGTCTTCGCACCGGATGGCACGCCCATCGGGGCCATCATAGTGCCGGAGGTTGCGGCCAACCTCTGCTTTGGCGGGCGCCACCACAACCGTCTTTTCATCACTGCGAGCACGTCGGTTTACGCGATGGATGTTGGCACGCGCGGCGTCGAACTTTGAGGATCGAGCCGGCACAGAAGGATGCGCGGCGCGACGGACGTATAGGGTAGGGCGTGGTTCAAAGCCGGGTTACACGCGCAGCCGGGTTGACGACGTCACGACGGATGATGGCACCCTGGTTCCTTTAGGTGTGGTGCGAGTATGAATTGAGGTGTTGGCGCGGCGGCGAGGCTGCTCGGGAGAGACCGTAAGGACCTGGCCATTCAGGCGTTGGCCGGTTCGGAGACGGTCAGCGATCTCGCCGCCCGGCTTGGGGTGAGCCGTAAGTTGATCTACCAGCAGACGCACAAGCCTGTCGCGGCGTTGGATGACGCGTTCCTGTTAGCGACGCACGACCATGAAGTGGAGAGTGTTAAAAACCTGGGGCAGGTGGCTTGCGGAAGGTGGTCTGAGCGGCCTGGCTGAGGCCTGACCACAGGGGCGGGCTTGATGCAGTGGACGGTGCGGCTGGAGGCGAGGACGAGCCAGGGCGAGGTGACGACGACGGAGCTGGTGACGTTCAGCCGGCCGGCGGTGGTCAGCACGCTTGCGGAGGTCGGCCTTGTGTTGTCCGAAACCAAGGCGCGGCGTGGTTCAAAGCTGGCGGTTTATGGGTTACACAGAAAGTGGCCAGAGGCGCGCCAACCAAGGGATTCCACGCTTCGTGTGTAACCCGGATCTGAACTACCCCGATGGCACCTTCGCGTGACATGCCCTGCTGCGTAAAGGCGGGTCACGCGAACCACTTCACGTGGAAGATGCGGTGGTGGTCGGCAAATAGCCTTTGTCGTCACGGCCGCTGCCAAAACCTGGTGTCGGCTGAAGGGCAGAACGTCCTGCAGAACGCGGTAGCTGGTCAAAGAACCAAACGACCCCGGCGGTCGCTGAACTACACCGGGCGCGCTGGCCCTATGGCCTTTACTCCTGGCTATCCAAGACTGCCGTGCCTGCTTCCCACGCTTCGGCCGACGTGCGGAACCGCCCCGACGATCGCCGCACGCTCCTGCCGTCCTCTTCGTCGTAGACTTCCCAGCCATATGGCCGGACGCCACTTCCCTTGATGCAGACCCGAAGCCGGAACCGCGAGTGCCCCCTCGCGAGGGGGACGGGTGTCGCCACCGAGGGCTGGCCCAGGCGGTGCAGCATCAGGGGTCAGCCGAGCTTCAAGTTGGATGCGGCTTGCTTGCCGCGCTCGGTTACGACCTCGTAGCTGACCTTCTGGCCGTCGTTCAGGCCGTTGATCCCAGCCGCCTGCAAGGCCGTGATGTGCACGAACACGTCCTTGCTGCCGTCCTGCGGCTGGATGAAGCCGAAGCCCTTGTCAGGGTTGAACCACTTGACTGTTCCGCTCGCCATGTCTGCTGCTTTCCCCCCTGGACGGGGCGTAGCCTAGCGTTAACACGACCGGGGTGCCAAGCCTGTTCAGGATGCGCAGATGGCCACCCGGGAGGTCAAGAACGGGGGAGGGAGCGTTGGCCGGCAGGACCGATGAGGCCCGGCAGGTGCCCTTCAGAGCGGCCAACGCGAGTTGGCGCCCTCCGCACGGGCCGCCACCAGCAACTTGGCCATGACCTGGTTGGGGCCGTCCTGCAACGCCGTGCGCTCGATCTCGGCCCAGTCGAACCGAACCGTGTCTGCGGCCCGGTCCCACTGGACCGCAGGCTGCGCCGAGGCCGCTGCGTTCTGGCTTGAGCCGGACGGTGCTGCGTTGCTGGCGGCCGAGGCAGAGGTGGGCTCCGGCGTGGCTGGTTCAGGGCCACGTAGCTGCTTTTGCTGGTCCTGCTGGTCCTGCTGGCCATCTGTCCCGGCCTCCGGCTTGCCGTCTGCGGCCGACATGGGATCCGGAGTGGCATCCGATGCGCGGGCCTTCCGTCCGGGCTTCGCTCCAGCACCCTTCCGGAGCGGGGTCGCCGCGTCTCCGCCAGCCCGCTGCTTCGGCTTGGGGCCGGGCCGTTTGCGCACGGGCGCCGCGACCGGGTCGGCAATGCTGCCGTCGGCGTCGGCGCTGCCGCCCACCGCATCGTCGCTGTCCATCGTGGCCAATGGCTCGGGCGAGGCAGCCGCCTTCGGCTTGCGCCCCCGGCGCGCCGGGGCAGGGGCGTCACTCAGGGCGGCCAAGACCTCTTCGGGGGAGACGGCGAACCCGTTGCTGCGGGCGGCCTTCGGCTTGCGAGCCATCTGCGATCCTTGTGGTTCAGGGCCGTCCTGATACGTCATCACCGGGCCGGTGAGAACCAGCCTGCTGCGAGGGACACTGTTCTCGTCCTCCACGGGGGCGACCGCGTCACGGCTGCTCGGCATGTTTCGGGGTTGGGTCGAGGCCGAGTTCCTGGCGGACGTGCGCGAACTTGGCCGGATCGGCGAAACGCCGGTCGGCCATCATCGCCTGCAGCGCAGCCAGTCCAGCGTCGGTGAAGAACAGCCGCGGCCAGCGGGTCGTCGCGTCAAGGCGCATCAGCCCACGTTCGAGCAGGCCTGCCGCAGCCTGCGGCACCTTGGGCTGGCCTGCTTGCGGGCCGCCCCGCCACGTCTTGAGGTGAAAGCCCTCGGCGACGCTGGGCAGCGTCGAGAAGAACATGTCGAGCTCGCGGCGTATGTAGTCGCGCTCGGCAGGCGTGAATGGGGCAGGTGAGGCGGGCGGCTTGGCTTCAGACATGGAGGACGCCATAGCACGCCTGGTCGGTTGCCGCCGCAACGCTGCCGGGTGAAACCCAGTGCTGACCTGCGCCAACCTTGATAGGCACGCGCCGTCCGAAGCAGGCCCACTGCCAATCCATCGCGATCCACCTCGCCGCACCGGGTAGACTGTTGCAGCCGGGCGACATCCCTGGCCAAGCCGCTCATCCTGTCTTCCCAGGCACGACACAGAGGCGTTTGCTGGCGCTCTGCCGCCTGCATATGGCTGAGACTAACCTTGAGGTGTTCCGATGACCAAAGCTCCAACAACGAAGGCCGCGAAGACCAAAGCTGCGACGAGCGCGGCCACGAAAGACGAGGCGCCGCCGCACGGCACCCTGGTCGAGAAGCCGAAGGCCGGGCGGAAGCCGAACGCTTTGCAGCAGCCGCTGCAGCCATCGCCGGAGCTGGCCGCCGTGGTGGGGGAGGGGACGATGGCGCGCGGCGAGGTGGTGAGCAAGGTGTGGGAGTACATCAAGGCGCACCATCTGCAGAACCCGGACGACGGACGCGAGATCCTGGCCGACGACAAGCTGCGCCGGGTATTCGGCAAGGATCGGGTGACCATGTTCGAGATGAACAAGCACCTCGCTCAGCACCTGAAGTAGGGCAGCGTCTACGGCCCCGGCGGCCCGATGCTCGCCATGAGGGAGTCCGCCGCTGCGTTCGGTGCGGCGTACGGGATCACAGTCGAGGTCACGGCCGGCCCGATGCCGGCCTGGATCGAGAAGGCGAAGGCTGACGCCGACGTCGTGTTCAGCGGCTCGGAAACGATGATGACCGACTTCGCCGGCGCCTTCGGCGGCCAAGTCGACCCGGTGGCGGTGCAGCCGCTCTACCTGCGCCCGGCCGCCATCCTGGTGCGGCCCGGCAACCCCGGGCGCATCACCGGCCTCAAGGACCTGCTGCAGCCGGGCCCCCGCGTGCTGGTGGTGAACGGCGCCGGGCAGAACGGGATGTGGGAGGACGTGGCAGGGCGGCTGGGCGACATCGCCAGCGTCCGCGCCTTCCGGACCAACATCGCAACCCATGCCGCCAATAGCGCGCTCGCCCGGCAGGCCTGGACGGAGGACGGGTCGCTCTACGCCTGCCTGATCTGGTCCATCTGGCAGGTGTCCAATCCCACCCTGGCCAACCAGGTGGCCATCGAGCCGGAGTACCGCATCTACCGCGACACAGGCGCCGTGCTGACGCATCGGGACACGGCGAGGGCGGACCCGAAGGAGTTCGGGGCTTACCTGGCCTCGGCCGACGACGCGAAGATCTTCGCAAAGTGGGGGTGGATCACCCCGGCGACGCATTAGATTAAGCTTGCTGACCCGCCCAGGAGGCGGGAACCAGCCCCCGACCGGCTCTGCCTGAGCGCACGCCGGCCCTGGGCCTTACCTGAAAGGGGCGGCCTCGCCGCCACATCACCATGCCGTTCGCCTTGGACGCATTCCATCTTGCACGCGCACAGTTCGCGTTCACGGTGGCGTTTCACATCGTTTTCCCCGCCTTCTCTATCGGCCTGGCCAGCTTCCTCGCGGTGCTGGAGGGGCTTTGGCTCTGGACCAAGCGTCCGGTGTTCATGGACCTCTACCGCTACTGGCTGCGTATTTTTGCGGTTGGGTTCGCCATGGGCGTCGTCTCCGGCCTGGTCATGTCCTACCAGTTCGGCACAAACTGGAGCGTGTTCGCCAAGCTGGCCGGCCCCGTCGTCGGCCCGGTGATGGCCTACGAGGTGCTGACGGCATTCTTCCTGGAGGCCGGGTTTCTGGGCGTCATGCTGTTCGGCATGAGGAAGGTCGGGCCGCGGCTGCACTTCGCGGCAAGCTACCTGGTGGCGTTCGGCACCCTGCTCAGCGCGTTCTGGATCCTGTCGGTCAACTCCTGGATGCAGACGCCGGCGGGCTACGCGGTCGCTGCCGACGGGCGGTTCCTGCCCACGAGCTGGCTGCACATCATCTTCAACCCTAGCGTGTTCGTCCGCTTCCCGCACATGATCCTGGCCAGCTACCTGTCGGTCGCCTTCGTGGTGGGCGCGGTCGGCGCCTGGCACCTGCTGCGCGACCGCGCCAACCCGCGGGCGCGCATGATGTTCAGCATGGCCCTGTGGATGGCTGCCATTGTCGCTCCGGCGCAGATCGCCATGGGCGACATCCACGGGCTGAACACGCTGGAGCACCAGCCCGCCAAGATCGCCGCCATGGAGGGGAGCTGGGAGCCGCGCAACGGCGCGCCCCTGACGCTGTTCGGCCTGCCCGACATGGGGCAGGAGCGCACGAAGTGGGCCGTCGAGATACCGCACCTGTCCAGCCTGATCCTGACCCATAGCTGGAACGGCC
>JAABUT010003213.1_pt1 | contig 14337 bp, 14 predicted proteins | sample 5559281 | NCBI WGS metagenome assembly JAABUT01 (sample SAMN10711880, study PRJNA513359) | rock metagenome | isolation source: Antarctica rocks | place: Antarctica: Victoria Land, Ricker Hills nord | collected 2016-01-04
GCCGACACAACCCGATCACACGCTGCCGAGCACAAACTCGATTAGCTATGCAGGGACCGACGACGCGACACCGGCACCCGCCCAGCCCTTGACACAAAACACCTCACGCTGATGGTCGGACGTCCCGACAGCGGCAAGAGCGGATGATGGCCGCCCGGCAATGTGGGACGTTCGACCGGCGCCTTGAGCGGTAACGGCTCCTGCTGACCTGCGGTCGGACTTTGCTAGCGGGCGTGGCAACCTGTGTCTCGGACCGGCCCCTCAGCCCCGTAATCCCGATCGTGAAGCTGTAGCGAGGCTAATGCGCGGCGTCGTAGGCCGCCTGCACGGTGGCACTGATCCGGCCTCGCTCGCTGACCTGGTGACCGTTGCTGTTGGCCCAGTCCCGCACCGCCGCAAGATCCGCGCGCGGTGCCCGCCCGGTGCTCTTCCTCGACGAGGAGACCGTACGGCGGCGTCCCTGCTTGCTGGCCTTGGCGATGTATGGCTTCAGCGCCTTCCCCAAAGCGGCCCGGTTCTTGGCGCTCAAGTCGATGGTCCACGACTCCCCGTCGAGGCTAAAAGGTGACCTCCTTCGCGTTCGCCGAACCATCCATGTCGTCGGTCACCGTCACGGTCGTCTACTTCGCCATGAACGCGATACTCACGCTTCAAGCCGGTTCTTGTCTAATCCGCTGCACTTTGCCCAAGACCTCACCCGGTGATTGTGACCAGTCGTCCGAGCCAAACCCTACTTGTCCGGGGAGCCTGGCCCGCTCTCAGCGCCCAGAACCGTCGGTCAACCGACCGCACGGCTCGTGGCGCCGTGGCAGCAGACGGGCGCGCAAAAGGGGGTGAGCTGAGGCCGCACGAGCGGATGGATGACACCGGCATGAGGGGTTATTCGACCTGCGGCGAAATCGGGGGAGCGTAGCCGCCCCTCACCGCGGCAAAGATGCTCCTATTGGTGTCAAGCCGCTTGAAGCCAGGCTCGGTATGCGTTCGCGAGGTTGTCGTTTCGGCGGTTGCGCTTTCGTGGCAACAGCGTGCCAGCCGCTCAATTTCGGCGCCGTCGACATCGCTCTCCCGCCAGCTCGGGACTCGGCAAAGTCGGCGGACGGGCCCTGACCCTCTCTTATGTGTGTGCCTGATGTGGCGCGCGTCGTCCACGAGTGGCCGTGGACCGGTCGTGAGGATGGACGTACTCACACTCACCCTCGTGACTTGAGTCCCGGATGGCTTCTTAGGCGGGGTTAGGCGGTCCGGTCAGATCCGCGGGAGGGCCGCTGGGGGCTGCGGGCGCCACCGGGGCACCATCCTCATGAGGATCCCGAGCGGTGATCACACTCTGCCGGAACGCCTCCTGCCACGCCTCATTCGCCGGACCGCTCTCGCGCAGCAGCTGCTCTAGGTCGGTGTCGCTGAGAGAAGCCTCGCCGTTGGAGTGAGCGTGCAGGCGCCCCACAAGGTCCACAAGAGCTTGGGTGGCATCCTTCAGGGCGCTGAGGTCGTCGTCGGTCATGTGGCGAAGGTAGCCCAATGGAGGAGTTCGTCCTGTCATCGAATGCGCGACTCTCGGCAGGAGCGCGCGTCTCACAAGCCGAACGACTACCGGGACGTCGTCCCGCATGGGATGGACAACCGGATTGACCCCGCGCCCGCTTAAGCGGACGGAGGGGCTGGAACGTCGTAGCGGTGGCGGTACATGTACCAGATCCTGGCTGCGACGCCGACGACGTAGACCACGAGGCAGACCGACGCCCATGGCGCGATGGTGGGCCGAGGCATGTCGGCGGCGCTGACGATGACCACCTCGATGGAGGTCAGGAGGAGCACGGTCCACGCACCAAACAGCCAGAGGTCCTCGGTGACGAGTTGGCGCATGCGGGCAAGATGCGCGGGCTGACTCCAGTAGTGCGCGTTGGGGATGTTGACCAGCGAGGGACGCCCGTGGTTCACCATGGCCGTGACGGCGACGAAGAAGGCCGTTGCGCCGACACCCAGCAGGGCTGTGAGCAGCAAGGCGCTGCCGCGGCTGCTCCACTGGTCCACCTGGCCATCTGCGCCGAAGTGGGTGGGCACCCGCTGCGCGAGCCGGGACCATGACCACACCCAGGTCGCGGCGTACACCGCCAAGGTCCCTACGAACCAGGACTGCGTTCTCGTCACCACTGCGACTGTAATGGCGAGCCCGCTTCCTGCACCGCGGTGGTGCGGTTTGACGAACCCATGCGGCGCGCGGCACTTCAAGCCGAAGCGGACCCCTGACGACACCACAGGAGGAACGTCCAGCGGGACGGTCCCTCGACCTCATCCCGCAGGGGATCGACACCTGGGACGGCGCGGCGGCGCGTCCGACGGTCGCTCTACGGTCTGAGGCACGGACACAAGGTCCATTGGCCCGACCAGGCGGCCACCGTCGCGCAGCCAGCCGGCCGGCTCGGCTGGCGCCGCGCCGGGCTCGGTCAGAAGCCGGTCAGCGTCATCTCACGGCCCCGATTGTGGCAGGTGGCTCGAAACGAGGTCGTCAATGACCCATACCCCTTGCGGAGTCTTCTTGACCGTGCCGGTCACGGACTTGTCGCCCGAGGGCACGGCGGTCATCCACTTGCCGTCGGGACCCTTCTGCTGAGTCGTCGACCAGGTCGTCGCGGTCGCATGCACAGTCGCGGTGTCTCCGGAGATGGTGGTGTCTTCGAACGTCAGCATGCTGACGCCCGCGCCAAGGAATCGGCCATTGGGGTCCTCGGCCGCCCTGATCGTGTTCGTGTAGGCGAGGTTGACTCGCTTCTTGAGCGCGTCGGAGCTTTGACTGAACACCGTGTCTATGGCGTTTTTGGCGAGGTAGCGGCGTTCGCTGACCTCAGCGGCATCGGGGGCGTTCTCCAACGCCTGGGAGCGCTGCGAGGTGTCCACCGTGATCCTGGTCGTGATGAACGTGTGCGCAGCTCGGCCATGCTGAACCTTCGAAGGAGTGCCCATGGCGTATTGCTGGTAAAGCGCCTCCCCCACGACGTCTTGGACCGCCGAAACGTCAGGGGTGGCCGTTGAGCTGGCGGCGTAGTGAACGCTGGCCGCTGTTGCTGCAGCCACCCCAAGGAGCGCGACGGAAGCCAATGAGACAGAGCGACGAGTGATTCTCATATGACGGAGCTCCTCAGTAGTTTCCGCGTCGAGGCCCATGAAGTAGATCGTCGTCGACTGGATCGTCGAGGAAGCCCGGTCCCACAGCGCCCGCAACGCCGCCCTCGACGCCCGCTGGGTCCACCACCGGCAACCTAACCCCCGCTGCGTGCCCCCGGATACGGGGGGAAGCGGCCCGCTGAGGGGTCGGTTGGCATCGAAGCCCGAAGCCCGTCCGAGCAGTCAGGCGTCAGGCGCGTGTCGTATTCCGGCGAGAAGTCGTCGTCTCGGGTCCGCGCCGATCACCATTTACTGGTCTGCGGGCGGGATGCTGTGGCCATGTGGCACTCCAGCGGACCCCGAGGACCCGTCCCCGACCGGGATCAGGTGCGGCGGATGATGCGCCGTTCCCAGGCGCGGGATAACGAGGTCCCGGTGACGGTGCCACTAGGGCTCGTCCTCGCCCGTTCGGGTGACACCGCGGTGCCGCTGCCGGGTGCGCAGGTCTACCGGAACGGAGTCAGTCTCGATATCGCCGCCGTGACCCGGCGCCGCGGCTCCGGCCGAGGGTTGAGCATGTCCATGCACGGGCCCATGGAGCGCGGGGCAGGAGCGTTCCTCCTCGGTGTTGAGCTGTCCGACGGTCGCCGGGCGAGCACGCTGCACCGTCGCCCACCGTTCGACGTCCCGGACGACGAGCCCGTGCTCATGCCCGCCGGCGGCGGTGGTGGCTCGACGCGGATGGACTCCCGGCACTTCCTGTCGCCCGTCCCGCCGCCGGGCCGGCTCGTTTTCGTCGTGAGTTGGACCGACTGGGGTATCGCAGAGACACGGACCGAGACCTCAGCAGACCCGATCGTCGAGGCCGCCTCGCGGGTGGAGGAGCTGTGGCCCTGGGAAGCGGAGCCCGCACCCGACGAGGCTCCCAGACCGCCTTCTCCCGGAGGTTGGTTCGGTCCGTAGAGCCTCGGGCGCACTCGGCCTCCGGCCGTTGAGTCGACGCACCCTCAGCGTGGACGCCCCCCTGTACCGGGTAGCTCGGGCCCGGCATGGCCAGCAGGGTGAAGGCCGTCCGGAAAGTGCAGCAGCAACTTCGAACCCTTCATGCAGCAGACGTCCCGCAAGCCGACCGCTGATCGACACAGGGTGTGCCGCGAGGGGAAGGCTCACCGGCATAGCTCGCGGGTGTGCTGGGGTGGGGCCGGGCTAGTTCGGGAGGTGGCCGGTGGGGAAGCCGCCGTTGCTGTAGAGCAGCTGGCCGTTAATCCAGCTGCCCCGTTCGGAGAGCAGGAACCTCACCAGGTTGGCGGTGTCAGAGGGGTGCCGAGTCGCCCGGTCGGCTGCTGGGCCAGGCCGGCAGCCCGGACGGTGTCGTCCATCCAGCCGGTGTCGACAGGGCCGGGGTTGATCACGTTGGTGCGCAGGCCCAGGTCGCCAAGCTCGTGAGCGGCCGCCAGGACGAGCCGGTCTAGCGCCCCCTTGGTGACGCCGTAGGGCAGGTTGCCCACCGTGTGGTCGCTCGTCAGGGCGACCGCGGCCCCGCCGGCCGGACCGAGCTGGCGGGCGAAGGCGGCGAGCAGCAGCCACGTGGCCCTGACGTTGACGGCGTAGTGCCGATCGAAGCTCTCCACCGTGGTGTCGAGGACCCCCGAGGCGACGCTCTCGCAGTGCGACATCACCAGGGCGTCGAGCCGGTCCAGCCGTCCAGCCGCGGCGCCGATCAGCGAAGAGGTGCCGGCCGGGTCCTCGAGGTCGACCTGGACCAGCTCGACCCGCCGACCGCGCGCCCGCAACTCCTCAGCCAGCACCTGAGGGTCGTCAAGGGTCCCCTCGAGGCCGAGCCTTTGGTCGTAGGGCAGCCAGTAGGACAGCACGAGATCCCAGCCGTCTGCGGCCAGACCTGCAGCGATCCCGGCGCCGATCCCGCGGCGACGGCCGACCCCGGTCACCAACGCTGCTGCCACACCGACATCCTCGCAGGAACCCGATTCCACCTCCTCCTCCCACCTGTAGGCGTGCCGAGAGGAAAGTCGACCGCCGACTTGTTTGTCCCGCAAGCCGATCCGCTTGCGGCGCCGGCGGCCCCTTCACTGGTCAAGATCGCCGGCGTGTCACAAGCGGGTCGGCTATCGGGACGCCCCCCCGGAGGCACCCAGGGGCGCTGACGTGGCCGGATCTAGCCGGATGTGCGGACGTCGCCGATCGGCGAGGTTCGCCTCGAGGGGGGCACCTCCCGCTCTTGCGGGGGGCGGACCGCTCCCAAGTCCGCACCGGACCTACACCGCGCGTCATAGCCACCCTGCGCACCACCGCCATCAGCGTGCGCCGCCTGACCGGCTTGGACAACATCGCTTAAGCAGTGCGACACCACGCCCGCGACCGCCCTGCCCCGGACGAACCCTCAGCTGCCTACTGACCTGCTAAAACGCGTCCTCGCCGGGGCCCTGGGTACCGAGTGCGCCCGCAAAGATCGCGCTGTTTCAGCAAAAAGCCCTCGAAACTGGCGCACGTCCTTTACTGTTCCTTTTAGTGGTCTTTACCTGCACTATACCTGGGGGGTTCGCGGGTTGATCACGGACTCGGTCAGATCATGAGCCCTGCGGGAGGGCCCATGATCTGACCGACGAAGCTCACAAGGAACGCTCGGAACTCAACGCGACGCTGAAGGGATGGAGGGGACAGGCCAGGCCGAGCCGCGCTGCGGGGTGCCGAGAGCGCAGCAAAAGCTGCTCTTGTCTGGGGTGTTCGCTGCGGTTCGGTTGGCACACCGAACCGGTGAGCTGTTGACGCGCTTTCCGGCGCCCACCAGCGCATTTAGGCCCTTTGGGCCACGATGTCTCGCCGGCAACTCAAGAGAGCGGCCTGCCCGCGATAGCCCTTCCATTCCGCCCAGCTAACTTCCCGGAACGTCAATAGGGGATGTGCGGGCGTCACTTCTTTAAGTGTTCCTCGGAGTGCTCCGGTCAACTGATCGTGGTCCCGAATCCGGGACAATGATCAGATAGGTAGCGGACGCCCGACGGGGAAGAACCATCACGCCCGCCGGGGGGGCCACTTTCCGGCTGCACCTGGCTTGATCGCGTGCTCCCGGGCCCGCCAGGCGGTATCCCTCTGCGGCCGATCGTCGCTGCCCAGTCCAGGCCAACCCTCGGTCAGTACAGCTAGCCGACAACCTTTGCCGTCGCATCGAGTAGCCCGCGTCCCGGCACGCCCTGACCGACGCCGCGGGCACCCGAGGAGCCGGGGAAGTGCTCGAACCGGGCCAGCCAACCAGGGCCAGACATGCATGCGCCGCCCGCCATCGGGCTTGCCCAGATAGCCCAGCGAGCTGCTGACCGCACCTTCTACCACCCCGCACCACCCAACCAGGAAGAGAGAACTCATCATGAAAATTCGTTCCGCCATTGCCGTCACCGCCCTGACCACCGCGGCCCTAGTCGCCGGTGCCACGTCCGCCGACGCGGCCACCACCATTGACCGCCACATCGACACCCGTGCCTCCTACTACCAGACCCAGTCGCCCACCACGATCGTCAACTCATGGCACGGCCACCCCGTCGTCTACATCGCTAACCAGGGCTCCTACGGGTACGTCACCTGCTCCGGCGGGATCGCAAGCCCGATCTACGTCGAGGACGCTGCGATCCGCGACGGCATCGCACTCAACGTCGTCAAGCACGAATTCACCCACGTGCTGGAATGCTGGAACGGCGACTACAACACCGGAAGCCGGTACTCCAGTGACGCCCTCGAAAGGGTCGCCGAGGCAGGGCAGATGCTCCAAGGCGGCACCGACAAATACGCCGAAACCGCCAACACCTGGTCCCACGCCCGCTACCTCCTGACCAAGTTCCTGATCACCGGCTGACCTGAATGTGGTGCGTGCACCGAGCCAGTGATTTCCCGGGTAAGCCCATGCTGCCCAGGGGCCGGAATGGCTCGTGCCAAGCTGCCGGTGATGATGCAAGGCTGAGCCCGTGCCAAGCCGGGATCCTGCAGACCAGCCGACCCTGGTCGACCTCGAACTCGCCGACGACATCCACCTACTCGGCGAAGTCATCACCGCGGCCGGGCCACACCCGGGACCGCTCACCGGCGCGGAGTTGGACGCGGCCCTCGGCATCTGCGACCCGCCCCAGTCGGCGCCGCTGAGCCCGAGGCACACCGGCCGCACCTAACCGGAATCCTCGGCATCACCATCGGTGGATCAGGGATCAGACGCCAGGGGACGGACGGGCTGCGCCGGTCCTCGACCGCGGGTGACGCTCAGCTCGTCGACCCGCGCGGCGGCCGAGGTTCGGGGCCGTGGCCGCCTGGTGACCATGCTCGACCATCGCCTCGTTGAGACTGAGGTCTTGGTTGCGGCCGCACGGGGAGTGCAAGCCGCGCCCGGTCGTCAGGTTTGTGCCCATTTGGTCCATCTGTGCACGTGGACGCTCCGAGAACTCTCGTCAACAGGTGGGTCACGACGGCGCGTGTCAGCAGGGTTCCGCCGCCTGGTCCTCTAGGTCAAACCAGCAGAAGCGGACGCAGAGATGCGCATCACCATCCCCGGCGCGGAGGGCACCACAGGCCGGGCCACCGGCTACCCCGCCACGGGCGCCCTCCGGCAGCAATGGGCCAGCAAGGGCCGGTGCGTGAGCGTCGACCCCGACGCCCTGTTCGTGCGGGGGGCGGCCCAGCAGGGGGCGAAGGTCGTCTGTCAGAGGTGCCCGGTCATCGCCGAGTGTCTGGCCGACGCCCTCGACAACCGGACGGAGTTCGGCGTCTGGGGCGGGATGACCGAGCGTGAGCGGCGGTCCCTGTTGCTCCAGCACCCCAACGTCCCCTCCTGGTGGAACCTCTTCCAGACCGCGCGCATCGACCAGGCCCAAGCGTCCTGAGCTCCAGTAGGGCCCGAGGCTCCGTCCGGATGAACCAAGCTCGCGAGGTCTCCTGCGGTACCTCCCGCGCAGCGGGTTCCACCAGCCCTCACCACGGACCACCGCCCAGCGATGTGGAGGTTCACGGCGGCAGTAGGGAGGCGCTGCCCCACTTGTTCGTCTCGTGCGAGTTCAAGATGTGCCCGGTCAGCCATCCGCTTTCGGGCAGTAGTGGCGTGTCGTGGTGAGTGGGTCGATGCCGGATCCCGCCCCCGGTGCGGGTCCACGGTCACGGGCGGTGCGGTCTCATCGCGCGGGGGGTGTCGTGTCGGGTTCGGGTGCTGCTGTAAGGCCGGCGAGGATCGCTCTGACGGCCCAGGCGGTGCGAGACCGGCCACCTGTGAACAAGTGGTGGTGAACGGCGGCGATGTTGGGGTAGAGGGTGGGGTCGATCTGTTGGTAGGCATTCGCTGCTCGTGTCTTGGGTTCGTCCAGGTCTCGTCGGCGGTCTTGTTCGGCGGCGGCGGCGGTCATACGCAACATCAGCAGGTCGTAACCCCACGCGGCGCGGCCCGCGCTGAGTCCGAGCTGGAGTAGGCAGCCAACGACGGTTTCGGTCAGGGCGAAGGTGTTCGGTCCGTGGGGGATGAGTCCGGAGGTGAGCTCCGCGAGCCCACGGTGGGCGAACAGCACGGTGGCGTAGGAGTCCAAGACCGCTTCGATGCGTCGTTGCGGATGTTGTTCGAGCTCGGGGTGCAGGGCGACCGCTCCCAGCACATGATCGACGACGAGCGCATGGAGCTCCTGCATGGTGCCGACGTGCCCGTACAGCGACGCCGGTCCGGTGTCGAGCTCGGCGGCGAGGCGTCGCAGGGTGATCGCATGCGCGCCCTCGCGCCTTAGGAGCTGCACTGCGACATCGGTGAACGCGTCGCGAGTCAGGGTCTGCTTGTCCGGCCGGGTGCGGACTCTTCGACGCCGTTCCGTCACCGACGGCCCGCCCTTCGCTCTCAGCTCGGCTGAGTGCCCGACCGTATCGCGGCGGCCCTGCTTGCCAGGGCCTCGTCGGCAAGGCTACGGTCAAGTAGGTGGACGATCGGTGATCGCATAAGCATCCAGATGACAGCCGTGACAGGAGCAAACCGTGACATCAGACCTCGAACGAGAACCTCCGCGGCGGCAGCTGGAGGTGACCCCCGGCGACGTGTTCCAGCTTGGACTGCCGTGGGTGCTGCAGAACCAGTCGCTGTTTAACTTCTGGAACGTCAACACCGGTGATTACTTCGTCGAACTCGAGGGCGCCCACTACGGATGGGACAGCTCCACCGTCCAGGTAACCGAGGCCGGCCCCGGCTTCGGGCCACCGCTACACCAACATCCCACCGAAGAGATCTTCGTCCTGGCCGAGGGCGAAGTCGCCTTCGTCTCCGGCGACGACATCCACTACATGAAGGCCCCAGCCATCGTGCGCGTCCCGCCGAACACCACGCACAACGTCACGACACTGGCTACCGGCCGCAACAAGCTGGTCACGTTCTTCTCGTCCAACACGCCTGGTGCCTCACCGGTGGAGCTGCACGATCCTTTCGCCCACATCAAGAACCAGAGCAGCATCGAACGCGACACCATGATCGCCAACTTCCGGAAGGTCTTGCACGATTTCGACGACGACGGAGACGGCAAGTTGTCCTACGCCGAGGCACCAGAACTGATCAAGGCCCAGTTCGAGCGTTACGACACCGATCACGACGGATTCATCACCATCGAAGATGCCCAGGGGTGGGACTGACGTCTCGTAGGCGCCCCTGACCGGGCGCGAGCCCACAGCGGAACCTCTTGCGGGAACGGTCCAGGTCAGCGTGGGTACGCCTGTCCGGGTGTCCCGTAAGACCCGCCCGGTGAAGATGCCCGGTAAGGCACCTCGACTGGGACGGGGTTGAACCCGAGCGATAGGAGCTTCGACCGGTTCGCACGTGCGCCGGTCCACGGTTTCTCTCACGAGCAATACCTCGCGCACCCGCGGACAACGGCCGCTACCGTGCATAGTCGTGCAGTTTGTCGAAGGCACTCACATCGGCAAGAGCGGTCGACCGGAGCTGCGAGCGAGTGCGTCTATCTGGGGTGCAGCACCTCTGAGGCGACGAGGCTAACGAAGGTGTTGGGGTCGCCAGGCTGAGCCCGAATCCACCGATCGGTAGGCTGCGGGGCGGGTCGTGACGCGCGAATGCCCCTGTGGGGCGGGAGGATTGGACTTGCTAAGGGTCTGATCCGAGCCGTCCGAAGGGGCATCCGACAGGTGCAAGCATCGCATAAGGTATCCGCGGTTTTCGATGACCCGAACCTGATCGGATCGGCCGGGCTGGTCCCGGTGATGCGGCTGGCTGAACGAGCCGGCATGCACCGCCTGCTCGGTGACCGGTTGAGCGTGCCGTCGGCCAACGCTGGCGTGAAAGCGGCCGGGGTGGTCGCCGGGATGCTCGCCGGCGCGGACAGCATCGACGACCTTGACGTGCTGCGGCACGGCGGGATGAGCCGGGTCTTTACCGGCGTGCGGGCGCCGTCGACGCTGGGGACGTTCCTGCGTTCGTTCAGGTTCGGGCATGTCCGCCAGCTCGACGCGGTCGCCTCGCGCACCTTGGCCGGCTTAGCCGCCGCGGTGCCTCGGTTGCTGGCCGGTGCCACCGACCCGGGCGGCTTGGCGTTCCTCGACATCGACGACACCATCCGCGAAGTTCACGGCTACGCCAAGCAGGGCGCCGCGTACGGGTACTCCGGGGTCAAAGGTCTGAACGCCCAGGTCGCGGCGCCGTCGTCGCCGATCTGTGCCCCGGTGGTCGCGGCAACCCGGCTGCGCAAAGGCAACGTCGTCTGCGGCCACGGCGCGGACCGGCTGATCGCCGACGCGATCGCCACCGCCCGGTCGGCCGGGGTGACCGGCCAGGTGATGGTGCGGGCCGACTCCGGCTATTACCGGCGCGACGTCATCGCCACCGCCGTCGCCGCCAAGGCCTGGTTCTCGGTCACCGTCCGGATGAACCCGTCGGTGCGACAAGCGATCGCGGGCATCCCCGGCAGCGCGTGGACGCCGATCCGCTACCCACAGGCGATCTGGGACACCAAGCAGCAGCGGTGGATCTCCGACGCCCAGGTCGCCGAGATCACCTTCACCGCGTTCACCTCCCACCCCAAGAAACGGCAGGTCCCCTGCCGGCTGGTCGTGCGCCGGGTTCAACGGCTCAACCCGGCCGCGGACCACGGCCAGGACCAACTGCTCACGCTGTGGCGCCATCACGGGTTCGTCACCAACTCCACCCTCACCGCGGTCGACGCGGACCAGACCCACCGGGACCACGCGATCATCGAACAGGTCATCGCGGAACTGAAAGACGGGCCGCTCGCGCACGCGCCGTCCGGGACGTTCACCGCCAACGCCGCCTAATGAGGGTGTGACACGGCCGGAACGTCCTGAACGCTGCCCGGGCCGGGAGCCCTCAAGCCAGACGGACATCGGCCGTGTCACGGTTCACCGGTTTCAGGTTCGCTCCTGAAGCCTGCCGGGTTGGCGCTGCACAGCGGTGGGTGGTGCGTGGTCCGGCGCGCCTTCGCGATCGAGGGTGTGTTCGGCAACAGATTCGGGTTCGGGTAGTCGGCAGGGTTCACCCCTTGACACCGGCCGGGGCTGCGAGCCCTTCGCCAGAGCGGGGCCCCTGCCGATCGCCGGGAGCTGCGGACGGCTGGTGGGATGTCGGGCCTTCGAGCCCTCGTCATTAGGGCGCTGCGCACTCTCGCTGCTCGATCCGGATGTGAAGGACGACGGACCCTCAATGGGGGGACAGGGAAGGAACGGTGGACATGGCAATCTGGTGTGGCATCGACTGGGCCGAGCATCACCACGACATTGCGCTCGTCGACGATGGCGGCAAGCTGATCATCAAGCTTCACATCGACGACGACGCGGCCGGCTTCGCGCGGTTGTTGACGCTGTTGGCCGAGCACGGCGCCGGACCCGAGACGCCGGTTCCGATCGCGATCGAGACCGCGCACGGGCTACTCGCCGCGGCGCTCGTCGCGGCTGGCTACCCGCTCTTCCCGATCAATCCGCTGGCGGTCGCTCGTTACCGCGACCGCTACTCGGTGAGCCGCGCGAAGTCCGATGCCGGTGATGCCTTCGTGCTGGCCAACGTCCTTCGCACCGACCTCGACGCGCATCGACCGCTGCCCGCTGACAGCGAGCTCGCGCAGGCCGTTCGCGTCCTGGCCCGCGCCCAGCAAGACGCCGTGTGGGAGCGCCAGCAGACCAGCAACAAGCTCCGCTCGCTGCTACGCGAGTATTACCCGGCCGCGCTCATCGCGTTTCCTGACCTCGCCCAACCGGTCGCCATCGAGGTCCTGCAACTGGCGCCGACACCGACCGGCGCCGCGAAGCTGACCCGGGCCCGCATTCATGCCGCGTTGCGCAGGGCAGGGCGTCAACGCAATCTCGACGCCACCGTCGAGACGGTCCGCAGCGCATTACGAGGCGAACACCTCCAGCAACTGCCTCGAGTGGAAGCCGCGATGGGAGAACACGCTCTCGCTCTGTTACGAGCCATGGCCGCCGCGGTCCACAACATCGACCGACTGACCGAAGCGCTCGCCCAGGCGTTCGACCAACACCCCGACGCCGCGGTCATCATCAGCATGCCCGGTCTCGGTCCCGTGCTCGGGGCCCGCCTACTCGGTGAAATCGGCGACGATCGTGCCCGCTTTGCCGACGCTCGTGGGCTCAAAGCCTTCGCCGGCACCGCGCCGGTCACCCGAGCGTCCGGCACCAAACGAGCCGTGACCGCGCGCGTCGTCCGCAACAAGCGCCTCGGACAGGTCGGCTTTCTCTGGGCGTTCTCGCTGCTGACCGCATCACCCGGCGCCAGAGCCCACTACGACCGCCGCCGAGAACACGGAGACAAACACGCAGCCGCGTGCCGCAACCTCGCCAACCGCTACCTCGGCATCCTGCACCACTGCCTACAGACCGGAACCACCTACGACGAATCCACCGCTTTCCCGTCCACAGACAACCAGCACGCGGCCAGCTCGACCGCCGCGTGAACACCGAAGACCTTGACAGTTAGCACCGTGGGATGTCTGGCTAGCCTTGGCCTGCCTCGCCTTCAACGTTCTCCGCGCGGCCGGCGTCGCCGCGTCAGTCCGGCACGCCACCGCCCGGTGGGCCACCCTGCGCACCCACCTAATCGCCGTCCCGGCCCGGATCGCATCCACGGCCCGACGGCTCGTGCTGCACCTACCGGTCGACTGGCCCCGGGCGGCCGCCTGGCAAGACCTCTGGGCGACCGCCACCACACCCTGACCACCCGGCCCGCCGGCCTCGAGGAAAAACCCGACGTGGAAGAGCCGGACACACCGGCCGATACCCCTTACCCCCAGAATCCTTACCGAGAAATCAGACCGCAAAATCGCCGAATCGACCCCAAAAAGTCATCACTGGTGGATCGGGGCTGAGCCGCCGACGCGACCGGAAGTCGGCAGCTCGGAGCCGACTCAGGTTGAAGCTTTTTTGGGAACGTGTTGCGTCGCGGTAGTCCCTCGGCCAAGTTGCTTGGTTGTCCGGCTGAGTCCGACCATCACCGGCGGGCGTCGAGTGTCTGTGGCCTGTTTGTGTCCTGACTTCGCGCCTCACCGTGTCATCGCTGATCAGGCGCTCGCAGACTGCGGTCTGTAAATCTGCGCTCAATCCGTGCCCGATGTCCAGGTCGGCAGCGGTCAGGAGGAGTCAATGACGGGCAGGCGACGCAGCACCCCACGGCGGCAGGAGACCATCCGCCAGTGCTCCCCAAGTTGGCCCTGTGGCACATCTGTGGCACAGGACGGCCAGAACGGCCTGCATCTGCATAGGAGTGACCACAGGTCCGTCTGTAAGCACAGCGCGATCCCGGGAGAGGCCGACCGGGTGACTCTCATAATCCGCCGGTCGTGGGTCAAGCCCAACACGCCCTCACTCGACCGAGGATGGGGTGACGAAGCGAGTAACAATCGCCCGGACATTCGCTGCACGACCATGGGCGGGCGGGGACTGCCCTGTGCTCGGCGAGCGCTGTCGGCGGCGTACGTGCGTGCTTCGGGACGAAGATGCAGCAGACGTCTCGATGGACCGAGCATGGACCAACGCTATGCACGCCGTGCGTGCCAATGCCTCGCGCCGACTGCCCGGGCACGTGCACGGGAGCACTCGGCGAGACACCCGCCGATCTGGGGGTCAAGGGGTCGCAGGTTCAAATCCTGTCAGCCCGACCGTTGTGACATCTCCGGACATGCTGGACGGCCGAACCCACGAGTGGTGGGTTCGACCGTCTTGGTTTCAGCGTGCGGGTCCGGG
>JAABUT010003215.1_pt1 | contig 14324 bp, 12 predicted proteins | sample 5559281 | NCBI WGS metagenome assembly JAABUT01 (sample SAMN10711880, study PRJNA513359) | rock metagenome | isolation source: Antarctica rocks | place: Antarctica: Victoria Land, Ricker Hills nord | collected 2016-01-04
GTCTGTAACAAAGAAGCATTTATATAATGTTAGAAGTCAGCATAGAGCGAGTCATATGAGTGTAATGTAACGAGTATATAAATGCTAAGAAAGAAAAGTATCTAGAAGAGAAGAATTAACTATCTATATGACTCAGAGAAACATAAGTTAATTCTGAATAAAGTTGACTTCGAAACAATTTGATAGTCTAGTGACGAGCGATCAACGATAGTCATGAATCTAGTCATCGACATAGTCATCAACATAGCTATCAACATAGATGTGTAGTTAGAATCGTAACAGATTGAGTCAATCAATGAATGAAACAAGTTCTACTATGTAGTAAATCTGAATCAGAAGTGAGTCTGCTTCAATGACATGATCAATGCAATGATCTATCTACTTTCATCGCTCTATTCATCAGTGAATCTGATCATACATTCACATGCAACTAGTGAGTCTGCTACAATGACGAGCTCAAAGTCGATCTTTTCAATGAGCAAGTCGAGTAGTGAGTCTGCTTCAATGATACTTCTATCTTGCATAGTGAGTCTGCTACAATAGACATTTCGATTCTACACAAGACTAAGAAAATACATTCATGTGAACATGAATTGTTGAAGAAGAGAAGTACTGTTACGATTCTAGCTACGCATCTATGTTGATAACTATGTTGATGACTATGTCAATGACTATGTTCATGACTATCATCGATCGCTCATCACTAGACTATTGAATTGTTTCAAAGTCAATTCTATTCAAAGTTAGCTTATGTTTTTCTGAGACATATAGATAGTCAATTCTTCTCTTCTAGATACTTTTCTTTCTTAGCATTTATATACTCGTTACATTACACTCATATGACTCGCTCTATGCTGACTTCTAACATGATCAATGATTTATTAAATGAACTTACTCAGCTTTATAATGATTTTGACAAAGAGACAAACTTTCAAAGAAAGTATGCTAATCTCTTTCAAGAAAAGAGCAAATTCAGCAACTTTTATTCAATGTTTCAACGTCTGTTTTTCTATTTAAAATATTATGAAAAGCAATTGATTATTGATTTACAAGATAAAATAGTTTATCATCTTCATGCAGTTTGAAGTAATCAATTGATTCAGCTTGAATCTTTCAATGAAATTCATAGTTATCTGATTCATTTGAACAATAAGCATCAAGTCATGAATGACATCAAAGAAAAGAAATTCTTGATCAAAGTCAGAAAGCAAGTCATCTTTACTGAGAAATGAGATTCATTAAATCTTTATAAAAAGATTGAAGTCATTACACTTGTTGATCATTCAAAGTCATACGACGTGATTTTAACTAACGTCAAAGACATTGATTTACAAGCTGAAATTTGTTTCATCTGTTACAAATCAAATCATACTTTTAAAGAGTGTTTTGTTAGAATCATGTTTAAAGCGAGTCATAGAAATACAGATAAATCAAGATAGTGAATCAGATAAATGAGAATTCAAAGCTAAAGAGCAAGATCTACAAGATGCAAAGACTATATGTACAGAGAAAAGAAAAGCGCTAAGCTCGATAGAATCTTAGACTCGCTCAAAGAACATGTGTTTCAGTAGAAGACTGAGCACGCTTGTAACATTATCTTCTTTCTCTTTAATCAAGCAATGATCTCATTGCTTCAATCAACTTCTTTCTTTCTTGTTCATTTCATTATCGTTTTATTTGAGCGTTTCAAGCTCATTTCATCAGACGTTTCAAGTCTATTTCTTCTTGATATAAAGTGTTTCAAGCTCATCAGACGTTTCAAGTCTATTTCTTCTTGTCAAATGTCATTGAAGCAAACTCACTTCTGATTCATGTTTACTACATAGTAAAGCTTGTTCTTTTCATGTCATTGAAGCAAACTCACTATCAAGTGACGAACTCAGTTGATGAAATCAATCATTGTCTTTTGATTCATGTCTGCAACGCTCGCACTTGCAGAACTTGTTTCATTCATGTTTATTGCATTCAATAAAGCTTGTCTTCTGTTCAATGATTGACTCAATTAAAAGATCAATTATTGACTTGTCATTGTAGCAGACTCACTTCAAGTGACAAGCTTGATGACAAGATCAATCGTTATCTGTTTTTGTAGCAGACTCACTTTTGATCAATCGAGTCTGATTGATCAAAAGTCAATTCATGTCTTTGTAGCAAACTCACTATCGAATGTATCATTGAAGCAGACTCACTATTCTTGTCATTCAAGCAAACTCTTTCTATTCAGCTTCAAATATTCAATGATGAATGAGTTTCAGCTCATATCTTCATGATTTCAGACATATAGTATATGTTTCATTCTTTGTCTTGAGACATATAGTGTATGTTTCATTCTGTTCTCAGTAGATATCATCTTGCTGTTGTTGTCAATGTCGTGAATAAAGATAAATCGTAAAAGATGCAAATAAAGAAAGATTCGTGACTGAATTTGATTTTGAATGTCGTTCAAGCAGACTCACTATCGAGTGACGAGCTTGATGATGAGATCAATCATTTTCTTATCATTGAAGCAAACTCACTATTGATTCATGTCTTTCAAGCAGACTCACTATTCTTGTCATTCAAGCAGTCTTCTTTCTATTTAGCTTCAAATATTCAGCGATGAACGAGTTTCAGCTCATATCTTCGTAATTTCAGACATATAGTATATGTTTCATTCTCTGTCTTGAAACATATAGTATACGTTTCATTCTGTTCTCAGTACATATCATCTTGCTGTTGTCATCAATGTTGTGAATAAAGATAAATCGTAGAAGATATGAGTAATAGAAAATTCGTTGCTGAATTGAGTGAGTTGTCATTGAAGCAGACTCACTATCAAACATGTCGTTCAAGCAGACTAGTTATTGAGTGACTGACTTGATCAAGAGATCAATATTGAACGCGTCTTTGAAGCAGATTCACTATCAAACATGTCATTGAAGCAAACTCACTATTGATTCATGTTTTTCAAGCAGACTAGCTATTGAGTGACTGATTCAACAACAAGATCAATTCTTATTTATCATTGTAACAGATTCACTATCTGATCAATCAAGTCTGATTAATTCAAAGTTGATTCAAGTCTGCAATGCTTGCATTTGCAGAGCTTGTTCTGATCACGTTTATTGCATTCAATAGCGCTCTCTATTCTGTCTACTACACACGTAGCAGAACTTCTCTGATCACTTCTATTGCATTTAATAGAGCTCTCTGTTCATGTCTATTACGTTTGATAGAGCTTGTTTCGTTCGATGACGAGCTCAGTCAAGAGTTCAGTTGAAAGATCGATTTGTTTACTTCGTGTTAACTACATATGAGTAGCAAAGCTTCTGCTTTCGATCGTAGAGCTGCAAAAATCAACTCAACTAGAAAGTGAAAGTGAATCACTATCATATGATATGTACGAAGCTTTGAATAATGTTAGAATCATGTCTAGAGCGAGTCATAGAAATACAGATAAATCAAGATAGTAAATCAGATAAATGAGAATTCAAAGTTAAAGAGTAAGATCTACAAGATGCAAAGACTATATGTACAGAGAAAAGAAAAGCGCTAAGCTTGATAGAGTCTTAAACTCACTCAAAGAACATATGTTTCAATAGAAGACTGAGCACGCTCACAACATGTTTTGATCAATCAAGAATTAATGCATTAAAAGATGATGAGTTTAATCAATTTACATTGAACTTTAAATTCAATTTTGATTCAAAAAACTAGCTATTTCTTTCAAAGTTATTAAAAAGATAGAAATCATATTTTTGTGCAATTAAATTAAAGTTTTATTGAAAGAAAATTATTTTAAAAAGTTATTTCTAATCAATGCTTCTTTTATCTTTTAAAGCAATTCTTTCAATCTTCATTTTTTAATAAATAGTGATTTCATCATTTACATGCTGATACATGATAAGTTAGTTAATAAAGTATGTCAGAAACTTGAAATACAATTTATATCATTAGCAAAAAAGAAGTTAATATGAAACTATAATGAAAAGTTAGCTAGAAAAACTATTACTCATAAGATTCTACTTAATCTCATGATTGAAAGTCATAAGAAATTGACTATGTCAATGCTGATAATTGATATTGAGTATCATGAAGCTATATTGAGCAAACTTTGAATGAATAAAAATGAGATATTATTGAACATGAAACATGATACTATCATATTCTCTGATCAATTAAATATTTCTATTTCTATTTTTTTGATCTTGTTAAATACAAAGCACTCAAGTTGATTGCGATCAACTTCAATCTCTTCAGCAGTTCACAGCAAAATCTTTAAGATGTTCAAGTGCTTAATTTCATTCATTCAGAAAAAGTCATTCTTGATTCAAAACATAAATGTTGTTTCTTTTTAAGCATTAGTAAAACGAAAAAAGAAAGATCAGACAAAGATTTTTGCTATGTTCATTGAAGACATTGATAGAAAAATCATCTACAATACTCAATGCAAACTTGATGTCATAGATGTTTTTTCAGTCAATGAAATGATTCAGAATCTAGAAGATATTAAAGTCAAACTATCATCAAAATATCAGAATTTTCTAAATGTTTTTGATCAAGTTTAAACAGATAAACTATCATCTCATTATTCATATGATCATAAGATAAAGCTTACTAGTGACGTAACATCATCTTTGTTAAAAATCAGCATAAAGCGAGTCATATGAGTGTAAGATAACAAGTATATAAATGCTAAGAAAGAAAAGTATCTAGAAGAAAAGAATTGACTATTTATATGACTCAGAAGAACATAAGCTAACTTTGAATAAAATTGACTTCAAAACAAGTTTATGTTTCAGCAACAAGTGATCAACGATAGTTCTCAGAATAATCATTAACATAGTCATCAACAAAGATGCGTAGCTAGAATTGTAACATTACTCTTCTTTTTCAATAATTTATGTTCATATGAATGTATTTTCTTAATCTTATGTAAAATTTAAATGTCTATTGTAGCAGACTCACTATGCAAGATAAAAGTGTTATTGAAGCAGACTCATTAATTGCACATGAATGAGTCAACAGATCAATTCACTGATAGATAGAATGATGAGAAGATAAATCATTGCATTGACAATATCATTGAAGTAGACTCACTAATTGACTTGCTCATTAAAGAGATTGACTTTGAGCTCGTCATTGTAGTAGACTCACTAGTTGCACATGAATGTATGATCAGATTCACTGATGAGTAGAGTGATGAAAGTGAGTAAATCATTGCATTGAGAATAAATGTCATTGAAGCAGACTCACTAGTTGCATGTGAATTGATAAATGAATCAATTCACTGATAGATAAAACGATGTGAGTAAATAAATCATTGCATTGACGAAAAGCATCATTGAAGCAGACTCACTAGTCAACTAACTCATTGAAGAGATTGATTTTGATCATGTCATTGAAGCAAACTCACTTCTGATTCAAATCTACTACATAGTAGAACTTATTTCATTCATTAATTAACTCAATAAAAAGATCAATTATTATTTATCTTTGTAGCAAACTCACTTTAAGTGACTGACTTAATGATGAAATCAATGTTAAATGCATCTTTGAAGCAGACTCACTATTGAACATGTCATTGAAGCAGACTCACTAGTTGACACAGAAACTTAAGATAGATTGATTCATTGATAGATAAAGTGATGTGCTTGTAAATCATTGTATTGACGAAAGATGTCATTGTAACAAACTCACTATAAGATTTGCTTCTAAGATAAAGACTTCAACACAGTTTTATGACTGATCTTGTTTAATTATTCAATAAATTCAAAGAATTTCTTGCAAATCTGAATGAATAATTAATTTGCTGATCTTTGACCTAGTTGAATAATTTCAATCGTTTGTTTATACTCGTTGATCAGCGCATGAGTGAGAAAGATGAATGCTGTTGCATGAACATAAATCATTAAATCAAAGTCAATAAAAAGTTGAAGAACTACTAGCAGAAGCACTTGAAGAAATTGATGTAGATTATTTCACTTTATTTGTAATGAAAAAGCATTTATATAATGTTAGAAGTCAGCATAAAGTGAGTCATATGAATGTAAGATAACAAGTATATAAATGTTAAAAAAGAAAAGTATCTAGAAGAAAAAAGTCAACTATTTATATGACTCAGAAAAACATAAGCTAACTCTGAATAAAGTTAACTTTGAAACAAGTCTATGCTTTAGCAATAAGCAATCAACGATAGTTCTCAGAATAGTCATCAACATAGTCATTAACATAGTCATCAACAAAGATGCGTAGCTAAAATTATAACAATCTTACTGTTAAATATATTGAATGTTTCTCTACAAGCTTCAGAAAGTAAAAGAATATTTGAACAAGAATATTTGAACAAGAATCTTTGTTGAAATCATGTTTAGAAACTAATCAGAATGCATGCATTATTAAAATGTTTAATTTATAAAGATAGTTATAACTAAGACTTTAAAAATACAGAAGAAAGAAAATATAAAAGATAAGAAGAATACACTTTATATAATAGTTACTCAGATTGACGTTAGTCTTAAAGAAGACGTGTTGAAACATAAGAAAAATGTTGATTTAAAAAATGTTTATGATACAAAGAAATGTGTTTGTCATAGAAATTTGTTAATCACTCGTAACACAAAGAATTGTATTTATCTAAAAGATAATAGAAGCTGATTAGAAAATGCTAGAAAAGAAAAAAGATGCTAAGTCATATTTAAATTAAATCTGAGTCAGATTTAAATCAGATCTTGACTAGATCATTAACTAGCTTTAATCATTATGCAAAGTACTTGCTAGCATGCATTGCAAATTGATTAAAGCTTCAATCTTGTTCAGTCTTGATACACTTGTAACATTACTTTCTCTTTGAAAATTCATGTTTGCATGAATGTAATTCATTTTCTCACTTCTGTTGATAGTTATTTCAATATTTAGCGCGATTTGTTTGAATATAATCTATGAAATTTGTTTAAAACTTTCTCTGAATCATTGAATTTTTCTTTATTGACATAGTATCATTCATTGTTTCTATTTAAATTTGTTCATTTGACTTTGTACTGTATTCAATCTTGATAGCATCTGAAGTTCAATATATCATTTATCTTTCAATATTCATTGTCTTTAATAATGATTGATTTAAGTGATTTTGAATGCTGTTCTGATAAAGAGTCTTCTGAATATGATTGCAGTAGCTTCAAGCTGAACATCAAATGCAGATGCTTTATGCTTATCAATAAATAAAGATGATAGAAGATTTCAACTTTGACAGTGATTTGATGAAGTTTTACATCAACGTTTCAATTAAGAGATTGAGTAGCTTGTAAGTTAGTGAGCAACGACATTTGAATCTTAATGCGCTTGAGATGCATATACTAGCTACTAAATGAGACGTTTGTTACAAGCTAACTATCAGCTGAGTTTGCATCATTAATTAGCTTACATGCTACATAAATCAGCTACAAGCTGATTTAGCTGATTTAGCACTACTCTTCACTTTACTCATTTATTTACTCGCTCATTTACTCTTCATTCTACTCGTTTATCTACTCGCTCATCTACTCTTCATTCTACTCACTCATTTACTTTTCATTCTACTCATTTATTTACTTGCTCATTTACTCTTCATTCTACTCATTTATTTACTTACTCATTTACTCTTCATTCTACTTTTTATCAAACGCGTTAATTGAGTGCATAAAATACGTCAAACAATGCTTCAAACAATGCTTTCTACATAACTTTCTATCTACTCATCATTCTACATACTCAGCTATTTACTCAATAATCTTCACTTCAAGCTTTATAAAGCTGACGTTAGAGAGTTTGAAGTTTTCATCTTCTTTTTTTCTTCATAGTTTTTACTTTCTAGAACAACAACAATCAAAATATTAACATGTTCAGCTATTAACTCAACTATCAACTCAGCTATTTACTTGTTCATTTACTAGTCAATCTACTCGCTTCAAAACATGCTTCAAAAGACGCATTAATCAAATGCATAACATAAGTTAAACAATGCTTCAAACAATGCTTTTTACTGAGCTTTTTACTGAGCTTTTTATCAATCTTTCTATCAATCTTTCTATTGATCTTTCTACTGAGTTATTTATTAAGCTATCAACTGAGCTTTTTATCAAATACTCTATCAAACATTCTACATGCTTCAAAATACGCGTCGATTGAATGCATAACACAAGTCAAACAATGCTTTCTACATGATTCTTTACATGACTTTTTACATGACTTTCTATCAAGCGCTTTTCATGTTTCTTTATCAAGCACTCTTCATGTTTTTCTATCAAGCGTTCTTCATGTTTTTCTATCAAGCGCTCTTCATGTTTCTTTATCAAGCACTCTACATGACTTTCTATCAAGCGCTCTTCATGTTTTTCTATCAAGCGCTCTTCATGTTTTTCTACCAAGCATTCTTCATGTTTTTCTATCAAGCACTCTTCATGTTTTTCTATCAAGCGTTCTTCATGTTTTTCTATCAAGCACTCTTCATGACTTTCTACATGATTTTCTATCAAGCATTCTTCATGTTTAAATAGATGATTAAATAGCTACTTAAATAATCAATTCATCAAATAATTTATTTGATTACATACAAATCTTGAATGTAAAAATGTATGAAAAGTAAACATGTATTATGCATTATATCTTTTAAGCAATTGATGTCTTTTGAGCAAATGACTGTCATCAAAAGATACAAATACTTGTAGCTAGTTGTTAGTTGTTGATGAGTAATTATTAAAGCTTGTGAGCTAAAAGCTCAACTAAACAAATATTTTTGACTGATGCTAGCTTAATGAGCTTGTAATCAGTTTTAGCTTATTTCATCAAATGATCAATGTAACTGTTTATCTTTTAAATCTTTGCATGATCTTGTTGTTTTAATGTTTTTGAAGAATAATCAAACTCAATCATTTATTTCATAAATAACATTTCATTTATATTTATTAATTTGAGCTTTAATGATCTGCTTCATCTTTTTCAATTATTGATGATTGAAGATAAAAAGCTCTTTCATTTGAATGATAATATCATCTGCTTTTCTAACTTTAAGATGCTCATGAGTAGTTTTGTAGTTAGTCGTATCTGAATTAAAATTTATTCGTGAGTGAAAATTCTTATTGAAGTAGAATGAAGTCATTGAGATGATTGAAAAAATATTGAAATTCTCGCTGAATTCTATCATTGATAGTCATTTTGCTCAGTCATTCTGCATGTAATTGCAGTAAATTCTTAGTTTGCATTCAACATTTTAATTAACTCATTTTAATTAATTATTGATTTCAGAATGATAAACTGTTAATAAACTAGCTGTGATTCTTAATCACTTACAAAGACTTTATCATATTGTTGATATGAATTGAGAGTTTTTGTTTGAAACAATTAGATTTGATTTGAATTCATACATTCTTGTGACATCAATTTAAACTCGACTCATGAGAAACTCTATGCTATTTATATGAATGAACAAAACTCTCTGAAAAATAAAATCGCTCGTCGACTATATGATGACTTCAACGTCATCGAGACAGTGAGTTTTAAGACTATGTATCATGTTTGAATCTATAGCTTCTATTCAGCGCATGATGCTCAAGTAAACTCTTGATGAAAGTCTGTGCTGTTTAATTATGATGCATCGTCTTTGCTCTGCTCTTCATTGATGATATTCTATACAACGATGTTTCGATTCGATTCTTGATTCAAAGATGAAAGATGTTTTCTTTGCACTCGTGATGCTCATGATTGTAACATACGTAAAGCTGTGTTCTTTTACTCAATGATTGTCACTCATTGCGCAGAGAAATATGTGATAAAAGAGAGATGCACATGATGAGAAGATAGAGTGTGATTGTACTGAGTAATTCTTTTCTTCTCTTGATTTGACTTATGTCACGTAGACGTTGAATGAATTGTTAGTATAGACATGCAATCACAATTATTCGATGTTTGACTTTGATCAATGAAAGAGAATGCGTTCTGATTGTTCTCTTAAACTCTCAATTTTTCACGTAGATAAATGTATGACTTGACGTCAAGTAAAGAAGATGAGTTCAAGTTTCTTCAGTATATCAGCATGATCAACAAGTCACTACTTCTTCAAACACTGTAATCATGATTCTCAGACTGAGAACAACTATTCTATCTGATATCTTTTCATCAATTACTCGATGATACTGTTGATGTGATGAAGACATTTCAGTATATCGATGCAATCAACAAGTTGCAAATTTCTCGATCACTTGTAGTCACGACTCTCATACTGAGATCAACTTTTTCACTAGATATCTTTTTATCTTTTACTGACATTGACATGTCATTAATCTTCTTCGTAGATTGATTGTAACTATTAGAAGAAATGCTGTCACGTAGATGAAAACTCTGCACGATCAACTTTTCTGCTTATGCAACACTCTAACATCGTTTGAATTGCGTTGAATTGAGATCTCTTGACTCTTCTGACTTTTATTCAGAACATAGAATCAAAAGATTTGTAGTCAACATCATATACAAATGAATCTCGTTGTTGACTCTGTTTGAAACAATAGAACTAGATAAATCATGAAGTTGATAAATGTTTCATAGCATGATTTAAACTATTTCTTCAACTTAAACTGATTATCAAGTTGAGTTTTAATATCAATCTTCTGACTCAACTCAAGTACTTGATATCAATCTTCTGACTTAACTTGAATACTTAATTTCAACATTCTGACTCAATCTGATATTAATCTTGAATCAATACTTGATTCAAGTTCTTGATTCAACTCATTAAGAAATTAAATATAACATCAAGAGAACTAAATATAGAAATTTTTCCGGTTTTTCGCCTTTGCATTATCTTTTTGCATTATCTTTTTGATAGAAAGTCATAAAGAGAAACATGAAGAAAAACATGAAGATCATTTGATAAAGAGCTTTGATAGAAGACTATGATAGAAAGTTATGATAGAAAGTCATGACGAAAAACTATGAAGATTGTTTAATAAAGAGTCATGAAGAAAAGTCATAAAGAAAAGTCATGAAGAGAAGCTATGATAGAAAATCATAATAGAAAGTCATAATAGAATATTTATCTATCTATCTTCATGTCTTAATGAGTTGAGTCAAAAATTTCAAGTTGATACTCAATTTCAACTTTCTGACTCGACTTAAATACTTAAGTTAAAAATTCTGACTTGAATCAAGTCTTAATGAGTTAAGTACTTGACTCAAACTCAAGTACTCGATTCAATGCAATCAATTTATTCAGAAACATCAAAACAACAAGATCATGCAAAGATTTAAAAGATAAACAGTTAAAACTTTATTAAATCACTGTTAAAGTTGAAATTTTCTATCATTTTCATTTATCAATAAGCATGAAGCATTTGCATTTGATGTTCAGCTTAAAGTTACTGCAATCATATTCAGAAAATCTTCTATCAGAACAACATTCAAAATCACTCAAATCAATTACTATTAAAAATAATGAATATTAAAAGATAAATAATATATTGAACTTCAGACACTATTAAGATTGAATACAGTACAAAGTCAAATAAACAAATTTAGATCAAAACAATAAATGATACTATGTCAATAAAGAAGAATTTGAAAGCTTGAAAGAAGTTTTAGTTGAATTTCATAAGTTTTATTCAGACAAGTCATACTAAATTGAAAAACAGTGAACATTTTTGCGTTTCATTTGTTTTATTCATGCAAACATGAATTTTCAAGAAGAAGAATAATGTTACAAATGTATCAAAGATCAAACTTTAATCAATTCACAATGAATGTTAACGAGTTTACTGTGTATTGATTAAAGCTAATCAATGATTTAGTTGAAAGCTGACTCAGATCTGACTCAGATTTGACTCAAATATGATTCAGCATCTTTTCTCTTTTCTAACATCTTTTAATCAGCTTCTATTATTTTTTAAACAAACACACTTCTTTATATTATGAGTAGTTAACAGATGTTTATGACAAACACATTTCTTTATGTCACAAACATTTTTCAAATAAACATTTTTCTTGTGTTTCAACATGTTTTCTTTGAGACTAACGTTGAATCTGAGTAACTAATATATAGAGTGTATTCTTCTTGTCTTTTGTATCTTCTTTCTTCTGTATTCTTAAAGTCTTAGTTATAACTATCTTTATAAATTAAACATTCTAATTATGTATGCACTCTGATTAGTTTCTAGACATGATTTCAACAATAGAAAGTCATAAAAAGAAACATGAAAAAAAACATAAAGAGAAACATGAAGAAAATTATGATGAGAAACATGAAGAAAAACATGAAGAAAAAACATGAAGAAAAAACATGAAGATCATTTAACTTTGATAGAAAGTCATGACAGAAAAACATGATAGAAAGTCATGAAGAGAATCATGAAAACTATTCAATTAAATTATTTACATTTATTTAATATTTTGTCAAATCAAGTCAAGTTTTTGAGTTGAGTTATTAAGTCAAACTTCTCAACTCAACTTAAGTGCTTAAGTTCAACTTTTTAATTCAACTTGATACTTTTTTTAAAAAAAATCAATTTAACTTGATGTGATTAGTTTACTATTTACATCAACAAATCATGCTGAAGAATTTTTTAAATAGCATCATTGTATAACAATTGTTTCTTTAACAATATAAAATATATATAAAGATTAAACAGTAATCATTATTACTAAACTTGAGATCTGAAAATAGTTGAAACAATAATATGTATTGATTACTTACATGAATTGAGCACAAAGCTTTTATTTAAGAAAACAATCATCATTATATAAATATAAAAGAATCATGTCAAGTCATTTTTGCTCTGAATAATCATTTTGATCATTTTTGAGCAAGATGAGTAAGATGAGCATCATGCTTATCATGCTCACTGTGATCACTTCTGATTCAAGTGATCAGAATGATTACTTCAAAACTTTGATTATTTGATGATTACTTAATCATTGCTTGTTATGTAATTTCTTCGCGAAAAAGTTTTAACATATTGATGATAAAATAACAATGAAGCACTCAAATAATTGATGCTATTTATATATATTTTTGTGTTTAAAACATGCTTTAATAAACATGTTTAAAACACATTTTTGACTAATTTAATTTGATTAGACAATAAACATGTTTAATACATTTCACACTTTACTTTCTGTTTGCGAAAGACTTTTACCTATCTGTATTTAAGCTAAGAAATGCTAGTTGCAATGATCAACAAAGCTTTAAGACAGTTTTACACTTATTGATGCAATCATAATGTGATAGCACAAAGCTTGAGTCTGAGCTTATGCTGTTTCACTGCATCTTAGATTCTTGTGTATTCAAGACACATGCACAGCGCAGAAACATGAGCAACTATCTACAATTTTTCTTCTTCAAAATGAAATTCTCGAATCTTTCACATCTTTCATTATCATCATCACTTTTACATCTATTATCAAAGACTTTCTTTCATCAGAAATCTTCAATCTTGTTGTTTCAAGATGATTTTTGATTGTTGAAATACAAGATCATATGAAAGCATATTGACATTTTGATTGTTGTTGTTGTTAGAAGATTATCTAGAAGGTGAAAGGTGAAAACTCTACTGGCGAGCCTCAGCCCTACCAGCCCTATGAAGGCGAAGATTACCATGTTTTCTATTTTCAACACTGATCTCACTTTCTCGTCAATCATCACTCATTTCGTAGTTCTTGATACTCTTCAGATTACTGCAATAGCTCTTGTGATAAGCTTTACGCCTGCATCATTCATTATACATTCAGCTATCTTGCCTCTCATTCTAGCCATCTCGATGTACTCTATTCCCGAATGTTTTGAGCGAGTGCAGCGAACCATCTGAGGTGATATTCTCGACAGTCACAGCAGCGGCTATCTCTTACAGTATCTCGAAGTCGCCTTGCTTGGCCGGTATGTCTTCGAAGGTCTGGGCTCTGCGTCCCCGAATCAAAATGTACGATTGGCGAAATAGGTCAGGCAAACGGCGCGGCCAAGATCAAAGCTCTTAGAAACAAGAATCACGACACAGTGTGGAATCGTATACGATTTGGCTTCTTCGTATGCTTTGATAGTCGAAGGAATGGAACTTCATTCGAGGTAAAGAGTGTTTCTCTTTTCTCTTATAAAGACTCACGCTACGTACCTACGCGCAGCCAATTTCTTCGCAGCACAGCCCAGAAACTGCTCATCAACTACATCATACTGAACTTGTTGACTGCCATGACGGCAGACTCGGTAAACAATGCGAAGACGTACTCTCCTCGCCTTGTCCCATTTTTCAGCCGGCTGAACGAAGTGACGGTGGAGCAGACTATTGTTCGAGCCATCATCATGATTGCCACTTGGCTTAGTATTTATT
>JAABUT010003217.1_pt1 | contig 14318 bp, 15 predicted proteins | sample 5559281 | NCBI WGS metagenome assembly JAABUT01 (sample SAMN10711880, study PRJNA513359) | rock metagenome | isolation source: Antarctica rocks | place: Antarctica: Victoria Land, Ricker Hills nord | collected 2016-01-04
GTGCGGCAGGCCCGGTCCAGCAGCACGGTCCCGACCACCGCCGTGGGCACGTCGGCAGCCGCGACCACGATCCCGTGGTTGACCATGAGTGCGGCGTTGCGGTCGCCGAGCGCGCCGGCCAGCGCGCTGCCCAGCGCCCGGGTCAGGACGAGGTCGCCGGTGTCGGTGAACCGCGCGATGTCAGGCGGGACGAAGAAGGTGCCCTCATGGCTCACCGGGAGCAATGGCCGCCCGGTGGCCCCGAAGGCCACCGCACTGGCCGAGTGGGTGTGCACCACGCAGTTCACGTCGGGTCTGGCAGCCATGATCTCGGTGTGGATCGGGTACTCGGCGTGCCGGCGCCCGTTCCCCGCCAACACCTCGCCGTCCAGGTCCACCAGCACCACTCGCTCAGGCGTGATCTCCTCGAAGCCCCAGCCGGACGACTTCATCCAGACCCCGCGCCCCGAGGGGTCGCGCACGGACAGGTGTCCCCACACCAGGTCGGACTGGTCCTCCGCACCCAGCACACGGCAGCCGAGCGACACGGCCGCGACCGGGTCCGGTGACGGCGGCCCGGAGACAGCGCCGACGACCGCGGGATCGTCAGCCATCGCGCCAGACGTCCGACGCAGCTGCGATCTCCATGACGACGGCTTTCGGCTCGGTGAAGAACTCACGGCTGAAGTCGCCGCCCTCGCGGCCGACGCCCGAGTCGCCGACCCCGCCGAAGGGCGCCCGCAGGTCGCGGATGAAGAAGCAGTTGACCCAGACCGTGCCGGCCCGCAGCGCTGCGGAAACCCGGTGGGCTCGGCTGAGGTTCTCCGTGAAGACCATGGCATTCAGGCCGAAGCGGCTGTCGTTGGCGAGCGCGACGGCTTCCTGCTCGGTGTCGAAACCTACGACGGTGACGACCGGCCCGAAGATCTCCTCGCACCACAGCCGCGCGTCGGCCCGCACGCCGGTGACCACCGTCGGCTGCACCGCCCAGCCCTCGCCCGGTCCGCCGGTGAGCATGGTGCCGCCCTCGCTCGCCACGAGGTCGAGGTAGCCGGAGACCTTGGCGTGGTGCTCCTGCGAGGCCAGCGGCCCGAGCTGGGTGTCGGGGTCGAGCGGGTTGCCGATCCGCAGCGCCTGCGCCGCCTCGACGAAGCGTGACAGGAACTCCTCCAGGACAGGGCGCTGGACCAGGAGCCGGCTGCCGGCGAGGCAGACCTGGCCGGAGTTGCTGAAGATGGCCGCGATGCCCCACCCCACGGCGTTGTCGAGGTCGGCGTCGGCGAAGACCAGGTTGGCACCCTTGCCGCCGAGCTCCAGGCTCACCGGCGTGAGGTTCGCCGCCGCCGCGCGCGCGATGATGCGGCCGGTGCCCGACTCCCCGGTGAAGGTGATCCGGTCGACCTGCGGTGACTCGGTGAGGGCCTGCCCCGGTGCGTCCGGCCCGAAGCCCTGGACGACGTTGAGCACGCCAGGTGGCATGCCGGCCTCCAGCGCCAGCCGCGCCAGGAGGGTCGCGGACGTAGGCGTGTCCTCCGCCGGCTTGAGCACAACGGTGTTGCCCCAGGCCAGCGCCGGCGCGACCTTCCACGTCTCGAGCATCAGCGGGAAGTTCCACGGCGCGATGGCCGCCACCACCCCGGCCGGCTCGAACCGGCTGTAGGCGTGGTGTCCGGTGTCCATGGGCAGCGCCTGGCCGGTGGCCAGGCGGGCGTGGTCGGCGAAGAAGCGGAAGTTGGCCGCGGCGCGTGGGACGTCCTTGCCGACGCTGTCGACGAGCGGCTTGCCCATGTCGCGGCTGTCGGCCTCGCCGAGCTCCGCGGCCGAGGCGGTCATCAGGTCGGCCAGGCGGTGCAGGACCGCGCCGCGCTCGGCGAAACCCATGCGGGACCAGGGACCGTCGTCGAAGGCACGGCGCGCCGCCGCGACTGCGAGCTCGGCGTCCTCCCCGGTGCCGAGCGCGACCTGCGCCCAGGGAGCGCGGGTCCAGGGGTCGACGTCGTCGAAGACGCCGCCGGCGAGGGACTCGACCTCCTTGCCGTCGATGACGTGGGGGACGAAGGGCATGGTCGGCATGGCCTAGCCCTTCCGTCGTTCGGCGATGGTCACGTCGCCGGCCGCCCAGTGTGTGGGGGGCAGCTCCCGCAGGACGACACGGATCGACTGCTTCGGGGCCGCGAGGGACTCCTCGACCGCGGCGGTCAGTCGCGAGATGAGGGTGCGCAGCTGGTCGGGGGTCCGGCCCTCGACCAGGGTCACTTCGACGAGCGGCATGTCATCCTCCCGACAGGACGAGGGCACCGAGGTTGGTGAAGCTGACGGTCAGCGAGGTACCCGGTGGCATGGCGACCGCATCGGTCATCCCGCCGGTCAGCACCAGCCAGCCGGGCTCGATGGCGAGGCCCCGCGCGGCGAGGCTGTTGGCGGCGAGCGCCAGCGCCTCGCCGGGATGGCCCTGGACGGCGGCACCGGTGGCGCTGTCTACGACGGTCCCGTCGACGTCGACCAGGCAGGCCTCCAGCGACAGGTCGAGCGCAGCCGGCGGCAGGCCGACCGGCCCGAGGACGTACGCCGCCGACGACGCGTTGTCGGCAACGACGTCCGGCAGCGTGAAGCGGAAGTCGCGGTAACGGCTGTCGATGACCTCCACGCCGCCGTAGACGGTCTCGACGGCGGCCATCGCGTTCGCCGCCGTGACGCCTGGGCCGGCCAGCCTCTTTCCCATGAGGAAGACGATCTCCGGTTCGGCACGAGGGTGGATCAGCCGGTCGGCGGGCACCGGCTCGCCGGCAGGCAGGACCATCGCGTCGGTCAGCCAGGCCACGAGTGGGGTCGCGATGCCCATGCGCTGCTGCTTGGCGCGCGACGTCAGCCCGAGCTTGACTCCCACCAGATGCTCACCGCGGACGAGGCGTAGCCGCAGCGTCTCGTCCTGGACGGCGTACGCCGTCGCCAGGTCCAGCTCGGGCCAGTCGTCGCTGACCGGTCCCCGTTCGCTGCGGCTGTCCTCGGCCGCGAGCAGCACCTGCGCCGCCCGCTCCACCGACCATGGCGCGCCGACCGTCATACGGCCACCGTGTCGCGAGCCCGGTTGCGCTCCTCGGCAATCTGCAGCGCCAGGTCGATGATCATGTCCTCCTGGCCGCCGACGTAGCCGGCATCTCCCACCCGCTGCAGGATCTCGTGGGTCGGCACTTCGTAGCGGGCGGCCGCGCGCTCGGCGTGCAGCAGGAAGCTGGAGTAGACGCCGGCGTGCCCCTGCACGATCGACGCCCGGTCCATGACGGGAAGGCGAGGCAGGAACGGCTTCACGGCCTCCTCCGCGGCGGCGAGCGCGCCCATGACGTCGACGCCGGTCGACACGCCGAGCCGGTCGAAGACGGCGGCGAGCACCTCGGTCGGGGCGTTGCCGGCGCCGGCCCCCAGGGCGCACAGCGCCCCGTCGACCTGCCGGGCACCCGCCCGCTGCGCGAGCACGGAGTTGGCGACGCCCATGGACAGGTTCTGGTGACCGTGGTAGCCGACCTGAGCGTCGCGGCCGATCTCCGCCACCAGGGCGCTCACCCGGGTCTGCGCCTCGTCCAGGATCAACGCGCCGGCCGAGTCGACGACGTAGACGCACTGGGCGCCCGCGTCGACCATGATGCGGGCCTGGGCAGCCAGCTGCTCAGGCCCGATCCGGTGGCTGAGCATGAGGAACCCGACGGTCTCCAGCCCCAGGGCGCGTGCCATGCCGAAGTGCTGGATGGAGACGTCGGCCTCGGTGCAGTGGGTGGCGACCCGCATGACGGAGGCGCCGGCGTCGGCCGCGCGCTTCATGTCCTCGACGGTGCCGAGCCCGGGGAGGATGAGGCAGGCGATCCGGGCACGCGTCGCCTCGTCGACCGCGGCGGCAACCAGCTCGATCTCGTTCTGGCGGGAGAAGCCGTAGTTGAACGACGAGCCGCCGAGCCCGTCGCCGTGGGTCACCTCGATCACCTCGACGCCGGCGTCGTCCAGCGTCCGGACGGTACGGCGGACCTGCTCCTCGGTGAGCTGGTGGGCGAGAGCGTGGCTGCCGTCGCGCAGGGTCGAGTCGGTGATACGCAGGTCATTCCTGGCAGGTGCGGCGGTCTCGTGAGCGGTCACAGGGACACCCCCAGCTGCGCCGCGGCGACCTGCTCGCCGGTCCGCGCTGCGGCCGCCGTCATGATGTCGAGGTTCCCGGCGTACGTCGGCAGGTAGTCGCCGTTGCCGGTGATCTGAAGGAAGACACCGACCCGGCCGTGGTCACGCCAGTCCGGCCGCGGGTCGTCGAACTGCGGGTCGGCGCGCAGCTCGTAGCCGGGCACGTACTGCTGCACCGCCTTGACCATCTCGTGGACCGACTCGGCGACCCGGTCGCGGTCCACCCCCTCCGGGACCATGGCGAAGACCGTGTCCCGCATGAGCATCGGCGGTTCGACCGGGTTCAGGATGATGATCGCCTTGCCCTTCGCTGCGCCGCCCACCTGCTCGATGGCGTGCGCCGTGGTCTCGGTGAACTCGTCGATGTTGGCCCGGGTCCCCGGGCCCGCCGAGCGGGACGCGATCGACGCGACGATCTCGGCGTACGGGACCTGCGTCACGCGGGAGATCGCGGCGACGATCGGGATGGTCGCCTGTCCGCCACAAGTGATCATGTTGATGTTCGGCTGCCCCAGGTGCTCGTCGAGGTTGACCACGGGACAGACGAACGGCCCCACGGCCGCGGGGGTGAGGTCGACGGCCCGGATGCCGGCCTCGGCATAGCGCGGTGCGTTGGCCAGGTGTGCCTTCGCCGAGGTGGCCTCGAAGACGAGGTCCGGCAGCTCCGGTCGGGACAGCAGCCAGTCGACCCCACCGGCGGAGGCCTCCAGGCCCGCGTCCCGCGCCTTGCGCAGCCCGTCGGAGTCCGGGTCCACACCAACCATGTAGCGGGGCTCCAGGAGCGCGCTGCGCTGCAGCTTCTTCATCAGGTCGGTGCCGATGTTGCCCGGTCCGACGATGGCGGCGGTGAGCGGTTGCGTGCTCATGGCACGGCCTTCCCGGAGAACGATGTCGTGACGGAGCCCAGTCCGGCGAACTGGGCGGAGACGGTGTCACCCGCACAGACCGGCAGCATCGCGGTGCAGGCGCCCGGCAGGACGACTTCACCGGCCTCCAGGGCGACACCGCGTTCGCCGAGGACGTTGGCCACCCAGACCAGCGCGGCGAGCGGGTTGCCCAGGACTGCACCGGCGGCACCGGTCGCCGCCATGCTGCCGTTACGCCGCAGGTTGCAGCCGACGAGCCGAAGGTCCACCGAGGTCAGCAGCGTCGGCCGGCCGCCGAGCACCACGCCACCCGACGAGGCGTTGTCGGCGATCGTGTCGTAGAGCCCGATCTTCCAGTCACGGATGCGACTGTCGACGACCTCCAGGGCCGGCAGCATGTGGTCGACGGCCCGCACGGCGTCGGCCGTCGTCACGCCAGGTCCGGCCAGGCGGCTGCCGAGCACGAAGGCGACCTCCGGCTCGATCCTCGGCTGCAGGAAGCGCCCCAGCGGGATCGGCTCGTGCTCAGGGAAGAACATGGTGTCCAGCAGGTGGCCGAAGTCAGGGGAGGTGACGCCGAGCATGCGCTGCATCGCCGCGCTGGTCAGGCCGACCTTGTGTCCGCGGACCTGCGCGCCGTCAGCGGTCCAGGACTGGACCTGGTCCAGCTGGACGGCATAGGCGTCCGCGACGGTCATGCCGGCGTAGGTCGCGATGAGTGGCTCCACGGGTCCGCAGGCGTAGGCGCCGCGCAGGGCCTGCGCGGCGGCCTTGACCTGTTCCTTGTCCACGTCAGGACGCCGGCCGGAGGACGACCTGGTGGTGCAGGTCGACCTCCCGCCGAAAGAGGGCCGAGTCGCGGATCGCCATGCACACCTCCAGGTTGGCCAGTCCCCAGCGGCCGTCGTGCTGCGCCGCTCGGCCGCTGCGCACCGCGCCGACCAGCTCGTCGAGCAGGACCTCCCGGCCCCGGCGCCGGTCGGACAACGAGACCTCGCGACGGGCCTCGTCGTCGTAGACCAAGAGGCCGTGGGGAGAGACGCGCACGTCGCCTCGCTCGCAGGACAGGACCACCAGGCCGAAGAAGGGCTGGCCGTCCCCACCGCGCAGCATCTCCATCTGCCGGCTGCCGCCGCCGCCCGCACCGGTCTTGAGGGACAGCTCCTCCCGCGGGTCGTCAAGGGCGCGCAGCCGGCGTCGCGCCACGGCGTAGTCCTCCCCCAGCGGCTGGCCGGCCTCACCGAGGCCGAACGTCAGCTCGGCGGAGGGGAAGTGGTCGTAGCCGCTGTAGAACACCGTCGCCGGAGTGCCGTCCTCGAACTCCAGGTAGGCCGTGTAGCTGCCCTCCGCCCGGCGGTCCGGGTCCCAGATCCCGGTCGCCGCACGCACGCTGCGCAGCAGGCCGCCGCCGAGGTGACGCACGATGTCGACGTGGTGCGCGGCCTGGCGCATCGTGACCCCGCCGCCCTGCTCGGGGTCGAGCTCGTCGGGGTGGCGGGGCCGGTACATCCAGTCCGTGAAGTACCACGCGTTCACCGCCCGCAGCCGACCCAGCGATCCGCCCTCCACCAGCTCGCGCATCGCCCGGACGGGTGCCTCGAAGCTCTGCGAGTGACCCACCACGAGCACGACCCCGGCCGCCTCGGCCGCCTCCACGATCGCGAGCCCGTCCGCGAGCGAGGTCGCCATTGGCTTCTCGACCACGACCGCCTTGCCCGACTTCGCGGCGACCACGGCGTGCTCGGCATGCAGCTGGGTCGGCGTCGCGACGTAGACCGCATCGACGTCCGGTCGCTCGCAGAGCTCCTCGACGCTGGCGAGGGCGGCGACACCGGCCAGCGCGAGCGCCTCGTCCCGGGCCTCCGCGCGGGGATCGGCGACCGCCGTGACGACGACGTCGGGATGTCGCTCGACGAAGGGCAGCAGCACACGGCCGGCGACGCCGAAGCCGGCCACGCCGAGGCGAAGCGGTGCGGCCATCAATGAGCCGGCTCGTGCGAGACGATCTCCCCGCCGGTCACGACCTCCGCGACGACGGCGCAGTCCGGGCACCAGATGTGGAAGTTGCGCGTGCTGCCGGTCCAGTACTCCTGGACGAAGGCGTCGACGGCCAGGCCACGACCGCAGAAGGGGCAGTTGCGCACCTGCGGCCCGTCGTGGGAGTCGGCATGCCGGCGCGGCGGCGGCAGCTGGTCCGAAGCGCCGTCGGTGTCGCCGGCTCCGGACGCGGCCCCCGTCATGACGGCGTTCCAGCGCTCACGCCGGGGTTCCCGCCGACTCGGCCCGTTCGAACCAGTCCAGCACCTCACCGGCGATCGGGCTGTAGCGCCCCTGTCCCATGCCGAGGAACTCCTTGCGGAAGCCCTCCCCGGTGCCGAACTTCTTCTTCTCCTGCGGCAGGTCGATCTGGACGTTGCGGGCAGGGTCGCGGATGACTCCGAGCGGGTCGCCGCCCTCCCCCACGATCTCGAGCTGCTCCTGCAGCACCCGCCTGAGCATGATGACACCGAGGTCGGACTTGCCGAGGTGCTCGGAGCTGCGGTCGGCGATCGCACCCTGGGTCGCCCACGCCATGATGTCCTGCCCGTCGACGAAGTCGTCGATGAAGCCCCCGTCCTCGCGCTGCCAGGGCACCTCGAACAGCGGGACGCTCTCCTGTGCCGGCACGTCCGGGGCGTCGTCCGGGCGGTAGGCGGAGTACCAGAAGTGGGACGTGTGGGTGTCGTCGATCGGCACCCGGATCTGGAACTGGTAGTGCCCGCCGCCGCCGACCCGCAGGTAGACGGGGAACACGATCGGGTGGCCGATCTTCCAGTCTTCGTCGTCCTCGGTCATGCCTTCCAGGACCCGCCGCTTGATGATGCCGTGCTCGAACTGGTCGAAGGCGACCTTGACGTGCTTGCGAGCCAGCACCTCCGGCTGTGGCTCCCCGGTCAGGCCGCGGACGAACCGCATGTAGTGGCCGTGCAGCCACTCGACGTGGTGCGGGTCCATGGAGTTCTCCATGATCTGCAGCCAGTTCATCGGCAGGGTGGCGTGCCCGATGTCGCGGATGCAGTCGTCCCAGACGAACAGGTCGTAACGGGGCAGCTCCGGCGCGGGGTCGTCGCCGATGTACACGAAGACCAGCCCGCCGAGCTCCTGCGCCCGGTAGGCGACGGCACGGACGCGGTCCTTGAACGTGCTGTCGACCGGCTCGGCAGGCTGGTCGACGCACGCCCCCCCGAGGTCGAACTTCCAGCCGTGGTAGCCGCAGCGCAGTCCGTCCTCCTCCACGATGGCGTACTCGAGGGAGGCGCGGCGGTGCGGGCAGTTCGACTCGATCGCACCGAGCCGTCCGTCGCCGGTGCGGTAGATGACGACGTCCTCGCCCAGCAGCCTGCGCCGGATCGGCCGATGTTCCAGCTCGGTTGCGGCAGCGACCGGGAACCAGTACTTGCGCATCATCGTGCCCATGGGCGTGCCACGGCCGACTCGGGTGAGCCGCTCGTTGAGTTCGGGGGTCAGCATGTGGTTCTCCTCGGTCTCGACCAGGAAGTCGGCCGCCGTGCCGGCCGATGCTCGAGCGTCAACGGGACAGGAATGCGGCGACGTCACGCTGGAAGTCGGCCGCACGCTCGATCTGGGTCCAGTGCCCACAGCGCCCGTAGACAACCAGGTCCGCGTCGGGCAGCAGGCGGACCAGGCGCAGGCTCGTGCCCTCGAGCGGAACGACCTGGTCCTCGGCGCCGTGCACCAGCAGCGTGGGGACCCGGATGGCCCGCAGCTCGTCCTCGGTGAGCGCCATCGCGTCGACGTGGCGTTGCCGGGGGGCCGCGAAGGCCTCGGCGTACCGCTCCTGGACGTCGGCGCCGCGGCTGGCCTCGAACCTGAGCGAGACGAGCTGGTCGCTGATCAGGCCCTGGTCGTAGGCGAACAGCCGCATCAGCTCGCGCATGTTCTCCGGAGAGGGCGTGTACCCCCACACCGCGTCGAGCCCGGGCGTGAGGGGGAAGGCGATCCCGACGGAGCCCATGAGCACCATCCGCCTGACCCGCTCCGGGTGGCGTGCCGCCAGCGCGAGCGTCAGCGCACCGCCCATGGAGTTGCCGACCACGTCGACCCGCTCCAGTCCTCGGGCGTCGAGGAAGGCCACGAGGTGGCGCAGCCGCGACTCGTGGCTCAGAGCCGTGCCGGCCGGCGTACGGGTGCCACCGAAGCCCATGACGTCCGGTGCGACCATCGCGAACCGCTCGGCGAGCGGGCCGGCCATCGTCGCCTGCCAGTTGGCCCGTCCGGACACTCCGGGTCCGGAGCCGTGTACCAGCAGCAGCGGCGATCCCGTCCCGTGCTCCAGGTAGGCGGTGGAGAAGCCGTCGTGCTCCAGCATGTGCTCGGCCAGTCCGGCGGCCGGCTGCACCGTCGCGACGTCGGTCATCGCGCGCCGAAGGTGGCGAACACCTTGTTGGAGTTGAAGACCTCGGTCTGGGCGAAGTCGGTCCAGTCGGCCTTGAGTCCCAGCTCCTCCATGGCGCCGAGCAGCGGGAACCAGTTCAGCAGCTCCTGCTGGCCGGCGGCCTCGAGCTTGGCGAGCGGCATGTTGCGCCAGACGTCGTGGTCGCCGGCGACCATGGCGTCGTACAGCCGACGGTCGCTCTCGGTGTCGGGACGCAGCCGCCAGGTCTTGTCGCAGATGAAGGCATGTGACCAGCTGGAGGACGCCACGAGGGCGACCCGCCAGGGCGAGTCGCGCAGTGCGCGCGCCACAGCGGCGCCGACCGCCATGAGCCGGCGCGGACCGGGCGAGGGAGGGTCGGGCTCGCGGACGTCTCCGAAGCGGCTGCGGAAGCCCTTGTAGCTGATGACCCGGCGCCCGTAGCAGTTGATCGGGAAGGGGATCACCGGGTAGTCGAAGCCGGTGCGGTGGTAGTCGAGGTACAGCACGGCGTTGAGGAAGGCGTGCGGCAGGCCCTTGTGGTGCAGCGGCTGGTAGCTGTACGCCGGGTCGAACTCGTCCTCGAGCAGCGCCGCGACCAGGTGCTTGCCGATGTCGGGACGGCCCCGGACGGTGAACGCAGTGTCCGGCCCTTCGCCCCAGATGTTGGGCTTGCCCTTCATGTCCGAGGAGTCGGCGGCCTGGGCCCACGGTCGGATCTCCATGTCGCCATAGCATTGGACGGAGTAGGCCGGGACGACGTCCTCCCGGAAGTTCTCGTACTGGTCGTCGCCCCACACGAGCACGGCGTCAGGGGCGAAGTCGTCCAGTGCCTGACGGGTCTTGTCGAAGCCGGCGATCAGCGCGTCGCGGTGCGCGGCGGCGGCGGCGCGGCCCTCGTCCTGCCCCCATTCCCTGCGCATCAGCTCTGACCAGTTCGCGGGGTCCTTCTCGTGAGCGGGGATGTCCGGGTCTTCCAGCGTCCAGCGCAGGATCGAGGCCATCGCGTCGTCGGGGCCGCTGAAGGGCGGGTAGTGAGACAGGCCCAGCCCCAGGATCTCGCCCATGTGCTCCTCCGTCGCTCCTCGGCTCGGAGCCGCAGTTTATTTCGCTGGATGAACTATCGTCAAGCCAGTAGTTCCCGCGGTGGGCGGTCGGTCACGGGCGGCCGTGGGCGGATCGTCGCGCTGCGGGGCTGCTGGGCCGGTGTTACGGTCCGGTCCGAGCAGGAGGAGCCAAAAGGGAGCAGGGGATGGCGAAGCGACTCAGCCTGGCGGACCAGGTGGCCCGCTCGTCCCGGGAGGCAGGACCCGACTTCGACCCGTTGGCGCTGGCGCTGACGCTCTCGCTCTACCGCACCATGACGACCTTCGACCGGGCGCACGCCGAGGAGCTGGCGCCGGTGGGGCTGAGCGTCACCCAGTTCAACGTGCTGTCAGTGCTGCACCGGGCCCACGAGCCGCTCACCATGGGTGAGCTCGGCGAAGCCGTCTCCGTGCGCTCCGCCAATCTCACCGGCGTCGCCGACAGCCTGGCCGGCCGCGGACTGGTCGAGCGCGAGCTCAACCCGAGCGACCGGCGCTCGTTCCTGGTGAGCATCACGCAGAAGGGCGAGGACTTCCTGGCCGAGTTCCTGCCCAGCCACTGGCGGGTGCTGGAAGGTCTTATGGCCGGCCTGGACCGGTCCGACCGGGCACACCTGCTCCACCTGTTGGAGAAGCTGCTCAGCCCGGCGCAGACCGCCGTGCCACAGCGGTCGACCAGGTCCCGGCAGCGGCGCCATGTCGGTCTGGCCGCCGCGGACGGGGCCGGCACCAGCTGGTGACCGGCGACCGGATCGACCTGCACACGCACGGACTGCCCCGTGAGATGCCGGCCTTCGGCCGCCGCTACGCCGGCGCGTGGCCGGAGCTGGTCGGCACCGGGCCCTGCACGGCCGACCTCATGCTCGGCGACCGGCACTTCCGCTCGCTGGACGACCGCTGCTGGGACCCGGACCGGCGCCTGGCGGACATGGACGCCGACGGCGTCAGCCTGCAGGTCGTCTCGCCGATCCCGGTCATGTTCTCCTACGGCCTACCGGCGGACGGCGTGGCGGAGCTCGCCACCGTGCAGAACGAGTGGGTGGCAGCACTTGTCCGCGACCGGCCCGACCGGTTCGCCGGGCTGGGCACCGTGCCCCTGCAGACACCCGACCGCGCCGCCCTGGTCGTCGCGACCGCGAGGGGCGACCTCGGGTTGGCCGGCGTGGAGATCGGCACGAACGTCGCCGGCACACCGCTCGACGCCCCGGAGCTGGAGGTGTTCTGGTCGGCGTGCGAGCAGACCGACGCGCTGGTCTTCGTGCATCCGTGGCAGGTGCTCGGCGCCGACCGGCTGCGCGCCCACAACCTCGTCTATGCGATCGGCAACCCGGCCGAGACGGCAGCCGCCGCAGCCACTCTCGTCCTTGGCGGCGTGCTCGACCGGCATACCCGGCTGCGGATCGTGCTCGCGCACGGTGGTGGCGCGTTCCTGCCGCTCCTGCCCCGACTGGACCAGGTCGCGTCCCGGATGCACGGACGGCCCGACGGCCAGCCGGCTGTGCGCCCGTCGGACTACGTGCGTCGCTTCCACTACGACGCCCTCGTCTACGACGCGGAGGCGCTGGGCCAGCTGGTCGGCCGGGTGGGCGCCGACCGCGTCGTCGTGGGAACCGACTACCCGTTCCCCATCGCCGAGCGCCCTGCGGGAGCGGCCGTCGAGGCCGCCGGGCTGTCTCCGGGCGACCGTGAGCAGGTGCTGCGGGGCACCGCGCACCGGCTGCTGGCCGCGGCAGGACAGCAGCCGGAACTCAGACCTTCGAGCTCGTGAGCGTCGAGGGCCAGAACACCTCGTCGAGCGCCAACGGCGCCGCAGTGAAGCCCTGGTCCGCGGCGTAGCGCAGCACGGCCTGCAGCGCGAGGGCGTTCTCCTCGGCGCCGTGCCGGAACGCGTCGCCGAACAGCCTCGCCTCCTCGTCGGCGTACGACGCCTCCCACACCAGACTGGCGGAGCTGACGGCGTTGTCCCGCAGCTGAGCCGTCACACCGGCCCGAGCCTGGTCGAACGCGTGCCGCAAGGTGTTCGGCAGCCACGGGTGCGCCTGCGCGAGCTCACGGCGCAGGACGACGACGTGCATGATCGGCACGATCCCGGTGCTCTCGAAGTACGCCCTCTCCTCGCCGCGTGGGTCCGGGAATAGCCTTCGGATCCTGGGATCACCCTGCAGGAATGCCGCCGGGGCGCGCGCCGCGAGCACGACGTCGAGCGCACCGTCGAGCAGCATCGCGGACAGCGTGCGCTCGTTGCCGATGTGCTGCACCCGGAACGCAGGCGGAGCCGTGACGCTCGCCTTCTCCTGCCGACCCGGCTGGTCCAATCCGCCGGTGTGCCAGTCGACCGAGGTGAGGTCGACGCCGTAGTGGTCGCCCAGGATGCCGCGCATCCACAACGACGCCGTCATGCTCCACTCCGGGGTGCCGACCCGCCTGCCGGCCACGTCGGCCGGCAGTCCCACGTCACCGTCCGCGCGGACGTACAGCGCGGAGTGCCGGAACGCCCGGGACGGGAAGACGGGCAGCGCGGTGAAGCGGTGGTCGTCCTTTCCCAGCATGGCGAGGTACGCGCCGAGTGAGAACTCCGCCGCGTCGAACTCCGCGTAGCGTCCCTGCCGCCAGAACAGCTCCTCGATGTCCAGGCGCAGGTAGCGCAGGTCGACGCCCTCGGGGGACACCTGCCCGTCGTACAGCGCCCGGGTGCGGTCGTAGACCACGCCGGCGTAGGTGAGTGGCAGCGGGGACGGCATCGGGTACTCCTGTCGGTGCAGATGTCAGTGCAGCAGCAGGGCAGCGACGCCAACCAGCACCATGCTGGTGCCGGCGACGGTCTGACCGGTGATCCGCTCACGGTTGCCGAGCAGGAAGACGCTGACCGGGACAACGATCACCGGCAGCGCCGAGGAGATGACGACCGCGAGAGCGACCGGGATGTAGCTCGTCGAAGCGATCACGCAGATCTGGGCGGTGACCGTCAGCACGCCGCTGAGCATCCACAGCCGCACACCCACCTTGTCCGCCGCGCGCACGTCGGGCCACAGCCGGCGTACGGAGGTGTGCAGGGTGAGGTAGGCCAGGGTGCCGGTGAGCGCGCCGAGGAAGCCGCCGATGACCGGCTCGTCCCAGCGATGGACTCCCGCACTGCGCAGCACGTTGCCGACGGCGTACGTCGCCGCTGAGAATAGCGCGAGGCCCAGCTCGCGGCGGGGGATGCCGGCGCCGCCGACCCGGACGCCGCGGACGGCGGCCGAGCGTGGGGCCGGTGCACCCGACACGCCCTCCGCCACCACCAGCACGCCGCGCTCGTTCGCCTCGCCGGCGTCGGGTTCCTCCTTGGCCGGCACCCGGCTGGTGAAGTACAGCCCGACCAGGACCAGCGCCATGAGGACCAGGTCGACTGGCCCGAGGTGCTCGTCGAGGAAGACCCAGCCGAGCAGCAGGGCGAACATCGGGTTGGTGATCTGCAGGGCGCTGGCCCGGGACGGTCCGATGGTCTCCACCGAGCGGAAGAACCACCGGCGACCGAGGTAGCTGGCGAAGATGCCGGCGGTGGCGAAGACGGCGATGGCCCCCCAGTGGAGGTCCCACGGCCGCCCGGTCACGAGTCGTTGCCCCAGGACGAGCACGGCGCCGAACACGACGTTGCCGAGGAGCCCGATGAGAAAGCCCACCTGCTGGCCGAGCCGCGGCGAGGCGGTGCGCACCAGCAGGACGTTGCCGGCGAACAGCACCAGTGCCGCGAGGGCGAGGAGGTCTCCCATCAGTGCGCGCGCTGCGCCGTCAGCAGGATCGCCGACGAGTCCTCCTGGTGCCGGTGCG
>JAABUT010003220.1_pt1 | contig 14303 bp, 11 predicted proteins | sample 5559281 | NCBI WGS metagenome assembly JAABUT01 (sample SAMN10711880, study PRJNA513359) | rock metagenome | isolation source: Antarctica rocks | place: Antarctica: Victoria Land, Ricker Hills nord | collected 2016-01-04
CCGCCGCCGCCGCGTCGCGGCGGCTCTCCCGCAGCACGTCCAGCTTCATCACCAGGTCCTCCGCCTGCTGCGAGCCCGGGGTGCACGCCAACTCCCGCACCGCAGAAACCCTCTCCCGGTTTTTGAACAGGTGCGCCTCGTCCAAAAAAATATAGTCAGCGCCCACCATTTCCCAGGTGAGTCCGGTGTCCTTCCCGGCCTGCTCGGTCAACACCGCGAGCCGCTTGTCCTGCTCCTTGATGGCCGTCTCGATCTGTTTGGTGTTGGTGACACCGGCCTGCTTCTTCGCCTCCTCAAGCTGGTTCCGGGCGGTTTCCAGGTGCGCCTGTTGGCGCTGCGGGGACACCTTGATGGCGGTGAACACCGATTTGGGCACGATCACCATGTCCCAGTCCCCGGTCGCGGTCTGCGCCGCGAACCGCCGCCGCCCCTCGGCGTTGGTGGCCCCCGCCCCGACGAGCACGTTCGCCGCCGGGTACCACTGCTTGGCTTCCCGCCCGACCTGTTCGATGATGTGGTTGGGGACCACGATCCACGGCTGCGAAGCGAGCCCGAGGCGTTTGAGTTCCATGGCGCCCATGAACATGGACCCGGTTTTCCCGGCCCCGACCACGTGATCCAGCAACACCGTCGGTTCGGCGATGATCCGGGCCACCGCGTCCCGCTGGTAGGCGTGCGGGGTGAAGTGATCACCCAACCCGGGCAGGTTCAGGTGCGCCCCGTCGTAACGGGCCGGGCGCAGCGAGTTGAACTTCTCGTTGTAGGTGCCGACCAGCCGGGCGGTGCGGTCGGGGTCGCTCCACACCCACTCGGTGAACTTTTCGCTCAGCTTGCGGGCCTGGGCCTGGGCGGCGAACGTGGCGGGCATGTCCACCGGATTCCCCCCGGTGCGCTCGATTTCCGCCTTGGACCGCCGGACCTGGATGGGTTTGGCGTTGCACACCGACTCCAGCAGCGACACCGCATCCACGGCACCGGTGCCATACACGTCGGTCATCAACGGTGACCCGCACTGCCATTTGGGGACGTCGATCGTCCAGGTGCCCAGGGTGTAGTCCACCGATACGTCCCGGGCAGCCAGCACCTCGGTGACGAACGCTTCGTAGTCGCTCGTCGGTATCCACGGCACCCCGGGGCGCAGCCCGATCTCACCGGCCTCGATGGTGCGGGGCAGCACCGCCCGCAGCGCCTCCACGTTCCCGGCATAAACCGGGTCCGCCTGGGCGGCGGTCTCGGCGGCGGCGAGTGTGCGCCGCACGTTGCCCGACAGGTAGGTGGCGGCGGGAATCAGCCGGGTCGGGTCGGTGGGGTCCGGGTACACCTTCCCGACCAGGGCGGCGCGGGTGTCGGCCTCACCGGCACCGAGCAGGGCGGCGATCCGGGTCACGTCCACCACCCGCGACTCGTCCAGGCTGATCGCCAAAGCTTCCTCGACGGTGGCGGCGCTGGTGCGCTCCGGGCGCCGGCTGAGCACATCGGTGGCAAAAATTGGTGCCTTGGCCGCGGTTTGGGTGTCCTCGTCGAAGAACTCCAGGGCGGCGACGGTGGCGAACCCGGGGTCGTTGCGGATTCCCCCGTCCAGGTGCGCGAACCGTTTCGACGGAGTCGCGGCCTGCCAGGCCCGCTCCTCCCACGCTGCCCTGATCTCTTCGGGCACCGGCCCGGGGTAGGGCTGCCCGTCGAGGCCTTCCTTCTTCCGCCACTGCTCCTCGAACGCGCCCATCCGCTGGTCGTGCTTGTCCTGCGTGATGGGCTTGGGATTGGTCCAGGTGAACCGGTTGACCGGCCCGTGCACCCCCACGTAGTGGTCATAGACCCGGTTCAACTCCCCGCGCAGCTGGTCCCGCTCCCCCGCCGCCAGCCCGTCGCGTTGGGCGCGGATCAACGTGGTGGCCAAATCCCGCAGCTCCAGCAGTGTCCGGGTTTCGGCGATTTTGCCCGCCCGCCCCGGGTGGGGCACCCACCCTTGGCCGTCCCAGCGGCGCAGGGAGGCGGTGTCCTCGTCGTAGGCCAGGGTGTCCAACGGGCGCCCGGCCTGCACGCTCACCGGGATGATCAGGCCCGGGTGGAACACCGCCGCGTCGATGGTCGTGGCCGACTCCGCGGTGGCACTCAAGCCCAAACCCTGGGCCTTCGCCTCGCTGGTGATCACCGCCAGCCGCTCGGTCACCTGCGCGGCCAACACGGCACCGGTGTCGCCGCGGACTTCCAAAGTGGCGGCGTTGTACATGCCATGGCCCAGATGCACCCCGCCCAGCACGTTCTCCGGGTGCGCAGCGAAGTAGGTGTTCACCGTGGTCTCCGCGGACTGCCCGTCGGTGTCGAGGGCCGCCACCATGGTGGTGTCGATCCAGTCCTGCCCGACCGCGGGCGCTTGTCCCTGCTCGCGTTTGCGCAGGATGATCAGGTCGGTGACCACCGCGGTCCCCGATACCCGGTCGAACGCTTTCGTCGGCAACCGCACCGCCCCCACCAGGTCCGCAACTGCTGCGAGGTCCCGGCGGGCCGTCGGGTTCGCGGCGTCCAGAGTGAAGTGCGAGGTGATCGCGGCGACGTACCCACCGGGAGCAGTCAACGCCACCGACTTCAGCAGGAAATGGTTGTGAATGGTGTGGTTGCCCGGGTTGTGCGCCGGGTCGTGCAGCGCGAACGCCCCGAAAGGGACGTTGCCGACGGTGGCGGTGAAACTGTTCTCCGGCACCCGGGTCTTCTCGAACCCCTCCTGACGAATCTGCGCCGACGGGTACAGGTGGGCGCTGATCCGCGCGGTGATCGGGTCCAGCTCCACCCCCACCATGGTGGCCGAGGCCGGGGCCAACCCCAGGAAGGTGCCCACCCCGCAACCCGGTTCCAGCACCCGGCCCCCGGTGAAACCGGCCGCCACCACGCTGTCCCACACCGCGGCGACGATCGCCGGGTCCGTGTAGTGGGCGTTCAGGGTGTTCGCCGACGCCGCGCGGTACTGCGCCTCGCTCAGCAAACCCCGCAGCTCGGCGTGCTCGCCCGCCCACTCCTCACGGTGCGCCTCGAATATCTGCGGCACCGCCCCCCACCCCGACCACCGGGCGAGGACGTCCTGCTCCGCCGTGGTGGGTGCCCGGCCCTCACCATCGAGGCGGTGCACCAGGCCGATGGCGTCCAGGTTCGCCCGGGCGCGGGCCTTCGCCCCCGACGGCGGGTGGATCGCGGTGCCCGGCCGGTAATCGACAAGGACCTGCCTCGGTGTGCTCGCCCTCTCCGGCGACCCGGTCGCGGTCACCTCCGGTGCTGGTGCTGGTGCTGCCTGCGGTGCCGCCGGGGCGGCGGGCCCGGCGTCCGGTGTCCTCGGGAGGCGGGCCGGTGGCAGTGGGGTGCCCCCGGGGTCAATGCTCAGCGGGTCGGTGGGGACATCCCCCAGCTCATCGAAAAGGGTCAGCTCATCCTGGACCGGTTCCGGGCGACGGCCGCGTCGGTTTCCTGCGCGCGTCGGTGCTCCTCCGCGGTCACCACCCGGGTCAGCTCCTCCATCACCGCCGCGTTCGCCCGCCGGGCGGCGAGTTTCGTTCTCGGCACCGCCTCCACCGCGGGCACCGGTTTGTCGTCCTCCACCCGGCTCTGCCACAGCAGTTCCATATAAAAATGGAAGGTCGGGCTCCGATCCGGCCACAGGGCCGCCACCGCCTCCACGATCTCGTTGGTCGGATCCGAGCGGAACACCGTTGTCCACCGGTCCGGGTTCTCCCGCGCCGCCACCGCCCACGCCTCGTTGCCCTCCGGGAGGCGGTTCCAGTTCGACTCGTCCCACTCCCCCGTCGGGTAGGTGTCCTCGTCCTCCTCCGGGACCTGCTCGTACAGCTCCTCGCTCAGCACGATCTCCTGGCACTGCGCCCGCGCCGCGTTGATCAACCCCACCTGCGTCAAATAGTCCGGCTGGTTCCCGTTGTGGGCCTCCCGCCACCGACGGATCACCACCAGCTGCGCCTCGGCCTGCATCCGGGAGATCCGGTCCGCCATCCGCGCCGCTTCCTCGGTGAAGAACTCCTCGGTCTGCTCGCTCGACCACTCCTGGGGTACCCCGATGTAATCCGTCCACGTCCGGGCCACGATCTGCCGTATCTCCGCGCTCATCGAATGCTCCTTCCGCCAGGGCACCGAACAGGTCGGGCTGGTTCGGGTCGACCCTGGTGCGTCGTGCCACGACTCTCCCCTGGACGCACCCTCGGTCCCCGAGCGGCGGGACCCACCCTGCTCGGCACAGCCACCCCGGTGCGTCACCCGCATGCCTGCAGGTCTCACTATTCCCGATCTGCTCTGGCACGGCCATGAACCCCCCGCGCTCCGCCGCGGTCCGGTCATGACTACGCCTCCCCTGCTGCGGCGCTGGCCTGCGCTGTGGCTCGGGCGAGGGTGCGGTACACCGTGGAGCGGCCCACCTGCAACAGCTCCGCCAGCTCCGTGCTGGTGTGCCCGCCCTCGTTGTACAACTGCACCAGGTGCTGCTGCAGCGCCGCACTGAGTTTGGGTTGCTTACCTTTCAGCCTGCCCTTCTCCTTGGCGACCTTCATGCCCTCCCTCGTCCGCAACCGCGACAGGTCGACCTCGAACTCCGCGACCATCGCCAACGCGTTGAACAACAACTTGCCCACCGGATCGGTCGGGTCGTGCACCGCCCCACCGATGCTCAGCTTCACTGCCTTGCGGGTCAGTTCGTCGGCGATGTCACGGGCATCCGGCACCGACCGGGCCAGCCGATCCAGCTTCGTCACCACCAACGTCGAGCCCTCGTGACACGCCGCCAGGGCCTCCCGCAGGCCGGGGCGTTTGCGGTCGGTGCCCGTCAAGCCGTGATCGACATAGATCCGGTCCGCGGCCACCCCCAACGCGGTCAGCGCGTCCCACTGCGCCGTCAGATCCTGCTTGTCAGTGCTGCACCTGGCGTAGCCGACAAGTTTGCTGCCCGTGCCCATACCCGGAGCGTACCGCAAGACCCCCCGCTAACGGGTCTTTCTCGCTCCCGTGCGGCCCTGCTCCGAATAATTCCCGCTCCGCGGCCCTGTCCCCGCTGACCTGCCAGCAGCCCAAGAAGTAGAGGGCGCCGGTGTTCTACGCACCACGGTGCCGATAACTAGGGGCGAGGAGGAACCATGGGAAAGAAACTTGGCGCAGCTGCGGTGGTGTCGTTGGTCGGAATGGCTTGGGTGCCGTGGATCGCCACCGTTACGCTCGTCGCCTTCGTCTCGCTGCTCCTATTCGTCGCCGCGCTCGCGTTCAGCGGCCGGGGCGTGCCGATAAGTGGGGTGATCGCCTTGGTCCGGGCGGTGAAGTCGCCCCGTTCGCCCCCGGCGCGCCGCAACCACAGGCGGGCGAAGCCACCACCTGACCAGCCGTAGTCTCGGTGCTGGATGCGGCCAACTCTGTTGGCCGTCTCCCTGCACACCGGACCCCTCCCCCGGGGGCTGGTGTCGCAGTGGCCACCGGCCACACACCCCCCTTGTGGCCGGTGGCCACCCCACACTGGGCGCCAAGCCCGGCCGATACCGACCCCCCGACCGGCTCCTCGCATTCCTCGAAGCGCTCTGATTATGCCGCGCAGCTCAACGCGAAGACCGACCCTGACCAGCAAGAACACCGGAAACCAGACGGCCACTCGGCATAACCGCCCGCTCGGCATGAGCCCCGCCCGGTGATGTTGTGTCGGTCAAGGGTCCCCACGTCAGCGACAGCCGCGCCCCGTCCTGTCCTGTCCTGCACCGTGCACGTCGATCCGGGCGTGCTGCTCACCGGCTAACAGGGAGATCGCGCGGGTGCTGATGGTCTGGTCCTCATACGGCACCGTTTCCCCCACCCCTGGCCTCGAATAGCCCGCTCACGGCGCGTTACGGATGGGGACGAACCTGACTTCGAACACGGTGGGCCACATCTTTCCGGTGAGCAGGAAGTGGTCGGTGCCCGCTATCGCGGCGATGCCGTTGAGGCCGTCGTCGGGGTTCTTCGACGGGCCGCGCAGTCCGTTGGCATTCACGGTGGCGGTGACCTGGCCGGTGGCGGGGTCGATGCGGACGATCTGGTCGGTCTTCCAGACGTTGGCCCAAACCACCCCGTCGACGCATTCCAGCTCGTTGAGCATGTCCAGCGGCACACCTTGTTGGCGCACCTGGACCGATCCGGTGACGCCAAACGTCGCCGGATTCCGGAAGGTGAGGGTGTCGCTGCCGTTGCTCATCACCAAGCGCCCCGGTTCGTGGCACAGCCCCCACCCCTCCCCGGCGAACGGCACGTGGCCGCGGTCGGCGAGGGTCTGGGGGTCACGGCGGATGGCGAAGCCGTCCTGCCAGGTCAGCTGCCACAGCGTGTCGCCGGCCAGGGTGAGGCCCTCGCCGAACAGGTCGTTAGGCAGGCGCACCGTGGCCTGGGTGGCCCCGCTGGTGGCGTCGCTGCGCCGAATGAGTGAGTGGCCGTCCAGCCCGGTGCTCTCGTAGAGCTGGCCGCCGTCGATCTCCAGCCCCTCCGTGAACGACGACGGGTCGTGCGGGCGGGTGCTGATGACCTGCACCGTGAGCTGCTCGGGCGCCGGGCCGACCGGTTGGGGACCGCCGCAAGCCACGGCGACGGCCAGCGCACAGCACACGGCGAGTACGGCGGCGCCACGTCGACCCATAGGCACAGCATGACGTGCCGCGGCTTGTAGCAGGTTCTCAGAGGTCCATTGGCTCTGTCAACTGAATCTGGCCCCGGTGTGACGGGGCGGGGACTGGCAAACTTGTCGTGGTGATGGGGACGAGTGCGGTGTTGCTCCCGCGGCTGGGCTCGAGGGTCCTCGTGGTGGGTAGCGGAGGGGCTGCATAATCAGACTCTCTGCGACGTTCTCCGCGGCCTGACGCCAGATGTCACGCCAAGTGCCGGTACAGGGTGGAGCGTCCTACTTTCAGGGTGGTGCAGATCGTGGTCACCGACTCCCCGTGCGCGCGCATCCGCTGGGCCAACGCCACCTGCTCGGCGGTCAACGCTGGCGGCCTGCCCACCTGACGGCCGCGGGATCGAGCGGCCTCCCGGGCGGCCGCGGCTCGCTCGGCGATGAGTGTTCGCTCGTACTCGGCCAAGCTGGCGAAGATCCCCAGCACCATCCGGCCGGTTGCCGTGGAGGTGTCGATTCCCTCGCGCAGCGAACGGAGCAACACCCCCCGCTCCCCAAGGGTTTCCACCGTCCGCACGATCCCCGATAGCGAGCGACCCAGCCGGTCCAGCGCGACCACGACCACGGTGTCGCCGGATCTCGTGTAGGTCATCAGCTCCGCCAGGCCGGGTCGGTCATTACGCGCACCGGAGCCAGTGTCGGTGAACACCTTCGCGACCCCAACCGCGTGCAGGGCGTCGAGTTGCTGATCCAACGACTGGTGAGACGTGCTCACCCGGCAGTAGCCCAGCAGTGTGCCGGTTGGAGTGGGTGCCGGAAGCACCACAGCAGGGGTCACTGTCGTAGTCACCGGCTCACTCTCCCGTAAGTCGGCGCGCAGCATGGTAACGACACTCCGATTTGGGGATGGTGTTTCGGGACCGCGAGGGGACCGCGCCACCTGCGCGACGTTCAACGCTGAACCTGGGCGTTGGCTGCGTCCCGATCCAAGGTTCTCTCAGGGTCCACCGCGACTGTGGCGGTAAGCTGGTCTCGTTTGTGCAGGTCAAGCGTCGTTGGCGAACGACTCTAGCGTGGGCGACAGGTGTGGGTCTAGCCCAAGACTGGGATCTGGGTGTGCCAGGTCGCGATTCGGCCTCACGGCTCGGTGCCGGCCAGTCATGCTTGACTGTCGTCATGAGACCACCGACACCAATCGGGGCCTTTCCCGATGCCGGCGCCGAGGCTCGCTACTTCGCGACCTACCGCGACGCCATGGCATCGACGCCTGAGCCGGCGTCGACCGAGGATGCTCCGACGGCGTTCGGCACGGTCCGAACGTATCGCTATGGGCGCGAGACCGGTTCGCCGATCGTGCTGCTTCCAGCATTCTGGGCCACCGCCGCGATGTGGGCGCCCAACATCGCCGAACTCGCCGAAGGACACCCGGTGTACACGCTTGACACGCTGGGCCAGCCGGGCGCCAGTGTGCAGACCGTCCCGATCCGTACCGCCGCCGACTGCGCCGCTTGGCTGGGCGAGGTGCTGAGCGCACTCGAACTCCGCGACGTGCACCTAGTCGGGTGCTCCTACGGCGGCTGGCTAACGTTCAACCAGGCCCTGCATAGTCCTGAGCGGCTCGCAACGATCACCCTGATCGAACCGGCGAACGTGTTAACCCGACTCAGCGCTAGATTCAAGTGCAGCGCGGTTGCGCTCATCCCTGCGGTACCGCGTGCCCTGACCCGGCGGGCGATGGCCTGGGGGCTGGGCAATCCGGCAGTGGACGATCCGATGCATGTGATCGTCGAGCTGATCGCCGCCGGGGCCCACGACTACCGGGCACTCGGGACCTCCCCTGCCCCTCGATATCCAAACGACGACGAGCTGCGGTCGGTACAGACGCCAACGCTTGCTCTCCTCGGCGGACGAAGTGTCGTGCAGGACTCCACGGCGGCAGCAGAGCGAGCCCGAAACTTGCTTGTCGCAGGCGAAGTCGAACTCTGGGTGAACGCATCCCACGCCGTCTCAGCCGAAGTCCCCACCCAGGTCAACAGGCGAATACTCGACTTCGTGAGCGCTCGTCCATACAGCCGCACGGCAAACTGAGTTCTCCAGTGCAAGGTGCTCGGGAACGAGCACCCTGCACTCTGATCATCCGAAACAGCCTTGGTGTGGCGTATCGAGGACGTACCCCGCGAGTGGGCTGGTTAGGCACAAGTGCGTCAGCGCGGGATTACTGCAGTCACGCCCCCGAGAACTTCGGTGCGCCGGGAACCGTCCAAAGCCCATCCATCGGCTTGGTAGAAGCGCTTGGCTCGCTCGTTTCTGGCGAGGACCCACAACAGGGCCACGCTGGCACCGTCTCGACGGAGGCGACTGCGGGCGTCGGCGATGAGCAGCCGTCCGATGCCGGAGCTCCAGTGCTCGGGATCAACGTAGATAGCCCAGAGTTCACGGGCATCCCGTTTGTCGCTGTCGCGAGAGGGTCCTGTGGTAGCGAACCCGCAGATCGCTCCCTGCTCTACGGCTACGACCGTGACCGGATGCTCCCTGCCGGTGCCCTCGAAGGTGTACCGGCGAGCCCTGTCTTGAGGTCGCAGCCCGTCGAGATACTCCTGCGGCAGCAGACCCCGATAGCCCACCTGCCAGGACCGCACGTGGACACCGGCCACCTCAAGAGCGTCACCGGGCATCGCTGCCCGCACGTTGGCCACCCAGTCAGCCCTGTCTGCGGGGTGGGTCGAGGAGTTCGGTGGCGGCGGTGACGGCGGCGAGGCCCGGTTTGGTGTATCGGGCGACGGTGCGGATGGAGCGGTGGTGGGTCTTGGCCATGATCACGGTGGAGTCGGCTCCGGCCTCGCCGAGATGGGTTGCGGCGGAGTGACGGAGCTGGTGCAGGGACAGGCCGGTGTGCTGTTTGATCAGCACCCGGGCGCGGTCGTAGCCCAGGCGTGAGCGCCCGGTCTCAGGGCACAGGTCCCGGTTGTTCGTCGCGGCTCTGCGTGCGGGGCCGGGTTGGCGGTCGGAGAGGAACAACGGCCCGGCTTGGCGGCCGTGCAAGTAGCGCGGCAGGAGCAGCGCCGTCCCGCGACCCCACACGATCCAGTTGGTGTCGCCGCCTTTGACGGTGACTGTGGCGCGACGGTTGTCGAAGTCGCAGTCGGTCACGTTGAGCGCCAGCACCGCGCCGGCCCGCGACGCGGTCTCGTAGAGCATCCGCCACAGCACCCGCTCTCGCAGCGGAATGCTGCGGTCGGTGCACATCCGATCGATCCGGGTGGCCTCGATAGCGCGGGTGTGATCGTCGGGTTCGCGGCGGCGTTCGCAAATGGGCGGCAATGCGGGTGCGCTCCAGCGGGCCTTGCGGGCACACCAGCCCAGCCAGGAGCCGACGGTGGCTCGGTTCCGATTCCACGTCGCGGGTTTCGTCTCCCCCCACAGCGTTTCCAGCGCGGTCGCAATCTCCTCGTCAGCGACGTCGGCCAGCGCCCGCTGCGTCCCGATGGCCTCCGCGACCCGGCGCAGCACGTCGCCGTAGGCGCGGCGGGTGTTCGCCGAGGTGGCGACGCGTGGGGTGCCGAGGAACGCCTCGACTGCATCGATCACCCGCACCGGGCCGCGGCCGTCGTTCCCAGCGCGCGGGCGCAGCGCGGTGACCGTCGCAGACACCTGTGGACCCTCCCACGCCGATGTACCGGATAACGTGTAGGTCTCGTGCTGGGCGGCGAGACCGGCTTGCGCCGGTCAGCCTACCGCGGAGATGGCCGATCTACCGGATAATGGCGGGTTATCCGGGGGCGGCAACCGGTCGTATCCGTTGCCTCTTCGGCGTCTGGACGCGATGCCCCCATCTCATCGAGTAAGCCGGCAGCTCTCTATGAACTGCCGATTAGTGAGTACGCCCGTCCGGGACGTGCCGGTTGAGTTGGGTCATGAGCTCGCGGTTGGTGGCTCGTGTCGCGTCGAGTTCGTCGTCGCGGTCTGCGAGCTGGCGGTGTCGCTCTGCGGCGTCTTGTTCCAACTCGGTGATGCGCCGCTGTAGGTGGTCGATGTCGTCGGGTGCGCCGAGGCCGGACTCTCGCCAGGCTTGCTCGCCGAGGTGATCGGACAGGCGCTGGCGGAGCTGGGTGTTCTCGCGAGACAAACGGGTGATGCGGTCGTGGGTGTTAGCGAGGTCGGCAAGAAGGGATGAGCGGCTGGCGGCGGGTCCTCCGGTGCGCGCGGTAGGTGGTTCGGCGGCTTTAGCCAGCACCGCCGCATGCAAGTCGCGGTGGCGGTAGAAGAAGCTGCGGTCCACCCCGGCCTGGCGGGCGACCGCGGAGATACTGATCTCTGCGCCCAAGTCGGCAGCCTGCTTGAGCGCGGTAAGGACACGTTGCCGGCAGCTGCTGCTGTGGGCCTGGCGGGCGGCGGTGATGGCGTTGGTGCTGTTGTTCACGGTCGCTCCAGAGGCAGGCTGGGATCGCGGGGTTGGCTGATGCTGGGCATGCCCAGGGTCGTCACTTGGCGGGTGCGGCGAACAGCTGAGACGGCCGTAGCGATGTCGGCTTGTTCGGCTGGGGTGAGTTGTTCGAGATGTTCTTCTACCCGGTGAACAAGGGCTTTGACCCGTCGAATCTCCTCTTCTGAGGGCAAGGCTTCCTTCCTGGCCCAGTCATCGAGATCGCTCGCGGCGAACACACGTTCACGGTCCCGGAGCAGGTCCTGCAAGTAGGCCTTCATCTCGGGGAGATGGGAGGCGTCGGTGCGGAAATGGTCGCAGCCGACGCAGCGGAATCGGAACGGGCAGGCACCACCCCCGGCTTGGACGTTCGACGGTTCGCGGCAGGTTCCGTAGGGCACCGATACCTGGCTGAGCGCGTGACGAGCGTGTTCGTGGTCGAGCAACGACTCGGCGTCGCGCCAGACGTGGGTGCCGTGCCGGTCGAACTGGTGGCGTGCCAGCCGGTCGACGGCGGCCCGGCGGCGTTTCTCGCCGACCTGGTAGTAGCCCTGGGTGGAGCTCAACAGCTCGTGGCCCATCAGCTCGGCGAGCACATCGAGGGCAACGCCGGCGTCGGCGTGCCGTTGCGCGTAGGTGTGCCGATAGGAGTAGTGCGTGATCGTCGTCAGATCGTAGATGGTGCCGTCAGGTCGCCGGAGCGGAGACGGCAGCGCGTCAAGCCAGCCGCGGTGGGTCCGCCCGAGGTGTTTTCGGGACATTGCCCGGCGGCCGGTCGGGTTCTGCTGGCTTGAGGGCAACAGGAGCAGCCCGGTGAGGTCAACGGTAGGAAGCGACTCCCGTGTCGCCTGCTGTTGGGCGGCGATCAGCGTGGCGGTCGCGTCGGAGATCGGCAGCCGCCGGCCGGGTCTGTTGTTCTTGAGGTCGTCATAGACCAGCACGTACTTGTCGTCGTGGTCGCGGCCAAGGCAGTCCCACGGCAGGTTCAGGATCTCGCCGGGGCGCCGGCCGGTGTCGATCAGCAACTCGATTGCGGTGGCCAAGGCCCGACAGGCCCGGGTGCGCAGCAGCGGCAGAGCGTCGCAGAGTTGCCGGAGGATTTCAGGTGGCAGGGCCCTGTGTGGCGTCAGCTGGTCGGGGCGGTGGGGAATGTCCTGGGGACGTAGCGCGAAGTCTCCGGGCAGTCCACTCAACGGTCCGCCGGTCCGATTCAGGCCGAGGACCCGCACCTGGCGCAGCACCTGATGGACCTTGCGGCAGGTCATCCAACGACCGAGCGCGCTGGTCATGCCGCTGCGCTCCAGGTAGGCGAGTCGCTGCAGGAACACATCGATGTCGTGTCGGCCGAGGACACCGATAATCAGGCCGTGATCGCCGCGATCCGCGCGCAGGCTCTCCGAGAGTGAAGCCACCGCTGCGATTTGAGCCCGCAACGTCCCGGTGACGGTAGCGCCTCGATGGTGCAGCAGGTCTTCCGCCGCCCATTGTTTGGCGGCTTCCCGCAGCCAGGGCTGGCTGATCGCAGTGAAGTCCAAGCGTCCAGTGTGGCCAAACAACGACATCGCCCAACTGTTCTTAGCCTGCTCGGCGTCCCACGGGTTCTCGTCTGCGGCGGCGGTCAGCGCACCAGCGGATACCGCGCTCACCTGGTCACGTCCTCGGTGACGCCGCGGTCGACAGCACTACCGACCCGCTCGACCGCGGCCCGCAACCGTTCCGGCGCTGGGTGCAGATACACCTGGCTCGAGCTGATCGAGGCATGCCCGAGGAGCTCCTGGACCTCATCGATGCTCCCACCGGCATCTAAGATGTTGCTGGCAAATCCATGCCGCAGTGCATGAGGGTGCACCGCTCGTTCCAGTCCCGCGCGCCGGGAGGCCGCGGTCAACAGTTCGTTGACCGCACCCGGGGGCATCGGCGCACCCAGCGGCGCCCTAAACAGGTTCACGAACACGAAGTCGCTCACCCCCGCCGCGATCTTCCTACCCCGCTCGGCGACGTACTGGTCGTGGGCTTGGACCACCAGGGAATCCGCCGGTACGGCGCGCGAGTGCCGCGATTTCGCCCACGCGCCATTGGTGTTCTGCCGCCGCACGACATGCAGATGAGATCCCGGGAAGCTACAGCCCAAAGCCGATGAGTCGACCCGGAAGTGGATGTCCTCGCGCCGCAACCCGACTACCTCGCCACGGCGCAGTCCCGCCCGCGCGAGCAACAGCACCAACAGACGGTCACGCGCCGAGCAACACGCACGCAGCAACGCCAGTACGTCCTCATCGCTGGCTCGGCCGGGCCTCTGCCTGACCGCCGGCACCCGATGTCGGGCCTTCATCCGCAGCCTCCAAGCACCGTCCTCGCCGCGGGCCTCCGCCGGCAGGTCCCGGCTATCGGTCAGCTCGTAGAGTTGACCAAGCACCGCCGTCGGGGCATCACCGCGGTCCACCGCAAAGGCCAGGAACCCCCGCACCCCCGCGAGCACACAGTTGATCCGCCTCGGGCCGCGCACCGCCGGGGCACCCACCCCGCCGGCCGGCGCCCCCAGTTGCGTCGGAGAGTGGCGCAGCCACAACACGAACGAGGGCATCCGCCCCGCCGCGACTCCCCAGTCCTGCCCGGTGGCCGCGCACCACGCCAGATACAGCGCGACCGCACCCGCATAAGTCTTGGTCGTGGACTCAGCAGCATCACGCCCGAACCGCACATGCCGCAGATAGGCGTCCGCGACCGGCATCACACGGAGATCGCTGTCGATCACCGTCCAGTACCGCACTCCAGAGGGCATCCGCACCGGAAACGCTCGCATCCTCAACTCCCTTGTCCGTCTTGGTCGTCACAACGACAACCACCTGACCGACACGGGGAGAGAACCCGTTGTCCACCAGCAAGGAATCAAGCTAGTGCCACAGTCCGACACAACTGGCCAGACCCTGAGAGAAACCAAGGAACCGGGACACATACCGGGACACACTGGAATCGCGGGTCGAGTCGAACTTGAGCAACGCGGGCGAAAACACGCCACGTGTTCCAGAACCGACCTTGGCGTGTCGGATAACGTCCCCTCATCGGAAATGGCTCCGGACAGGTCATCTGCAACAACCCTGGTCACAGGCTTGCGGACGATGCAGATCGTGCCGGTGGTCGTTCCTCTATCGGGTCGTGTCTTGATGCCGACGCAAGCCGTCCAGGATGACGGTGACCAGAGTGCGCGCTCGGGCGTCCCACTGATTTGCAGGCACCCGTGACAGGGCGCCGAGCAGCAGGATGACG
>JAABUT010003222.1_pt1 | contig 14299 bp, 11 predicted proteins | sample 5559281 | NCBI WGS metagenome assembly JAABUT01 (sample SAMN10711880, study PRJNA513359) | rock metagenome | isolation source: Antarctica rocks | place: Antarctica: Victoria Land, Ricker Hills nord | collected 2016-01-04
CGGGCGAGCTCGTCGACCTCGTCCCGCTCGGGCGCCAGGTAGGGCTCGCGCGCCGGCCCGACGGGAAAACCGACCGCGGCCATGCCGGCCTTGCACAACGCGATGTAGTTCTGTGACTGCTCGACGAAGCGCAGAAACGGGCGCAGGTGGTCGCGCCACAGTGACCGCGCGTCCGGCGTGGCGCCCTGTTCGCGCACGCTGCGCGCAACCGCCGCAAGCGGTTCCGGAATGAGGTTGGCGGCGCCGAACACCGCTCCGCGCGCGCCGGTGCCGACCGCGTCGAACAGCAACGAGTCGAGCCCCACGTACACGCCGAAGTCCGCGTCGGCCCAGGCGACGAGATCGCCCATCAGCTCGGGGCTGCCCGAGCTGTCCTTGACCGCGCTGACATTCGGCAGCTGCGCGAGCTGACGGATCTGGTCGAAGGTCAGCAGCCCGGACGGCGGCGTGTTGTAGATCATCACAGGCAGACCGACAGCAGCGGTGAGTACCTCATAGAAGTGCAACCGTTCGCGCCAGTTGATCGGCTCGCCGAACGGTGAGGCCACCATGATCGCGTCGGCGCCGACGGATTCCGCGTGCCGGCTCAGCGCGATGGCGTCGCGGGTGGCGAGCGCACCGGTCTGCACGATCACCGGGATGCGCCGGGCTGTCAGCCGGACTGCCTCGGCGGCGAGCTGCTGCCGTTCCGCTGTCGTCAGGACGGCGTACTCCCCGGTGCCGCCGCCGATCACCAGCCCGGCGATCCCCGCATCGACTTGCCGGTCGATGATCGCGCCGAGCGCGTCGACGTCGAGCGCGTCGTCGGCGAGCGGGGTGACCAGTGCGGTGAGCAGGCCGACCGGCCAGACATCGAGCGTCATCGGGGATCCTCTGTGGTGTCGGCGGCGGCGGGCGCAACGTGCTGCAGGAAATCGAAGTCGCAGCCGGTGTCGGCCTGGGTCACGCGGTCGACATAGAGCTTCGCGAAGCCGCGCTGCGGGGGCGTCGGGGCGGGATGGGTCCGTCGGCGCGCACGCCGGGCGTCGAGTTCGTCGTCGGACAGCTCGACGTCGATGCGGCGGTTGAGGTAGTCGAGCACGATCGTGTCGCCGGTCTCGAGCAGCCCGACCGGGCCGCCGACCGCGGCCTCCGGGGTGATCTGCAGGACTGCGGTGCCGGACACCGTGCCGCCCACGCGGCCGTCGGTGACGCGGACCATGTCGGTGATGCCTTGGCGCAACAGCTTGTCCGGCACTTGGATGCGCCCGTACTCGGGCATGCCGGCCGAGCCGCGTGGGCCGCCGTTCAGCACGACGACCACGTCGCCGGGGCGGATGTCGAAATCGGATCGGTACAGCAGTTCGTCCTGCTCCTCCTTCGACCCGAACACGACGGCGCGACCGCGGTGGCTCAGCAGGTCAGGCGAGGCGACGCCGGCGCGCAGGATGGCGCCGTCCGGTGCCAGGTTGCCGTGCAGCACGGCGATGCCGCGCGGGGGCCCGACCGGTCGGTCCAACGTGCCGATGACGCGATCGTCCTCGATCCTGGCGTCGGCGATCTCCGCGCCCAGGGTGCGGCCGGTGACGGTCAGCACGTCGCGATCGATCAGACCGCCCATGGCGTTGAGCAGCGCGGGCACACCGCCGGCGTTGAAGAAGTCGTTGTAGTAGAACTTGCCCGACGGCCGGACGTTGAGCAGGACGGGGGTGTCCGCCGAGAGCCGGTCGAAGTCGGCGAGCCGGAAGTCGACGTCGAGCCGGCCGGCGACGGCCAGCAGATGGATGACCGCGTTGGCCGCGCCATCGACGGCGGCGAGCACGCGCACCGCGTTCTCGAAGGCCGCCGTGGTCATGACTTGCGACGGCCGCAGATCATCGGCCACCGCCTGCAGGATCAACTCGCCGATATCGCGGGTCATCGCGAGACGTCGCGAATCGACTGCCGGGATCGCTGAACTGCCGGCTGGTGCCATACCCAACGCCTCCGCCAGCGTGACCATCGTGCCGGCGGTGCCCATCGTGCTGCAGTGCCCGGGGCTGCGTTCGAGCGATTCCTCGAGCGAGGTGATGTCGTCGTCGGTGAGCTCGTTGCGGGCCCGTGCCTCGAACGCTCGGTGGCAGTCGTAGCCGGAGCCGACGTCGTGGCCGCGCCAAAAGCCGCTGAACGACGGACCGCCGGGCAGGATGATCGTCGGTAGGTCGATCGACGCCGCCGCCATCAGCAGGCCGGGAATGGTCTCGTCGCAGGCGCCGAGCATGACCAGTCCGTCTACGCCGTGCAGTGCCGCAGTCTGTTCGACCTCCATCGCTAGCAGGTTGCGGTGCATGAAGGTCATGCCGAGCGGGTACGCGAGGTCGGCACCCATGGTGATCGTGTTGAACTCGCGCGGCAGGCCACCGGCCGCGATGATCGACTCTTTGAGCGCGGTAACCATCGAGGCGAAGTGCATGTGGCAGCGGTTGAAATCGCTGGTGTTGTTCGCGATGCCGATGACCGGCCGCCGGTAGTCCTTCTCACGCAGACCTTGGACCTTCAACGCTGAGCGCTGCAGGAACCCGTTGACCCCGGTGTCGTTGTACCACCGCTCGCTGCGCAACCGGCGTGGCTGGTCTGCCATTTCTTCGGCCTTTCCTGCTGCCTGGACGGTCAGGTGATCGCGATGCATCGACGTTATAGAAGAGTTGCATACTAATATTTGATGTCGTAACTTTGCAATGGCGTGTTGGGCTCGCACCTACACGCGATCAGCCGCCAGCCGACCACGGGAGTCGAGATGACAGCAACCTCCGAGCGACCGAGCGAGGTCGGTGATGCCTGGCTCGACGACCGGGTCGAACCGTTCGGGCACGTGATCGGCGGTGTCGTGGAGACCGCCGACGACGTCGAGTCGCTCGACGTCGTCGACCCGGCATCCGGTGTGCTGCTCGCCCGTATCGCCCGCGGATCGGCAGCCGACGTCGATCGAGCCGTCGCCGCGGCCCGCGCCGCACTGCCTGCCTGGCGGGCCCTGACCCCGTCCGCCCGGGCAGCCGTGCTCTCGGCGGTGGCGGACCGGTTCGACGAGCACGTCGACGTGTTCGTGCGGTTGGAGTCACGCAATGTGGGCAAGCCGTTCGGGTTGGCGCGGGAGGAGCTGCCGGGCGTCAGCGAGGTGCTGCGGTTCATGGGCGCAGCGGCGCGCACGCTGCAGTCGCCGGGCACCGAGGAGTACCTAGACGGCCACCTGTCCATGCTGCGCCGCGAGCCGCACGGTGTCGTCGGCGCGATCACGCCGTGGAACTACCCGCTGATGACGGCGTCGTGGAAGTTCGCCGCGGCGCTGGCGATGGGGAACACGATGGTCCTCAAGCCCTCGGAGCTGACCCCGTTGACGACGCTGCGGTTCATGGAGGTCGTCGGCGACCTGCTGCCGCCCGGCGTCCTCAACGTCGTGCTCGGCACCGGCCCCGAGGTCGGCGCCGCGATCGCTGCGCACCCCGGCATCGACCTCGTGTCGCTGACCGGAAGTGTTGCCAGCGGGCAGCAGGTCGCGGCAGGCGCCGCAAAGACGCTCAAGCCGATCCATCTGGAACTCGGCGGCAAGGCACCGGTCGTCGTCTTCGCCGACGCCGATCTCGCCAAGGTGGCCGAGACGGTGCGTTTGGCTGGATTCGTGAACTCCGGGCAGGAATGCGGCGCCGCGACCCGTGTGCTGGTGCACGAGTCCGTCGGTGACGAACTGACGAAGCTGCTGGTCGAACAGGTCGCGGCAATCTCGGTGGGCGATCCGGCCGACGGCGCCGAGGTCGAGATGGGCCCGCTGGTCAGCGCGACGCACCTCGACCGCGTCGCGTCGATGGTGAACCGTGCGCGCGCCGAGGGCGCGACGATTCCGGTCGGCGGCACCCGCCGCGAGACGCCTGGCTACTTCTACCCACCCACCGTCGTCACCGGCCTCGCCCGCGGTTCGGAGATCACCACCGACGAGGTGTTCGGCCCGGTGATCACCGTCGAGACGTTCGCCGACGAAGCGGACGCGACCGGGCTGGCGAACAGCACGCGTTACGGCTTGGCGGCGTCGGTGTGGACCCAGGACATCGGGCGGGCGCTGCGCCTGTCCGGGGCACTGGATTTCGGGACGGTGTGGGTGAACGACCACCTGGCCCTCGCCACCGAGATGCCGTGGGTCGGCTTCGGCGCCTCCGGGCACGGCCGCGAGTGCTCGACACTGTCGCTCGAGGACTTCTCCCGCACCAAACACGTGATGATCGCGATCGGCGAGGCCTGAGGCAACGACGTGACATCGGCAGTCGATCCCCCCGGTACTTCCGGTTCTCCCGTCGAGGTGCGCAACCTGGTCGGCCCCGAGTGGTCTGTCGGCGGCAGCGATGATGTGATCGACGTGGTCAACCCCGCGACCGGAGAAACGATCACGACGTTCCGGTCGTCGACCGCCGCGGACGTCGACCGCGCGGTCGCGGCAGCACGGGCGGCGGCGCCGGCGTGGTCTGCCCTCACCACCGGCGCACGCGCGCGACTGCTCAACCGCGTCGCCGACGAAGTCGCGGCGCGGCTGAGCGAGTTGCGCAACATCGAGATCATCGACACCGGCAAACCGATCACGCCGGCCGACGGCGACGAGTTCCCGCTAATCATGGATTCGCTGCGCTACTTCACCAATGCTGCGCGGGCCCTGACAGCGCAGGCAGCGGCCGAATACGTCCCCGGCGTCACCACCCTCTACAGCCGCGAGCCGCTCGGCGTCGTTGGTGCGATCACTCCCTGGAACTATCCGCTGTGGCTCGCCGTGTGGAAGGTGGTGCCGGCGCTGGTCACCGGCAACACGGTGGTGCTGAAGCCGGCGGAGAACACGCCGCTGTCCACGACACGGTTCGTGGAGATCGCGGCGGCGATCCTGCCGCCAGGCGTGCTGAACCTGGTGCAGGGCTACGGCTCTACCGTGGGCGAACGCGTGGCGAATCACCCGGACGTCGACCTCGTGACCTTCACCGGTTCGGTGGCCACCGGCAGGTCCATCGCTCGGGCCGCTGCCGAACGCCCGCGCCGGTCGGTGCTCGAACTCGGCGGCAACGCGCCGGTGGTGGTGCTCGCGGACGCGGACCTCGCCGACGCCGCGGCAACCCTCGCCACGATGTCGACGTACAACGCGGGTCAGGAGTGCATGGCCGCCACCCGCGTGCTGGTGCACGAGTCGGTGGCTGACGAGTTGGTCGGCCTGCTCGTCGACGCCCTGGACTCGGTGGTGATCGGCGATCCATTCGACTGGGCCACCACGCTCGGGCCGGTGATCTCAGCTCAACAGCTGGCGCGAATCGAGGCGCTGGTCGACGGCCGTCCGGATCACGCCAAGGTCGTCGTGGGCGGGCGGCGCGTGGATCGACCCGGCTTCTATTACGAGCCGACGGTGATCACAGGCCTGGAGCAGGACGACGACCTCGTGCAGCAGGAGATCTTCGGCCCGGTCGTCACAGTGCAGACATTCACCACCATCGCCGAGGCGATCGCGAAAGCCAACGGCGTGCCGTTCGGGTTGTCGGCGTCGGTGTGGACGCAAAGCACGGATACCGGGCTGCGCGTGATCCGGGCACTCGAGTTCGGCCAGGTCTGGCTGAACACACACTTGGCGGTCGGCCTCGACTTCCCGCTCGGCGGTTTCAACGAGTCCGGGTACGGCAAGGAGGGCGGCATCGCCGGCATCGAGGAATTCACCCGCATGAAGCAGATCGGCCTACGCACGAGAGCGCTGGAGGCGTGACGATGAGCGACGAACCCACGGCAGTCGAACGGTTCAACGTGCACGACACGGAATGGGAACCGTTCCCCGAGTTCGACGGCAGCAAGGCCACGCTCTACTCCTCCGCCGATGGCACGAAGCTCGCCGCGAGCTACAAGCTGTCTGGCACGCACTCATGGGTGCTGCCCTACGACGATTACTTCTACGTCATCGCCGGACACGCACGGGTGAGCGTCAAGGGCGGCGAGACGTTCGAGGTGTCCGCCGGCGACTTCTGCCACCTGCGCGGCGGAAACCGCGTCACCTTCGAGATGTCCGACGACTTCCACGAGGTCAGCACGCTCGTCGCGGACAAACCGTTCGACATCACCAGCCACTGACCCCGAGCGCCTGCGGCCCTGCTGAGCAGCCGGTCGGCTCGTATACAGGCTGCGGCGATGATCGTCCAGGAGTCGCCAGCTTCTTTCGTGAAACCATCGGTCCCAGCCTGGCCCCCTTACCGTCCGCCTTTTCTGCGGAGCACAGTGGCGTCATGGCCAGAAAACGATGGAACGAGCTCAGTCCTCGCACTCGTCGTCTGATCGTCGCTGGCGGAAGCGTCGAGGGTGCGCTCAAGGTCGCCGCCTGGGTCGGCCTCGCACGACGTCCGTCAACCCATATTCGCGGCTCGAAGAACGTATGGGTGGGCGCGATCATTGTGGTCAACTCGGTGGGCGCTGTGCCGATCATCTACTTCACTCGCGGCGTTACGGCGTTGACGCTGCTGCACCTTTGACCAGTGCCGGTTCGTTCAGCGCCCTGGCGAGGTTGGATACCAGGTCCGACAGCGCACACGAGCCGTTGATAGGCGCGGCGATATGGCTGCTGCCGGAACCGCAGTCGGGCGAGCACGGCGGATCTTCTGATTGCAACGCGCACGTGCCGAAAGTTAGGAAAGTCTTGTGTCGAGGTACTGCAAGAGCGTCCGGCCAAGGCACCCGCGTTGAGCCCGGACTTGATGTCTTGTCCGCGGGGGCCGAGCGACGCGAGCTTGGATGGTGAGGCTCAAGTTTCCTGACGAGAGCGACCATGGTCTCACGCTCGCCGTAAGCGATCCGGGCTTGGTCGCAAACCGCGATGAGGTAGCCGAGCAAGACGGTGTGCACGCGGTCGACGGCGCTCGTTGGCCCGGATGTGACAATCAGACTCAGCGTCCTGTGCCGCCCGCGCGACGACGGTGCTGGTGATCTGAGGCGAGTGCCCGGTGACGAGCGGCCCCGACTCCAGTCGCTGGATGAAGGCGAGGGCGTCACCATGCACGGCCGGCCGACTCGGGGGCCCCGGTCTCGTCGGGTGGGAACCGCGCGATGACACCGCGCAAACCCTCGCCTGGCCACCGGCTGGAAGCGACAGTAACGCCTGGATGAACGTCTCTCGGGTTGTTGCCGAGAACTGACTCAGTTCGACGGTGACGTCACAGTATTCAGCGTAGAAATCGTTATGACTTGCGTAGGTGAAGCGGTCCGGCAGCCGCAGATAGCCGCCAGACACGCCGATGTAGCGGTTGACGACTCGAAGCACTTCGCCCGCGGTCAGGGCGCGCGTCACGCTCACTCGCACATCAGGTGAAGCGCCAACCCTCGGCACGGATGAGTTCGAGAATGGACATGCACGGCACGTCTCGCGCTGCGCACACGTAAGGAATCCGTGGTTTAGACGCCGACCCGCCTTGTTCCTGCGTAACAACCGGACACTCTCGAAGCGCAGCGAGTGCGATCACGAAGGGATCGGCGCGACCTCGCCCGGTGCCCGTCTTCGTCAGTTCTTGATGATCGGCGAGGACGTCCCGCGCCTCAAGCAGCAGCGCTCGCGTTGTCGGCACTATGATCGCGCTCGTCCTGGTCTTCACCCAAGCCAGCAAGTCGTCGTCTTGAGCCTTCAGCTCATCCAGGACGTCTTCCGGCGCAATCAAGCGGCCAGCCTGGGCCAGCTCGTCCATGTGCTCCCAGACGCCTGGGAAGAGGTCGGGCGGGTAATAACGTGTCCAAGCGCCAACGAGCGCACTCGTGTCGAACACGTAGGTCACGACTCGCCCACCTCGTGCTGAAGCCCAGGCAAGTGCTTCAACTTCAGACCAAGCAGGCTCGAAAGCGTCGACGGTGTTATCAAGTCGCGGTAGTACGCGTCGAGCACCAGGCGCACGTACGGGCGACCGCGATCACGCACCGCCATTCGATACGGCGGCGGACCGCCCTCGGTAGCGCGCCGTCTCCGTCGTTGCTCCTCGCGAGCCTGGTCATAAGCCGTCCGGTACTCGGCGCGCTTGGCCAAGTAAAAGTCCATCGTGGCCCGATCCAGAGTCACGAGTCGACGTACGACGGCCTCCTGGCTCGCCCCGTAGCGCGCCGAGAGCTGGGCCAGCACGTCGTCATCCCAGGAGCGTCGTCCAGCAGGTCCAACGACATCAGGATCGAGGAATGACTTGGCTGGCATGAGGACCGCCGCTGCCACGGCATTGCACCACAACTCGACTCGGCGGCCGGCTGACGACTGCGGCTCGAGAAGGTCGCACAATCCCCCCTGGCGCAGCATCAGATGTGCCAACTCGTGCATGAGCGTGAAGACTTGGCCTCTCGGCCAATCGAGAGCGTTCACCACGATCACTGAGATCCGCCCAGTTAGCGAGAACCCACGCATCTCGGAATCAGGGACGTCGCTTGTTCGCAGCACGAAGACGCCTAGCGACTCGACGGCGGCCAGCCAACCGTTGAACGCATCCTCCGGACGTCGCCAGTTGAACTGCGCTTCAAGGCTGATGCCGAGCGCGCTGCGCGCCCGGGCCGCTGCGATCTCGGGTTGTTCATCCAGGTTCGACGAAAGCAGGGAGATTGGCTCGTCTTCGGTGGCGTCCTCATCGGCAAGCTCTTCGGCGATCTCTTGCTGCTCGACGGCCCGCCGGTAAACCTTGTGAAGCGGTCGGCTCCACCTGTGGTCGCTTGTCCCCGGCAGGCGTCGGAAGTCCCGCATAGTGTCGAACGTCGTTGGCGGCTCGGGCAAGAAGAACACAGCGAACGATCGTTGGTACAGCTTCGCTAGAGCCCTGAGCTTGGCGACGGTCGGCTCGGCCGCGCCGCTCTCCCACGCCCGAATGCGGTCGTCGTCGACCCCCGCTCGTTTGGCGGCGTCTCCGATCGATGCCCCGACCGACTCACGAGCCCAGCGCAACACCTCTGGTGTTACGGGAGCGAGATCGGTGGCCATGAGTTCTCCGGTTGCTGGGGCGTCCGCAGCGGACGACGACGACCGAACTGACTGCTGGCCCAAGTATCGCCGATGGCTGCGACGGAAGCGAGCAAGGCGAGTCGGCGATGTATCCCACGAGGGACTGGTTTGCGAATCGCATCTCGCCCGCAATTATTGTGCCGGTGTGTTCGGCGAGGCTCATCCCGGCACAGTGTGTATCAGCCGTTAGCGAGCAATGGGCGATGTCAATGAGCTGGGTTGTTGGCGTCGTCGAAGGCGTAGGCCGAGTGCGCGTCGAAAGCCGGACGGGTGCGGGTGCCGACAGCCAGCCCGTGGATTAGCACGCGGGCGGCGATCAACGCGCCCAGGGGCCGGATACCTGCTCTGCGGGGTATGCGCCAAGCCTCACCGCGATCATGGCGTCCGCTACAGCTCCGCATTGTTGTTGCGCATCGTTGCATCTCGGCTGACGAGGTAGTGCGGGTCGACGTACTTGCCGTCGACCTCCACGTAGCCCATGTAGTTTGCGCCCGCCGTGTAGCCGACGAGGCGCTGCAGATCCTCGGGCATCTGCTTGACGACGTCGGTCGGTAGCGAGAGGTACTGGTTCTCCTCCTGTCGTAGGTTGGCCAGGTCGTAGGACATGATCACGCCCGTGCGAGCCGAGTCGGTCGTGTTTTGCCCGCCGCCGTGATACGTCGAGCCGACCCACATGAACGCGGAGCCGGCCGCCATCTTCGCCGGTACCGTCTCGTGGTTGCGTGGCATCCGCTCGTCGTCCCAGTGATTGCTCGCCGGGATGACCCTGGTTGCCCCGTTCGCCTCGGTGAAGTCGGAGATGGCGACCATGATCTGTAGGCGCCCCTCGCGTCCGTAGATCGGGTGCTGCCAAAAGAACGAGATGTCGTCGCGGTGCAGCGGCTGCACACCCTGCGCGGGCTCGATCCGGATCGCCTGCGTCACCCCGACCTGGATGTCGGGCGTCAGCTGCTGGCGCTTCTCCCCCACCCACGCGTGGAACGGGGTGCGCTGCAGGATCGCCCGAGCCGCACCCAGGTAGAGCGGATGCAGCGCCACCTCCCACATCGTGGGGCACTTGGCGAGCAGCGCGCCGAACCGGCGCGTCTGCCGACCGTCGAACGAGGTCTCACCGACACTGACCCGGGCCATCGCCGCGTCCACCTCGGCCGCCAGCCTGCGGTGCATGTGCGGTGCGAGGAAGCCGTCCACGACGACACCACCGTCACGGTCGATGACCTCGACCAGCTCATCTACCGTCGCATCGTTCGCGAGCGTCGTCAGTCGTTGCGTGGTCGACGTCATATGGGTCTCCTCGAACGTGGCTACCTGCGCCCGAGCGTGTGCCGGGGCCCGATGATCTTCATGTCGTTGAGCAGCTGGTAGCCGACCGGCGCGTCGACGACGGCGCGGATCGAGTTGACGCAGCGGGCCGCGGTCATCACGATTGCGTCGTCCAGGCAGGTGCCGGTTCCCCCTGGAAGACCGAGCGGCAGCTCCGCGCGCAGCGGCGGCATGGCGTCGATCTCGACGCGGTAGCCGCCCTTGTCCCCGATCCGGGGCCAGTCCGGCGCCATCTGCGCGCCCATCCGGCTGACGTGATTGGCGACGAGCAGTGGACGGCCGTCAACGATGCCGCTCAGCGACCATTGCAGCGCGCCTACGGTGCCCACAGCGATGTGCGTGCCGCCAGCCGAGGTGTAGTCGTCCGCGGAGAGGTAGCTTTCGGTGCTCAGTGTGATGTCGTCGAGTTGTACGCCCATCGAGTCGGCCAGCAGCCACAGCGCGCAACCCCAACTGGGCACGAGCGAGTCGTTGGCCGCCGCCAACAGTTCGTCCGGGCGCTTGCCGAAGCCCATCGACTCCAGCACCGACGCGGTGCCGTAGGTGTTGTAGTCGATCACTTCCCAAGTGCGCAGCTGCTGGATCTCAGCCGCGGCCGACGACAGGGTCATGGCCAGGCAGTCGCTGACGAAACCCGGGTCGAGGCCGGTGAAGAACACCGACGACCCACCCTCGCGGCAGGCGGCATCCAAGCGGTCGCGTAACGCCGCACCGTCGGCCAGCTGCCGCCAGTGCATCGCGCTCTGCAGCGGGCTGATCACGTTCTTGCCGCCGGCCAGGATGCGTACGACCTGATCCACCCACTCGGCCGCCGGGCTTCCCGCCGCCGTGGGGTCCAGGAACGAGTCGCGCGGCATGAAGAGCACGCAGTCTGCATCCAGCGCCAGCAACGCGTCGGTGTCGCGGGTCGTCCGCACGCCTACCGGGTCACCACCTGCCAGCTCGCCGGCGTCGCGGCCGTCCTTGTCTGCGGTGAAGCACTGCACACCGACCAGCTCGAGGTCGGCGCTGCCGAGCACGAAGCGCAGCGCCAGCGTGCCGACCGCGCCGGTCCCCCACTGGATCACCCGAAGAGCGTTCATCGCGAGCGGCTCGTCAACCCGCCGGCGCCGGCTGCCGGGCCCGCACAACGGCCGCGTATCGGGCTGCCTCATGACCGCTGTCGATCGCACCCTCGATCCAGCCGTAGAAGGTCACGCCGCTGACCATCTCGCTGCCCGCGAACGCGACCCGCCCTTGCGGTCGGCTCATCACGTGCGCGAACGAGCGCCCCGAACCCGTGGGGCAGAAACCGACGATGCCGCGGGTGAGCGGGTCGTGGTACCAGTCCTCGCCGTCGACGGCGATCACCTGCGCCTCGGGAAGGAACTCCCCCACTGCGCCGCGCGCCGCGTCGAGGTCGTTCGCCGCGAGGTCCTCGTGGATGCTGAACCCGACGAACAGCGCGCGCCCGTCGGGCAGCACCGTGTCCTCGATGAGCCACTGCAGCCGGGCGCGCTCGCCTCCCACGCCGAAGAACCCGCGCGGTGCACCGTCGACCAAGTAGAGCTTCTTGACACCCTTGATGTGGTGCTCACGGGCGAGCAGGTCACGCTTGTCCGGATCGAGGTCCGGCGTGAACTCGATGCGGCCGAGCGTCCAGGCAGGGACGGCGACTATGCACGTGTCCGCGGTGTGTTCCTTATCCTGCGCCGTCGTCACCCGCACCATGTCGTCCTCGACGGTGATGCCGGTGACGACGCCGCCGAGGTGCAGGTCCGGCGCGGCGTCGGCGAGCATCGCATCGACCAGCTCGCTGATCCCGTTGGTGAACGTGCCGCCCAGCGTGCCGAAGAAGGTTTCGACGGGGCTTCCGCCGCAGCTGAGGATGCCGATGAGCACCTGCAGGATCGACGTCTCGTGCGGGTCGGCCTGGATCCAGCCGCAGATCGCGCCGACGACGAAGTCGGCGGTTTCGGCCGGCAGTTCCAGCGGCGCGAGGTAGTCCGTGATGGAGACGTCCAGATCGGCGACGGGCTGATCCACCAGCGGCACGACGGGATTGATGCGCCGCGCGTCACCAGCGAGGCGCAACACCACGCGTTCGAGGTCGCCAAGCTGTTCGGGGGGCACCGGGGAGCCGCGGCGCAGTTCGCCGTGGACGACGAAGCGCGCCTCGCGCACCGCGCCGCCCGCGGCCGGGTCGGTGGCTGACACGGGAATCCCGTACCGCTCGATCTCGCGACGCAGATTGTGCTCGTCGCGCAGGTTCAGGTACGCCCCGCCGGCCTCGATGAGCACGTCCGGGTGTCCCGCAAACGGTCGCGTGTAGGTACGCCCACCCACCCGGTCGCGTGCCTCGAGCACCCGGACCGAGCGGCCGCGGTCATGCAGGTCACGGGCAGCGGTGAGGCCGGCCAGGCCAGCGCCGATGACAAGGACGTCGACGTCGCTCATCAGAGCACCGGCGCCTGGGCGAGTTGGCCGCCGTCCACGGCGATGGTCGTGCCGAGCAGGAAAGGCGGCGCGTCACAGATCAGGTAGCGGATCACTTCGGCGATCTCCTCCGGGCGCCCGAACCGGCGCAGCGGGTTGATCCGGACGAGGTCGTCCGGCTTCAGCGCTTCGATTGCCTGCGCTGCCTGCGGGGTGTCGATCCAGCCGGGGGCGACGGCGTTGGTCGTGACGTTCGACGCCCCGAACTGCAGTGCCATGCTCTTCGCGACGCTCACGACCCCGGCCTTGGCGGCGCAGTAGTCCAACGCGTCCACCTCTGAGGAGTACGCGCTGACCGATGAAATCAGCACGATCCGGCCCCCGTCGCCGGCGGACATGGCACGGGCGCAGCGCACCGCGAGCAGCGCACTGCCGCGCAGGTTGATATTGATCGTCGAGTCCCACGACTCGTCGAGCGAGTCCATGGACGATTCCCGGTAGACGCCGGCCGCCGTGACCAGCGCGTCGACCCGGCCGAACCGTTCGAGGTGTGCACTGAGAATGGCGTCAGCTGCGGTCCGCGCCGACACGTCGAAGGGCAGGTCAAGGACCGACGATGCCGTATTCGCGCGCAGCGCCTCGGCGAGTTCACGCAGCGGATCCGCGCGCCGCCCGACGAGAGTGAGGTCGTACCCGGCTGCTACGAGCACCTGCGCGGTGGCCCACCCGATGCCCGACCCGGCCCCGGTGATGATCGCTGCCGGAGTCATCGGCCGCCCGATTTGCTGCTCCGATGGCCGGTCATCAGGCCATGTACTTCTCATAGTCGCTCACGAAGTCGTGCAGCCCGGCTTCGAGTTCGGTGCTCAGCGGGCCCGGCACGAAGTAGCGCGAGGAGATCCCGCGCTGGGTGCGCTCGATCAGTCCGTTGTCCTCGCTCTGCGTGGTGTGCCCGACCTCGATCAGCCGCTCGCGGTCGAAGTCGACGCCCTCCTCTGCGTCCGAGCGCACGAACCAGGTGTAGAAGAACTCGGTACGCGTCGCTGACACCGGCCGCACCGCGATCGTCCAGAAGTGGTCGACGTAGAAGGCGGCGTAGAAGAAGTTCGGCACCACCATGACGCCGCCACTGATGCCGTGGTCGGCCTCGGTCAGGGTGCCCAGCAGCTTGTCGGTGAGCAGTTCGCCGTCCGCGGTCAGCGACTTCTTCCCCTCCGCCAACCGCATGCCGCTGGCGCCGAGGTCGGACGGTCCGTCGCCGTCGGCGTCGGCCAGCCACTTCTTGAGGTCGGCCTGCATGCCTGCGACGTCGATCACCGAGCACAGCGTGCGGTGCGTACCCGGGCAGTGGTAGCACTCCATCGCGTTCTCGACGGCGACCTTCCAGTTGGCGTGGAGTTCGTACTTCTGCTCGTGCACCAGCTTCGTGCCGGCGGGCGCGAACCTCGCGATCATGTCGTCGAAGCCCGCGAGCCGCTCACTCATCGACTCCACCGGCTCCGGATTCAGGTTGACGAAGACCAAACCGTTCCACAGCTCGGCGTGGGCGGTGCGCAACGGGTAGTCCCGAAAGTCAAAGTACTC
>JAABUT010003223.1_pt1 | contig 14292 bp, 11 predicted proteins | sample 5559281 | NCBI WGS metagenome assembly JAABUT01 (sample SAMN10711880, study PRJNA513359) | rock metagenome | isolation source: Antarctica rocks | place: Antarctica: Victoria Land, Ricker Hills nord | collected 2016-01-04
CACGCTCCGCACGGAGCACCGTGCCATCACGCAGCGCGTCCGCCGGGGGGAGGGGCGCGTCGCGGGGATCGTTGGCGGCTATCGCGGCTGGCCCGTTGCGGACGACCCCGACGAGCGGCTGCAATGTTTGGAGGACATCGCGCGCCTGCTCACCTTCGCGGCGGAGGTCGAATCGGCGGGCGTCATCGTCGTGCCGATCTACGGGTACTCGGCGCGGCTGCCGTACGCGCAGAAGCGGGACGCCGTCGCGGACGAGGAGCGGCTGGCCGACGCGCTGCGGGAGTTGACCGAGTTCGCGGCGTCGGTCGGCTCGACGCTGATCCTGGAGCCGCTGAACCGCTACGAGACGCACCTCATCCACCGGCTTGAACAGGGCATGGAGTGGTGCGAGCGGATCGGCAGCGAGCGGATGCGGCTCCTCGCGGACCTCTTTCACATGAACATCGAGGAGCGCGACCCGATCACCGCACTCCATACTGCCCGGCAGTACCTCGGCTACGTCCACCTCGCGGACAACACGCGGCACGAGCCGGGGACGGGGATCACCGATTTCATGGCTTCCTTCCGCGAGTTGCGCGCCATCGAGTACGACGGCTACTGCTCGCTGGAATGCAACCTGACGGGCCGCGCCGATGATGTGCTGCCGCGCACTGTCACCTATCTTCGCTCGCTCTGGGGCAACGACTGAAGCACTGAGCCGCACGTTCTTGACACGCCACGACGCCCATGCTAGCGTCCGTGGCACAATCGAAGCGCCCGCATTGATGGGGAAGAGTACGTGACCGGCAAGTCGCAAGCGAGTGGGGGAGAGTGGAAGCCCCGCCGGACTGCCGACGCGGAACGCGCCCCGGAGCGGCTCGCCGAAGAAAGCGCCGATCGCAAACAATGCATAGCGCAAGTAGGCGGAGGTGGGTGGCGCCCACGCAGCACAAACGCCAATGAGTGGCCGGGATGACGAAAATCCCTGGCAAAGAGGGTGGTACCACGGGCGCTTTGCTCGTCCCTCCGTCGTCTCGCGGGACGCAGGGAGGTGGCACGCAGCGAAGCGCTCGTTTTGTTTGTCCAAGTCGGTACGACGCAGCAAAAGGGGAGTGACTCATGCAGCAGATGGAGCGGAAACCGGTCAAAAAGGTCGTGCTCGCCTACAGCGGCGGGCTGGACACGTCGTGCATCATCCCGTGGTTGAAAGAGAACTACGGCAACCCGGAGGTGATCGCCTTCTGCGCGAACCTCGGGCAGGAGGAGGAACTGGACGGCCTCGAGGAGAAGGCGAAGCGCACGGGTGCGTCGAAGTGCTACATCGAGGACCTGCGAAGCGAACTCGTGACGAACTACATCTGGCCGACGCTGAAGAGCGGCGCGATCTACGAGCGGAAATACCTGCTCGGCACCTCCTTCGCGCGTTATCCGGTCGCCAAGCGGCAGGCGGAGATCGCCCTGATGGAGGGCGCGGACGCCGTGGCGCATGGCTGCACCGGCAAGGGCAACGATCAGGTGCGATTCGAACTGACCTTCAAGAGCGTGAACCCGAACCTGCGCGTCATCGTGCCGTGGCGCGAGTGGGAACTGAAGTCGCGCAAGGATGAGATTGACTACTGCCTCGAACGGCGCATCCCTGTCACGGCGACGTTGGACAAGATCTATAGCCACGACCGCAACCTCTGGCACCTCTCCTCCGAGGGTGGCGCGCTGGAGGACCCGTGGAACGAGCCGCCGGAAGACATGTTCGAGATCACCAAATCCCCCGAGGCCGCGCCGGACAAGCCGACGTACATCGAACTCGGCTTCGAGCAGGGCGTCCCGGTCTCGCTCGACGGCGCGGCAATGGACCCGGTCGATCTCGTCTACAAACTGAACGCGGTCGGCGGGGAGAACGGCATTGGCCGCGAGGACCTGGTGGAGAACCGGCTCGTCGGCATGAAGTCGCACGGTGTCTACGAGACCCCCGGCGGCACGATCATCGTCGCGGCGCACAAGGAACTGGAGAGCATCGTGCTCGACCGCGACACGCTGCACTACAAGGACGTGGTCGCGAACCGGTTCGCCGAACTCGTCTACAATGGCCAGTGGTTCACGCCGCTGCGTGAGGCGATGAGCGCGTTCTTCGACGTGACGCAACGGAACATGACGGGCACCGTCCGCCTGAAACTGTACAAGGGGAACATCATCATCGCGGGCCGGAAGTCGCCGTATTCCCTCTACCGCGAGGACTTCGCGACGTTCGAGCAGGACGAGGTCTACAACCAGATGGACAGTCTCGGCTTCATCAACCTCTTCGGCCTGCCGATCACCGTGCAGGCCCTCCTGAAGCAGGAACAGGAGCAGGCACTCGGCAAGTAGCGACAGGGTACAAAGGTATAGAGGCATGGCGGCGGGCGTCAGCCTGCCGCTTCCATACCACGCAACGCATGACGCAATCATTCGTTTGAATGACAAAGGCGGCGCGCAGAGTGCTGTCGCGATTCCCTCGACGGTGGTGAGGCGTTTGACAATCGGTATCGGGCAGATGCAATAGTGTCACGAAGCGTGCATACACGGCCTCGCGCGATTCGTGCTGCCAGTCGTCTCTCCGCGCCGTACGCGCCACGCGGCGTCGCCGATCGTGGCGAAACATATCGCGTTGGTCGATCCTCGAAGGAATTCGGCATCGTTGCGTCCCAATTATTAATCGCGCGGGATGATTCCCCGCCGTTGCCAGTTGTCAGAATTCGCACGCAGCGTCCGAGACCAGGCCATCATCATCCCGCCACGAAATCGGATATTGTCCGGATGCTCCAGTTCTTCGGCGCGGAGTGCATCTATGGCATCCGCGCCATCGAACTCATCCACGGCCATGCTTGCGCGCAAAACGCGACGCTCTCCCTCGGACGGCTGATCGTGCCGGGCCGAATTCTTCTCCATGACCAGCCGCCATCGCCGTGGGTGCTGCCGGGGCAACTGACCGTACGTGCTGTGGAGCGGATGCGCGCGGCGGGGGCGACGGTCACTCTTGTGGGGCACGGAAGCCAGACCATCGTCGCATGGCCCGATGACACATTGCGCGATTTCATGCTCTTCGATGTGCTCATGCACGAGATTGGTCATCACCAAATCCAGCAATACAAGGGAAAACGGTCGATCCGTGTGATGCGTACGCGCGATCACGAGGCGTCCGCAGACCATTTCGCCCGGCAGTGCCGCGCACAGTATGCCGCGCGAGGGAAGACCGATTGATCAATCGCCCGGTGACGCTCATTGGGGACGGGGTCGAGAACCCGTGGAACGCGCGGACGATGCGCGACGCTGCGGACATGTTCGGCACCGCGTGCATCTTTCGGGATCATGGTCGGCTCGCCGCGTCGTGGCGTGAGACGATGGCGACGACTGATGGAATTCCACTCGTCTCGCGCGACGACGCTGCGCGGGATTTCGCACCTGTGATCGCGTTCGACAATCTGGATGGCGCGGAAAGCGTCTACGGTTTTCGGTTGCCAATCGGAGAACGGCCGGCTGTGATTGTGGGGAATGAGCGACGCGGCATCGCGCGCGAGATGCAGTCGATTGCCAGTCATGCGGTACAGATTCCGCTTGTCTCACGCAGCCTGAATAGCCTCAATGTCGCGGCGGCGTCCGCTGTCGCGCTCTATTACCTCACGCAGAGTGGCGGGAAGCAGCCGACGTACGCGGAGCCGTACAAACGTCGGCCCGAACTGCTGATAATTGGCGGATCGGACCACATCGAACTCGGCAGTGCGATTCGCTCGGCGGGCGCATTCGGCTGGCAGCGCGTCTTCGTCGAGGACCGTGACCACGTCTGGTTCGGGGCGGATCGCGCGACCCGTTCCGAGGGCCGGGCCGCGTCGCGTCGTGCACGGAACCCGATTCGTCTCATCCCGACGACGTGGGAGGAACCATTCGCGTTTCGGGAGGTCTGCGTCATCACGCGCGAGCGGGTTGGCGTGCCGCTGCGTCGGGCGAATCTCGCCGCCGGACATGGGCAGATGATCGTGCTTGCCGATGAGAGCCGGGTGGACACTGCCCGCGAAGACTGGCAGCGCCTCGGCAAGACGATCTCATTTGTGCACGTGGACGTGCCATCCGACGCCTACACGTATCATTTCCGGCTGCTTGCGACGATTGCCCTCGCGGAGATCGCGCGACAGGTCGGGCAAGCGATGCGCCCGCGAATCGGCGGGACACGACGCGCGGGGCCGCGCTACGACCAATCGCTTACCGTGTTGGCGAACGAGCGTGGTGAAACGGTCTTTCTCGATGATCTCGAAGCGTACTGAACCGGGGTGGTAGACTGGCGCAAACGACCGGAGGCTGACGATGCGAAACGACGATACCTTGGCATTCTCGCAGGAATGGTTCACGACGTGGGAGGTCGCGCCGGGCGTGATCTGCGTCGCGGAGGATCAGCACATCGAGGAGGTGCGCTCGTATCTCGTGCTCGGCTCGGAGCGGGCGCTGCTATGGGACGCGGGGCTGGGTATCGCGGACATGCGCCGGGAGGTCGAGCGGTTCGTTGCGGTGCGGCCCGAGACGCTGCTGATGGTGTGCAGCCATAGCCATTTCGACCACGTCGGCGATGTCTGGCGGTTCGCGGAGGCGGATGTGCCGGTCTACGCGCACCCGGCGGAGGCGGATCGCATCGCGCGCGGGATGGATCACGAGAAGAGCGCGTACTGGTTGCAGGAGAAGTTCCTGCTCGGCGCGCTGCCGTCCGGCTTCGACCCAAGTGCCTACATCATCCGCCCCGCGACCGTCACGCACATGCTCAACGAGGGCGACGTGCTCGACCTCGGCGACCGGCAATTTACGGTGCTCCACACACCGGGGCACTCACCGGGCGGCCTCTCGCTGTGGGATGCCGCGAACGGCCTGCTCCTCTCCGGTGACACGGCGTACGCCGCGCCGCTGTACTCCTACTCCCCGGATGCCGACCCGGAGGTGTACCGGCGCTCGCTGCGCCGCCTCGCGGACCTCGCGCCGCAGGTGCGCACGGCGCTCCCGTCGCACAACAGCACGCCGATGTCGCCCGATCTGCTCGTCGCGATGGCGGACGCCTTCGACCGCATCCACGACGGCGCGGCGGCGGACGCGATGATCGGGCGCGACGACGAGGCGGGTCACGATCATGTGTACGACCTCTACGACTTCGGCCCGTTCCAGGTGCGGATGCGCGCTGGGTGGGGCAGGGGCGGCTGATTCGTGGCGCAGACCGTTTTCGCGGCACACACCGCACATGCTCCCGGCGGCCAGTGGCGGCGGCAGTTGTCCGCTCCCGCCGGGCTGGCGGGGCTGGCGGTCGGCACGGGCCTCCTTGGTGGGTTGTGCGCCGCGCGTTTCGGTGCCGTGCTGCCGCTCGCGCTGCTCATCGCGGTCGCAGCGGGCGTCGCAATTCTGCTGGACGCGCGCATCGGGCTGTATGCCGCCGTTGCGGTGATCTGCCTGCTGCCGTACGGGACGCTGCCGGTCAAGGTCGGCCTGACCTTCACGCTGCTCGAAGCCGTGACGCTGCTCACCATCGCCGTCTGGGCGCTCCGGCTTGTGCATGACCGCAACGAACTAATCGTCACGACGCCGCTCTTTCTCCCGCTCGGCTTCTTCGTCGTTTCCACGCTCGTCGCGTTTCTCGTCGGCGCGGGGCGGCGCACGACGACGCAGACGGCGCACGACTACCTGAAGTTGCTGCTCGGCGTCGGAATGGTCGTGCTCGTCGTTAATCTGTTGCGGAGCGCGCGGGAGATCGCGCGGTTTATGACGCTCATCGTCATAGGCGGCACGGGCGCGGCGCTGCTGGCGATCGCGCTGCAACGCCTGCCCGTGGCGACGACGACGAACCTGCTGACCCGCTTGCGCGTCGTCGGCTACCCGACCAGTCGCCTCGTTCGGTACATCGAGGACAACCCCGATCTCGCGCGACGCGCGACGGGTACGGGCGTGGACCCGAACGCATTCGGCGGGTTCCTAATGCTCGTGCTCGTGCTCGCGGGCGGGCAGGCCGTTGCCAATCGCCCGATGGTGCCCCGCTGGCTGGCGGTCGTGGCGATCCCGCCGACTGGTTTAGCGCTCCTGTTGACGCAGTCGCGGGCGGCGTGGCTCGGCGCGGCGGCGGGGATTGGGCTGCTCGCGCTGCTCCGGTATCGGCGGCTAATTCTGCCGCTCGCGATCCTTATAGTCGGTGCGGGAGCGCTCGGCGCGGGGGCAGGCTACCTCTCGCGGCTGACGGGCGGACTGCGCGGGCAGGACGCCGCGACACAACTGCGCTTCCGCGAGTTCCAGAACGCGCTCGCGCTAATTCGGCAGTACCCCGTCTTTGGCGTCGGGTTCGGGGAGGCGCCCCGGATCGACTTGCAGACCGGCGTGTCGAGCGTCTATCTCACTATCGCGGAGCGGGCGGGGTTGGTCGGTCTCGCGCTCTTCCTCGTCGTGCTCGCGATGATTCTCACGCGCCTCCTGCGCGGCGCGCACCGCGCCATGCCGGACGACCCGCACGGCGAAGCGCTCCTCACCGTCGGTACGGCGATGGTCGCGGCGTGCGTCGCGGCGGTGCTCGACCACTACTTCTTCAACCTCGGCTTCCCGCACATGGTTGCGCTCTTCTGGGCGCTCGTCGGGATCGGCGAGGCGCTCCTGCGCCTCAAAGGCGATAGCAAGATTGTTCCCCTCCCCTCTCCATCGCCGTACGAACCTGACGTGTTCCTCGATCACCGGGCGATGGCTCCGTACGAGAGGGACCGGGGGTGAGGAATGCCTCCCTTCAGCACGAGACGCCCGGAATCCTTGCATTGGCGGGGGGAAACTCATATCCTGCTGTAACTCGATAGAGCTACTCGCACAAATGAACCAGCAGGATGCACCACTGGAAAAGGGAAGGAACACGGCGATGGAGAAAGCGGATCAGCCGACCGGCTTGCGGGTCATCACATTCAATGTCCTGCCCGTGGCGTACGAGCTCGTCGCCCGGTGGGCTGCGCGGCACGATCACCGGATCGTCCTCGTCGTCACCACCCCCGGCCCCCCGGCGCGCCGCTCGATGATCTATCGCGGGGTCGTTGCGCAAGCCCCGCCCGAGACCGACATTCTTGTCACCACCCGACCGCGCCGCGTCGCCCTGCCGCTGATCCGCGCCCTAGAGCCCGATCTCATCATCTCCGGCTCCTTCCCCTACCGCATCCCGCAGGAGATCGTCGCCGTCGCCCGCTACGGCGCGATGAACGGCCATCCGGCCCCCCTGCCCGCTTATCGCGGCCCGAACCCGATGCGACTGGTTTACGAGGGGTTCCCCACCATGGGCGCGACGCTGCACCGCATCGTCGAGGAGTTCGACGCCGGCCCGATCCTCAGCCAGCCGACCATGCCGCTCCCCGAGTGGGTGACGCCGGAAACGATCCAGGAGATGATCGGGTCGCTGGTCGACCGGGCGATCGAGGAGGGGACAGCGCGGGCGATCGCGGGGGACCCCGGCAAGCCGCAGGACGAGAGCCTCGCGACCTACGCTGCGCCCTTCACCGAGGAGGAGCACTGGCTCGACTGGGCCGAACCCCCGCAGGTGCTTCAGCGCAAGGTGGCGGCGCTCAATTTGTTCCAACCCGCCGCGAAGGCGCGCCTCGGCGGGCAGGGATGGGTGATCGAGCGCCTGGAGCGTGCCGACGCGAGCGCATCCGCCGCGCCGGGCACAATCCTCGACCGCACCGACGAGGGGATGATGGTCGCGGTGGGCGACGGCGCGGTGCGGATCGTTGCACGGCCATTATGAAACTGACGGCATGCATCCTCATTTTGATAGGCTGATCAGCGTGGAGCGGTTTACCAAACTTCCCGGACGTAACCCGTGCGGTGCGGTGAGATGATAGCGTGATGTCTGGTACGTGTTGCGCGCGCGACGGCAGAGGAAGCGACGAGCGATGGGGAAGGAGCGCCACGCATGGCACCGCCGGGCGGCATCCGAGGGTACGCGCGCACCGTCCGCGCCTTCAGCCGCGACATGCGGCTCTACATTTATTTCACCCTCATTGGCTACCTCAACATCGGCGTCTCTCAGGTGCTCTACAACCTCTATCTGAACCGGATCGGCCTGCACGAAGACTTCATCGGCACGTTCAACGCGGTGAACACCATCGCCATCGCGGGCGCGGCGCTGACGATTGGCCCGATCGTCAACCGCTTCGGCCCGTGGGTCCCCGTGACGCTCGGCTTCGCAATGTTCTGCCTGACGAGCACCGGCCTCGCCCTCAGTAGCGGCATGCTCATCCTGCTCGGCTTCGCGGCCTTGCAAGGAATCGCGGTCTCCTTCTTCTCGAATCCGACGATGCTGATGGTGATCGAGTACACGACGAATGAGACCCGGCAGCACGCCTCCGCGATTGTCTATTCCTCGCAGGCGTTGGCGGGCACGCTCGGCAACCTCGGCGGTGGCCTCCTGCCGAGGGTGATCGTCGCCGCAGTGCCCGCAGTCACGGCGGGGAGTGTCAGTGCGTATCGCGCCACGCTGATGATCGGCGTCGTCGTCGCGGCGCTGGGATTAATCCCGCTCCTGCGGATGCGACCGCCGAAGGGCGCGCCGCGCGGCGAGATGGCGGGCATCCGGCGGCAAACACCCGTCGAGGCGAAGCGCGAGTCGGGGACGCGGCGGGACGATTTCTCCGTCTTTATCATCTCGGGCGGGTTGTTGGCTGTCGCGTCCGGCGCGGTGATCCCATTCTACAATGTCTACCTGTCGCGGCTCGGCGCGAGCACGCAGACGGTCGGCTATATCTACGCGGTCGCGGCGCTCGTCGCGGCGGTAATTGGACTGACCGGCCCGGTCGTCGCCGCGCGCTTCGGCTCGCTTCGCACCGTGGGCGTGCTCCGAATCTCGCCGCTCCCGTTCTTCGTCGCGATGATCTTCATGCCGAACCTCGCGCTCGCGATTCCCGCGCACGCCTTCCGCGTCACGAGCATCAACATGTCGTGGCCCATCGACTCGACGTTCATCGCAGACTTGCTCCCGGCGCGGCAGCGGGCATATGTCTTCAGCATCCGCTCGGTGCTGTGGAACGTGGGATGGGCGGTGACGAGCATCATCGCGGGGCGCGTGATCCGCGCGACAGGCTCCTACTCGTTCGTCTTCGTCGTCTACTGCGTCTTCCTCGTGCTCAGTGTCGGCTTGTTCCAAATCTACTTCCAGCGTCGCGTCGCCGAACGCGCCCGCGATGCGTCCATGGCCGCCGCGCTCCCTTCCCGTCCCTGACACGCATTTCCCCCGGCGTCCTGGCTATCACAAACGCCAGACCGGAGCATTGCTGCCCCGGTCTGACGCTAAGGAGGAAGGAGAGGGAAGAAGTATGCGATCTAAGCGAGCGCCGCCTTGTTGAACTGGACGGAGAAGGCGCGGCACCAGATGTCGGCGGTGGAGTATTTCACGGGGTCGAAGTCCGCCGGGAGGTCGTAGTTCTGGTTCCCCTTGTTGCCCTTCAACCCACCGAGGTCGAGGCTCGCGCCGCTCGCGCCGAGCAATCGCACCCGCAGGTCCGGGCCGTTCGTGATGTCGAGGTTCTCCAGCCGCAGGATGTACTTCCCGTCGGCCTGCTTGAAGATCGTCGCCTTACCGGAGCCGGAGTGCTCAACGGCGGTGAACTCGCCGCTTTTGACGGCGGTAGGGCTATTCGCGACGGCGGCAGCGGTCGGCGCGACGGTGGCCTGTGCAGCGGCGGGTTGGGCGATGGTGGCCTGCACGGCGGCGGGTTGTACAGCGGGCTGCGCGGCAGCGGTTGGTTGCGCCACGGACTGTGTGGTGGGTTGGGTGGCGGCAGTTGGCTGTAACGCGGGTTGCGCGGCAGTCGGAGCGGTCTTGGCGGCGGCGGTAACGGGTGCGGCGGTCGGGAATGCCTCGTCCACCGTCTTCGCCGTGCGCGGCTGGAGCACGAGGAACCAGAGGGCGACCCCAATGGCGATGGGGGTGAGGATCAACTTGCGCCAATGCTTCTGCCACACTGACCTGCCATCGGACGGCTTGTGCATCCGGGACGGTTGATTGCGGTCGGTCGTCGTAGCCATTGATCGATCCTCCTCCACCTACCCATACCTTCATGAATCATTACAATAGCATGCTGCGACAATTCGCGAACATATTCGTGACGACTTTCTTACGCCGATGGTTCCATTCGTGCGCATGCGGACGGTGGCATGATGGCGTGGCGCCCGCGTGCGGGTATGATGCTGTCGGGTGATGGCTGCATGGCGCGGATGAAGGAGAGGCGATGCGGGGTTTTCTGGTCTTTCTCACGGCCGTCGTCATCGGCGCGGCGCTCGCGCTCGGCGCGGTCTATTACTTCGTGACGCGGCCCGCCCCGACGCGCGTTGCGGTGACGGTGGTGCCCGTCAGCACGGCGGCGGCGGGCAGTTTCGACCGCAAACTTGACCAGATCGTCAGCGCCCCGCGCAACACGAGCGTCACCATCGATCTCACCGACGAGGAGTTGACCTCGAAGTTCGCGCAGACCGTCCAGACGGAGCGCGCGTCGATTGGCGCGGACATTCAGGACCCGCAGGTCTCCGTCCACGACGGGCGAGTCTACGCGGGCGGCAAGGCGAAGAGCGACAGTTTCCCGGTGCGCGTGGACCTCGTCGTTATCGCGGTGCCCACGGCGCAGAATGGCAAACTGATGCTGCGGGTGGAGAAGGTGCAGAGCGGGCGATTCCCACTCCCTGGTAGCATCACGGACCAGATCGTCACGGCGGTGCAGAACGACGCGCTCATCAACGACAGCCTGCCGATCACCGTCGATCGCGTCGAGGTGCTGGATGGCAGACTGCGCCTGACGGGGCGACCCAAATAAGCCACGAAGTAACGAGTAGCGAGTAGCGAGTAACGAGTTGGGATCGACCCCGGTCGTTACACGCTACTCGTTATAGGGCGTACGCAGTTGAGACGATTTTCGCTGTGGCAGGCTGAAGCCCGCCACCACCCGATTTTTCTCGCGAACTGCGTAACTCCTATCCCTCATCGTTACTCGCTACTCGTTGCTTCCCACCTACCGCCACCAGCCGCCGTCCCGCATCAGGTCGTTGCCGAGCAACCCTTCGAGGACGGGCAGGGAATTGTCCTTGAACTCCGGGTGGTATTCCAACCGCGTGCGCTCGAAGTATTGCACGGTGTAGAGTTTGCCGTCGTCCGCGTTCTTCTCGACCACCGGCTCGCTGATCGGGTAGCCGAAGACGGGTACGCCGCCACCGCCCTTCCAGAACTTCAGGAACGGCCCGATCAGCGTGTGCGAGGTCTCCGAGAAATACATGCCGGAGAAGGGCGGTGGCGTGGGTATCGGCGTCTCGGTCGGTGCCGCAGTCGAAGTGCCCGCTTTCGTCCCGCTCGGTGTGCCGGTGACAGGCGTCGCGGTTGGCTTCGGTGTCGCGGTCGGCCTGGGCGTCGGTGTTGGCGTTGGGGGCGGTGGCGTGAGTGCGCCAGGTGCGGGGAAGTAGGCGTCGCTTTCGAGCGCCGGACGCGGCACGGTTGCGAAGGTGCGGGTGCGCGTCGTCACATTGCCGACCAGGGTCAGGAGCACCTCGTTCGGCGTCCCGGCGTACTCCTTATGGTACTCGAACCGTGCGCGCTCGAAGATTTGCACGACCAACCCGGCGGACGTGTACACACTCGTTCGGGGCAGCCCGAACCGTTCGACGCCGCCGTTGCGTTCCCAGTAGAGGCGGAACGGCCCCGCGATCCAGTGCTGCGTCTCGGGGAACCAGCGCGCGTCCGGCGCGGTCGGCTTTTTCGGGTCCTCCGGCGCGACTGGCAGGGCGGACGGCCGGGCAATCGTCGCGTAGGCGCGCAATGCGTCCTTGCGTGGCCATGCCTCGCCGGGGCTGTTCCCATCGCGCCGGAAGGCGAACAAGCCCCAGTTCGTCTGCTTGTCTCCTTGCTCCTTGATTGTGAAGTCCTCCAGTTTGAACCAGAAGGCGCGCTCGACGATGTCGCGCATCTTGAGCAGCCCCGTGAACGTCTCCGAGAGGTAGGCGGACTGCTTCGCCTCCTGATTCGTCACGGGGATGATGCCGGACTCCGGTACGGGCGGGGCGGCCGCCTCCATGCCGAACTCCGTCACCCAGATTTTCTTGTACCCCTCGCCCGCCTGCTCCATCACGGCGTGCATCGCGCGGACGTGGCCGGGAATGTCGGCGGCGTTCAGGTCGTACGGATGGTCCGCGACGACATCCCACGGCGCGCCGTGCCCCTTGATGAGCGGCGATGCGTAGAGTTGTCGCAGGTAGGGAACATCATAATTGTCTGGGTACGCTCCGGGAGTATTAATCAGCCCGCCGAGGAGGACGGATGCATTCGGGTTTGTGCCCTTTATCTGTGGATAGACGAGGGACATGATCGCGGCCATCCGTTCGGGGAGGATCCGCTGCTGCGCCCCCTTGGTGATGAAGTCGAGTTGGGTGTTCGAGTTCGGCTCGTTGATGATCTCCCACCCCTGCACGTACCCGGTGTAGTGCCCCGCAATCTCCGCCGCGCGGTTCGCGAACCCGCGGATGAACGGGTTTGAGCCGTCCGTCTGATCCGGTAGATCATTCACTTTGTTGAGGATGTAGGTATAGTTCGTGTCTCGCACGATACCGTAGGAGAGGACACCAAGAACATTCATGTTGTACCGTCGGGCGAGGTCTGTGAGAAACCAGTCGTACTTCTCGTACTTCATCTCTCCGGGGCCGATCGGGTCGCCGTACTCGGCGAAGAACTCGACGCGCACCCACTTGACGCCTGCCGCCGCCATCTCCTTCATCATGTTTTCGAGGACGGTCTTGTTCACGTCGTTGTTGAAGTGGATGGTGTCGGTGTTGTACTCGTAGTACGGGTCGCGCCCGACGACGCCGAAGAAGCCGTCGCGATCCGGGTACGGGTCGGCCAGCGCGCTCGGCGCGGCAACCGCCGCCGGTACGAGCGGGAAAAGTATTGTCAGCAGCACCACCGCCGCGAGGATCGCACGGCACCGCCGCACGCGACCATCGGAAAACCTCATGAAATTGCCCTTCCCACGCGCGACCTGGTGATACGAATGCACCCACCCGCGCGTGAACAGTAGTGCTTCCATAACGAACGAACAACCTGAACGGTTGCTCTGCCGCGTGATTGCGCGATTGTGCATTGAGGTCCGCAAGGATGCAAACTTGCTATACTGTAGGAAACGATGGATTCGCGTAGGGGGCTTGACGAATGATGAAACCCGCGAGCGCGGCGTTCGATGTCGCGGATCAGGAGCGGGGCGCACTCCTCCAGCAGGTGGCGCGGCTCGACGCGCTCCATCGCATCCACCGCGCCGCCGCAGCGACGCTCGACCTTGACCCGATGCTCGTGATGGTCGTGGAGACCGTCGCTGAGGTGATGCGGAGCGATGCGTGCAGCGTCTATCTCTACGACGCCGAGCGCGCGCTGCTCGTGCTGTCAGCGGTCGTTGGGATGCCAAAGGCGGCGATTGGGCGGGCAATGCTGCGCGTCGGTGAGGGGATCACCGGCCTCTCCGCGCGGGAGCAGGTAATCATCGCGACGACGGACGCGCCCGCGCACCCCGCGTACGTCGCCCTCCCGGCGCTTGGCGAGGAGCATCTGCGCGCCCACGTCTCCGTGCCGATGGTGCTGCCCGCCGTTGGGAAGCTCGTCGGCGTCCTCAACCTGCACTTCCGCGACAGCCGCGCACTCGAAGGCGATGACCGCACCTTCCTCAGCACGGTCGCAGGGGAACTGGCGATTGCGATTGACCACGCGCGGCTCTATCAGGCAACGGATGTCGCGCTGCACCGCAAGGTCGCGGAACTCCAGACGCTCCAGAAGGTGACGGCGGTCGTCACGAGCACGCTCGATCTGAAGCGGGTGCTGGAAACCATCGCGGAGCAGGCGGCGGTGCTCGGGCAGGCTGATGTCGTCAGCATGTACGAACTCGGGCCGGACGGCGAGAGCCTGACCCTCCTCGCGGGGTATGAGGCGACGAGCGGCACGGGTGTGAATGCGGACGAGGCGGTGCGGCAGGAGGCGGTGCGGCAGGCAATGCACGCGGTGCATCTGCAACCCAATGACCCATTGCCCGTTATTGCGTCGCGCGGGTTTGATCCGGCGGGCGATGGGACGGTCTTCTGCCTGCCGCTCCGCACCGCGCACGGCACTATCGGCGGCATCTGCCTCCACTTCGACAGCGGGAGCGGGCCGGGCCACGAGCAGATCGACCTGCTCCAGTCGTTCTGCAACACGGCGGCAATCGCCATCGAGCAGGCACGCCTCTACGACGACGCCCGCCGCTCTTTGACGATTAAATCTGCCTTGTTGCAGGAGAT
>JAABUT010003225.1_pt1 | contig 14283 bp, 13 predicted proteins | sample 5559281 | NCBI WGS metagenome assembly JAABUT01 (sample SAMN10711880, study PRJNA513359) | rock metagenome | isolation source: Antarctica rocks | place: Antarctica: Victoria Land, Ricker Hills nord | collected 2016-01-04
TACCTCCCGGACATGCTGCGCTACGCCGTCGACCGGCTGCCGACCGTCTTGCTGACCAACGCGATGCTGCTGCGCGGCGGCCGCCTCGACCGCCTGCGCAGCCTTGCCGGCCATCCCAACCTGGTGATCCAGACATCCCTGGACGGGGCGCGGCCCACGACCCACGACGTGCACCGCGGCCGCGGCTCGTGGCAGCGCACGATGGATGGCATCGCGACCGCACTCGAGCTCGGCCTACCGTTGCGGGTCGCGCTCACCGAGACACCGGAGAATACCGCCGAGATCCGGGAGGTTGCCGACCTGCTCGCCGATCTCGGCGTGAAAGGCGACGCATTCGCGGTGCGACCCATGCTGCGTAGGGGATTCTCCGAGGCCGGGATGGACATCGGCGAAGACGACACCACCCCCGAGCTCACCGTCACGGCCGACGGGCTGCACTGGCACCCTGCCGGCGCGGACGCCGAGACCAGCCCGGACATGCTGCTGACCTCTGGGCCCGCGCCGCTGCGCATCGGCAAACAGCTGGTCACCGAACGATTCTTCGCCGCCCGCCTGGCCGACGGCAGCATGCCGCAGCCATACCGATGCGCGATCTGAGCACCTCAGTGTCACGGCATGCCCATCCCACCTTTTCACGCACGGTGGTAGTTCTGTGATGCGTCCCGACGTGCGCTACCGGCTCGCCGGCCTGGCGTTCTGGTGGTCGCCGCGGTCCTGGTGGCCGTGTTCGTCGACGTGCCGGGGGTCGCCGACCTGCGGCGCCAATATGCCGGCACCGGTCTGCTCGGAGCGCTCGGCTTCGCCCTCGTGTACGCACTGCTCAGCCTGCTGCCGCTGCCGGCGACGGTCTTCACCCTCGCTGCCGGCGCAGTGTTCGGACTGGCCCGCGGCCTCCCGATCGTCGTGCTCGGTGCGACGCTCGGCGCGATGGCCGCGTTCTACCTCGGCCGGGTCCTGGGCCGCGACGCCGTGCAGCACTTCACCGGGACGCGGCTGCAAACGTTGGATCGCTACCTGGCCCGCCGCGGATTCTGGGCCGTGCTCGCCGCGCGGCTGGTCCCGATCGTGCCGTTCAACGCCCTCAACTACCTCAGCGGACTCACCAACGTCCGGACCTCGCACTATCTCCTCGCGACGATCCTGGGCATCCTGCCCGGCACCACCGCCTATGTGGCCGTCGGCGCCTACGGCAATCAGCCAGGTTCACTGCCGTTCATCGCGGCGCTAGGCACGCTACTGCTCCTGACGGTCGTCGGCCTGACCGTCACACGGCGCCGACGCCACCGGGCACCCGACCCCACGACCGACGCCCACTCAGCGGCGCCCCCTCAGCTGTCGTAATCGGCACGTTGGCCGGATTCGCAAGGGCCGCAGTCGTCACCGGCGCCTCGCAAGGCCGCGGCGGATCGAACGCTCATCGAGAAACCCTGCGGCGGCGCAACGCGCTCAGCATCCGAGTCACCGCGGCCACCGCCGGCCGGTGCAGCCCGTGCTGGACCTCGGCGATCGCCGCCTTCCAAACGCCGTCGCCGTAGGTCGGGTAGGCATGCATGGCGGCGGCCAGATCGCGGGCGCGCAAGCCGTGGCGAGCGGCGAGAACGAGCTCGGCAAGCGACTCGCCCGCCCGCGGCCCGACGATCACCGCTCCGACCAGACGTCCCCGCCGATCGACGACCAGGCGGGTGACTCCGCGGGTGCGGTCCTCGGCGATCGCCCGATCGACATGCTCGTGGTAAATGTCGCGCACGCTCAGCCCTGACCCAGCGGCCCGGTCCGGACGGACGCCGAACGCCGCGATCTCGGGCTGGGTGAACGTGACGCGGGGAATGGTGGCCGTGTCCACCCTCCTACGCAGGCCGAGAACCGCGTTACTGGCGGCGGTGCTGCCGTGCACGCCAGCCGTATGGGTGAACTGCGGGTAGCCGGTCACGTCGCCGGCGGCCCAGATCCGCGGGTTGCTGGTCTGCAACCGATCATTGACGACGACGTACCCACGCTCGTCGAGGTCCACGTTGGCCCGCTCGAGGTCCAGTGCACTGGTCCGCGGGCGCCGACCCACCGCCACCAGCACGGCATCCACCCGCACGGTCCCGGTCGAGAACGAGACGGTGACATCACCGCCCTCATCGCGACTGACCGACGTCACGGCACCGCCGTTGTGCACTGCGATGCCCTCATCGGCGAACGCCGCCAGCAGCATCGTCGCGGCAGTCGGGTCCTCGCTGGGCAGGAGTGTGGGCGCGGATTCGACGATCGTCACCCGCGATCCGAGACGCGCGAACGCCTGGCCCAGCTCGCACCCGATGCTGCCGCCGCCGAGCACCAGCAGTCGCGGCGGCAGCTCGGTCAGCTGCCAGACGGTGTCGCTGGTCAAGGTTTGGGCCTGGGCCAGTCCCGGGATGTCGGGGAGGAACGGCGCCGAGCCGGTGGCAAGCAGGGCCTGCCGGAAGCGCACGGTCGTGCCGTCCACGATCGCCGTGTCCGGGCCGCTCAAGCGCGCAGTGCCGCGCACGACGCGAGCTCCGGCTGCGCGCAGCGCGGCGGGCGAGTCCTGCGGCTCGATCGCGGTGATCGCCAGCCGGACGTGCTGCATGACCTGCGCGAAGTCGACGCGCACACCGTCGACATGCACACCGAGGCGGGCGGCGGCGCGCGCCTCAGCCGCGGCGTGGGCCGCGGACAGCAGCGCCTTGCTGGGCACGCATCCCGTCCACAAGCAATCGCCGCCGGTGCGATCCTGTTCCACAAGCAGGACACTGGCACCGAACCCGGCTGCAGTCTTGGCCGCGACGATGCCCGCCGTCCCGCCGCCGACAATCAACAGATCCCACGCCGTGCCGTCCGGCGGTGTCACGTCGGCGTCCTCGGCCGGTGCGCTCCACTGATCGGCTTCGCGATCGTCGCGATACCGCTGATCCGATGTGGTCACCCGACGTCCTCGGCGATCAACTGCCGAGCGCAGTCGCGTACCCGCGCCACCATGTGAGGGTCCGGGGTGCGGCGCTGCGACCACGTCGCCAGGGCGCGCCGCAGACCCCGAAAGTCCTCGGCGGCCGACGCGCACTTCGCACAGGTCGCCAGATGCGTCTGCAGGCGATGCACCTCCTGAGCGGTGAGCGGCGCGGCCGGATCGGCGTCGAGGTATCGCTGGATGCGGCGCCCGGCCCAGTGGCAGGTCCACATCGTGCTCAGCATGGACATCAGCTGCTCCTCCGGGACTTGGTGTTGTCGTTGAGGTGATGGCGTAGGCGTTTTCGGGCGCGGCTGAGCCGGGATGTCACGGTTCCCACGGCGATTCCGAGCACGTCGGCGACTTCGCGGTAGGTGAGATCGTCGACGTCGACGAGCAGTAGGACTGTGGAGAACTTGGGGTCGAGTGCGGCCACTGCCCGCTGCAGGTCATCGTCCAGTTCGCGGTCGGTGACGGTCTGCTCGGGGCTGGGCGTGGAGGTAGCGCCGAATGCGGGTTTGTGCCGCTCCAGGCTGTCGTCCGCGTCGAGCAGATCAGGTCGTTGACGGCGGTGGGAGTTCATGTTGGTGTTGCGCAGAATCGTCAGCAGCCACGCGCGGGGGTGGGCTCCGTCGAAGGAGTCCAGGCCGCGGTAGGCGCGGATGAGGGTGTCCTGGACGAGGTCCTCGGCGTCGGCCCACGAGCCCGTCAGCGTGCGGGCCACCCGCAGCAGGACGTCGATCTCGGGCTCGACATGCTGGGCGAACGAGCGTGTGCGGGCGGCCTGGTTGGTCGTTGCGGTGTCATTGAGCCCGGGCGTCACCGTTGGGAAACCCGGCAGCTGCGACGCTTCCTTCCCCAGGTCGGGCATGCGGGCCTCGCGAGCGCGATGCCTGCCAGCGTCCTCACCATGGCCCGGTCGCCAGCCGCCCGTCATGCCCGGCTTCCGGCGCCGATGTGGATGTGGCCGCCACGCACGACTCGATGCGTCGTGCTCGACGTGGTCTCCAGTAGCAGGTTCCACGGCGCTCGGGTGATGTCGGCGCCGCCGGTGAAGCACGCGAGTCGGGCTAGCGGTGACAGCAGCCGCCATCGTCCGACCGGCAGCGCCATGTCGACCACCACGATCCGCCCTCCGTCACGGACGCGACACAGGGTCTGCGCGAAGGCGTCCTGCCACCGGTCGATGATCGACAGGGAGTACGTGAACAGGGCGGCGTCGAACAACCCAGATGTCGCTGACCGGGACAGCGCTGCGTCCAGGTGGGCCGCGTCCGCCTCGATCAGGGTGACGTTGCTCCATCCCGAAGTTTCGCGCCGTGCCCGCGCGCGAGACAACATCGCGCCGCTCGCGTCCATCCCGACCACGGCACCGCTCGGCCCGACCGCATCGAGCAGTAACGGAAAGTTCAGCCCCGTCCCACAGCCGACATCGAGCACCCGGGCACCGGGCTGCAGTTGGAGTTCGGCGATCCCCAGTCGTCGGCCCGCGCGGTACACCGGGCGCTCCCCGGAGAGCAGGTCGTACAGGCGAGCGCCACCGGTGTAGCGGGCCGGGCGCGTGATTCTCACTCCCGCCAGCATCCTCCATGAACGACGTTCGGCCTGGCCGAGGCGAACGTCATCGCCTCGTGCCCGCTCAGTCGGAACCTGATGGACCGGTGTCGATCATCGTTGATCGCCACGGGCGTGTTCTACGGCGTCGCTCAGGGCCGCACAATCGGGGAGCCCACCCAGGCCCGCGCCGGCGCGATACAGCCGACAAGCCAGCGACGGCGGCGTCGGCACCGGGAAGGGATCCGCACCGTTGATCCGGAACGACGGCGACCCGGCGAAGTCAATGGCGACTGCCTGGGCCTCGCTCTCGATACGTGTGGTCCGGACTGCGACGCCGTCCACAGTGGCGGCCGTGACCTGTGCCGCGCCGAACAGCGCAGTCGGGGCGCCCTCCAGACGCGGGCACCAGCCGGTGGTCAGGCCGGCTTGACCCGCGCGGGCTCGCGCTGCCGGCCATCATCGACGCCAAGAAATCGCCGATCGCCGCAACGGCCAGTCCCGTCGCATCCAGAACCGCGACCTCCAAGGTCTTCGGGTCGTGCAACACGACCCACCTTGGCGACGAGTAAGCCGTTGACGTCACGCCTCAATGGCGTGCGATCTTGTTCGGTCACTCGGAGCCACCAGCTCTCTCTTCGGAGAGCGTCAGACGATCAGGCGGGAAGCCCACGCGCCGGGCGCGAGGCCGTCCGGCGCGCCTTTCTGCGCCGATCGGTGGGCCCAGGCGGCGGGCATCTCCGGCATGACAGTCACTGGTGCGGTCAATAGGTCGTGGCAGAGCAGTCCCGCGAGAAGGCAAAGTCGACCAATTCGTTGCCGGCGCGCACGATGGGCTCGGTCACGTGGTACTTGTCTGCCATCTCCCGGACCGACAACCCCGCGACCCCGAGTCGCGTCCGATCACAGCGAACGACTCCACCGCTCGGCCTTCGGCGATCGCCCCGTACTTGCTCCCCCGACTGGACTCGAACCAGTAACCCTTCGATTAACAGTCGAATGCTCTGCCAATTGAGCTACGGGGGATTGCCGCGCACGGCCCTGCTTGGACAGCCGAGCCAGAATAGCTCACCTAGATGGCCGCCTGCCCCAGGGTTAGGGTGGGCCGATCAGCAGCCGAGAGGATCGACGGTGAAGCTCAGCAACCTCGCCTATGGCGCGGCCGGCTACGTCCTCGGCACGCGAGCGGGCCGCGAGCGTTACGACCAGATCGTGCGCGTCGCCCGCCGCTTCGCCGGCAGCCAAACCGTGCAGTCGACGGCCGGCGTCATCCAGGCCCAACTCGACCACACCGCCGCGCAGGCGCGCCAACTCGTGGCCGCCAAGCTCACCGGCGCCCCACCCCCGGCGGCGCACAGCCGCCGCACCGGCTCGAACGGATACCGGCGCAGCTAGCCTTCGACGCTGCTGGGGTAGCCGCGTGGCGCTCGGCGTGTCTTCGCGCAGGCGCAACAGCGTCGCAGCTGCGCGCCGAGGCCTAGGACGTACGCAGGATCGTCAGCCTGGCTCGAACCGCGGAGCGCACCTCGTCGCAGTCGCGCGTGCCGTGCTCGAGACGCGCCCACCACATGACCCCGTCCTTGCCCGGCTGCTTGCGCGCGACGAAGCGCACGGCTCCCCCGGCGATCGTCAGCAGCTCGCTGCGCACGACGTTCGCCTCCACCCGCTTGCGGATCGTCGGCGGCAGATCGCGCGGGCGCTGCAGCTTGGCGGTCACGGCAGGGCGGTCGACGAGCAGCAGGTCGTCGACGACGTCGGCCTCGGTCACCGCCAGCCAACCGTCGCGCCACGTCGCCTTGTCGATGTACTGCCAGGGGATCAGCCGCCAGCCCTCGCCCCCAGACCCCTCCGGCCACCACACGCCCCTCGGCGTGGCGAACACCTGCGCGCCGTCGTCGGCGTCCGCCCAGGAGAGCACCCGCTCGCCGGCGTCCAGCGCATCGAGTACCTGCTCAGGTGGACGCTCGCGCCGGCGCAAGATCGCCATCAGGTTCCGCCGTTCGCGCGCCCACGCAACCCGCGGTGGTAGCTCTCCAGGGCGATCAGCTCGCCGAACAGCCGCGCGTGCTCGCCGGGCTGCTCGATCGGGTTGATGCGCTGCAACTTCCCCTTCATTGCGCGGATCTGGCGACCGGTGACGTTGGACAGCATCCGGGCCAGGACCAGGGTTGCGTAGCGCTCGTCACCGATCGGCCCCGAGCGCAGCGGCTCGACGGCCAGCCCGTGCACCCCGCGCTTCACCCGCTCGTCGGCGAGGCGCCCGGCAACGAGGTCGGTCCACCCCGGCCCGGTGACCGCGGCACCGGTGCCTCCGACGTCGGCGATCGCCCGGCGCACCTGGCGATGCGCGTCGATGAGGAAGGCCTCGGGCTCCAGTGCGTCGAACTCCGGCCCGGCGACGGCCGGTAGCTGCAGCGCGACCTTGAGCGCCTCGCGCTCGACGGCGGCGACAGCGTCGTCGACCTTGGTGGAGTCAGGTTCCGCCTCGGCCGTCTTGACGTCGATCCGCGCGCGGTTGTCGTCGGAGCGGACAAGCCCCCGCACCCGGGCGACCACGCGCATGGGGTCGTCCTCGCCGGAGAACCCGACAAGCCCGGCCAGGCGGCGGGCGTACTCGTCGCGCAGGGCGCGGTCCTTGATCTGCGACACCAGCGGGATGCCGCGATCGAGCGCTGCCGTGCGACCCTCGGCGGTGTCCAGGTCGAAGCGCCCGACCGTCGCGCGCAGCACGAACTCGACCAGCGGGATGCGCCGCGCCACGAGATCCAACACCGCGGTGTCGCCGGACTTCATCCGCAGGTCGCAGGGATCCATGCCGGTCGGCTCGATCGCGACGAACGTCTGCGCCATGAACTTCTGGTCGTCACCGAAGGCCCGCTCGGCCGCTTTCATGCCCGCGGCGTCGCCGTCGAAGGTGAAGATCACCTCGCCGGTGAACGCGTCCGAGTCCATCAGCAGCCGGCGGATCACCGACACGTGCTCGCCGCCGAAGGCGGTGCCACAGGTGGCGACCGCGGTGCTCACGCCGGACAGGTGGCAGGCCATGACGTCGGTGTAGCCCTCGACGATCACCGCGCGGTGCTGGCGGGAGATGTCGCGCCTGGCGAGGTCGATGCCGTAGAGCAGCTGGCTCTTCTTGTAGATCGGCGTCTCCGGGGTGTTCAGGTATTTCGCCTCGACGCGGTCGTCGTCGAACAGCCGCCGCGCGCCGAACCCGACGACCTCGCCGCCGATGTCGCGGATCGGCCACAGCAGCCGACGGTGGAAGCGGTCGATCAGGCCGCCCCGGCCGCCTTCGCGCGACAACCCCGCCAGCGTGAGCTCCTGGGGCGTGAAGTTCTTGGCCAGCAGGTGACGGGTGAGCGCGTCCCAACCCGATGGCGCGAACCCGCAGCCGTAGCGTGCAGCGACCACCGAGTCGAAGCCGCGTTCTCGCAGGAACGCGCGGGCCGGCTCCGCTTCGGCGCCGGCGAGCTGCCCGGCATAGAACGCTGCGGCCTCGCGGTGCGCGTCGAGCAGTCGTTGCCGCTGCCCACGGTGGCGATCCGGCGTCGGCCCGCCGCCTTCCACGTAGCGCAGCTGGATGTTCGCGCGGGCAGCCAATCGTTCGACGGCATCGCTGAAGTCGAGGTGCTCGACGTCCTGGACGAACTTGATCACGTCGCCGCCGGCGCCGCAGCCGAAGCAGTAGAACAACCCGCGGGCGGGTGTCACGTTGAACGAGGGGGACTTCTCGTCGTGGAACGGACACAGGCCTTTGAGGTTGCCGCCGCCGGCGTTGCGCAGCTGCACCTGCTCGCCGATGATCTCGTCGATCGGCGCCTTCTCACGGACGAGGGCGATGTCCTCGTCCCTGATCCGCCCCGCCACGCACCCAGTTTAGGCAGCCGGCCGGACAGCCGCGCCGGTCACCGGCGGCGGGTCAACTGAGCATGGCGAGTGATCGCGGAGGTATCGGTCAGTTGGGCCACCTGGTCGATGGCCACGCGCAGGCGGTCGCCGTCCGAGGCTGCCGAATGCCAGGTGGGCACCAGTGCGCGGTCGAGAGTGGCAGGAGCGCCGGCGGCGATCGCTTCGACGAGCTCGGTGAGCAAGCGCCGTTGCGTCGCCTGCCGCTGTTGCGTGCCCGCCCGGCGCATCACGTACAGCGCGGCGATCGCCTTCAGCAGCGCACATTCGGCCACCGCCGGGACAGGCACGACCAGCGAGGCCTGGTAGCGAGCCAGTGCCCCGGTGCCGTACGCCGACTGCGTCGCTGCTGCCGCCGCACCCGCGAAACGGCCGGTGAGCTCGCTGGTCGCGCGCTTCGCCGCTGCCTGCGCACGGTATGACCCGTCGTAGTCGGCGAGGTCGCGCAATGTGGGCATGGCCAGCAGCGCGTCGAGCACCGCAGCGAGGTCGGCGATCGGCATCGCCGAGTAGCGGCTCGCCGCTATCTCGCAGACCTGCGCCCGGGCGTCGTCGTCCACTGCGGCCAGCCGGATCAGTCCACCGTGCACGCCGTCCTCGACGTCGTGCACCGAGTAGGCGACGTCGTCGGCCCAGTCCATGATCTGCGCCTCCAGGCAGCGCCGGCCGTCCGGCACACCGGCCCGCAGCCAGTCGAATGCGTCTCGGTCGGCTGCGTAGAAGCCGAACTTCGGCGAGGACGGGCCGCGTGGCCACGGGTATTTGCAGGTCGCATCGAGCACCGCTCGGGTGAGGTTCAGCCCCGCCGGCTCACCCGATTCGCGCAGCGTCTTCGCCTCGAGCCTGGTCAGTACGCGCAACGTCTGGGCGTTGCCCTCGAAACCCCCGCAGGAGCGTGCCGCCGTGTCCAGCGCCCCCTCACCGTTGTGCCCGAACGGCGGGTGGCCGATGTCGTGGGCGAGCCCCGCCGCGTCCACCACGTCGGGGTCGCAGCCGAGCACCACGGCGATCTCCCGGCCGATCTGCGCGACCTCGAGCGAATGCGTCAGCCGGGTGCGCGGAAAATCGTCCTCGCCGGGCACGGCGACCTGCGTCTTATCCGCGAGGCGGCGAAACGCGTAGGAGTGCAGCACTCGAGCACGGTCGCGGGCGAAGTCGTCGCGGCGTGCGGCACCGCCCTGCGCGCCCGCGCGCTTGGGCGGCTCGTCGACGAAGCGGGCGCGCGCGGCGTCGTCGTAGGCGCCGCTGGCGTCGAGACCGGACACTGAGCGATCCTGCTACAGCTGCTCGTCGATCCAGTCCGAGAACCGCAGCAGCGTGTCGACCCACATGCCGACTGCGTACTTCAGCTGCGCGCGGATCGCGCCGGCTTCGAAGTCGTAGCAGTGCTCGGCGCAGATACCGACCATGCCGTCGTCGGGCAGGATCGTGAACGCCTTCGGGAACAGCTTGGTCCGGTTCCACTCGTCGAGCAGCAGGGTGAGCGTCGAGCGGTCCTCAACGCTGAACCTCCGGTTGAGGTACATCCGGGCCTGCAGCACTTCGTGGCGTTCGCCGTAGAAGAAGAAGTAGACGCTGCACTTCTCCCAGCGCACCACCAGGTCACCGTCGTCGTCGATCGTGTGCCGCAGCCCGAACTCGTCGAGCAGTTGTTGGACCAGCGCGAGCGTCGGCAGCACCATGGTGGAGCCGCCGGGCTGGTGCGGGCGTGAGGTCAGTGCCTGATCGGACTCGGTGCGGGGACGGCGTCGGAACACCCTTCGAAACTACCCGGCCGCCCCGGTGGCCGGCAGGACTAGTCCGGGGCGACGGAGCGGCCGGCCTCCAGACGGGCCACCGGAACCCGGAACGGCGAGCAGGAGACGTAGTCGAGCCCGACCCGTTCGAAGAAGTGGACGGAGTCCGGGTCACCGCCGTGCTCGCCGCACACGCCGAGCTTGAGGCCCGGACGGCGCGAACGGCCCCTGTCGACCGCGATGCGGATGAGTTCGCCGACGCCCTCCTCGTCGATCGACTCGAACGGGCTGACGCCGAAAATGCCCTTCTCCAGGTAGGCGGAGAAGAACGCCGCCTCGACGTCGTCGCGGGAGAACCCCCACGTCGTCTGCGTCAGGTCGTTCGTGCCGAAGGAGAAGAACTCGGCCGCCTCGGCGATCTGGTCGGCCGTCATCGCCGCGCGCGGCAGCTCGATCATGGTGCCGACCAGGAATTCCAGGTGCACCCCGGTCTCGGAGCGCACCTCGCGCGCCACCTCGATGGTGGCCTGCTTGACGGTCTCGAACTCCTGCACGTTCGCCACTAGCGGCACCATGATCTCGACCCGGGGCACGCCGCCGTCCTTGATCCGCTGCGCAGCGGCCTCGAGGATCGCGCGCGACTGCATCTCGAAGAGCCCCGGGATGACGACGCCCAGCCGCACCCCGCGCAGGCCCAGCATCGGGTTCTGCTCGTGCAGCCGGTGCACCGCCTGCAGCATGCGCAGGTCGTTCTCGCGCGGCTCTCCGCGCGATTCGGCCACGGCCACCCGCACCGAAAGCTCGGTGATGTCGGGCAGGAACTCGTGCAGCGGCGGGTCGAGCAACCGGATCGTGACGGGCAGCCCGTCCATCGCCTCGAGGATGCCGACGAAGTCCTCGCGCTGCAGTGGCAGCAGCTCCGCGAGTTCCCGGTCGCGATCGGCATCGGTGTCGGCCAGGATCAACCGCTCGACCAGGTGCCGGCGTTCGCCGAGGAACATGTGCTCGGTGCGGCACAGCCCGATGCCCTGCGCCCCGAACCGACGCGCGCGGGCAGCGTCCTCGGGGGTGTCGGCATTGGCGCGCACCGCCATCCGGCGCGCGCCGTCGGCGTGTTTCATCAGCCGGTCGACAGCGGCGACCAGGTCGTCGGACTCGTCGACGGTGCCCTCTTCGAAGTACTGCATCACCGGCGAGTCGACGACCGGCACCTCGCCGGCGAACACGTCGCCGGACGTCCCGTCGATCGAGATCACGTCGCCCTCGTGGAGCTCCACGCCGCCCCGGGCGTGGACCACCCGCTTCTTGGTGTCGACGTTGAGCGACTCGGCGCCGCACACGCAGGTCTTGCCCATGCCGCGGGCGACGACCGCCGCGTGCGAGGTCTTGCCGCCGCGGGAGGTGAGGATGCCGCGCGCCGCGATCATGCCGTTGAGGTCGTCGGGGTTCGTCTCGCGGCGAACCAGGATGACGTCTTCGCCCGAACGCGACCACTTGACCGCGGTGTAGGAGTCGAAGACGACCTTGCCGACCGCGGCACCGGGCGAGGCGTTCATGCCCTGCCCGATCTTCTTCTTCTTGGCGCTGTCGTCGAAGCGCGGGAACATCAGCTGCGCGAGTTGCGCCCCGGTCACCCGCGACACGGCCTCGTCCAGATCGATGAGGCCCTGGTCGACGAGCTGCGTGGCGATGCGGAACGCCGCGGCAGCGGTGCGTTTGCCCACCCTTGTCTGCAGCATCCACAACCTGCCGCGCTCGATCGTGAACTCGATGTCACACAGGTCGCGGTAGTGCTCCTCCAGCGTCTTCATGTTCTCGAGCAGCTCGGTGTAGCACCGCTTGTCGAGCTTCTCCAGATCCGCCAGCGGCACCGTGTTGCGGATGCCGGCGACGACGTCCTCGCCCTGCGCGTTCTGCAGGTAGTCGCCGTAGATGCCCTGCGCACCGGATGCCGGGTCGCGGGTGAAGGCGACGCCGGTGCCCGAGCGCATGTCCAGATTGCCGAACACCATCGCGACGATGCTCACCGCGGTGCCGAGGTCGCCCGGGATGCGCTCCTGCCGACGGTAGATGACCGCACGCTTGGTGTTCCATGAGTCGAACACCGCCCGCACAGCCATGTCCAGCTGCTCGCGCGGCTCCTGCGGGAAGGACCGGCCGGCCTTGTCCACCACGACGCCCTTGTAGCTCTCCACGAGCTCGCGCATGTCCTCGGCGTCCAGGTCGAGGTCGTTGTCGCTGCCCTTGGCCGCCTTGGCGGCCTCCAGCGCGTTGTCGAAGTGCTCGGCGTCGACGTTCAGCACCGTCTTGCCGAACATCTGGATAAGGCGCCGGTAGGAGTCGAAGGCGAACCGCTCGTCACCTGCCTGCTTGGCCAGCCCGCGCACCGACTGGTCGTTGAGACCGATGTTGAGCACCGTCTCCATCATCCCGGGCATCGAGAACTTGGCCCCGGAGCGCACGGATACCAGTAGCGGATCGTCGGACTGCCCGAGCCGCTTGCCCATGGTCAGCTCGAGGGCGTCCAGGTGTTCGCCGACCTCGTCGGCGAGCTCGGCCGGTTGCTGACCGCTCTTGAGATAAGCACGGCAGGCCTCGGTCGTGATCACGAATCCTGGCGGCACCGGCAGCTTCAGATTGGTCATTTCGGCCAGGTTTGCCCCCTTGCCGCCCAACAGATCTACGAGATCCCTGCTTCCCTCGGCGAAGTCATAGACATATTTGGTCGTCGGCGGCATCGACGTCTCCCGTCCGTGCGAGGGGTTGAGCATTGCGAGCCTAAGCCGCATCGGCGCCAACCCCGCCGCGGGGACACGGATCGCGGTTTCAGTTGACAGTTGTGCACTGAAATGTTTGTCTCGGACGCAACACACACACGCGAGGAGAGAAATGGTCGAGACGGGCGCCACGCCGAACGTAGGCATGCTCCGACGCCAGGTGACGCGCATCGGCCGCGCACTGACCTCACCGCTGCTTCCCGACGACTACTTCGCGCTGCTGCGGCCCCAGTGGTCGACGCGTGAGGTGACCGGCACGGTGATCCGCGTGCGGCGCGAACACGGTGAGGCGGCGACCATCGTCGTCAAGCCTGATTTCGATTGGCCGGCGCACCAGCCAGGCCAGTACCTGCGGATCGGGATGGAGATCAACGGCATCCGGCACTGGCGCGCGTACACCATCACCTCCGATCCGGGCCATGCCGAGGGCGTCGTCAGCGTGACGGTGAAGCACACCGAAGGCGGCAAGATGTCGCCGAAGTTCGTGCGCCAGGTACAGGTGGGCCAGAAGGTTTTCCTCGGCGAGATCGAGGGGGAGTTCACGCTGCCCGACCCGCTACCGAAGCGCACGCTGTTCCTGTCCGGCGGCAGCGGCATCACGCCGATCATGAGCATGGTGCGTGAGCTGGAACGGCGCGAGCGCCTTGACGACGCGATCCACGTGCACAGTGCCCACACTGCCGACGACATGATCTTCGGCAAGATGTTGCGCAGGCTTGCCGAGCGCCGGCCGGGCTACCGCCTGATCGAGGTGCACACGAGCGAGCAGCCCCGCTTCGCCCCCGATCATCTCGACGAGCACTGCCCGGACTGGCGCGAGCGCGAGGTGTTCATGTCCGGCCCGCGCGAGATGATGGACGCCGTCGAGGAGCGCTTCGAGAACGAGGGCCGCGAGGAGCACCTGCACACCGAGCGGTTCCAGCCCGTCGTCGGCAACGGAGGCGGGGACGGGACCGGGGGGACCGTCCACTTCCGGGTGTCCGACTGCGAGGCGAAGTGCGACGCCGGTGTCTCCATCCTCGTCGGCGGCGAGGAGGCCGGGGCGAGCCTCGCCTTCGGCTGCCGCATGGGCATCTGCCACACATGTGTCGGCCGGTTGGAGGACGGCGCGGTCCGCGACGTCCGTACCGGCGCGATCGAGCAGGCCAGCGGACAGATGATCCGCGTCTGCATCAATGCACCCGAAGGCCACGTCGAAGTCGATCTGTAGGAAGAGGGATTCCTTTATGCCACAACGCACTACAACTCCGTACGACCCCGCGAATCCGCTGTACAAACTGACCGAGGACCAGCTCGAGGAACTCGGCAAGAAGTTCGACGAGCTGCACGACGAGATCTTCGGTGATCTCGGCGAGAC
>JAABUT010003226.1_pt1 | contig 14282 bp, 14 predicted proteins | sample 5559281 | NCBI WGS metagenome assembly JAABUT01 (sample SAMN10711880, study PRJNA513359) | rock metagenome | isolation source: Antarctica rocks | place: Antarctica: Victoria Land, Ricker Hills nord | collected 2016-01-04
AAAACATAAAGAGTGCTTGATAGAAAAACATGAAGAACGCTTGATAAAGAGTCATGTAGAAAGTCATGTAGAAAATCATGTAGAAAGCATTGTTTGACTTGTGTTATGCGCTCGATCAACGCGTATTTTGAAGCATGTAGAATGTTTGATAGAGTGTTTGATAAAAAGCTCAGTCAATAGCTCAATAAATAGCTCAGTAGAAAGATCAATAGAAAGATTGATAGAAAGATTGATAGAAAGATTGATAGAAAGATTGATAGAAAGATCAGTAGAAAGCTCACTAAATGACTTGATTAAAAGATCAGTAGAAAGCTCATCAGTAAAAAGATCAATAGAAAGATTGATTGAAAGATCAGTAGAAAGTTCACTAGATGACTCAATCAAAAGATCAGTTAAAAGATTGATTGAAAGATCAGTAAAAAGCTCAGTAGAAAGCATTGTTTGAAACATTGTTTGACTCATGTTATGCACTTAATCAACGCATCTTTTGAAGCATGTTTTGAAGTGAGTAGACTGACTAGTAAATGAACGAGTAGATAGCTGAGTTGATAGTTGAACATGTTGATATTTTGATTGTTGTTGTTCTAGAAAGTAGAAACTATAAAGAAAAAAAGAAGATAAAAACTTTGAACTCTCTAGCGTCAGTTTTATAAAGCTTGAAGCGAAAATTATTGAGTAGATAGCTGAGCATGTAGAATGATGAGTAGATAGAAGAGTAAATGAGTGAGTAGATAGATGAGTAGAATGAAGAGTAAATGAGCAAGTAAATAGATGAGTAGAGTGAAGAGTAAATGAGCGAGTAGAGTGAAGAGTAAATGAGCAAGTAGAATGAAGAGTAGATGAGTGAGTAAATAAATGAGTAGAGTGAAGAGTAAATGAGTGAGTAGAATGAAGAGTAGATGAGCGAGTAAAATGAAGAGTAGATGAGCGAGTAAATAGATGAGTAGAATGAAGAGTAGATGAGCGAGTAGAATGAAGAGTAGATGAGCGAGTAGAATGAAAAGTAGATGAGCGAGTAAATAAATGAGTAAAGTGAAGAGTAAATGAACGAGTAAATGAGTGAGTAGATAGTAGAATAAAGAGTAAATGAGCGAGTAAATAAACGAGTAGAATGAAGAGTAAATGAGCGAGTAGAATGAAGAGTAAATGAGTGAGTAGAATGAAGAGTAAATGAGCGAGTAAAGTGAAGAGTAGTGCTAAATCAGCTAAATCAGCTTGTAGCTGATTTATATAGCATGTAAGCTAATCAATGATGCAAATTCAGTTAACAGCTAGCTTGTAGCAAACGTCTCATCTAGTAGCTAGCATATGCATCTTGAGTGCATTAAGATTCGAATGTTGTTGCTCACTAGCTTACAAGCTACTCAAGCTCTTCGTCAAAACGTCGATGTTAATAATATTTATTTGTATAAAAAGTTAATACTCAACTACAAAATACAGAAGTGAACTCTTTTCTATATATTCAAAAGATTAAGCTCAAGCATCATTAATGAAATCAGTGAAATTACATGCAACTTTTGCAAAGTCTTTCAAAGATTGTATGTAACTTGAATTCTTATTATTGATGAAACATTGAAGTTTGTATGTGACTTAAATTCTTGTAAATTTAAAGTCTTTGAGAATCAATGATAAAGATTCTTGTAGATTCAATGTCTTTGAGAATCGACAGTAAAGTCTCTTATAGACTCAATGTCTCAATTCTCATAGATTCAAATTCTTGTTTGAGAATTCAATGATAGCATTAAAGAATAATTCTCATATTTATTCTTTATTCTTTGAAAAACTTTGATTTTTATAAATCTGAATTCTAACATTTGAATTGAGTGCTCAATTGCAAAAATTATCTGAGCATAAGCAATTGAAATTTGAATTTATCTAGATTCTAGCACATAAATAATTACATTATGAATGATTAATCAGCTGATAGTTTTAATGATTCTCATTTCTAATTTGCTTCAAATCAAAGAAAGAAGATAATGTATATTATATTGAACTGCAGTCTGATACTTATGAAAAGTCTATTTATTACATTTTTTTCAACAGATAAACAGACATTGAAATTCATTTGCGACGACAACATACTATTGAAAAATCATAAAAAGATGAATTTTTACTGAACGCACTTTAAGCACTATTGAAGAATATAAATCAAGAGATTTTAATAAAGAAATTTTTTAAGATGATGTGAGTAGACTGATCATCAAGTTGAGTTTCAAGTTAACATTTTGAACTCAAATTGATATCGAGTCAAATTGCTCACATTTTCAACTCAACTCAAGTTGAATTGTTTATATTTTCAATTCAACGCAACTTGATTCAACTGAGAATTGAGTCAACTTGACTCAACTCGTCAAGAATTCAAGCTTGACATCAAGAGAGCTAAATATAGAAAATTTTCCGGTTTTTGACTTTTGCATTACCTTTTTGCATTATCTTTTTGGTAGAGAGTCATGAAGAAGAACATGAAGGTCGTTTGATAGAAAGTCATGAAGGGAAACATGAAGAGAAACATGAAGGTCGTTTGATAGAGAGTCATGACGGGAAACATGACGGAAAACATGAAGGAAAACATGAAGGGGAACATGAAGAGAAACATGAAGGGGAACATGAAGGGGAACATGACGGGAAACATGACGGGGAAACATGAAGGCCGTTTGACTTTGGTAGGGAGTCATGACGGGAAAACACGGTAGGAAGCCATGAAGGGAAATCATGTAGGCTGTTCAACCAAGCTATTTACACCTATCTAATATCTTGTCGGGTCGAGTCGGGTTTTCGGGTCGGGTTGTCGAATCAAGCTTCTCAACCCGACTCGAGATCTCGGATTCAACTTCTCAACCCGACCCGACACTTTTCCAAAAAAATTTCAACCCGACCCGACGCGGTCAGTCTAGGTGTGGGGACAGAATTCTCGAGCGCTTAAAATAACTCGAGGCTCAAACTGCCTAAGGGTCTAAACGAAAGTCTCTCAAGATTTGCTTAAAAAGGCTTAGACCTCGAAGAATCGAAACACGGGGGTAGAAGTGATCAGTATGGGTTCAACTCTCTGTTCCGACGCCCGTTTGATGACCGTGCACCTTCTTCCCGTCTGAAGCAAATTCAGACAAAAATATTGGTATATGAGGGTCAGAGCGAATATGTGCATATATTGACTATCTAGTAGGTAGAAACTATGGAGGAAGGAAGAAGTGGGCGAAGGGTAAATACCCATTCCACTAGCGCCGGATCAATGCGGAGATTACTAACCACAGGGGTAACAGTACTGTTCCCTGTTTCCAACAAAAAACACAAAAACAACTACCCGCCGGAGAATGTCTTGAATTCTTGGGGGCAAAGAGGATAGACGCTTATTCACTCAACGTATTGCCGCCTTTTACCAGTGCGCTTAAGCTCTCGAGCGTGAGACATTGGCGAAACACAGATATACCCGCGGTTGTGTGGATGCTTTTGTACTTAAAGCTATATTTCGTTCGAAGAACGGGTGACAAGATCTCCCCGTATCTTTCTAGTCAGAGATATGTAATACATACATACCTTCCGAATCTACCTCTATTTCATCTCTTCTTTCGGCATTCACAATCAAACACCTTCTACTTCTTTTTCTCAGAATCTCAAACCCTTCTCAAAAATCATCATGCGTTCGTCTTACATTCTTCCCATTCTTAGCTCCGTCTCATTCTGCTTTGCTTCACCTGTCCCCACGGATGCAGCGGTCGCAAAATGCAGGGATCTTAAACATAACTACAACGGCATAGATCCCACCTGCTGGAACACCCTCAAAATGGATGACTGGATGATCAATTGGAATGCCACCGCCTGGGCATTCAACACCAACGAACCATGGGGCACTTGCTTCATGCGCCTAACAGAACAAACCGACCATGTTGACTGCCTAGTCGTCTCACTCATTACGTGTCCCCGTCCAGTGGTCGGTGCTATTGTGGAGGGTCCGGCAGAGATCTATTACGGTGCTTACAGCATTTGGTGTAAGCTATTCTATCGAATCCGAGCAGAAACACACAGGTTTTACTGATTCGCCGGCGTAGCTTTACAAACAATCATTACCACATTATATTCCAAGAACACCAAAAACCCCTCTATACTCCCAGTCCTCGATGCAGTCATCCCATCACTCCCCATTACTTATCCATCAGTGGCCAATAAGTATGGGCTGGCATTGGCGTCGATCTTGACGGACTTCCAAGTGGGTGATCAAAGGCCGTTTTTGGCGTTGGCAAAGGATGGGAGTCTTTTATTGAAACCATAATTGAAGATTTGTAACGGATGGAAGTTGTTAGCCTGTTGCAGGTTGGTGAATGAAGAGAATAGGAATGAAATCTAGTTGCATGCTTCAAGCCAACTTCCCGGAGGACTGACCTCGGAGATAGGGAACTTCTCTATACCTGTAGGATTGCGCAGGTAGCTGCTCAAACTCTTGTTTTGCCGCAATGCATGCGTCGTCACTGCAAAGCCATGCGATCTTTGAGTGTATCGTTATAAAGTAAGAAGGTAGAGAATATAACTTTTTCAAGCACCGTAGTCCCTTGAGACCCTTCAAGCGTGTCAATACGGAGAGCTTCCAACATCGAATGAGTATGTAGAAGCTCTTGCTCTGATCCCTCGCTTGTTCCTCTATGTGGCGATTTAGGTGTTTTTCGACTCTGCTCTTGTCCCTTCTTTGTCGGCATGACCTTTATAATGCTGCTTTCTGCCACTGCATTCGTATTTGCACTCTAAACTATTTGTCCCTTTGCAGACAAAGCGAACAACAGAGTGATTCGAGGTCTAATATGCCCGCCTCCCCGATCTACATTTTATCGTTCCTTCTACTGTTTCTATTGCTTCAACATGTATCTGCATTCGATGGCTTGTGCCTAAAGGACGTCTCAGTTGCTGTTCAAGGGCTCCGACGAGAACGAGGAAAGCTCTAGATACCAATGTCTTTCCCCCTCTTTCTTCCCCAAATTTTGCGACGTCGACTAGAACAACAAGAATCAGATCAATCTCAATGCATTTCATTACTATACAACAAAGGCCTACGGCAGAAACTCGTCTATCACAACTTACGCTTCTTCTGATCTTCATACTCAATATCGTCAACGTCAATTCAGTCTGCAATGGCAATCGCTATGACAGTCCTGACCCCGACGATTGCCTTGTAGGTCTCACCCAGTTCCCACAGAACAAATCTATTCGCTACTTCGTGAAACAGCAGCTGCGCAGCGAACCTTCGCTAGCCTTGTGACTTGAATTTCAAGATGATCGAGAAGTGCACTTTCAGAAGACGATTGTGCAATTGCCGAAATGAATGTCTTATGATTAGATGAACTTTTGTCTTTTCTGTATACTATGAGAGAGATGTGCTTGATAAGTTCTGCTATGATAGATCATGAAAAAATTCAACGAATTGATGAGCGAGGTTTACTGATAGCATATACTTGAAAGATTAGACGTCTGCAATGTTGCGCTATTCGTCTTCAGACATGACAGAAGACTCAATGTGACATCGTCGACATTCTGATTTAACATTCAGGAAACAGAAATGCAGATCTACAACAGATGTCTTTCGAACAAAGATGAAGATGAAGTCACTTAGCTCGAAGATATGTCATACAGTCAAGCAAGCCTCTAGTTACTTTCGAAACGGTTTCGCTGATGTGAACAAAGACGAGCGCAATGTATCAGGACTGAGCATCTATATGTGAGCTGATGACGCCTCATTCGAATTCGTAATGAATCAGGAAATGGGCGAGCAGTTTCCTTATGGCATGGATTCCACGCTCACGAATGATGATGACGTGGTACGAAGCAATGCGACATTCGCTGCTGGGCTGAGCGTAGGGATAAGTACTGGAAACACAGTAGTTGTATCGACATCATAAATAGTATAAGAGTATTGGGCCAGTTTCAAACTATTTCATTGACTACCTTATTCATCACTCTCATGCGCAACATTTCACTGGAGCACTGAGGGAGCAGGGGCGAGCGGAGAAGGACAAGGGTGCAGCACGAAGGAAGCACGGGCTTACCTTAGCACTGTAATAGGGGAGATGGTCATCGCCCATCTCCGGGTTTCAGCTCGCGGGGGGCTGGAAAAGTTGAGCCGGGGTCGGACATAAGACTTGGCGCCGGGTCGGGTTTCAGCTCGCGGGGGGAGGGCGCCACAGCGTGAACGAAAAAGGCCCATGACTAGTGTGAAAGCTCTTGAAACGCTGCAGTTGGCTTTTGCTGGGTGATTTTGTTAGTAAACACTTGATCTGAACAAGACTCGAACCATGCTGAGGGACAGAAACTCGAGCTATAGACGGTGCTGAAGGCTTGGAATGCCGTGGTAAAGTATTGACGTCAGACCTTGGAAAGTCTTCTTCGAAGTTGACTTGCAAATTACGCCCGAAAGATATGCAAATCTAGAAATTTCCCAAAACGCTACCATTAGAAATAAACATCCACGCTTTGAGTAGAACAACCCGACTACGTTGTATTTGGAACGGAAGAAGCACGAAAAGACAACTCAACAGGGAACGCTCTGAAGCTAATTACCTCGACTCATTCACGCGTACCATATAGAGCAGGGTACAAGCGGCTACATATTATCCATTCAGCGGGAAGTTGATGCAGGCCTGAATATATGTAGGCTTCAACATCAGACATTGGGATTGACGCTGTATGATGACTCTAAGATGAGCTTCAAGAACAAATTTGTTTCGCTACGTCCTAAGGCGAGGCACAGCTCGCATCAATCGGCGCGTCTCAGCTTCGAAACAAAAAGAACCAACATCAATTACTATTCCTAAGGATTAAATCATGGATTGAGTTGTAACTGTGAGAGGCTGAAGCAAAACAGTGGGAAAGAGCATTCAAACCAAGTAGGAATATTGAGGATTCGGCGACAACGGTTTCTTTCACAACGACGATTGAACATCTTTTGGACGAGCGGTGGACGAGCGGAATATTAATGTAGGCAATGCTGAGTTGTTGGCAGATTGATAGCACACGGTTTGGCTCATGAAACTGAAATTGGGCGCTTCCCGGGAGCCAAGCGTTCCAGCACTTGAAGCGATCATCAACACGGGTTTCCACAACTGTTTCATCGGTAGTCGAAAAGTATCATGCTTGCTGAGTATGATTGGAATAGGTTTTGTGAAAGGATTTGGAAGGATTTGGAAGGAATTCAAGCCCTCGAAGTTGATTTGCTCGATGGCTTACGGCGGTGTGGCGGGCGCTAATTCTCAGACGTTTCTCAAACGCGAAACCCTACTCAACCAACCACATGAAGCGCCTGCACTGCCCGCGCTGCTCGCGCTGCTTGCACAGCCTGAATTACGATAAGGCTTCTCTCAAACTCGACTTGACATGGTTTCCTGTATAAAGATGTCTCGATTGCCGTACCTCCCAAGACCCCTACTTTCTCAGCTGTTCTTTTACAGCGACACATCAACATGAATGTATCGCCAAACACTCGATGGATGGGCTTGCTTCACTGGGCCCTGATCAGCCTGGGTCTTATCTTCGGTCTTTCCTTGATCGATTTGATTCTCTCCGCAGTTTGGGCTGGTAAACTCTTGAACTCGGACACAAGAGACGAGCAAACTAAGCCTGCTACATCGTAAGTATCTCCTACCTCAACAGTATCATGATCCAAGCGCAAATGACAGCTCGACTCACTTCACAGCAGAACCTTAGTCTTCTACTCGGCAACAATGCCCGTGCTCACTATCATATGGGCTGCCTTGAACGTCGCACTAACTCGCCTTCTATCGCAACTGCCAATTCTTCCACTGATTACCTCCGTCGTGATTTTCTGCGGCTGGATGATTCAGTTCAACGTCTGGATGTATTGCGAGGTTACCGCCCCGAACATCGAAGAGCAAAGTCCATCCTGGTGTCCCAACTCGTCGGTTTGGAATGGTCATCGGGCTCGTTACGGCATTGGTATGGGAAAGGACTGGTTGGGTCTTATTATTATGGTGGCGGTACTGGCATACATCACTCTTGCGGCCATGGCAATTGCGAGAGGGAGGAAAGCTTCGAAGCAGAGCTTCGGGATGCAGAAAATATCGGATGATACGCAGGCATTAACTGAGTCATAGGCGCAAACACGAGAGTGTGACGGGGGCCTTGAAGTGCTTCTAGAATGACTTATGCCTCCTTTGTTAATGGGTTTTTGATCGAGGTAATTAGCAGATTCAGATTACCGCGTCGATCTGTGGGTAAATAATACAGGAGCTTTGCATATCAGCATTTGATCATAATGAAGGAATATTCATAAAGTTAAAAGATGATGCGTAGTGATAAGAATGCTAATTCTACAAGCGAAGTTGCGGACTCTTGTCCATACGAAGACGTTGAGCGTGAAGATCATTTGAATAGCAGGTAGCATAACATTTAGGCAAGCGTTAACTACATCGAGCAACGGTTCAAGGATGCTTCAGAATACAACTTCTATGAATGAGTAGGTGAAGTCGAGAAAACTCAGTCGTTGAATGGAAACAATGCGAAGAATCGTGACCACCAGTATACTGCACTTCTGTTGAACATTGTTCCTTGAGCAGCACACTACCTCGTAAGAGTGAAGAAAGAACTTACACGGTCCCAATGCTGAAGATGGCCGAAATACTAACAAATTTCGCGACTGGCGTTTGTAAGTTCCAGAGCAATGGCATGAGCATAAGCACAATACAAATGTCGATGAGTAGGTTGATAATTCTAGCTGAAAGAAATGCTTGTGTCTGGTCTGCATATTTGCCGTCTATCGATTTGTCCCAGTGGTATGTAAAAGGTCGACAAAGGAGGAAAGCCTCAAGCAAGACAACCATGCAGTAGCATAGTGTTAGCACGATCAAAGCTCAACAGAAGGAACGAAAGGTCCGCTGGGGGAATATTCGGATGTACAAGTGGAGAATTGATATCTTCACAGCTGAGTTCGACGCGCTTCATATTGGCTTCGCTCCAAGGAAAATCTGCAACCTTTAGCAAGGATTTAAAAGGATGAATTGGAAATCGCTGACGACTGCGCACCTTGCTCAATATTATACGTTGCGACATGTTCGCATCTTGTACATGCTGGCCAAGTGCACCGACTAACACGGCTAATACGTTCTAAGCGTGGACCACAACTAAGTGCAATAGCGAATTTACCTGCCATCGCGACTGCAGCAGAGCAAGTTGTTAGGAACTATCTCAACGTCAGCGGCACTTGAACGGCGTCTGTAGAATGCCACCGACCAGGCCAAGGAAGATGGCGTAGTCGTTGATCTCAAGAACGTGTTGCTTGATTCTCCGTGCCCAGACTCGAAGACCCACGGCTGTAGCAGCGATTATCCAGAATACGACGCACACAACTAGAACCCCTATCCCTTTGCATTCGCCATGGGCGAAGATGAGCCCCATCGGATGATATTCACAGAAATTCGTATGAGAAAAACTTCAGCAAAGCCAAGGAACGTAAGAGGTGCGAAGCTTCTTACATACAGAGAGCTCTAATGTTTTACCGAAAGCGCATGAGAAAGGAGGTTCTGTGACTTCAAGAGCGGCAACAAGGCAACTTCGTTGGTAGTCGATAAAGGAAAGGGAGGTAACCGTGTAGGCTTCCGTCGACAAGTAATGATTGGGAAATAAGTATGCTAACTAAATCGAGTATGAAAGATACGCCGTTTAGCTCAGCCTTGGATTCGCATTCTCCTATTCCAGAAGGACAGGAGCCCGCAGCTCTCCACGTGTGTGGGCCTATCACGGTAAAGACCCTTTGCTCGGGTTGGAGCTGGGCAGCTAAGTCCTGTAAGTCCCTCTTACCCGAAAAAGCCATCAAGTGCGAGTAGAGGCAGAAACGCTCACCCACATCCATGCACGTGGCCCAGGTTTTACAGGATGGTCCCCCAACTACTCATCGTCCGTCGTACAAAATTGAAGCTGTCACTCAGATATCATGAATGTGGGAACCCTTGCGTAACGCATGCAGGGTTAAGCTCCGCTGACCCTGAAATGTCGGTTTGTTCGACTTAACTGCACCAAGGACGGTTGGTATCAAGGACACGGCCCATGAAAAGTGAGCACAGTCTGGGGCACCGTCTTTCAATGTGCCGACAACATAATCTGCTAAACCCGATCGAGTCGAGCGATATTTAGCCGTTCTGTTCGAATTCGGAGCTGTCGTAGCAGCATTCCTTCTCGTGTTTCGCGAGGAGCGGGGATGGAGATGTACCTGTGCCGTCAGGAAATGCGAGAGTACTTAAGTTATGTTCTCGACCCAATTCTGTTCGGCGGTTTGCAGTATTCATATCGACGGCATGAAGATTAGGTTGAAAGGGATTGTGACCTTCTAGATGCCTTCCGGGCTGCCATGACCTGCCTGAATTTCCTCTATGTTAGGACCGATCAAGGCGGCAATGTACGAGTACCCTTAGCCCCTCTTCTGGCGCAGCAGACGCGCCCAGCTTGATCTGTCAACAAGATCAGACTTGCGGTAGTGAAACCAAGTTTATAGATGTTCCGCCTTGTCAAAAAGAACCCAAAGGGTTTGCACGTAAGACGCGCGCACGTTAGATTCCTGTCTACCTCTCAGAATCCGAGGCGCAGGGGAAAAATCACAGCTACTTTTCCAACGACAGAAATATCGCAAGCGATACTTAGTTATATCCTAGTTTATGTGAATGCCGTGTCGATTACTCACCACTTCACCCTTCGTGAACACTGTACTGATACAGATCCCATCATTCCTTCCTTTGAGGTCCTTGTCATCCTGCGAGCTGTGCCCCTTACCCCGCTGAAAGCAGACTGTGTGCGTTACACCACCCGCGATAACACGCCCCTTGAACTGCACCACTAGTACTCTGAGAACCGCCTACTTGCTTACCTCGCCATCAAGCTTACTAGTTTCGAATGTGTTGTTCGAGACCCTAACACATGCGGTCTTTCATTCAAGGTTGCTTCACTGTATCTAGGAATAAGGTGTCACTAGACACTTGATGCCGGGCTTTGCTTTTCGTTCACCTTCAAATCTGCTGTTCCAACTTGACAGTGGTCGATAAAGATGGCTAAGAATGCAGACGAACATGACTTTGTCATTGTGAGCGGTGGTACTGTCGGCTTGATTGTTGCAGCTCGTTTCTCCGACGATCCGAATGTGAACGTCCTTGTCCTCGAAGCTGGCGACAATCACATTAGTGATCCTAGAGTTTCCATACCAGCGAGATGGCCGACTCTACTGGGTTCCGAGTGCGACTGAAGCTTCGGCACGAAACCTCAGGTCTGTCTTCTTTCAATTCTGGAGTTCAATACCTAACAAGAAGCTAACATGTCTATTCGCGTAGGAGGGTCTTCGAGGATGAACTATCGGTCATCCGCAAGGCCGTGTACTCGGATGCTCGAGTGCTATCAACGGTCAGGCACTTATCCCCACATCGAAAGCTGAAATTGATGCCTGGGAGAATTTGGGAAATTCGGGATGGGCGTGGGAGGAATTAGCGCCCTACTACCGAAGATTCCATACCCTCACAGTACCATCTGAACCTGCCCGCCATCACCTGGGGCTCGATTACATCAACGATACTATTCGGGGCACATCGGGCCCTCTACAAGTATCGTTTTCAGATAATGCAGAGAATGCTTTGCCTGATGCTTGGTTCAAAATCTTCCAGACGCTTGGGTTTGGCCTCCACGGAGATTCATTTTCCGGCCAAGTCACTGAAGATTACAACAGCCTTGGAACCATCCATCCTGTTACTAGAGAGCGAAGCTACTCGGCTGTAGCTTACTATCAGCCCGCCAGCCAACGCTCAAATCTGCATCTGGTGATGGGTGGAAATGTCCACGAGATAATTCTCGAAAAGACAGATGCATTCGGCGCCGTCGCCGCCTCAGGCGTGAAATTTACTTGTGAGGAGAAGGAAGTCGCCGTTCGAGCTCGTAAGGAAGTCATCGTGGCTGCCGGTGCCTTTCAGTCACCAAAGCTGCTGAAGCTTTCCGGCATCGGCTCTGCCGATTTGTTGGGATCTCTTGGCATCGATACCATTGTTGACAATCCTGGGGTCGGAGAAAACTTACAAGATCATCTCATGACTGGATTCAGCTTTGAGGTAAGAGACGGAGCCAAAACAATCGATGACCTAGCTTGAAACGATCCTCCAGCTATGCAGGCAGCTATGGGAGCGTACATGGCTAACACATCAGGACCCTTCGCCAATCCCGGAGTCAATTCAATAGCTTTCATTCCTTTCGTGAATGTCGTTGACGCAGATGATGGAGCCAAGTCAAAACTACCTCTTGAGGAGAGCCATGCAAATGCCAATGGTTCGACGATGAACAGTTTCATCCGTTCACTCAACAAAACTAGCGACGAAGGTTCGGCCATGCTTTATACTTACTCAGTACAAGGCAATTTCGAGGCTGATGGTGAAGCCAACCCCAAGGATATAACCAAAGCTATTATGCATGGTAATTTTATCACCATGGGAGTCTGCCTTCTGCAGCCCATGTCCAAGGGCGCCGTGCACCTTACTTCAGCCAATCCCAAGCAAAACCCGTCTGTCGATCCCCAGTACCTTAGTAAGGAACTCGATGTCGAGATATTTGCTCGACATCTTCGATATCTGCAGACACTTGTCAAAACACAGCCATTGGCAGCCTTCTTGAAGCCCGATGGGAAACGTAGTTCCCCAGACACAGACCTGAAGGATCTTGACGCGGTTAAGGAGTTTGTTCGAACCACTGCTATATCAAATTAACATCTCGTGAGCACGTGTGCCATGCTAGCGAAAGAGAAAGGAGGTGTGATGAGCGAGAGATTGGTTGTGCATGGCACGAAGAACCTACGAGTTGTGGCTGCCAGCATCTTCCCAATCATCACAAGAGGGAACCCGATAAACAGCGTGTACGCAGTGGCAGAAAAGGCGGACAACTGAATGATGGAAGCTTCGTATACAAGAACAGGTGGCGTGTGCCAACAGTGGTCTTGGAGAATTTGTGAATAGTTTGTAGATAGATCGGCAAAGCTTCCGAGCTAGTAGAGATCTTCAATCTTCCAATTGCGGCTCTCATTGCTTGAAGCTATGACATGGACATCCGTATGTATTAATCAAATTTCTCCGATTTAGAGCCTCAAGGGTGAGGGGAAATGCCAAGCGCTTACGTGATGTGACTGAAGTATTATTCTACAGTATTATTCCTACCATCATAACATTTACACAGGTCAAGCCAATGAGCCGCATGATAGCTCCCCCAGACAGTCTTGCTGTTGCAGCAGAACCCCCGTGGAAGCTGTTCATGATATGACCCATCGGCGCTGGATGATTCAGCGCCCACGTCTGCCCATCTTTTCCAGCAGTATCATTGATGCCGAAAGTACCACTTATGGCATCAGTCGCCTTGCCGTAAAGTGTATTGAGAAGAAGGAATTCGCAGGGATCGTATGCTTTGTAGGGCGCAATAGAAACGTCGAAGTGGTCTGTATGCGAGAAAGCAGGAAGTGTAGTAATATTAGAAGTGAAGTCAGGAGGATTCGTGAACCCTATGGTTACACTTCTGGTCAGCATCTATGTTGCGAACCAGAGGTATTTTGACAAACATATTGGTGTGGTGGTGCCATTTCGGTTCCAACAGTTGATCTGCAGAGTGGTTGTTTCGTTTGCTGGTAAGGGTGTCCACGATGCTCTGATCATGTCTTTGTAAGACACGAGCTGTACAGACTCAAAGACGGTGTTCGGATAGGTGAAGTTCCAGAGAAGAGGCTGAGTAATAGTGCTGTTTGCAATCGTAGAGTTGGCTGTAGGTGCTGATGTGGTCATATTGGATTGGGAGCAGACCAGATGCAGTTGGCAAAGAGCGTGTAACAGCAAAGTAACCACTGGAAAAAGACGTGGTGAAAACATGCTTTGAAATGTTGTAGTGGTTTCCGCCGTAGGATTTGAGAGGGAGCAATCGAAAATAATTCGACTGGACTCACGGAAGGTTGATGGGTATACAATTGTCGGGACATTGAACGCTCATGAACTCTCATGGCAGAATCGGAGGCGCAGCATTGCTGCCGTGTCAGCTGCCTATACACAGTACTCCGTAGAGCTGTATGCATTCAAGTGGCTACGGGTCAACATGGTTAGTCACCTGAATCAAAAGAGTCGCAGCATTGTTTGCAGGAGGATGCGCGAAGGATCAAGGCAGACTGTACCTGAGCACGCGGGTAGCAAAAAAAGCCCGACTCACAAATTTCCCCCGCACTCAACCACCAAATTTACTACTGAATTAAAAGAGATATGTTATATTTTAATAGCCTGTCATTCTACCCTTTC
>JAABUT010003228.1_pt1 | contig 14269 bp, 13 predicted proteins | sample 5559281 | NCBI WGS metagenome assembly JAABUT01 (sample SAMN10711880, study PRJNA513359) | rock metagenome | isolation source: Antarctica rocks | place: Antarctica: Victoria Land, Ricker Hills nord | collected 2016-01-04
CGCTCACCACCAAGAGGAGGTCCCAGAATCCACTTTGAGAAACACGCTCACAGGCCGAGAGCGCCGCCCCATGCGCCTCCCGCCACCTTGCCGGCTCACCAACGGCCTTGTTCAGCAGAGTCCTAGGTCGCGCAGGCTCGTATCCCGCACGGATGCGCCCGGCGGTCCGGTTCCCCCGGACATCCGACGAAGGCTCGCCCCTGCGGCTGCGTTATCCTTCGGAGGTCATTTCTTGACAAGCGTGCTCCGGGGTCGGTGAGAGTCCGAACCGGCGGTAACAGTCCGCGACCCGACCGTAGCCAGCGGCCGGTTGACTTGGTGGAACTCCAGGACCGACGGTGAAAGTCCGGATGGGAGGAGCACGCGGCATCACCCCCTATGGTGATGCCGTGCACGCGGTCGTCGGCGACACGCTCTAGGCGAAGGTCGTCCAGCCCGCGGGCGGACCCCGGAGTCGCTGACCTCACCGTCGGCAGGAGCCCAGCCCGGGATGATCACGGACCAGGAACAGGCAGGCTTCCGGCGTGCCCTCGAGCTGGCCGCCCGGGGCCCGGAGGGTGAGAACCCCCGGGTCGGCTGCGTGCTGCTCGCCCCCGACGGTGCCGTGGTCGGCGAGGGTTGGCACCGCGGCGCGGGTACGCCTCATGCGGAGGTCGCGGCCCTGAGAGCTGCTAGAGGACGCGCTCGACGCGCAACAGTGCTGGTGACCCTCGAACCGTGCGACCACACCGGCCGCACCGGTCCGTGCACACAGGAGCTTCTGGCGGCCGGGGTGGGCCGGGTGCTCTACGGCGTTTCGGATCCCAACCCGGTGGCCGGGGGCGGAGCGGCAGCACTGACCGCCGCCGGCGTGTCGGCTCAGGTCGTGCCCGACACCGAGCTGCGAGCCGCGGCGGAGACGCTGCTGCGCCCGTGGTCTCGAGCCCACCGGTTCCGCCGCCCGCTCGTGACCTGGAAGTGGGCCGCCAGCCTGGACGGTCGTACAGCCGCGCCCGACGGGAGCAGCCGGTGGGTGACCGGGCCGGCCGCTCGGCGTGACGTGCACCGCCTCCGCGCTCTACACGACACGGTGCTGGTCGGCACCGGCACGGCATGGGCCGACGACCCCGAGCTGACCGTCCGCGACACGGCCATCGTCGGCCGACCCCCGGGTCGAGCGGTGATGGGGCTGCGGGACCTTCCCGCCTCGGCACGCCTGCGGGCCGGACCGGCCCCAGCGCTCCAGCTGCGCACCCGCAGCCCGCTGGTGGCCTTGGACCGGCTGTGGCGAACAGGTGCCCGTCGGGTGCTGTTGGAGGGCGGCGCAACACTGGCCGCGGCCTTCGTCTCGGCGGGCCTGGTGGACGACGTCGTGGCCTATCTCGCTCCCAAGCTGCTGGGCTCCGGGCTGCCCGCCGTCGCCGACCTGGGGGTGGCCTCGATCGCCGACGCGGTCGTGCTCGCCCTTCAGGACGTCGCCGCCCTGGACGACGACGTGCGCCTGACCTACCACGTCGTTACCACCAATATGGCCGCGCCAATGGGTCGCGCACCAGCGCTCCCGGTCAGGGCCGAACCGACGACCGCCCAGACAACCACCCAGACAACTATCGACACGAAGGAGCGCTGATGTTCACCGGCATCGTCGAGGAGCTCGGCCGGGTGACCGCCCTGACCCTGGAGCCAGGTTCGGCCCGGCTGTCCGTGCACGCGGACACCGTCCTGGGCGACGTGGCCCACGGGGCGTCCATCGCCGTCAACGGCGTGTGCCTGACCGTCGTACAGAACGACCCCGACGGCTTCACCGTCGACGTCATGCCAGAGACCCTCAAGCGCAGCAGCCTGGGCGCCCTGCAGGTGGGATCCGCGGTGAATCTCGAACGCGCGGTGTCGGCGACCGGACGCCTGGGCGGCCATGTCGTACAAGGCCACGTCGACGGGGTGGGCACGGTCAGGTCCCGTAACCCCGGGCCTCGATGGGACGTCGTCTGTATTGAGCTGCCGCGTGAACTGGCCCGCTACGTGGTCGTCAAGGGGTCCATCGCCGTCGACGGCGTCTCGCTGACCGTTACGGAGGTCGACGACGCCGAGCAGACGTTCAGCGTCTCCCTCATTCCCACCACGTTGGACCTGACCACGTTGGGCACGGCGCAGCCGGGCACCTGCGTCAACCTCGAGGTCGACGTCCTGGCGAAGTACGTGGAACGCCTGCTGGACGCCCGGAGCGAGCAGCCATGACTGTCAGCGCCTTCTCGACCTTCTCCACCGTGGCGGATGCGGTCGAGGCTCTGCGCGCCGGCCGACCGGTCCTGGTCCTCGACGACCAGGACCGTGAGAACGAAGGGGACGTCGTCCTGGCCGCGTCCACCGCGTCCACGGAGTGGGTGGCCTGGACGGTGCGGCACACCTCCGGGTTCCTGTGCGCGCCCATGCCGGACGGGATCGCGGACCGCCTGGAGCTGCCCCCGATGGTGGCACACAACCAGGATGCGCGGGGCACGGCCTACACGGTCTCGGTTGATGCCCGCCTCGGCGTCGGTACGGGGATCAGTGCCGCCGATCGGGGCCGCACCGCGCGGGTCCTGGCCGATCCCACCACCGGCCCCGGCGACCTGGTGCGCCCGGGGCATGTGCTCCCTCTGAGGGCGAGACCCGGAGGGGTGCGCGAACGGGCTGGACACACCGAGGCGGCCGTGGACCTGTGCGCCGCCGCCGGGCTGCCCCCCGTCGGGCTCATCGCCGAGCTGGTCCTCGACGACGGCCGGATGATGCGCCGCGACGACGTCCTCTCACTGGCTGGTCGTGAGAACCTCCCGGTGCTGACCATCGCCGCCCTCGCCGCCCACCTCGAGCTCATGGACGAGAGCAACGCCACCCCGCCAGTGTCCCCACGATCCGGTGTCCCCCGGGTGACCCGGGGCGCCACCGCCATGCTCCCGACCCGGCACGGCCCACTGCAGGTAACCGGCTACCGGGACAGCAGGACGGGCGCCGAGCACCTCGCCTTGACCCGGGTCTGGCCGGCCGGCACCGCGCCGTTGGTCCGGGTTCACTCCGAGTGTCTCACTGGTGACAGCTTGGGGTCGCTGAGGTGCGACTGCGGGCCTCAGCTGGACGCCGCGCTCGAGCGCATCTGTGGGGAGGGTGGTGCGCTGGTCTACCTCGGCGGCCACGAGGGACGAGGGATCGGGCTGCTGGCGAAGCTGAAGGCCTACGCCCTGCAGGACCAGGGTCTGGACACCGTCGAGGCGAACCTCTCACAGGGCCTGCCCGTCGACGCCCGCGAGTACGGAGCCGCCGCCGCCGTCCTGGCGGACCTCGGGATCGCGTCAGCTCGGTTGCTGACCAACAACCCCGCCAAGGTCCACGGTCTCGAAGCCCACGGCATCATCGTGTGCGCGCAGGTGCCCCTTCTCGTGAACGTGGGTCCACACAACGGCCGATATTTGCGGACAAAGCGCGACCGCCTAGGCCACCGCCTCGCCCCCTCCGTTGAAGGCACTCCGTGAGCGGCTCCGGCGCGCCCGCCCTCGCGGTCGACGGGACCGGGCTGCGCGTGGCCGTGGTCGCCGCCTCATGGCATGACACGGTCATGGACGGTCTGCTTGACGGGGCTCGACGCGGCCTGCGCGACGCCGGCGCGCAGGCCACCTTCACGGTGCGGGTGCCGGGCACCTTCGAGCTGGCGGTCGCTGCGGCCCGGCTCGCCGCCGATCCGCAGATCGATGCGATCGTCGCCCTCGGCGTGGTCATCCGGGGCGGCACCCCCCACTTCGACTACGTCTGTCAGGCCGCCACCACCGGCCTGACCGAGGTGTCGGTCCGCGCCGGCGTACCCATCGGCTTCGGAATACTCACTTGCGACAACGAACAGCAGGCACTCGACCGCGCCGGCCTGCCCGGCTCCACCGAGGACAAAGGCCACGAAGCCGCCATCGCCGCCGTCGCCACCGTCCTCGCCCTGCGGTCCTGGCCACGCCTGGGGATCGCCAAGTAGGCCCGCTCATTTCTCCTCCTCGGCGGCCGAGCTCCTCGTCGGCGACCAGGTTGACGGCCGTGTAGATGGGTCTGAAGTCCTTGGCGCACCTCGACCTTTGAGGTGAGATCGCATCGATAAGGATGTTTATCCACCCCCAGCAGGCCCGCGACGCCCAGCGCGCATAGCCCCCACAGGCGGGAGGAGGGGGCCTGTTCGGCGCCGGCAGGCCACCCTCACGCCCCGTGCGGTGGCGCACGCCGACACGCGCCGGCGCAGGACGGGCCACGGCCACCGTACGGCCACGGTGACGGGCAACGGGCAGCGGCGACCTGATGGCCCGGGAGTGGCACTCCTGCACGCCGTCCGGCGTTTGTGTTCGGCCCCTACCTGCTGCTTGGCTAGTCGACGTCGTCCTGGCCGCAGCCTCCTGGCTGCCGGTGGGCTTGGCCGCGCTGCCCGGCTACGGGCTGGCCACCTCCACCGGCGCGGTCACCTTCAACTCCCTGCTTCAAGCCCGCACACCGCCCGCCGCCCGTGGCCGGGTCTTAGCCACCTTCGATCTGCTTTGGCAACTGGGCCGGCTCGGCTCCTCATCCTTGGCGGCCTCGCCGCCGACCTGCTCGGAATCCAAGCCGTCTATTACCTCGGTGGTGCACTGTTACTGCTCGCCGCCGCCATCGGCTGGCAAGGTTTACACCACCAGCCCCACACTGCCCCCAGCGACAACTGAATTGCACCGAGAGGAACCAGCAGGGTCCGGCCGGCTGACCCACGACGTCGCCGACCTCGTCAGCACCTCCTGGACGACCTAACGCACCGCCGCCGACCTAGCCGAGGCCCCGCCGCCGCCGACCAAACACCCCGCCTTGAATGGGAGTCCCCTGACCCTGCCACGCCGACCGTTCCTTTCGCCGCGTATGCAGGATCGCCTAGTGTCCTGGCATCCGCATCCGCTGCCGCTGTCGGGGCGGGACGCGGGGCCAGGCCGTAGCCGACTGCAGTGCCGCGCGTCGGCGGATCGGCTGCATCAGCCGCTCGCGCCCGGGCTTCGGGACTGTTCGCGGTACTCCTGGGTGCTCAGCTCTCCTGCGGCATACCGCTCGTCGAGGACCTTTCGGGCCCGGCTGCGTTGCGGGGCAGGCGCATCCTGAGGCTGCTCGGCCGGAGCTGTGTCGCGAGGAGGCGCGTTCGGCCCGACCCGGGTGCCGCGGGCGACCCCGCCACCCAGGGCGCGAACGGCGAGGGCGATGAGCAGCCCGGCCCCGATGATCAGCAACAGCCCGAAACCCCACATGCCCATGCCAGATCCGTAACCCATCATGATGGCCCCTTCATATCCGTTGTCCTCACCTGTCTGGTTTCGCAGGCCGCCGGGCGAGGTTCGCCGGTGGGTCTGGCTTCTCGCGTAACCCGCCCTGGAAGGTCGTCGGCGGGTCCGTGGCTGCGTCGGCTGCCAGCACTGCCGGTAACCCGGAATGAAAGTCCGGGTCCTGACCGCCGGGAGGTTCAGGCCAGGGTGAGGAACAGCTTCTCCATGGTGGCCTGGTCCTCGGTGCTGATGCCCTCCGGGGAGGACAGGCACTCGCGCATGCCGGAGGAGACGATGGCGAACCCGGCCCGGTCCAGGGCGCGGTTGACGGCGGCGAGCTGAGTGACCACGTCCCGGCAGTCGCGGCCCTCTTCGATAAGGCGGATGACGCCACCGAGCTGGCCTTGCGCGCGGCGCAGGCGGTTCAGGACCGGGGTCGTGTCGGCAGTGTTCAGGGTGACCATGCGGGTGTCCTTCGTGGCATCGGGACGAGGGGGGAATGGGGGTGCGGGGGGTCAGGCGGTCAGGGAGTTCAGGGCGGCCGTGAGCCGGCCGCGGGCGTCGGCGGCTACGTCGGTGAGTTTCTCGTTCCCGGTGACGGTGACCATCACGGCGGGGTCCATCGCCTCGACCAGGGTCCGGCTGTTGTCGATGGCACGGACGACGACGTTGCACGGCAGGAGCAGCCCAATGGAGGGTTCCGCGAGGAGGGCGGCGTGGGCCAGCGGGGGCCGGCAGGCGCCGAGGATCACCTGTGGGGCGGTGTCAACGTCTAGCTTGGCCTTCAGAGTGGCCTTGAGGTCGATCTCGGTCAGGACCCCGAAACCTTGCTCGGTCAGCGCGGCCCGGGCAGCCTCCAGGGTCTGCTGGAACGGCTGGTCGACGGTCGTGCTCAGGGCGTAGCCCATCCGGTTCTCCTTCACGGGTCAACGATGCGGGTCAGACGGTGGCGGATTGTTGTTGGGCGGCCAACTGGGCACGGACGTCGTTCATGTCCGGGCACGCATGCCGTGGACGACCTGCTCCAGGGCCACGAAGGCAGAGGGCCTGAGCAATCATGGGCTCTCCTTGCTTCGCGCCTACAGTATACCTACGGGGGTATAACAACCAGGGCGCACACAACTGTTCCCGGTGCCGACCAATTCGTGCAGGCGACAGCTCAATCGTGCCGGCTGACTTGACGCGCATGCCCCCCAGGGTACTACTATGCTGATATCTGATACCCCATGGGGTATATTTCCGGGTCTTGGGAGATGGGGATCTGTGAGGTCAGCCGGAGAGCGTTCGCAGCCGCGCACGCCAACGGCGCCACCGTCATCGACGTGCGTGACCTTGACGACGACGTGATGAGGCACGTGGTCGGAGCCGTGCTGATGCCGATGGGCCAGCTGCCTTCGCGTACTGGGGAGCTGAACCACCGGCTGCCTTTGATTGTCGTCTGCGCCACCGGCAACCGCAGCAGCGCGCTAGTGGACGACCTGGCTTCCGCCGGATTCGACACCAACTCTGTCGCCGGAGGCACCGCAGCCTCATCCAGGTCGAGACGCAGCGACATCACTGGCGACCCGCGCCACGGAACCACGCCGCACCAGCCCCGAGCCCGCCGCCCTTGGTAGGACCAGCTCCACCATGACCTCACCCGCCACACCCTCCGCACCCTCCGCACCGTCTGTCGCACCGGTCATCGTCACCATCGACACCCCCACCCTCGGTGACCGCTCCTACCTGGTCCACGAAGGTCAGGTCGGCATCGTCATCGACCCGCAACGCGACATCGACCGCGTCCTTTCCCTCGCCCAGGAGGCCGGCGTGAACATCACGCACGTCTTCGAGACCCACATCCACAACGACTACGTCACCGGCGGCCTGGCCCTCGCCCAGGCAACCAGGGCCGCCTACCACGTCAACGCCGACGACGACGTGGGCTACGACCGCTCCCCGATCCGCGGAGGCGAAGTCGTCCACGTGTCGCCCACGATGCGGGTGCGGGCCATCGCCACCCCGGGCCACACGTTCACCCACCTGGCCTACGCCCTGGAGGCCGCCTCCGGCGACAGTGGCGAGTTCGAGGCGGTCGGGGTCTTCACCGGCGGCTCCCTGCTGTTCGGCGCCACCGGGCGCCCCGACCTGCTCGGCGAGCAGCACACCCACGACCTGGTCCACCACCAGTTCGCCTCCGCGCACCGCCTGGCCGAGGAGCTGCCCGAGCAGGCGCAGGTGCTGCCCACCCACGGGTTCGGCTCGTTCTGTTCCTCGGGCTCCAGCAGCGGCGCCACCGCCTCGACCATCGGGGATGAGCAGCGACAGAACCCGGCGCTGACCCAGGAGGAGGAGCGCTGGGTTGCCGACACCCTCGCCGGCCTGGACGCCTACCCCGCCTACTACGCGCACATGGAACCGGCGAACTCCGCCGGGCCCGGCGCACCCGACCTGAGCCCACCCGAGGCTGCGGACAAGGACACCCTCGCAGCGCGCATCGCCGCCGGCGATTGGGTCGTCGACCTGCGCACCCGCACCGCGTTTGCCTCCGGGCACGTCAGCGGGACGGTGAACTTCGGCCTCGACGGGCAGTTCTCGACCTACCTCGGCTGGCTCATCCCCTGGGGTACCTCGCTGACCCTGCTTGGCGAGTCCCCCGAGCAGGTCGCCGACGCCCAGCGCGAGCTCGTCCGGATCGGCATCGACCACCTCCAGGGCGCCGCCGCCGGTAGGCCCGAGGAGTGGACCGACAACCCGCTCGGCACCCTTGAACGGGCGGTGTTCACCGACCTGGCCGAGGCGCAACACCACCGTCAGGTGACGGTCCTCGACGTCCGCCAGGTCTCGGAATACGACGACGTTCACATCGAGGGTGCCGTCAATATCCCGCTGCACCAGCTCCTCGGCCGCCTCAATGAGGTCCCCGCCGGCCAGGTGTGGGTGCACTGCGCCACCGGCTACCGCGCCACCATCGCCGCCTCCGTCCTCTCCGCGCAACACCTGCAGGTCGTCGTCCTCGACGACAGCTTCGACGAACACGCCGCCGCGGCTGGTTTGCCCCTGACCTCAGCGGGCTGAACCGCCCGCCCGCCTGGCCGCCCGGCCGCCCGGCCGCGGAAAACGACACCACCACCTCCCCTCAAGGAGAACCACCATGTGCCGACCGGCCACCTGCAAGACCTGCGGCAAAAACACCTGGACCGGCTGCGGACAGCACGTCGACCAGGTCATGGCCGGAATCCCCCGCGCCGACCGCTGCCCCGGCCACCCCCGGGACCACAGCTCCAGCGGCGGCTCGTTCCTGTCCCGCCTGCTCGGACGCGGCTGACCTCGCCCTGACCGAGCGCCGCCACCTCCACCCGCGGCGTGCGCTACGGCCGACACGTGACGCGCCCTCTCAGGTAGGCCAGCCCGGCCCCAGCGCGCAGGACCCACCCGACCCTGCCCCCCAGCGGACCCACCAAGGAGCGACCCACCCTGTTAGCACTGGCCATCCCTCTAGGCCTGCTCATTGGCCTGGCCCTCGGTACCCTCGGCGGCGGCGGGTCCATCCTGACCGTCCCCGCCCTGGTCTACGTCCTCGGTCAGGACCCGAGCAGCGCCACCACCAGTTCCCTGGCGATCGTCGGCATCACCTCGCTGCTGGCCCTGCTCCCCCATGCCCGCGCCGGCCGGGTCCGCTTCCCACAGGGCCTGCTGTTCGGTGCGCTCGGCACGGCCGGCTCCTTCGCCGGCTCGACCCTGGCCGGGCGGGTCGCCCAGCAGGTGCTGCTGACCGCGTTCGCCGCTCTCATGCTTCTCGTGGCCACCCTCATGCTGCGGCGCTCGCGCGGCCAAGCCGCCGGCCACAAGCAGGACGACCCGACCAGCGAGCCGATGCTGACACTGCACCCGCTCATGTGCGCCTGCCCCCGCGTGGCCAAGGTCCTGATCACCGCGACCGTCGTCGGGTTAGTGACCGGTTTCTTCGGCGTCGGCGGCGGGTTCGTCCTGGTGCCCGCGCTCGTCCTCGCCCTCGGCTTCCCCATGCCGGTCGCCGTCGGCACCTCCCTGCTCGTCATCGCCGTCAACAGCGGCACCGCCCTGACCGCACGGGTCGGCAGCGGCAGCAACCACCTCGACTGGCCCCTGATCGGCGTGTTCACCGCCGCGGCCGTAGCCGGCAGCCTCGCCGGCAGTCGCCTCACCTCCCGGGTCGACCCGCGCCGCCTCACCCGCGCGTTCGCGGTCCTGCTCGTCGCCGTCGCCCTCTACACCGCAGCCCGCAACATCCCCACGCTCTTCTGAAGGCCCTCCGATGTCGAACCCAATTCATGGGCGGTTCGACCGGTCACAGACGGAATCCCTCCACGCACCCTTGCGGTCGCTGTCTCTTCCCATGCCTGCCCTGGTGGAGCCGACGCGTTTCTCGCCCCTCTCCCCGAGGACTACAACCGGTTCTACAAGAACCTGGCGGGCACCAAGACCACCAGCAACCTCACGGACGCCGACGCCATCAGCGGCAGCCCCGGGCATACGCTCATGCCCGCCGTTGCCCTTCTGGCCTGCGAATGACAGTCCACCACCAGGCAACACCTGGCGGCGACCATGTGAACGCGAACGGCGCTACCTGAGCGTGGCACCAACGAGGCTCTCCCCACCAGGGGACGGGGACTTCGACGCGCTGTCGGAGGCCCCGTTCGCAGCGGCGACCGGGAACCGGAGCAGCCGAGCACAGGCCGACTTGCCGATCCCGGTCAGCGCCGCCATCTCCCGCAGCAGGACTTTCTCCCGGCCAAGCAGGACCAGCGCAGCCGCCACCGCCTGCTCCGCCTTCTCCACCTGCGCCTGCGCTGCCGTCCGGTCCTGCCAGGCCAGCAGCGCCACCGCCGCCGCGTCCTCGATCCGCTCGTCTTGGGCGGTGCGCTCCACCAGCAGCTTCAGCCGCGCCGTCCGCGCCCGCGCCTTGGCCTCCTGCGCTTTGATCGCCGTGCGTCCCACCGTGTGCTCCCGTCGCGTCGTCGTTACCGGCGTCACCCGCCGCTACTCCGGATAAGCACCGAACCCCCCTCCGGCTCGACACCAACCGCCGTACCGATTTCCGACCGGCTCGTTTCCCCGCCTCCCCCGAGCATCACGACCAACCGCCGACACACCCCTGTCCGCCGAGGCCCAACGCCCGGACCCGGCCCGGCCCCCGTTACCGAACCGTGACCTTGCTAGGAACGCAGTCCAGCCGAAGGTCAAACCGGTCACACCTCTTGCAATCCGGTGCGTTCCCTGCCAGGCCGGTCGTGGCCTCGTCAACGTTCCCCGGCGAATCGATCAAAGTTTCGAGGAAAAAGTTCGTCGGATGGTGTCGAGCCCAAGGGGGGTTTGGTGCTTACCGGGGTGTGATGTCGATTCACAAGCTGACCGCCGGGGATGGGTACTCGTACCTGACCCGGCAGGTCGCTGCGGTGGATGCCACCGACCGCGGGCACACCGGCCTGGCGGACTACTACAGCCAACGCGGGGAGTCCCCCGGGAGGTGGCTTGGCTCCGCCCTCGGCGACGTTGACCTGCACGCCGGGCATGAGGTGACCGCGGAGCAGATGGCGTCGCTGTTCGCCGAAGGGAAGCACCCGAACGCGGACGCGATCACCCGAGACCTGGTCACCGCACACGGTGCGACGGGTTCGCGGAAGGACATCGAAACGGCGGTGGCCCTGGGCCGGCCGTTCAAGCTCATCGACAGCGCGCCGGCGTTCCGTGCCGAGGTGGCCAAGCGTTGCGCGGAGGTCAACGCAGGCCTGGGGATGCCGACGGACTGGCCGTTGACCGCGGTCGAGCGGGCTCAGATCCGTACCGACGTCGGCAAGGAGATGTTCGCGGACGAGTACGGCCGGGCGCCGAAGGACCCGCGTGAGCTGTCCTCGTTCATTGCCCGGCACTCCCGGGCGGCGACCAGCGCGGTGGCCGGGTTCGACCTGACCTTCACCCCCGTCAAGAGCGTGTCGGCGTTGTGGGCGATCGCCCCCCGCGAGGTGGCCGAGGAGATCCACGCCGCGCACCACGCCGCCGTCCAGGACGCCCTCGGGTGGCTGGAACGGGACGCCACCTACACCCGCGGCGGTGGTGACGGCGGGGTGCAGCAGCTGGACACCACCGGGCTGCTCGCGGCGGCGTTCGAGCACCGCGACTCCCGCGCCGGCGACCCGGACCTGCACACCCACGTAGCGGTCTCCAGCAAGGTCCGGGTCCGGGAACGTGACGGCGCCCGTTATCCGCACGGCCGGTGGTTGGCCCTGGACGGGCGGGTCCTGTACAAGGCCACCGTCACCGCCTCCGAGCGGTACAACACCCGGGTCGAGGCCGAGCTGCACGCCCGCCTCGGGGTGACCTTCACGGAACGCTCCGACGCCGCCGCCGCGGTCGCCGGCGGCCGGCGCACCGTCCGCGAGATCACCGGCCTGCCGGAGCAGCTGCTAACAGTCTGGTCGGCCCGCCGGGCCCGGATCGACGTCCGCCGTGCCCAGCTGGCGGCCGGGTTCCAGGCGCAGCATGGCCGGCCGCCGACCCCGGTCGAGGCGGTCAAGCTGGCCCAGCAGGCCACCCTGGAGACCCGGGACGCCAAGCACGCCCCCCGCTCCGAAGCCGAGCAGCGCCGACAGTGGCGGGCCGAGGCCGCCGACGTCCTCGGCGGGGACCGGGCGGTGACCGGGCTGGTCGCCTCGTTGACGGCCAGCCGAACTAACCCGCCCGGCCCGCGGGCCCAGGTCACCCCGCTGGCGGCGCTGGACCCGGCGGCGGTGCAGTCGATCGTCGAGGCCACCAAGACGGTCGTCGAGTCCGGCCGGTCCACCTGGCAGGTGTGGCATGTGCGTTCCGAAGCCGAACGTCAGGCCCGCGCGAAGGCCCCGGCCGGTGTCGACGTGGACGCCCTGGTGGAGCACGTCGTCGCGACCGTCCTGAACCCAGAGCATTCGGTGCCGCTGACCCAGGCGGACCCGGTGCTGGTGCCGGACGTGCTGCGCCGCCGGGACGGGGTCAGCGTGTACGAGGTCGCCGGCAGTGCCCTGTACACGTCCGCCGCGGTGCTCGCCGACGAGGCGTACCTGGTCGACGCGGCCGGCCGCCACGGCGGCCGGGTCGTTTCTGACGTGGACGTGGATGTGGCGTTGTTGGAGTCGGTCGCCAACGGTGTGACCCTGAACACCGCGCAGGCGCACCTGGTCCGGCAGCTGGCCGCCTCCGGCGCCCGGGTGCAGCTGGCGATCGCGCCGGCCGGGTCCGGCAAGACCACCGCGATGGCCGCGCTGACCGCCGCCTGGACCGGCGGAGTCGAGGGCGGGGGCACTGTCCTCGGGCTGGCCCCGTCCGCGGTCGCCGCGGCGATCCTCGGCCAGGAGACCGGCGCCCACGCCGACACCCTGGCCAAGCTGGTCTGGGGGATCACGCACGCCGACCTGCCGGCCTGGGCCGCCGCCGTCGACGAGCGGACCCTGATCGTGGTCGACGAGGCCGGGATGGCCGGGACCGGTGACCTGGCGACGGTGACCCGGTTCGCCCTGGACCGGGGCGCCAGCGTCCGCCTGGTCGGCGACGACCGGCAGCTGGCCTCGGTCGCCGCCGGTGGGGTGCTCCGGGACATCCAGGCCACCGCCGGCGCGGTCACCCTGTCCGAGCTGATCCGGTTCCACCACCAGGCTGAGGCCGCCGCCAGCCTGGCCATCCGCGCCGGCGACACCACCGGCATCGGGTTCTACATCGACCACGACCGGGTCCACGTCGGCGACCTGACCACCGTCACCGACTCCGCTTACACCGCCTGGGCCGCGGACCGCGCCACCGGCCTGGACGCGATCATGCTCGCCCCGACCCGGGAGCTGGCCACCGCCTTGAACGTCCGGGCCCGCACCGACCGGCTGGGCCGGCTGGACCGGCTCGCCCACCTCGACGGCCAGACTGGCCTGCCCGGACAGCAGGTCACTTTGGTGGACGGGTCCGCGGCGTCGGCCGGTGACGTCGTCGTCACCCGCCGCAACGACCGGCGGCTGCGCACGACGGCTACCGACTTCGTCAAGAACGGCGACCGGTGGACGGTGACCGCGGCCCGCGACGACGGGTCCCTGGACGTGGTGCACACCCGCACCGGCCGGCACCTGAACCTGCCGGCCGACTACGTGCGTGAGTCGGTCCAGCTCGGTTATGCGACCACCGTGCACGGCGGCCAAGGTGTCACTGCCGACACCAGCCACACCGTCACCGCCGGGACCGAGTCCCGGCAGCAGCTGTACGTCGCCCTGACTCGCGGCCGGGCCGGCAACCATCTGTACCTGGTCACCGCCGGCGACGGCGACGAGCACTCGGTGATCACCCCCGCCGCGACGCACCCGCTGACCGCGGTCAACGTCCTGGAGCAGATCCTGGCCCGGGACGACGCGCAGGTCTCCGCGACCAGCACCGCACGCCGGCTCGCCGACCCGGCCGCCGACGCCGCCGCCGCGGCGGCCCGGTACCGGGACAGCCTGCACACCGCCGCCGTCCACCTCCACGGCCCCGGCTGGGCCGGGCGCCTGGATGCGGCCCTCGAACAGCAGCACCCGGGGATCACCGACAGCCCCGCCTACCCCACCCTGCGCGGGCACCTGGCCCTGCTCGCCGTCACCGGTCAGGACCCGGTCACCGCGTTCATTACAGCCCTGACCTCCCGGGAGGTCGACACTGCCGCCGACGTCGCCGCCGTCCTGGACTGGCGCCTGGACCCCACCCACACCCGCAGCCACAGCGGCAGCGACAACAGTGGTCCGTTGCGGTGGCTGCCCGGCATCCCCGGCCCGCTGACCACCGACCCGTACTGGGGCCACTACCTGGCCGGCCGGCACCAGCATGTGCTCGACGCGGCCGGCGACGTCCGCGCCGCCGCGGCCGAGTACACCGCCGGGACGGCACCGGCCTGGGCCCGGCAGCTGCTGACCCCCGAGCATCGGCAGCTGCTGGCCGACCTGGCCGTGTTCCGGGCTACTCACTCGGTCGCCGAGGATGACACCCGGCCGACCGGG
>JAABUT010003229.1_pt1 | contig 14267 bp, 15 predicted proteins | sample 5559281 | NCBI WGS metagenome assembly JAABUT01 (sample SAMN10711880, study PRJNA513359) | rock metagenome | isolation source: Antarctica rocks | place: Antarctica: Victoria Land, Ricker Hills nord | collected 2016-01-04
GAGCTTGCGGCCCACGTTGGCCGGGTTGACACCCGGGCCGTCGAGCAGTTCCAGCTTCGGGTAGTCGGTCTCGTGGACCTCGACCTTGCCCGGCTCGATGTACGCCACGCCTCTGTTGCCTGCCATGAGCTCTCGCCCTCCTGTTTGACTGTGCTGTCGGTCGTTCCACTTCCCCGACGCCGGCGGCGGCGGGACCGTTTCGTGCCGCTACCGCTGACTGCCGACGATGTCGCCCTGGGTGCCTTGCGCCGGCTCGTCCAGCTCCCGTTCGGCGTCGCGCGGCCGCGCGATCAGGTCGTAGCTCAGCGCGGCCGCCACACCCCCGAGCAGCGAACCGATCACGTATGCGGGGTACTGGCTCCAGGCGACCGAGCCGCCGAACAGGCTGGCGGCGGCGTTGGGACCCAGCGCGCGGGCCGGGTTGACCGCGGCCCCCGTCAGCGGGCCGAAGACCACGACCAGCGCCGTCACGGACAGCCCGATGATCAGTCCTGCCCAGCCGGCGGGGGCCCGCCGGTCGACCGCCGTACCCATGATCGCCAACAGCAGGAGGTAGGTGGCAACCGCCTCGACGAGGATGGCCTGCGGGTAGTGCACGCCGTCGGCGAACGACACCCCGCCGACGTTGCCGCGGTCCACGGCGATCCGTCCGAAGGTGCCCACGAGCAGCAGGCCCCCGAAGACCGACCCGACCAGCTGCGCGGCGACGTACGGCCCGACCTCGCGCCATGGGAACCGGCCGGTCGCCGCGAGGGACACGGTCACAGCCGGGTTGATGTGCGCCCCGGACGTCGTGCCGAAGGTGTAGATGACGATCGCGACCACCAGGCCGAAGGACAGCCCGATCACCCCGAGGGCGGCGTAGTCCACCTGCTTGCCGACCGTCATGGCGGCCACCACCGCCCCGGGACCGAACAGGATCAGCAGGGCCGTCCCGAGGAATTCGGCCGCGCAGCGCCGCGGCAAGGAACTGGTCAAGGCTGGGTCTCCCATCTGCTGGTTGGTGACCTGCGCCACACGGCACGCCGGGAAACCTCGATGGACCGACGAGCGGGGGCCGGCGTCAGCGGTAGTTGGTGAACTGCAGGGCGAAGTCGAAGTCCTTGCCCTTGAGCAGAGCGATCACGCTCTGCAGGTCGTCCTTCTTCTTGGCCGACACCCTCAGCTGGTCGCCCTGTACCTGCGGCTGCACGCCCTTGGGCCCCTCGTCTCGGATCAGCTTCGCCACCTTCTTGGCGTCCTCCTGCGTGATGCCCTCGGTGACCTTGGCCGTCAACCGGTAGTCCTTGCCCGACTGCTGCGGCTCGCCGGCGTCCAGCGTCTTGAGCGAGATCGAGCGTTTGACCAGCTTCTCCTTGAAGACCTCGAGCAGTGCCTTGATGCGCTCCTCGCTGGTCGCCTTGAGCACGACATCGTCGCCGGACCAGGCGATGTCGGCTCCCGTACCCTTGAAGTCATACCGGGTGGCCGCCTCCTTGGCGGTCTGGTTCAGTGCGTTGTCGACCTCCTGGCGGTCGACCTTGCTGACGATGTCGAACGACGGGTCGGCCACGTGCGGCTCCTTGCTATCGTCTCCCGCGCACCAGGCGGGTTGCCCGAGTGGTCAAAGGGAGCAGACTGTAAATCTGCCGGCTCAGCCTACGAAGGTTCGAACCCTTCACCCGCCACCACCACCTCCTACGGCCCCTGACCTGCAGCGATGCGGGACAGGGGCCGGTCGCCCTGCTCGGTCTGATGCCCATGCGCTCGGCGGCGTCGGTTCCTGCCTCTGAGTGGGTAAGGAGGCGGTGTGTTGACTCCGACCGGGACCGTCGCCGGGCGCTACCGCCTGATCGACCAGCTGGGTGCCGGATCGATGGGCACCGTCTGGCGGGCCGAGGACCTGTCCCTGGGTCGTGAGGTCGCCGTCAAGGAGGTCGTGTTCCCGCCGGGTGTCAGCGCGGACGAGCGGGAGGTGCTGCGGGAGCGGACCCGCCGCGAAGCGCGGATGGCTGCGGGCCTTAACCATCCCAACGCCGTCACCGTCTACGACGTGGCGGAGGAGGACGGCTCGACCTACATCGTCATGGAGCTGGTGCCGCACCGGACGCTCGCCGAGCTCATCCGCTCCGACGGGCCGCTGTCGCCGGCGCGTACCGCTGAGGTCGGGCTGGGTGTGCTCGGCGCCCTCGAGGCGGCCCACGGGCGCGGAATCGTGCACCGCGACGTGAAGCCCGGCAATGTGCTGGTGCGCGCCGACGGTCGAGTGGTCTTGACCGACTTCGGCATCTCCCGGTCGCTGCACGACACGAGCCTGACCACGACCGGTGCCCTCATCGGCTCGCCGGCGTACATGTCCCCGGAGCGGGCCAGGGGCGAGGTACCCGGTCCCGCGGCCGACCTGTGGTCCCTCGGCGCCACGCTGTTCACCACGGTGGAGGGGCGGGCTCCCTTCGACCGCGGCGAGGCACTTCCCACGCTCTCCGCCGTGCTCGAGGACCCCCCCGCCCCGTTCGTGGCCGCCGGTCCGCTGGCCCCGGTGCTGCTCGGGCTGCTCGAGAAGGACCCTGCGCTCCGCCTGGATGCGGCGGGCGCCCGCGAGGCCCTGACGCGGGTCGCGCAGACCTCGACCGCACCCACGGCCGCCATTGCGTCGGCCCCCGCTTCGGCCGCCGACCACACCTCGGCTGTGGCCCTGAGCGAGGTCCGCGAGCAGACCGAACGGCGGCGATCCCGCTCGAAGGTTCCCTTGCTGCTGGGGTTGGCGCTGGCCGCGACCGCGCTGGGGGTAGGCGCCGCCTTCTTGATCGGTGGCCACCAGCCGATGACGAAGGCCGTGGCCGTCCCTGCGTCCTCGGCGCCTCCCGCCGCCGCGCCCCCCAGCCCCCCCGCTCCTTCGGCCTCGGCGTCCGCGTCGTCGGCGCCGTCGCCGTCGCCGTCGGTTGCCACCCCGTCGCCGGGCACGCCGTCGGCCAGCGCCCCGTCGCCGGCCGTGCAGGCGGCGAACGCGGCAGCGGTGCCCGCAGGCTGGCAGACCTACACCGCCCCGCAGGGCTTTACGCTGTCGCACCCGGCGGGCTTTCGGGTGAGCAGCTTCGGCGGGCAGACGCAGTTGCGCGAGGACGCGACCGGCAGGACGCTGCGCGTTGACACCACGGACATGCCCAAGAGCGACCCGGTGGCCGACTGGCAGAGCCAGTCCAAGTACTTTGCGGCCAGCCACCCCGGGTATGCCGAGATCTCCATCGCGAAGGCTGACTACCGCGGGTACAACGCCGCCGACTGGGAGTTCACCTATCCGGCCGCCGGCGGGCGGCTCCATGTCGTGAACCGAGGGTTCGTGGTGAGCCCGAACCGGGCCTACGCGCTGTACTGGCAGACGCGCGACGCGGACTGGCAGGGTGCGCGCGGCGTCTACGACCAGATCGCGGCGAGCTTCCGGCCGGCCTGAGTGCCCGACCGGCTCGTGCGGCCGGCTGCCGCCGTCGTGCGAGGGGCGAGCCTGCGGCGGGGCGAGGCGCTTCTGCTGGACGGGGTGGATCTGACGGTCCGGGCGGGGGAGCGCTGGGCACTGCTGGGGCGCAACGGCTGCGGGAAGACGACGTTGCTCTCCTTGGTGGGGGCGTTGCAGCACCCGACCGCCGGCACGGTGGACGTGCTGGGCCACCGGATGGGCCGTGTGGACATCTTTCGCGAGCTGTGGCCGCGGATCGGGCACCTGCAGGGCAGGCACGTGCCCTCGGGGCGGCTCACGGCCCAGGACGTCGTGCTGACCGGCCTGACCGGGACGAACGGCCTGGTCCTGCGCTGGCAGCCGACGGCCGCGCAGCGGGAGCAGGCTCGGCGCAGCCTGGGGTCAGTCGGTGTGCAGGCTCTGGCCGACCGGGACTGGGGCACCCTGTCCAACGGTGAGCAGCGCCGGACGCTGATCGCCCGGGCCCTGGTGAAGGTACCCGACCTGCTTCTGCTCGACGAACCGGCCGCGGGGCTGGACCTGCCCTCGCGCGAGCACCTGGTCGACGCCCTCGACGACCTGGCACAGCAGCGCCCGGACCTGGCCTGGGTGCTCGTCAGCCACCACCTCGAGGAACTGCCCTCGAGCATCACTCACGTCGCGCTCATGCGGGGCGGCCGGGTGGACGCGAGCGGGCCGGTGGGAGAGGTCCTGCGGGACGGTCCGTTGTCCACCTGCTTTGAGATGCCGCTTCGGGTGGGCCACCGGCACGGCCGCTGGGTCGCGAGCAGCGACCGACGGCCTCAGCCGATGACGCGGACCGCTCCGGCGTAGTTCTGCTGGAAGTAGCCGGCGAGCGGGACCACCTTCACCACGTCGCCCGAGTGCGGTGCGTGCACGATCTGGCCGTTCCCGACGTACATGCCCATGTGACCCAGGTCGGACCCGAAGAACACCAGGTCCCCGGGCTGCAGATCGCTCTCGGCGACGTGCCGACCGACGCCGAACTGGGCGCCGGTGTAGTGGGGCAGCGAGATGCCCGCGGCCGCGTAGGCGTACATGGTCAGCCCGGAGCAGTCGAAGCTGTCCGGGCCGGCAGCGCCGTACACGTAGGGCTTGCCCACCTGGGCGAGCGCGGTCTGGACCGCGATGGATGCGGCGCTGCCCACGGCGTGTACGACGGGGTTCGCCGGGGTGACGGCAGGGGCGGGGGTGACGGCAGGGGCGGGGGTGACGGCAGGGGCGGGGGTGACCGCTTGCGGGACGACGGCTGCCGCCTGCGCGCGAAAGGCTGCCAGGGAGGCCGCGTTGGCGCGGGCCTCGGCGGCCAGGGCAGCACCACGGGTCTGGGCGGCCTGGCGGGCGGCGGCATCCTTGGCGGCCTGGACCAGCTGGGCCTGCTTGACCTGCAACTGCTGCAGGACGCTCTGAGCCTGGGTAGCGGACCGCTCGACCGACAGCTTGTCCGACTGCAGCTGCGTGAAGGTGGTGCGGGCCTCGTCCCGGGCGACCTGGGCCTGCAACTGGGCCTCGGCCTGCCGGGCGCGCGCCACCCGGAGGGTGTCCAGCACATCCGACTGGTGCCGGGCGACCCGGTCCAGGCTGCCCAGCCGGTCCAGCAGGGTTCCCGGTCCTTGGTCGCTGGTCAGGACCGACATGCCGAAGCCGCCGGTTCCGGACTCGTAGACGTGCGCGGCGAAGGCGCCGGCCGTCGAGCGCAGGCGGGTGACCCCCGCGTCGTCGCGGGCGACCGAGGCCGACGTCGTAGCGAGCTTGCGCTGGGCAGCGGTGAGGGCGATCCGACCGGCGTTGTAGCGCTCCGCGGCGGCCTCGGCCCGGGTGTTGAGCTGATCCAGCTGAGCCTGCCCGGCCCTGATCTGGGCGGAGATGTCGGCAGTCGCGGGGCTGGCCCAGCTCGCGGTCAGGACGGCCGTACCGAGGGTCACCACGCTGAGCGTGCGAAGGGTCAGCCGGCGGGGCAGAAGGCACAAGCGCACGCGGGGAGCCCTTCTTCCACTCCGCCTACCGGGTTAGCTGACGGGCTCGGGCCGGAAGATGCCCTACGGGCCGGGCGCAGGGCCCGGCAACGATTCGCCCCAGAGACGATTGGGTCCCCGGCTCGTGGCCGCGAGCACGGCCGTTGATTCGGCGGTGCGCCGCGCACCGTCCACCCCGTGCGGACCGTCGTGCTCAGCGCGGGCAGAGACTACCCCGAGGAGGCAGACCGGCTGGCACGGGGGTCGGTCGCACGTGGCTGGTCGGTTGCGTCCCGGTTTCGACACTTTGGCTGACTCCGGCGGTGGGCGTGCCGCACAATGGGGTAGGAAACCTTGGTCGTTGCCGTCACGAGAGAGGTCAGAGCTGGTGCGCACGCCCGACCGAAAGCTGACAGCCGTTGCGGTGACCGCCGCCCTGATCGGGTTCGCGACCGTTCCCGCCTTCGCGACCGCGCCCGCCTTCGCCGACATCGTCCCGCCCCTGCCCCTGCCCAGCTCGGCCAGCCCCGCTCCTCCCGCGGTACCTCCGGTGCCGGCCCCGGCCGTCCCGAAGGCGCCCGCGTTGCCGGCTGTGCCGGCGCTGCCCAAGCTCCCCGCGCTGCCCCAGGTCCCGGCCCTGCCGAAGCTGCCCGTCGCTCCCCAACTGCCCAAGCTCCCGGCCGCGGCGATCCCGAAGGTCCTGCCGCCGGCCCAGGCGCCGGCGAAGCCGGCAGCCCCGGGAGTGGGCCAGCTCGGCGGGCTGCCCTTCGGCTCTTTCCACGACCACGTGCCCGCCGTCGCGTTGCAGCAGTTCGGACCGCCCGCCCCGGGCGGGCAGCACCTGGGTCCGGACATGCCCTACGACCAGACCGGGCACAACACCACCGCCAAGGGCGTGGACGTCGACACCGCCACCCGTGCCTACGAAGCCGCGCTGCAGCACGCGCGGCCCAGCAGCAGCAGCGCCCTGCCGGGGCTGCTCGCCCTCGCCCTGGCGCTGGGTGGTGGCACCGCCGCCGTCCTGGTGTACCGGCGCCGTCGGCCGAGCGCCGTCGGGGCTGGACAGCCCAGCGCCTGACAGGTCCTGTGCCGTGTACGCTCTCGCGCGTTCGCCGCCCCTTTAGCTCAGTCGGCAGAGCGTCTCCATGGTAAGGAGAAGGTCTACGGTTCGATTCCGTAAAGGGGCTCCAGGACCACCCTGGCGGTGTAGCTCAGTTGGCAGAGCAAGCGACTCATAATCGCTGTGTCACCGGTTCAAGTCCGGTCATCGCTACGCCTTCCGTTAGACTCCTCCGACACCGTCCGCAGTAGAGAGCAGGGTCTCCCGCATGGCAGCCACCGACGTCCGCCCGAAGATCACGATGGCCTGCCAGGTGTGCAAGAACCGCAACTACATCACCAAGAAGAACCGTCGCAACGACCCCGACCGGATGGACCTGAAGAAGTTCTGCCCGACCTGTCGGCAGCACACCGACCACCGCGAGACGCGGTAGCAGCCAAGCCCGCGCTAGGTTCCCGCCCTACCGTCGAGGAGCAGGAGCATCAGTGCCGGTCAACCGAGCGTTCATCGGCCGGGAGTACCCGGCATCGGCCCCGTACGAGGTGGGCCGCGAGCACGTCCGCCGCTTCGCCGAGGCAATTGGGGACACCAACGCGGCGTACCTGGACCCGGCCGCCGCCCGGGCACTGGGTCATCCCGACGTCGTCGCGCCCCCGACCTTCCTGACCGTGCTGGCCTTCCGCTTCGCCGACGAGGGACCCGTCGCCGACCCGGAGCTGGCGCTGGACTACTCGCTCGTGGTGCACGGGGAGCAGGGCTTCGAGCTGCACCGGCCGGTGTGCGCGGGCGATGTGCTGCACGCCGTGACCCGGGTCGAGCAGATCAAGGACGCCGGGCGCAACGAGCTGATCGTCACCGTGACCGAGGTGAGCGCCGCAAACGGTGCGCAGGTCGCGACCCTCCGCTCGACCCTGGTCAGCCGCGGTACCGCCGCGCCGAAGGAGTCCTGATGCCCAGCTACGACGAGGTCGCGGTCGGTGCCAACCTGCCCACCCGGAGCTTCCCGGTGCAGCGCGCCGACCTGGTGCGCTACTGCGGGGCCTCGGGCGACTTCAACGTCATCCACTGGAACGAACGGGTCGCCACCGCGGTCGGTCTACCGAACGTCATCGCGCACGGCATGTTCACGATGGCCGAGGCCGCCCGCGTCGTGACCGACTGGACCGGTGACCCGGGCAGCGTCGTGTCGTACAAGGTCCGGTTCAGCCGGCCGGTCGTCGTGCCCGACGACGACCAGGGCGCGACGCTCACCGTGACCGGGACGGTTGAGGAAAAGCTGGACGGCAACCGCGTGGTCGTCGGCCTCACCGCGACGGTCGGTGGGGACAAGGTGCTCGCCGGGGCCAAGGCCGTGGTCCGGCTCCGGTGAGCTGAGCGGCCCAGCTACTCCCCGTTTCCCCAACCGGCCGGAGGTTCGGTGTCCCTGCCCAGCTCGTCGGTCTCGCTGGCCCGGCGCGCCGAACAGGTGCTGGAGCGCTTCGGCGACCGGGACGCCCTGTTGTTCGAGGGGACCTGGCACCGCAGCGGAACGCTCGCCGCCCGGTCCGCGCGCGCCGCCGGGGGCTTCGCGGCGCTCGGAGTACGCCCGGGTGACCGCGTCGTCGTGCTCATGTCCAACTGCCCCGAGGTCGGCATCACCTACAACGCCCTGTGGCGGGCCGGCGCGGTCCCCACACCGGTGCTGTTCCTGCTCACCGAGGACGAGGTCCGGCACGTTGTGCAGGACGCCGGCGCGGTGGCGCTGGTGACCACGCCGGAGTTCCTCGCGAAGGTGCAGGCGTCGGCGGCCGGGTTGCCGGTCATCGTCGTCGGCGGCGGCGGCGCGCTGAGCTTCGAGGAGTTGGAGAGCGGACCGGAGCTCGCTGTGGTGGACCGCGACGGCACCGATCTGGCGGCCCTTCTGTACACCGGCGGTACCACGGGGCGGTCCAAGGGCGTCGCGCTGACGCACGCGAGCCTTTCCGCGTCGGGACGGGCCGCCGCCGACGCCGCGCACTCCCTCGGGCGCACGGCGAGTCTGCTGCCCCTGCCGCTCGCGCACGCGTACGGCCTGCTGGTGACGGTCGGCGCTCTGCACGCCCATGAGGCCGGCACCGCGGTGCTGATGCGCTGGTTCGACCCGGCCGGCTGGGTGGCCCTGGTCCAAGAGCACCGCGTGCAGACCAGCGCGCTCGTGCCCTCGATGCTGCAGATGCTGCTGGCCCAGCCGCTGGAGGAGCACGACCTGTCGTGCCTGGAGCGGGTCAGCAGCGGCGGCGCGCCACTGTCGGTAGAGGTCGCTGCCGAGTTCGAGCGGCGCGTGCCGGGGTGCGAGGTGATCGAGGGCTACGGCTGCACCGAGACCAGCGCGCTGATCAGCACGCAGCCGGCGGTGCGCCGCCTGGGCTCGGTCGGCACGCCCGTGCCCGGCGTCGAGGTAGGCATCGACGGGGCGACCGCGCCCGGTCAGGACGGGGAGATCTGCGTACGCGGGCCAGTGCTCATGAAGGGCTACTGGAACAGCCCCGAGGCCACCGCCTTCGCGCTGCGCGAGGGGTGGCTGCACACCGGCGACGTCGGTCACCTGGACGACGACGGCTACCTGTACGTGGTGGACCGGATCAAGGACCTCATCATCCGGGGCGGGTTCAACGTCTACCCGCGCGACGTGGAGGACGTGCTGCTGGCCCATCCGCAGGTCGTCGGCGCCGCCGTCGTCGGCCGGCCCGACCTCAGGCTGGGCGAGGAGGTGGTGGCTTTCGTCCAGCTCGCGCCGGGCTCCACACTCACCCCGGAGCAGCTCATCGCCTTCAGCCGCGAGCGCCTGGGCTCCTACAAGTACCCCCGGGAGGTCCGCCTTCTCGACGCCATCCCGCTGACCAGCGTCATGAAGACCGATCGCAAGGCCCTTCGGGCCACCCTGCAGCCCTGACCTCTGCGTCAGCGGCCGGTCAGGCGTCCTGCGCCTCGGCCAGCAGGGCGCCCATCCGTCGTACCCCCTTCTCCAGGTCGGCGTCGCCCAGGGCATAGGACAGCCGGAACGCCCCCGGTGCGCCGAAGGCTTCGCCCGGTACGACGGCGACGCCCACCTCGTCCAGCACGAGCTCGGCGAGCTCGGCCGACGTGGTCGCGGTCCGCCCGCGGATGCGGCGTCCGAGCACACCCCCAACCGACGGGTAGCAGTAGAAGGCGCCCTGCGGCTCGGGGCACACGACGCCCGGTATCTCGTTGAGCAGCGCCACCATCCGCCGGCGTCGCCGGTCGAACGCGGTTCGCATCTCGGCCACGGCCGACAGGTCACCGGTCAGCGCCTGCACGGCGGCGACCTGCGCCACGTTGTTGACGTTGCTGGTCGCGTGTGACTGCAGGTTGGTCGCCGCCTTCACGACGTCGACGGGCCCGAGCAGCCAGCCGACCCGCCAGCCGGTCATCGCGTACGTCTTGGCCACACCGTTCACGACCAGGCAGGTGTCGGCGAGCTCGGGCACCGCGACCGGCATGGAGACGTGCTCGGCCCCCTCGTACACCAGGTGCTCGTAGATCTCGTCCGCCACCACCCAGATGCCGTGCTCGAGCGCCCACTGCCCGACGGCGCGGACCTGCTCCGGGGAGGCGACCGCGCCGGTCGGGTTGGACGGTGAGCACCACAGCAGCACCTTGGTGCGCTCGGTCCGGGCCGCCTCCAGCTGCTCGGCGGTGACCTGATAACCCTGCTCGGGCATGGTCAGGACCTCGACCGGTACCCCGCCGGCGAGCCGGATCGCCTCCGGGTAGGTCGTCCAGTACGGCGCCGGCAGCAGGACCTCGTCGCCCGGGTCGAGCAGGGTCGCAAAGGCCTCGTACACCGCCTGCTTACCGCCGTTGGTGATCAGCACCTGGGCCGGGCCGACGGCGTAGGAGGAGTCGCGCAGGGTCTTGTCAGCCACGGCCTGCTTGAGCTCGGGGAGACCGCCGGCGGGGGTGTAGCGGTGGTTGCGGGGATCTGAGCACGCGGCCGCGGCGGCCGCGACGACCGCCGCGGGGGTCGGGAAGTCGGGCTCACCGGCACCGAAGCCGACCACGTCCTCCCCGGCGGCCTTCTTGGCCTTGGCCTTCGCGTCGACGGCTAAGGTGGCCGACTCGGCGATGCCGCCGACCCGGCGCGAGATCCGGGGGGCGGTCGCGGCAGACGGTGCAGAGGGGGTGCTCATGCCTCCATCGTCCCAAGCGATCCAAGACCCGGTCCAACGGGTTGCCCGTCCTGCTCGCGACGGCGCGGTTCCATGCGCCGTCGCACGCGGCCGTTACTGGTTGAGGCTCCCGGCCGGCACGCCGTACACTCTTTGCTCTGAGGCCCGACGCCTCCGCTCCGGCGCGCCCGCGCACCGGTTTCGCAGCCGCGCCGGACACCGGAGGGGCGTAGCTCAATTGGCAGAGTCCCGGTCTCCAAAACCGGTTGTTGCAGGTTCAAGTCCTGTCGCCCCTGCACGAACCGCCAGCTAGCCGCCCAGCCGACCCCCAGCCCGACCGACGAGACGAGGACCCAGTGAGCGACAGCGTTGTCACAGCCGCCGCTGCCCGCGGCGACGACGGCTCGAAGCGGCTGGAAGGCGGTCGCGGACCGGGTCGGATCGGCCGGATCGGCGTGTTCATCCGGCAGGTCATCGCCGAGCTGCGCAAGGTCATCTGGCCCACCCGCAAGGAGCTGATCACCTACACGACGGTCGTCATCGCCTTCGTCGTGGTGATGGTGTCGGTCGTGGCGCTGTTCGACTTCGTCTTCACCAAGGGCGTGCTCGCCGTCTTCGGCAAGTAGCCCGGCCCGTCAACCGCACCCACCACCGAACCGAGAGCAGGACGTGTCCGTGTCCGAGTACAGCCCCCAGCCCGCTGACGACCCGACGGGTCCGCAGTCGGAGCAGGATGAGGCCGTCGCCAGCACGCCCGAGTCCACTGTCCCGTCCACCCCGGCGGGCAGCGGTGCGGCCGACCTGAACGAGCTCGGCTCGGGCGCCGTGGAGGACGGGGAGCCCTACCTCGCCGCCGACGCCGAGCCGAGCGAGGACGGCGCCGCCACGCAGGCGCGCACCACCGTTGCCGCGGCGGGTTTCAGCGACGTCGGCACGGAGCGCACCCCGGTCACACCGCAGGCGGCTGCGGACCTGCCGCTCGAGGACGTGGCCGCCGCCCCACAGGCGGCGGGCGAGGACGCCCCGGTCGTCGTGGAGGACCCGGCCGAGGAGCTGCGGAGCGCGCTGTCCGGCCTGCCCGGCGACTGGTACGTCGTGCACTCCTACGCGGGCTATGAGAACAAGGTGAAGACCAACCTGGAGTCCCGGATCTCCAGCCTGAACATGGAGGACTTCATCTACCAGATCGAGGTGCCCACCGAGGAGGTCACCGAGGTCAAGGCCGGCAAGCGCCAGCAGGTCGTGCGTAAGAAGCTGCCCGGCTACCTGTTCGTGCGGATGGACCTGACCGATGAGTCCTGGTCGGCCGTGCGCAACACCCCCGGGGTCACCGGGTTCGTCGGGCAGACCTCGCGCCCCACTCCGCTCACCGTCGAGGAGGTCGTCAAGCAGCTGGCGCCCCCGAAGCAGAAGGTCCTCGTCGCCGTCCGGGCGCAGGAGTTCGAGGTCGGCGAGTCCATCACCGTCACCGACGGCCCGTTCGCGACATTGCCCGCGACGATCAACGAGATCAACCTCGACAGCCAGAAGCTCAAGGTGCTGGTGTCGATCTTCGGCCGCGAGACGCCGGTCGAGCTGTCCTTCAACCAGGTCGCCAAGATCTAGCTCCGGCCCCCGCCCCGACCTGCTCCCCAGCCACAGAGAGAACCCGCACATGCCTCCCAAGAAGAAGAAGCTCGTCAGCGTCATCAAGCTGCAGATCAAGGCCGGCGTCGCCACGCCCGCGCCGCCCGTCGGACCGGCCCTCGGCCAGCACGGCGTGAACATCATGGAGTTCTGCAAGCAGTACAACGCGGCTACCGAGACCCAGCGGGGGGATATCGTCCCCGTCGAGATCTCGGTCTATGAGGACCGCTCCTTCACCTTCGTCACCAAGACGCCGCCGGCCGCGCGGATGATCCTGAAGGCCGCGGGTGTGGACAAGGGCTCGCCCACGCCGCACAAGACCAAGGTGGCCAGCATCAGCCAGGCCCAGGTGCGCGAGATCGCGACCACCAAGATGGACGACCTCAACGCCAACGACCTCGACGCCGCAGCGAAGATCATCGCCGGGACTGCCCGGCAGATGGGCGTCACCGTCACCGACTAGCTCCGACCGTACGACCTGCACCTGTGGGAGGACGCCGAGAGCCGGCGCCCGCTGGCACCACGACCCCAAGGGGAGACACGATGAAGCGCAGCAAGGCCTACCGCGCCGCCGCGGCCACGATCGACGCCGACAGCGTCTACAGCCCGCTGGAGGCGATCCGGCTCGCCCGGACGACCAGCACCACCTCCTACGACGCGACCGTCGAGGTCGCCATGCGCCTGGGCGTCGACCCGCGCAAGGCCGACCAGATGGTCCGCGGCACCGTCAACCTTCCGCACGGCACGGGCAAGACCGCCCGCGTGATCGTCTTCGCGACCGGCGATAAGGCCGCCGAGGCTGTTGCCGCCGGTGCCGACGAGGTCGGCGGGGACGAACTGATCGAGCGGGTGGCGAAGGGCTACCTCGACTTCGACGCCGCCGTCGCGACCCCCGACATGATGGGCAAGGTCGGCAAGATCGCCCGGGTGCTCGGCCCGCGCGGGCTGATGCCCAACCCGAAGACGGGAACCGTGACACCGGACGTCACCAAGGCCGTCAGCGACGTCAAGGGCGGCAAGGTCAACTTCCGGGTCGACAAGCAGGCCAACCTGCACCTGGTCATCGGCAAGGCGTCCTTCGAGGACAGCAAACTGGTGGAGAACTACGGCGCCGTGCTCGACGAGATCGGTCGGGCCAAGCCGGCCGCCGCCAAGGGCAAGTACCTCAGGAAGATCACGATGACGACCACGATGGGCCCCGGCATCCAGGTCGACCCCAACCGGACCCGCAACCTGCTCGAGGACGGCTCGGACACCCGCCCCGAGTAGGCCGCACCCATCGACTGCTAGTGTCAGGTCAGCCCAAGACCGCTGGTCATCCCCTCGTCCGTCGTGGGGGTGGAAGGCTCCGCCTCACGGCGGACGACCCGCGCAGGCGACACGGACAGACCCCCGGAGAGCGGGGCCTCTGACGCCCCGTGCGCTGCCTGCGCCGGGGCGTCCCTCATGTGCGGGGCCCAGCGCCCGTCCGAGAGGAGGCCCATGGCCACCGAGACCGCCACCGCCCCGGTGCACGCTCGCGCCACCGTCCGGCCCGACAAGGCCGACGCCGTCGCCGAGCTCACCGAGCACTTCCGCGGCGCCACGGCGGCGGTACTCACCGAGTACCGCGGCCTCACCGTCAAGCAGATCGGCGATCTGCGGATCGCGCTCGGCAGTGAGACGACGTACGCCGTGGTGAAGAACACGCTGACCAGGCTGGCCGCGAGCAACGCCGGTCTCGGTCATCTGGAGCCGCTGCTCGAGGGCCCCATCGCGGTGGCCTTCGTCAAGGGCGAGCCCGTCACGGCCGCCAAGGCCTTGCGCGACTACGCCAGGACGAACCCGGCGCTGGTCATCAAGGGCGGTGTGCTCGACGGAAAGGCGCTCACCGTCGAGGAGATCCGCAAGCTGGCCGACCTGGAGTCCCGTGAGGTGCTGCTCGCCAAGATGGCCGGAGCACTGAAGGGCTCGCTGAGCCAGGCCGTCCAGCTGCTGGCTGCTCCGCTCGCGCAGGCCGCCCGAGCCGTCGGCGCCCTGCAGGC
>JAABUT010003231.1_pt1 | contig 14263 bp, 12 predicted proteins | sample 5559281 | NCBI WGS metagenome assembly JAABUT01 (sample SAMN10711880, study PRJNA513359) | rock metagenome | isolation source: Antarctica rocks | place: Antarctica: Victoria Land, Ricker Hills nord | collected 2016-01-04
CCCGTGCACGGGACCACCCCTCACGACGTGTTCCTCGTGTGCTACGGCGTGATGACGCTCACGTACGGGTCGGTGTTGCCGAACTGCGCTGGGCAGTCCGTGGGCGGCGCGGGCTTGTCGCCGTCGGCGGGCCCCCTCTTGCCGTTCAGCCGGTCGACCGCGCGCTCATCTCCGGCGATCACCGCACCGCTTTCGACCAGGAACTTCTGATAGGCGTCGACCGCCGGGCAGCCGACACCGTGGCGGCTGTCGGTGTAGATGAACCACGCCCTGTTGCCCTTCGAGACCAGGGTGCTGTAGTCGCCCCAGAACTGTCGCGCCAGGTTGTTCTGCGCAGAGGCCGCCGGGTCCGAGGACACGCGGCTCACCTTGGTTCGCGCGGTGAACGCCGTCCCGCCCGCAGGTGAGGAGGCGTAGTAGGAGTTGATGGCGGCGTTGCCGGTTCCGAAGGTTGCCGGGTTGACAGCCGTCATGGCCTGCCAGCCGAGGTCGACCCGTCCGGTACCGGCTACGTCGAGGCCCTGGAAGAACGGCACGCCTGTGCCCTTGACCGCGCCGGTGTAGGGCGTCGCCACCTTCGACCAGCCGGCACCTGCGGTCCGGTAGACGACCACCTGGGCCGCCGACCCGTCGGGGGCCGTGCGGTTCACCCACGCGGCGTACAGCGTCGTGCTGTTCGCTCTCGGGTCCGATGCCAGGCTCAGGAAGCTGTCGTTACGGAAGTTCGAGCCCGGGATCGGGTCGACGAGGTCGGTGACGGGCCCGATGGCCCGCGGTCGCGAGTAGGAGAACCCGCCGTTGGTGCTAACCGCGTAGACCTGGTTGCCGCCGTCCTCCCAGGCGACGTAGACGTTGCCCTTGCCGTCGGTGCGGACCGCGGAGCCCTGCCGGCCTCCGGTGACACTGTTGTTCGATGCAGCGGATAGCTGCCTGGGGTTCGACCAGGTGCGACCGCCGTCGGCCGAGTAGGAGGTGATGATCGGCTCGGCGCGACCAGGGACCCCACGGAACTGGGTCGACGAGGAATACAACCGGCCGTAGTAGGGCGAGCTGGGGTTCTTGTCGGCCCAGATGGCGTTCTTGTCGTTGAAGGTGATGCCGTGCGCGTTGTTGATGATCGAGGGGCCTGCCCAGGTCGAACCGTTGTTCGAGCTTCGCGAGACCACGATGAACTCTGGCGCCTGGTTGCCCGGCTGCCGGCCCGGCTTGTACGACGCCAGGCTCTGGTAGTAGGCGTCGTACAAGCCCGTCTTGCTGAAAGTGCGAGTGGCGGGGTTGTAGCGCGGCCCGTAGACGATCACGGGGTCGCCGTCGCTGACGAATGGGGAGGCCTTCCAGCCGGCTTGGTCGTCCAGGAGGCCCCTGTTCTGCCACGACGCGCCTGCGTTGGCGGAGGTGTAGACGCCGTCAGTGCCGACGCCGGGGAAGAAGGAGCAGTCCGTCGGATCATCGGTACCGCGCACCGGGGCGCCACAGGCCGGCTGCTGCTGCTCGTCATTCGAGCCGGCGATGAGGTTGGTAGACGCCGGGTTGACGGCGATGCTGGGTTCGTTCTGCTTATTGGTCGGGAACCGCGCCGTGGTGTTCGACGAGGCGTCGTGTGCTACCTGCGGGTTGTTGGCTTGTACGTCGAACGCGGTGGCCGCCGAGGCCGGCGGGGCGAGGACGAGAACGAGAGCCGCCGTGGAAAGTGCTGCGAGCGCAGCGCCGCGGCGGCGACGACGTAGATGGAGATTGGTGGCTCTCGTCGGACTATGCATTCGCGTTTCCCCCAGTATCGCCGCATTTGTTGTACAAACGGGGCATCCAGCCTGCCGAATCCCTGTTGGGCTCATGGCACGGTAGATCGGAATCATCGATTGCGCCAGCCATTGTCAAGATCTGCAAAATGCGCAACAGCTGGGCCGAGGATAAAGGCTTTGGCACAGCAAGGCTCCGTCCGGAGACACTGGGGGACGCCCTAGACAGGCACCGACAGGCAGAGGGCGAAGTCACCGGCGTCGTCGGTCCACCACTGGGTGAGCCGCAGGCCGGCCCCGGCCAGCTCGGCCTGCACCGCCGCACGGCGGAACTTCGACGAGATCTCGGTGCGCATCTCCTCGCCCCGCTCGAAGTGCACCGCGAGCTCCAGCGCGGCGACGTGCACCAGCTGATCCTGCCGCGAGCGCAGTCGCATCTCGATCCACTCGTGCTCGGCGTCCCAGACCGCGACGTGATCGAACGCGTCGAGCTCGAAGTCGGCGCCGAGATCGCGGTTCAGCACCGCCAGCACGTTCTTGTTGAATGCCGCGGTCACCCCGGCGGCATCGTTGTAGGCGGCGACGAGACGCTGCGGCGCCTTCACCAGATCGGTGCCGAGCAGGAACGTGTCGCCGTCGTCGAGCGCGCCGCGCACGCTGCGCAGGAAGTCGGCGCGTTGCGCCGGGTCGAGGTTGCCGATCGTCGAACCGAGGAAGGCGAGCAGCCGACGCGACCCGCGCGGCAGGGCATCGAGGTGCTTCTCGAAGTCCCCGACGATCGGCTCGACGGCGAGCCCCGGGAACTCCTCGGCCACCGCGGCGCTCGCGTCCTTCAGTACCGCCGGGTCGACGTCGAACGGGACGAAGCCGCGCAGCGTGCCGTGCGCGCGCAGCGCACGCAGCAGCAGGCGCGTCTTGTCCGACGTGCCGCTGCCCAATTCGACGAGCGTCGCCGCCTGCGTCGCGGCGGCGATCTGCGCTGCGTGGTCGGCGAGGATCGCCCGCTCGGTGCGGGTCGGGTAGTACTCCGGCAGCCGGGTGATCTCGTCGAACAGTTCGCTGCCGCGCGCGTCGTAGAAGTACTTCGGCGGCAACGTCTTCGGCGTCGACGTGAGCCCGGCGCGCACGTCTACAGCCATCTGCTCGTGCAGGGCGCCGGGGTCGAGAAACACGTCCATGCTCAGTTCTCCAGGTCCGTCACGGTGACACCGGCCGGGGTCACCTCGATCAGGTGGCGGTCGGGGACGTCGACCCAGCGGGGGTCGTCGTCCCACGGCTCGCTCGCGACGGCCACGCCGTCGGGCTCGATCAGGTAGCTCAGCTCGTCGCCCCAGGTGACGCCGACGATCGACGAGCCGTCGGTCATCAGGACATTCAGGAACGCGTCGGGGTCGTCGCGTGCCACCGCGCGCAGCGTGTCGACGACGTTCCCGGGACCGCAAGCGAACACGTGCGCGGCCAGCAGCGCCGAATCGCACACCGACTCGGCACCGGCCGCCACCGAGGCAGGCAACGTCGCCCGCGACACCCTGCCGTTGTGCGAGAGCAGCCAGCGCCCATCGGTGAACGGCGCCGCGGCCGTCTCGTCCAGCGGCATGCCGACGGTCGCCGAGCGCACCGCAGCCAGCACCGCGCCCGAAGCCAGCACCGGCGCCACGGAGGCGAACGAGATGTCGTTCCACAACGGCCGCGCCGAACGCCACCGCCGCAACGCGCCGGACGTGTCGTAGAAGCCCACACCCCAGCCGTCGGCGTTGAGCAGCCCACGCCGCTGACGGCGCGGCGCGTAGGCCTGGCGTCGCAGTCCGCACGGCGGGTCGAGCACCAGCGAGCCCAGCGAGCGCGGCCCACCGAGCCAGGCAAGGTGCCTACACATCGGCCGCTGCAACGTCGTAGGCCAATCGGAATCCGCAGAAGATCTGCCGGCGGATGGGGAGGTCCCAGTTGCGAAACGACGGGCGGATCGACGCGCCGCCGGTCGCCCACGACCCGCCGCGCAGCACCCGGTAGTCGCTGCCGAAGAACGGCTCGCTGTACTGCGCGTAGAGCATCGGGGTGAATCCCGGCCACGGCTCGATGCCCGAGCTCGTCCACTCCCAGACGTCGCCGATCAGCTGCTCGACGCCGTAGGGCGACGCCCCCGCCGGGTAGGCGCCCACCGGCGCCGGCCGCAGCGCGTCACCGCCGAGGTTTGCCAGCGTCGGCGAGACATCCGAGCCGCCCCACGGCCAACGCCGCCGGCGGCCGAGCGCGGGATCCCAGGCGCAGGCCTTCTCCCATTCCTGCTCGGTGGGCAGCCGTGCGCCGGCCCACTCGGCGTACGCCTGCGCCTCGTAGAAGCAGACGTGCTGGACGGGCTCGTCGGGCGGGATGTCCTCGACGACGCCGAATCGCTGCCGCGACCCACCGGCCGACCAGAACTGCGGGCGTTCCAGCCCGGCCTCGACCCGGTGCTCCCAGCCGCGCGCGGACCACCAGCGGGGCTGGTGGTATCCACCGGCATCGACGAAGCGCTGGTACTGCGCGTTGGTCACCGGTACCCGAGCGATGCGGAATGCGGGCAGGTCGACGACGTGCGCCGGACGCTCGTTGTCCAGCGACCACGGCTCGTCGGCACCGTCGACGCCGAGCACGAACTCGCCCGCAGGCACCAGCACCGATTCCGGCGGCAGCGCACGCCCGGGCGGCAGCGCCGCGCCGGCCCCGAGCAGTGGCGTGCCGTCGCGAAGCTGGTGCGTGGCCAGCATGGTCTCGACGTGCTGCTGCTCGTGCTGCTCGACCATCACGTACGGGAACAGCTCGTCGGCGCCGTCAGCCTTCTCCAGGGCGTCGAACACCCGGCCGCGGACGTCTGCGATGAACGAACGGGCTTCGCGCGGCGTCAGCAGCGGCAGCGAGATCCGGGACGCGCGCGGGTGCTCGAACGCGTCGTAGAGCTGCTCGATCTTGCAGGTCAGCAGGCCCTGGCGCGCTGCATCGCCGCCGCGCAGCAACCAGAGATCCTCTTGCTGGCCGATGTGCGCGAGGTCCCACACCAGCGGGCTCATCAGCGCGCTGTGCTGGCCGGTCAGCTCGGCGTCGTCGAAGTCGGTCAGCCGGGCCGTCCGCGCCCGCGCCGCTGTCAACCCGCGTGCCGCCGCCTCACGCATGGGCTTCGGCTTCCAGCACGGCCAGCGGTCCGCGCGCCTGCGCCGCCGCGCGCAGCTCGTCGCCGGGCGTGCGGCCGCTCGCGAGCAGCTCGGCGTACGCCTCGACCTCGGCCCTCAGCTCGGGCGGGCACCGCGGCACCGCGGCCTCGACGCAGCCCAGCGCCGCGCGACGTAGCGCAGCATCATCCAGCCCGTCTCGCGCAGCCGCGGCGCGGGCGTCGCGGACCGGCTCGCACAGCTGCGCAGCACGCTCGGCTGCCACCGGGTCGTCGATCAGCGTGACGGTAAGCGCGACGACGGCGGGCCACCAGCGGTCGGGCAGCGCGTCCAGACATCGGATCTCGACGTACCCGCGCGGGCGGACCGGCGGGAACAGCGTCGTCAGGTGATAGTCGAGATCGGGCAGGGTCGGCCGGCGCGACAGCGGCGCCGAGCCGTCCAGCCACGCCGCAAACGGCACCCGGGTGGTCACCGGCGTCGCCAGCGCACCGTCGCGTACCAACATCACCGGCGCCTGCAGTGCATACGTCGCCCACGCCGACGTCGGGTCGTCGCCGGACACCGGATCGCTGCGGCTGTGGTCGATGCCGTGCCAGGCCTGCTGGCGCATCGAGCGCCACCCGGACGCCTCGCCCGCGAGGTACGGCGAGCACGCCGAGATCGCCACCAGGACGGGCCCGAGCTCGCGGATCAGGCCGAGGCGCTGGCCCCACCCGGTGGCCGGACCGGCGTCGAGATTGACCTGCAGCGCCGCGGTGGCCGACATCATCGCCTTGCCCGGTGCCGCGCAGCCCAGCGCGGCAAAGTGCGTCTCCATGGCGACGTAGCGGGCGTTGGGATTGACCCGCCGGACCGGACGCGCCGGGTCGGCACCCAACGGCGCGGCGCCGAACCCGGCGGCGGCCAGCCCTACGCGCAGCACCTCGCGATCGGCCTGCAGCGCGGCCACCGACGTCGCGACGTCCGGCGCGGGCGCCGTGGACAGCTCGACCTGCCCGCCGGGCTCGAGGGTGACGCTGCTGCCCGACGGCATCGGGGGAAGCGCAGCGGTCACGGCCTGCACCTCGTCCCAGGCAGGGCGGCGGGCGGGATCGGCGAGATCGACGAGATGGAATTCGAGCTCGAGGCCGACCTGACCGCCCGCGGAGTCGCGCAGGGCAGTACCGGCGACGTACGCGCGGGCGGCTTCGACGGGATCCGGGCCGGATAGCAAGTCCGGGTCAGCGGCGGCCTCGTCGGCGGCGTCGGGTACGGGGCGCAGCGAAACATTCTGAGCGGACATCCGCCCCCTCCAGGTCCGGACCGGTCACCTGTGGCGACCGCGGGTCGGTGCGGGGGCGGCCGCTGGGGTTCAACGCGCCGTCCTCGTAGTACGCCCTCCTTCATACGCGCGCGGTCCGACAACGCCAACCACTTCGGGCGCTGTTACGCGATCCGTTACCTCGGGCAGAGCACGCAGATCAGGACGCGAGGGCGCGGGCAAGGCGGCCCAGGTCGTCGGGCGTGCAGTCGACATGCGGGCTGATCCGCAACAGCGGCTCATCCATCTCGCGCGGGGCGCGGGCCACCGCCTCCGCCGTGGTCAGGATGCGGTGCTCGGCCAGTAGCCGGGTCCGGGTGGCAGCGACGTCCTGCCCCGCGATCGGGCGCAGCGCCGTGATCGCCGAGGGCGCGGCGGGGTCGCCCACCAGCGCCCAGCCCGGGACATCGGCCACCGCGGCGCGGGTGTCCGCCCCCACCTGGGCCAGCCGCGCGAAGACCGCCGCAGGCCCGGCCGCCGTCAGTTCCGCCACTGCGTCGGCCAACCCGATCCGTCCCGCGACGTGCGCCTCATGCGACTCGAGGTAGGCCGGCGGCGGCAGGTCGGGCGCGGCCATCGCCGTCCGGGGCACCTCGAGCGCGTCCCACCTCGACTCGGCGAACGCCAGCACTCCCACCCCGCGCGGGCCGGTCAGCCACTTGCGCCCGGTCGCGTAGACGGCGTCGGCGCCGCACGCCGCGTCGACGTGCCCCAGCGCCTGCGCGGCGTCCACCCACAGCTGCACTCCCGCGGCCCGGCACAGCACGGCTGCCTCGCGCACCGGCTGCACCAGGCCGCGGTGCGACGCGACCTGGGTCAGGTGGACGAGGTGGGGAGGGTCGTCGGCGAGCCGCCGCTCCAACGCCGGGAGGTCCACGAGACCCGCTGGGTCGGTCGCCAGGAAGTCCGGTTGCAAGGACGCCCGGGCGAACGCCTCGAGGTTCGGCCCCCACTCGGACGTGACGACCGCGATGCGGCTGCCGCGCGCCGGGCGCCAGGCGGCCAGCAGCGCCGCGCGGGCCGCGCTCGCGCTCTCGACGAACGCGACCCCGCTGGCCGGGACGCCGAGCAAGGCGGCGACGTCGGCCCGCAGCCGGTCCAGCACTGGGGCGGCCTGCTCCTCGGCGATGTACGCGCCGGTCGTCGCCTCCCGCCGCGCGTGGGCGGCGACCGCGTCCAGGGTGGCGCTCGACTGGCGCCCGGCGGCGGCGGTATCCAGGTGCAGAACGTCGGACGCCGGACGCCGCGCGGCGTAGTCGGTCCAGTGGCTCGCCATCATGATCCAGCGTGACACGCGGACGGGTGATGTCCCGGTCCGCCCGGCAGCCGGTGGCCTGGCTGGCCCATGCGTGCAGGCAGACCTCGGCACGCGCCGAACAGCACTGCGGTGCCAGTGGTCGCCGGCTCGCGGAGCCCGCGCAGGCCCAGCGATACCGTCCACTCCATGACACAGACCGTCCCCCACACCGCTGTCGAGATCGCCGAGGCCGTCCGGACCGGTCACCTCACCGCGCGGAAGGCCGTCGAGGCAGCGCTTGAGCGCATCGAGGCCACCGACGCCCGCTTCGGCGCCTATCGCGAGGTGCGGGTCTTCGCAGCGCTGCGTGAAGCGGACGAGGTCGACGCGCGTCCCGATCGCGGTGCCCTGCCACTGGCCGGCGTCCCGATCGCGATCAAGGACAACGTCGCGGTTGGCGGTGAGTCGATGCGCGTCGGCTCGGCCGGCAGCGACCCCACCCCACAGCAGCACGACCACGAGGTGGTGCGCCGGCTGCGGGCGGCCGGCGCCGTCGTCGTCGGGCTGACCAACGCGCCCGAGCTGTGCGTCTTCGGCACCACGGACTCCACCTTCGGCATCACCCGCAACCCGTGGGACCGCACCCGCACGCCCGGCGGCTCGTCCGGCGGCTCGGCGGCGGCCGTCGCCGCGGGCACCGTCCCGATCGCGCACGCCAACGACGGCATGGGCTCGATCCGCATCCCGGCCGCCTGCTGCGGCCTCGTCGGGATCAAGCCCGGGGCCGGGGTCGTGCCCGCCGACCTCGGCGACGGGTCGTGGTTCGGGATGGCCGAGAACGGCCCGCTGGCCACGACCGTCGAGGACGCGGCGCTGATGCTCTCGGTGCTCGCCGACCGCCCGGGCCTGGCCCGCCGGATCGCCCCCGGGCGGTTGCGCGTCGCGGTCTCGACGAAGGTGCCGATGCCGCTGAACCCGCTCGAGCGGCACTGGGCTGCCGCCACGACGGAGACCGCCGACCTGCTGCGCTCGGCCGGGCACCACGTGGTGAGCGCCGACCCGCCGTACGGGCAGGTGCTGGCCCTACGTGAGATCGCCCGCTGGACGGCCGGCACCGAGCTCGACGCGCGGCTGCTACGCGACCGGTCCCAGCTCGCGGTGCGCACCAGCCGGCATGCCGCGGTGGGGCGCGTCGTGCTGGCACTGAAGCTGCCGCGCGAGAACGGCCGGCGCAAGTGGCAGAAGAAGGTGGAGTCGTTCTTCGCCGAGCATGACGTCCTCGTCACGCCGGGGCTCGCGCAACATGCGGTCGCGGCCAAGGCGTGGGCGGCGCGCGGCTGGCTGGCCAACGTCTGGTCCAACGCCCGCTACGCGCCGTTCGCCGCCCCGTGGAACCTGGCCGGCTGGCCCGCCATGACCGTCCCGGCCGGTCTGGCACCGAACGGCATGCCGCTGGCGGTGCAGCTCGTCGGCAAACCGGGTGCCGAGCCGCAACTGATCGCGATCGCCCGCGAGCTGGAGGAGCTGCGACCTTGGCAGCGCCTCGCCCCGGTCGCGAACTGAGCTCAGTCGGCGCGTGGATCGTTCGCTTCGGCCGCCGCTGGGTCGACAGCGCCCGGGTCGAGCGGCGCCGGGTCGAGGGCCGGGTCGATGTCGTCGGCTCGCTCGGTCGTCACCGACGGTTCGTGCGCGGTGCCCGGTTGCGTCGTTGCCCTGCCGGGTTGCCGGCGTTGCGGTGCGGATCGTTGCGGTGCGGATCGTTGCGGGCGCATCGTGTGCAGCCGGACGTCGGCCACGACGCGCTCCTCGACCAGTTGGCGGCGCATCGTCTTGATCGTCTGGTCATAGACGATCCGCCGCACCAGCCCGGGCGCGAACGTCCCGGCGATGCCCGCCAGCCGCCCGCGGGTGGTGGCCAGCTCTATCGGGTTCAACACTTCGACGGTGATCACCCGGCGGGTGGCAGAGCTCGAGTTCGCAGGCAGGGGCGTGCGGTTCAACGCGTCGGCCACGGCCGGGTCAGGGCTTGGATGCTCGGGCGGGCGCAGCGTGCAATACGCCAAAGCACCCAGTGTGCCGAGGTTCGTCACGACGAGGACGACGACCAGCACGATCACGGCGGCGACGCTACCGGTGATCGCATGGCTCAGCGCGGCTTCGGTGCCGCCGGGGTATCGGTATGCCCGGCACGAGCGGCGATCACCCCGGCCTGGAAGCGGCTCGTCGCGCCGACCTGCGCCATGTAATCGGCGATGTGCCGCCGGCAGGTGCGTACCGAGATCGACAGGCGACGCGAGATGGCCTCGTCCTTCTCACCTTCGGCCATCAGCCGCAGGATCGCCGCCCCCGTCTCGTCGAGCTCGGTGCCGTCGTCCGGAGACCTGGCGATGACGTCCTCGAGCGGCGCCGCCTCGGCCCACAGCTGCTCGAACGTCGCGACCACCCAGGCGATGACGCTGGGTTCGCGCACGATCGCGAGCCCGTGCCGGCCGGGGTCGTCGGTGGGGATGGGCAGCAGGCCGATGCGGCGGTCGACCACCAGGCTGCGGCCCGGCACCGACGCCGCGAACCGGATCTTCGCTCCGTTGTCGGCGAGCTCGTTCAGGTAGGCGCGGGTGGCGCGGTCGCGCAGCGCCGAGTGTTGGTACAGCGCGCGGGTCTTGATCCCGCGCCGGGCGGAGTACACGTTCGCGACACGGGTCCGGCCGTCCATCCGGGTCGAGGGCAGCCGCCCCGGCGCGACCGACAGCAGCTCGCGCTCGCAGCGATCCGCATAGTGCATGAGGACGTTGGCAATGTGGCTCTGGTCGACGATGAGGTCCACGCCGCCCTCGTTCACCGCCGCGCTGAATGCCTCGTTCCAGTCCGGTACGAGACGGCGGATCGTGTTGCGCCGATCCTCCACCGCCGCCCGGCGCGCCCCGAGCTCGAGGTCCTCCGCGCCGAGCACCGTGGCCTCGGCCAGCATGGGGCTGACTGCGGTGAGGATCTCGCCGGTCTCGCCGAAGCGCAGCAGTCCGAGCTCGGTGAGGCGTGCGGCCGACTTGTCGATCTCGTCGGTGGTGTGCCCGAGCTGGGCCGCGACGAGGGGGATGGTGATGCGGGGCACGCGCAGGACCGCGCGATAGAGCGCCACGTCGATCTCGACAAGATCGCCGAATTCGCCCATAGTCGCCGTCCGCGAGTAGGTGCCAGGCAGCTAGCTGCCAGTTGGAAGGGTTTGAAATCCCGGGTGCCGCCGTTCGATCCTAGGGTCAGGCGCCGCGCGAGGGGGGTGAGCGCCCGTAGTGCCACGTCGCGGCCGTAGTCCTGACAGCCGCGGCGCGTCGCATTCGATCCCGTCCCAGTGCACAGCAGCGCCGCACCCGAGGGTGTCGGCGGCGCCGGGGCGGGATCGGTGTGCCGCCGGCGATCTGATGCGAAGATCCGAGGGTGAGCAACCCCGCGGCACCCGACGGCCTCACGCACGCGCACAGCGGCAAGGTCCGCGATCTTTACCGCACGGCCGACGGCCGGCTGGTGATGGTGGCCAGCGATCGCATCTCCGCCTTCGACTTCGTCCTTGCGAGCACCATTCCGGACAAGGGCCGCATCCTCACCGCGATGACCGTCTGGTGGTTCGGCCGGCTCGAGGGCGTGGTCGCGAATCACCAGCTGGCCACCGACGACCCGCTGATCCCGCCGCAGTGGCGTGGCCGGGCCATGGTCTGCACCGCGCTGGACATGGTGCCGGTGGAGGCGGTCGCTCGCGGCTACCTGACCGGCTCGGGACTACTCGACTACCAGGCGAGCGGTGCGGTGTGCGGGGTGACGTTGCCCGCCGGCCTGCGCGACGGTGACCGCCTGCCTGAGCCGATCTTCACGCCGGCGACGAAGGCCGAACTGGGTGCGCACGACGAGAACGTCTCCTACGAGGCGGTGGTAGCGGTGGTGGGTGAGCAGACGTCGGCACAGCTGCGCGAGCTGACGCTGCGGATCTACGCGCAGGCATCGCAGATCGCGGCGCAGCGCGGCATCATCCTTGCCGACACGAAATTCGAGTTCGGCCGGGATCCCACGTCCGGGCAGCTGGTACTGGGCGACGAGGTGCTGACGCCGGATTCCTCGCGGTTCTGGCCGGCCGACGCGTGGACGCCGGGTGCCGCGCAGCAGAGCTTCGACAAGCAGTTCGTGCGCAACTGGCTGCTTTCGCCGGCCTCCGGTTGGGACCGCCGCTCCGGCGAGCCGCCGCCGCCGCTGCCCGACGACGTCGTCGCCGCGACCCGCGCGCGCTACGTGGAGGCCTACGAGCGGCTCTCGGGCCTGCGGTTCGCAGAATGGCCGCGCTGAACGGCAGGCATGATCAAGGCCGCCGCCGCTCTCGTCCCGCTGCGCGCCACCGCTAGGGTTGGCGCACCGCCTGGACGCTAGGAGTTGCCCGTGGCCCGCGTGCTCGTCGACGTCGTGCTCAAGCCCGAGATCTTGGATCCGCAGGGCCAGGCGATCGTCGGTGCTCTCGGCCGACTCGGTATCGACGGCGTGCGTGACGTGCGGCAGGGCAAGCACTTCGAGCTCGACGTCGAGGACGGCATGGACGACGCACTGCTCACCCAGCTGGCCGACACCCTGCTCGCGAACCCGGTGATCGAAAACTTCGCCATCCGCCGCGCCTGAGCCCTGCCTTCCCGTCCATTCTGGTGGATTTTCGGCGCCAACATCGACCACGACGGGCGGGACGGCAGGGTCCGCCGCTACGCGAGGAAGCCGAGTTCCTTCGGCACCGTGTCCAGCACCCGCGCCGGATCCGCGCCCAGCACTGCGTGCAGCAGCTCGCCGTACACAGCCCGGAAGTCCACCGTCGACTTCAGGTTCCCGTCGTCCAGATCCTTCAGGCTCGGCTGCTCGCCGTAGAACCCGCCGCGCACCGGCGCACCGGCCACGAACATCGGGCCGGCCGTGCCGTGGTCGGTGCCGTCCGAGGCATTGGCGGCGACGCGGCGGCCGAACTCCGAGTAGGCCATCACCACCACCTTGCGCCCGTGCTCGTCGCCGGCCATGTCCTTCAGGAACCCAGCGATGCCTTCGTCCAGCGTCGAGAGCAACTGCTGCTGGGTCGCCTTCTCGTTCGCGTGCGTGTCGAAGCCGCCGAGGCTGACGAGGTACACCCGGGTCGGCACCTTCGCCTTCACGCAGCGGCCGACGAAATCCAGCTGGTGGGCCAGCGCGTTGGACGACTGTCCGCTGTGCCCACCGGTGCGCGCACCCTGTCCGGTGGTCTTGCCGAGCACTGGCGCGAACGTCTTCGTCACTGTGCGCTCGTTGCGGTAGGACGTGCGCACCGCGGCTTCCGAGCTGGTGCCGCCCCTCGCGGCCTTGCCCAGCCCGCTGACCGCGGAGCCGAGTGCCGGGGCAAGCTGCCCGCGCCCCGACGCGTCCAGCGCCGCGGCCGTGCACTTCGTCCCGACCGCCGCCGGTGCCAGCACCGAGCCGATGTTCAGCGCGCGCACCGGGTCGTCGCCGGTGGCGTCCAGCCAGCGTCCGATCCACCCGGAAGGCACCGGCGTCGACGGTGAGGCGGTCTGCCAGATGTCCATCGAGCGGAAGTGGCTGAAGTCCGGCTTCGGGTAGCCGGCGCCGCGCACGATCGCGAGCTGCTTGTCCTTCCACAGCGACGCCATGCCCTTCAGCGCGGGGTTCAGTCCCAGCCCGTCGCTGAGGGTGAGCACCTCGCTGTGGTCGTAGGCGAGGTCGGGACGCGCGTCCTGATAGGCCGGGTCGGCGTACGGGACCACCGTGTTGAGCCCGTCGTTGCCGCCGTAGAGGGTGACGAGGACGAGAACGTTCGCGTCGGTAGGCAGCGGGTTGCTGGACGCGTGGCGCAGCAGCTCGCTCGGCGACATCGCGGACGCGCCGACCGCGAGCGCGCCGGCACCGGCGACACCGGAGGCGAGCAGGAAGCGGCGGCGGGTGAGTGTGTCCATCGTCGGTCCCCTTCAGTGCACGAGGTATTCGGGCGTGTTCAGCGCTACAGCGAAGAGCTGCCGCGGCTGGCCGGCCGAGCCCTTGAGCACGGCGAGCGTCTGCGCCGACCAGGTGTCGACGCCGATCAGGTGCGCCAGCGATTCGAGCTTCGCCGTGGTCGAGCCGGTGAGCGCGGGCAGTTCGGCACGCTGCGCGAGCATCGTCGCTGCCCGGAACCGCAGGTCGGCGGCAGCCGTCGACACCCAAACCCGACCGCTCGGCCAGCCGCCCACACTCGGGGGGAAGAACGGGAGCTGGCCGAGCGAGTCGAGCGTTCCGGCAACCAGTTTCAGTTGCGTGTCGCCGGCGAGGGGGACGTCCAACGCGCGGATGGCGCCGATGAACCACTCGACCGGCCCGACGATGAAGCTGCCCTCGGCAGCAGCGAACGACGTGTCGGTGAACATCGCGGTGAACATCGCGCGCAGGTCGTGACCGGGCCCGTACGCGGCGACGAGCCGGTCCAGCACGGCGGCACTCGGCGCGTCGTTGGACACGAACTGATGCCACATGCGGGTGACGACGTACCGCGCGCAGCCGGGTCGGGCGAGCACGGCATCGCAGAACCCGCGCGCGTCGAAGTCCGACGACTTGCCGAACAGTGTCTTGGCGCCGTCGTCGTGCAGCATCGCCCGCACGGTGGTCGAGCCGTCCTGCTTGTCGATCTTCCAGCCGGTCAGCGCGCGGGCTCCCTGCCGCACGTCGCTCTCGGTGTAACCGCCGCCGTGACCCAGGGTGAAGATCTCCATGAACTCGCGGGACAGGTTCTCGTTCGGGCCCTTGACGGTGTTGCGCTCGCCGTCGAGCCAGCGCAACGTCGCGGCGTCGGTCAGCACGG
>JAABUT010003233.1_pt1 | contig 14244 bp, 13 predicted proteins | sample 5559281 | NCBI WGS metagenome assembly JAABUT01 (sample SAMN10711880, study PRJNA513359) | rock metagenome | isolation source: Antarctica rocks | place: Antarctica: Victoria Land, Ricker Hills nord | collected 2016-01-04
CCGGGCCATTCGAGTCGCAGCTCCACGGTGTCGACGTCGTCATAGACACGGTCGGCGGCGCCGTGGAGACGCAGTCGCTCGAGGTTCTGCGTCCAGGCGGGCTGCTCGTCGCGGTGCCGATGCCCCCGGACACCGAACGCGCCACCGCACGCGGGCTCCGGGCCGAGTTCCTCTTCCACGCCTCCGACGCGCAACGCCTCCGCACGGTCATGGGGATGATCGACACCGGCACCCGGATCCTCCTCGACCGCAGGCTCGCACTGGAACAAGCCCCCGAGGCGTTGCGCTACCTCGCGGCCGGCCACGCCAAGGGCAAGGTCATCCTTGCAGCCGAGAGGGTGTCCGCCTGAAATGTCGAGCTCGCCGTGCACAGGCTCCCGAGGCGCGTGGGGGAAGGTCCTGACCCGGCTCCCTTGGCAGTCCCCAAGCCCAGGGGTCCACCGCTCACAAAGCGGTGGGCTAAGACGCGTACAAGGGCTCTAAAACCACCGCGGCGGTGGGCTGAATGCTGATCCACAGACCCTCCTGGACTGGGCCGCAGTTCTGTAGCGGATAGCCGCCGGTCAGGGGCACAAGGATGGCCGCCGCCGCGACAGCGGCCACGTTCGAAGAGCTTCCAAGTTGACGCGCGAATCGCCGACACGGGCGCGCTGCCCCACTGATTAGGACGAAGACCGTGTGGCCACCTGGCCGCCTGGCCGTAGCGGTCGTCGAGTCGGCGTCACGCCGTCCCGGAGCTACCCGTGCGACCGCGGAAGGACGGGGGCTCGCCACTCGCGCAAGGGAGGGGAAGCGCTCCGACGGGGGCCAGGCCGCGCACCACGGGTCGACCTTCGCCTCGCCGTTTGGACTCGTACATCGCCTGGTCGGCGTCAGCGACGAGCAGGTTCACGTCGGTTCTGGACGCCAACGTCCAGGCGACGCCGATGCTGGCTCGCAACGGTACGGGTGCGCGTCCCGATCTTGACCTGACCGGTGAGCTGCTGGGCGATCCGGCGTCCGATCCGCTGGGCAACTGCGCGGGTGGTGACGCCCGGGCAGACGACGAGGAACTCGTCGCCACCGAGACGGCCGACCACGTCGCCGAGACGCACTCCGGAGTTCAGCCGGCGTGCGGCCTCGACGAGGATCGTGTCGCCCGCCTCGTGGCCGAGTTCGTCGTTGACCTGCTTGAAGCCGTCGAGGTCGATGAAGACGACGCCGATGCCGTCGTCGGGTGCGGTGTCGAGCTGGTGCTGCAGGGCGGCCAGTATCGAGACGCGGTTGAACGATCTCGTGAGTGCGTCGTACATCGCCCGGTCGGCGAGCTGCTCTCGCAGTTCGACGCTGTCGGTGACGTCGGTTACGCACAGGATCCCGCCGCTGACAACGCCGCCCTCGACGAGTGCGCGCAGAGCCAAGGCGACGCGCCTTCTGGTCCCGTCGGGGGCGATGACGGCCGCCTCGATCTCGCGATCGCCCTGGCCGGCGAGCACTGTCCCGACGAGCTCGACGGCGACCACCAGGTCGTCAGGTGCCAACGTGGCGAGCTGGGACTCGAGGGGCCCGGTCCCACCCGATTTCAGGATCTCCTCCCACCGGTCGTTGCGGTAGACGACGGCGCGGCGGGTGTCGAACTGCAGCACACCCACCGGCAGGGTCTCGGTCAGGCGGCGGAGGAGCAGCTCCCGCGAGCGCAGCTGCTCCTGGGCCCGCATCTCGTCGGTGACGTCGACCATCTCGGTGATGATGTCGCGGTGTTCGGCGTCCCCGAGGCGGTTGTGGTTGGTGACCTCGAACCAGCGCCAGGAGCCGTCGACGGCCTTGTGCCTGAGCCGGGCTCGTTGCCGGGAGGCGGGCTCGGCGAGCATCCGTACCCAAGCGGCGACCGCGCCGTCGTGGTCCTGGGGGTCGATGAGCTCCAGGGTGCACTGTCCGACGAAGTCCTCCGGGCCCCACCCAAGGACGGTGCAGAAGGCACTGTCCACCTCGACGATGCACCCGAACTCGTCCTTGCGCACGATTCAGACACGCGGACGGAGCGTAGGGTTGTCACCGCCCGAGTAGGTGATCTCGCTCGCACCTGGCATCTCGACAAGGCCCAGGTGGACGCCGTACTGCTCGCTGGTGTCATAGACGCGGATGACCGCAGGGCAACCCGGGTCCAGGGCCGGCCGGGTCGCCAACACGGCCCATCCGGTCCGGCGTACCTCGGCCCAAAGCTCCATGATCCGGTCGCGGTCCCCCGGCACGACGAAGTCGATCCCCGACGTGTAGCCGGTGATGGGCCGCTGCCCACGCAAGGGCACGGCTGCGGGGATGGGGAGGAACAGCCCATGCTCGTCCAGGGCGACGACGGCGAGCCCCGGCTCGGTCCGCAGCGCCTCGACCGCGGCGTCCAGCACCTGCGCACGCGTCCGGATCTCGGCGGGGGAGGTCGCCGGTTGCGCTGGCGTCACCTCCAAGGGCTCCGACATTGAACTCTCCCTCAGCCGAGGGCGCGGTGCCCTGCCGCAATCATCGGGGCTCCTGCGCTCAGCCTGAAGGGGTCCCACCGAGGTGACCCGCTTTGACTACTCCGCCACTACTCCGTGCACTGACCTCTCGGCGATCCGCTGCCGTCGAGGCGGCCCCAAGACCCTCCTCGCTGGACGCTACCCCGGGTCGAGTGGCGAGCGAGCGCCCTGCCGGAACCCGGCCGAGTAGCGCCGCAGCCACACGTCGGGCACCTACGGCCTCGACACCCGGAACTTCGACATGGACGACAACGTCTGGTGGCCTGCATGCATGCCCACTACGCCCACGTGCGGGCCTCCCAAGCCGGTCGAGCTGCCGGGCACCGACGGCCCGGTCGGCACGGGACCCGCCCGAGCACGAGAGCGGCCCGACCCGAATGCCGCCCTGCGGCTTGAGGTCCTCGCCAGGCCAGGGTGCGGCGTCACGGGCCCACCCGACCGGAGTGCCGCTCCCCAACGTGTAGCTGTCCTCCACGGCTGCAACTCGACAAGGGCCGCCCGGTCCTGCGGCTGCTGGTCAGGGGGGCCAGGCGACCTGTTCCCGCAGGTGGGCGGTGCCGGGCGTGGGCAGCCGTGCAGGGTACCGACGAGGCAGTTGCTGACGGCGTCTGGCCCGGTCGTTTGGGCGCCCGGTAGCGCGGCGGGCGTCGTGGTCGGCCCGAGTGCCGGGCTGTGCCCAGGGCGGCGAGGGCATGCAGGTGCAGCACGTCGCGCAGCCGCTCGTTGTCGCAATCCACGCCGGCGCTACCTGGCTCTTGCCGTGCCCGCGACACGTTCCGGGCCGTCCGGGCCGCACCCTCACGCTGACTGCTTGACACGGGTCGGGGCCGCTCCGGCGGCACGCTGCCAGCCCAGCCGGTCATGCGGAGGCCGCGGTGGCGCGGCGGCCGGCAGAGGTGGCGTTGTTCCCCGGCTGGTCGGCTTCGGCGGGCTGCTGGCCGGTGGGGTGCAGGCGCAGGAGCCCGACCGCGATCGGGACGGCGAGGCCGAGGATGAGCGCGGCGACCTGGAAGGCGTGGGTGTAGCCGGCGGTGAGCGCGTCGGGTGCAGATGCGCCGGCGGCTTGGCGGGCGCGCGTGGTGGTTGCGGCGACGGTGGCGAGGATGGCCAATCCGATGGAGCCGCCGATCTGGATGACGGTGGTCGACACCCCGGACACCAACCCGGAGTGCTGCTCGTGGACGCCGGAGACCGCGGCCAGGGTGACGGGCACGAACACCGAACCAAGGCCGGCAGCGAGCACCATCACCGGCAACATGACACCGGTGAGGTAGCTGCTGTGCGGGGTGAGGTTGCTCAGCAGCCACATTCCGATGGCTGCGGTGGCGGTGCCTCCGGCGACCAGCGGCCGGACGCCGGTACGGGCGACGGCCTTGGACGTGGCCCCAGCCGCACCCATCATGATCACGGTGGCCGGGGCGAACGCGGCACCGGCCTTCAAGGCGCTGTAGTGCAAGACGTGCTGCAGGAACAGGGTGACGAGGAAGAACATCCCGAACAGCGCCGCGCCGAGCAGCAACTGGATCGCGTAGGCGCCACCACGGTTGCGGTCGGCGAACACCCAAAGCGGCATCAGGGCAGCGGCGCTGCGCCGCTCGATGGCCACGAAACCGACCAGGCTCAGCGTGCCCAGCGCGATCGGTGCCAGCGTGAACGAGTCTGACCATCCATGCTCGGCAGCCCGGGACAGCGCGAAGACGACCAGAGCAAGGCCGGTGCTGCCGGCGAACGCACCTGGAAGGTCGAAACGGGCCCGTCGTCGAGCCGGGGACGGGATGAACCTCGGGGCGAGCAGCGCGACGACGGCGGCGACCGGCACGTTCACGAAGAACACCCATCGCCAGGACACGGCGTCGACGATCACCCCGCCGAGCAGCAGGCCTGCACCGGCACCGAGCCCCTCCATGGCGGCGAACACGCCGACCGCCCGGTTGCGCGCCGTACCCGCCGCGAACGTCGAGACGATCAGCGACAGAGCAGTGGCCTGCGCGAACGCGGCACCGGCGCCCTGCAGCACCCGAGCGACGATCAGCAGACCGGGGCTCGAGGACAGCCCTGCCAGCATCGAGGCGGCGGCGAACGCGGCAAGGGAGGCGACAAAGACCCGGCGCCGGCCGAGCAGGTCACCGCTGCGGCCGCCCAGCAGCAGCAGCGCGCCGAAGGTCAGCGCGTAGCCGTTGACGACCCAGGCAATGGCGGTACTGCTGAACCCGACCCTGTCCTGAATCGTCGGCAGCGCCACGTTCACGATGGTCGTGTCCAACACCACCATCAGCTGCACCGTCGCCAGCAGCACTAGCGCCCACACCAGCGTGCGGCCACGGGCAGGGTCGGCCGGACCCGCAGCCGGGCCTGTATGTGGGATGCCGGTGGTGGAAGCACTCATGTCATCAGTCCTCTTCCGCGCCCAGCCCGATGCGTGACGCCTTCACGCACCTTGCCCCGGATACGTGAAGTAGTCAACCAGTGGACGCTCAACAGAGGACGTAGCATGTCCCACGTGCGAGGAGACGAGAGCGCCGCCGGCCGGCCCCTGGGGCTCGCGCTCGCCGAGGGCGTCTACGGCGTCTTCGGTGCTCTCCAACACACCGTTGCCGCAGTGCTCGAAGAGTTGAACCTGACCGAGGCCCTCGCGGACGCGCTCTGGCAGCTCAACCCCCCGGACGGGCCCCTCCCGCGCCGGACTCTGGCCGAGCGGCTGCACTGCGACCCGTCCAACGTGACCTTCCTGGTCGACCGGCTCGAGGAGCGCGGACTCGCCGAACGGTTCGACAACCCCGGCGACCGACGAGTCAAGGCCGTCGCGCTCACCGCCGCCGGCGTCGCCGCCCGCGACCGGCTCATCGCAACCACCGCCGACAGCCCCACGTTCTCCCGGCTCACTCGCGACGAGCAACGCCAACTCGCCGACCTGCTCCACCGATGCATCGATGCGCCGGCTCCCGACACCCCCGGTTGAGACCCTCCGGGCCCCCGGGTCGCCCCCTGGGCGTGCCTGCCCAGGCCTGCTGACCAACCCATGCCGACGACACGGCGACCCGAAAGCGATACCCACATGACCTTCGTCTGCTCCGCCACCTGGACCGCTCAGCCCGGCCAGGAAGCCGTCGTGCTCGCGGCCCTCACCGAACTCGCCCCTGCCTCCCGCGCCGAACCCGGCTGCCAGACGTACGTCGTCCACCAGGACGCCGAGCAGCCCTCGGTCTTCAAGATCTTCGAGGTCTACGACGACGTGGAAGCCTTCAAGGCTCACGGCCGCTGCCCGCACTTTGAGACGTACGCCCTCGGCCGAGCGATCCCCGTCCTGGTCAACCGCGAGCGTGCCTTCACCACCGTGGTCGAGATATGACCGACTACTGCCGCCGCAGCCGGCCTATCCCGAAGCGACAGCGCAGATGCAGATGCACACATCGTGATCGACTCGCCGACCGGGTCGGACTTGTCCTTGTTCACGAGGGTGACGACCTCGGTGCGATGAGCCACCTGGCGCGACCACGGACCAGCCCCAGGACACGCACCGGCCGCGCGACCACGACCGCGGCAGGCTCGCCGCCCAGTTGCACGCGCTCGTCCTCCTCGTCGGCGCGGTCCAGGGCGGGCGACGCGACGCCTGGCCCGGGTGGCTGACTCACCACGCTTGAGCCGCGGGACCTGAGGCACCTTTCTGCCGCTGCCGGCGCCAGTGTTCGGGCACAGCCCTTTCGTCGGCCCGAAGCCGACGGTGTCCCGAGGCTCTGTGGACCAGGTCGACAGGTGCTTCCTGGCGCCGAGAGACGCATCTGCGCTTCGAAGCCTGGTCGAGCTGTCCCTACAGCCGAACTCCTACCGGGCGATCGTTTCGCACCGTCGCCACGCCCTTTCGTAGACGACGTTTGAGTCCCAGGAGTGTCACGCCCGGGTTGGATGTGGCCGCGGATCTCCTGCTGCGCGGGGGTTGTGCTGCGGTCCGTCATTGTGCCGAGGGGGTCGGCAAATCAGCTGAGGGTCGGCAGCGGGAACACCAGGCAGGACGTGGCCGCGGTGGCGACGAGCCGGCCTTGCGGGTCACGAACCTCGGCCGCGGCGACCGCGACCCGCCGGCCCGGCTTGATTACCCGCCCGGTGGCGGTGAGCTCGTCGCCGGCGTGCACGGCCCGCAGGTAGCGCACGGAGATCTCGATGGAGGTGTAGCCGACGCCGGCCGGGAGCGTGGTCTGGACAGCGCACGCGGCGACGCCGTCCAGCAGGGTGCAGACGAGACCTCCGTGCACGACGCCGATCGGGTTGTAGACGGATTCGTCGGGGACGCATGTGAACACGACCTCCCCCTCGGTCACCGACACGATCCGCGAGCCGAACAACTGCATGATCGGCGCGCCAGGAAGCACGCCTGCAGCGATTGCCTGGAGGAACTCCAGGCCGGTGCGACCCGCGAGGCCAGATACGGTCGCGGCGGGGTCCTGCCACGTCACGGTCTTCGTCCGCTGCTCCCGCCCGGATGTCCCTGCCGTCTCGTCCATCACGACCCCCCCGCGTGGGGCGGGGTCGCGGCGAGAGTGTCGTCGGGGTGCCGGTGGGGTGCCCCGCCAAGGACGGGCGCTGCCGCGGGCAGGGCAACGACGCCCCGGTCCGGCGGGGCAGAACGGTCCTGCCGGCGGGCGGCGTACCCGAAGGGCGTTCCGGGCAGCGCGACCGGGACGTTGACGTGGGGCACGCCGCCGGCCTGGCCGCGGGCGCCGCCGGTCCTGCTGCCCGGACGACTCGGAGCAGCCGTTTCGGTGAGGGGGGTGGACATGGCTGTCGGTCTCCTGGTGTGTAGAGGGTGAGGTGTCCGCCGGGCGCGGGCAGCTACGCAAAGATGCTGGGACGCACCATCACGGGCTTGAGATCGGGTTCGAGCAGGGCCTGCGGGGCGGTCTCCCGGTCGTGCGTCCTCATGACGTGTCGGGGGATTTGTCCGGACCGGATCAGTTCGAGGACCGCGGGGACGTGCGGCTTGACGCTCGCAGTCCCCGTGGAGAACGTGACGTCGCGCTTGTTCATCTCCCAGAGCGGAAGAGGCGTGTCGGCGAAGAACATGGCTGCGTTCGACAGGTGGCCCCCGGGCGCGAGGCACCGGACGGCCTCCGCCAGCATCTCGGTCTCCCGCGCCACCCCGATCACCACCGGGTACTTCCAGCAGTCCGGTCGGGGACGATCCTCGGAGTAGACGTCGGCCCCGAGGGCACGCGCGACGTCGCGTCGCTGTTCGCTGCCGCGCGGCGGACAGACCCCGGCGGCAGGCGGCGCACACCCCGCACGAGATGTGCCAGGGAACCACCGTTGTCGTGGGGCGCCTTGGTGCAGTGCAGTGCACAAGGCATCGTGTCCCGGCGTGCACGCGTGTCGCATGACCGCGGCCGCAGGCCACGTACGGACGGGTGCTCGCGACGGGGTGCGCGGCGCTGACACTCGGGCGGCGGCTTGGTCGTCACTGGCACCGCACCGCCTCCGGCCTGGCTTGTGTTTGATGGAGCCAGGGCAACGTACCAGCCCACGGTGGCTGGGCCGGCCAGCGTTACTCTTGCTGCGTGGACGAGCCGCTCTGCTCGATAGCGCGGGCACTGGACGTCGTCGGCACCCGGTCGACGATGCTGTTGCTGCGTGAAGCGTTCTACGGGACCCGTCGCTTCGACGACTTCGCCCGGAGGGCCGACGTGACCGAGCAGGTCACCGCGACCAGGCTCAAGGCCCTGGTACGCGACGGGCTGCTCGACCGGGTGCCGTACCAGGTTGCCGGACAGCGCACCCGGTCCGAGTACCGACTGACCGGGAAGGGCCGCGAGCTGTACCCGGTGTTGGTGGCGCTGATGCAGTGGGGGGACTCGCACGCGTCCGCGCCGACCGGCGTTCCTGTCCGGCTCGTCCACGCTGGCTGTGGGGCGACGGTCGGGGTGTCGGTGCGCTGCGAGGCCGGGCACGAGCTCACCCCCCAGCAGGTCAGCGCCCTTCCCGGACCCGGCCTCCCCGACGGCTGGGCCGACCGCGTGCTTGCACCGACGACGTGACCGTCGTACCGGTTAGGGCTGGAGGGTCGAGACTCACCGGCCCGTCGTCCGGCTGTTCGCTTGCAGCCGCATGTCAGGCGTTCGCGGCGAACGCCTCGGTCCACGGCGCCAAGCGCAGGCAGCGCCCGTCGGTCTGGCCGCAGCGGCAGCTGTAGCGCGTACAGGTCGGGCAGGGCGCTGCGTCGGCGTCGGCGTCGGGCGATGGCGGGGTGTTAATGGGCATGCCTTCCAGCTTGGGGGCTGCAGGTTGCGTTCCTGTCGGCTGCAGGTGAACACCGTGTGCGAGGGGGGCTGCCTGACTTCGGCGCGCGGCCGGCCGCTTGGTGGCGGGGGCGCCGTACGTGGCACGGCGCCTGCGCCCGTCGTGGCGCGGTCAGGGTGCGAGTACGGCTGCGACCTGGGCGGCGAGCGGCGGCGGGACGCAGTTCCCGAGCTGGGCCTGGACTCTGCCGCGGCTGCCGACGAGGTCGAAGTCGTCCGGGAAGCCGAACAGGCGCTTCACTTCTCTGACGCGCAGTCGGCGGCTGTCCCAGTGGAACGGCCCGGCGTAGGGGCCGGGCTGCGCCTGGATGGTCGGCGCGGGCTTGCCGGGGTCGAGCTTGAGCAGGAAGGACCAGAACCTGGAGCGCCACCTGAACTCGGGGGCGGGGGCCCCTTCTCGGCGGTGTAGTGGAGGTAGTTCCCTCCCGGGGGAACGCCGGGCAGCAGGTGGCCGTACTGGCCGCCGACGTTCTCGCCGGGTTCGGGGTCGCAGACCGCGACGTGGGGCCCGTCGGCGTGGCCCGTGGCGCGGCGCTCCCAGCTCCCGCCGTGCGTCGGGGCGGGGTGGACGGGGACGCCCTTGGGCCCCGATCACGAAGAGGCGGGGGCGGTCCTGCGGGACGCCGTAGTCGGCGGCGTTGAGGACCTTCCACGTGCAGTCGTTGCCGGCGTCGTCAATCTTGGGCAGGAGCCGCTCGAACGCGGGGCGGCTCGCGCGGTTGTTGTACGTCAGGGCGTAGACGTTCTCCAGGAGGAACGTCCTGGGCTTGGCCTCCGCGAGGACGCGGGTGTGCGCCTGGAGCAGGCTGGCGTCGGGGTCGAGGCAGGCTCTTTTCGAGTCGAGGTGGAACCCGGACTTGCTGAACGGGGTGCAGGGCGGGCCGCCGATGAGCAGGTCGGGCCGCTCCCTTCCCGTGAGGCCCGCGGCGCGCAGGAGGTCGATCGTCGGGACGTCGAGGAGACGGCCTGGATGACGGGCGACGCTAGCCCCGGGAAGTTCTTCTCCATGGTGCTGACGGCGTCCGGATTGCGCTCGACGGCGGGCAGAGCGAGAACGAGCGCGCCGCCCCGACGATGGCCTGGTACACCGCCGCAGGCTGGCGAGCGGTCACCGGGCCGTTCGGGGCCCTGATCAAGCTTACCGCCCCCGCGCCTGGTTGAGGTATGACCCGGCGGACGGCCGCGCGCTTCTCAGCCGAACGTTTCGCTGCGACGGGGCGGCGCGTTGCGGGCGGCTGCGCCAGTGGGCAGAGTAACGGCTCATGCCCGGCAAGAAGGTCTTCGTGTCCAGTGGACTTGGGTTCACCTTTCCAGGTCGGGCGTTCTTGAGCCGGACCCTTCACCCGATGCTGACAGGAAACGGCTTCGAGCTTCTCGATCAGTGGGCGAGCGAACGGGCCGCGCAGCCGGACCGGTCGACCGTCGCGGCGAGCAACGTACAGCTGCTGCTCGCCGCGGATGCCGTGCTTGCGATCCTGGATGGACCCGACATCGACTCGGGCACGGCCGCGGAGATCGGGTTCGCTAGCGCCGCGGGCACGCCCGTCGTGGGCTATCGCACGGACGTCCGCAGCGGGGTTCCGGATAAGGTGTTACATGCTTATCCGGTTAGTTCAGGTACCATTGGGTGGTGCCGCGGCCAGACTTCCCTCGAACGATCATGGAGTTCCAGCAGCGGTTCCCGGGCGAGCAGGCGTGCACCGAGTACCTGTTTAGCTGCCGGTGGCCGGACGGGTTCCGGTGCCCGCGGTGTGGCACTGAGCGGGCCTGGCCGATCGCGAAGCGCCGCACGGTGTGGGAGTGCGCGGGCTGCCACCGGCAGACGTCGGTGACCGCGGGCACGGTGCTGCACAAGACCCACACGCCGTTGCACCTGTGGTTCTGGGCCGCGTACCTGATGACGACGGCGACGCCGGGCATCTCTGCGCTGCAGCTGGGACGTCAGCTCGGCATCGAGCGGTATGAGACCGCGTGGATGATGCTGCACAAGCTTCGCCGGGCGATGGTCAACCCCGAGCGCGCGCCGTTGAGCGAGGCAGTGGAGGTCGACGAGTGCTTCATCGGCGGCCGCGAGGAAGGACTGCGTGGTGGGCGCGCCCGCGGCGAGAAGGCGCTCGTAGTGGTCGCTGTGGAGATCCGCGGCACCGGCAGCGGACGGGTCCGCATGCAAGTCATCGGCGACGCATCCGCGGCCACCCTGCGCCCGTTCGTGCAGGCCGCTGTCGCACCCGGCGCGACCGTGCGCACCGACGCCTGGCAGGGCTATCGAGGCCTCGACAAGCTTGGCTACGATCACGACCGGCGAAGCCAACGCGCAGCCAAGGCACTCGGCGAGGACCCCGGCGAGCTGCTGCCCCGCGTGCACCGGGTGATCGCCAACCTGAAAAGCTGGCTGCAAGGCACCCACCGCGGCGTCTCCGGTGAACACTTGCAGGTCTACCTCGACGAGTACGTGTTCCGCTTCAACCGCCGGCGCACCCCGATGGCCGCCTTCCAGACGCTGCTGGGCCTGCAGAGCACCCAGGCGCCAACGGTCTACAAGGAGATCAGCGGGCTCACGCGGTGACCTGAACTAACCGGATAAGCATGAGTAGAGCTATCAGCGGCCGGGTACATGCCCGGGGAGGGCGGACTTGCACGGGCAGCGGGCAGGTGGCTGCGCTGGAAGGTTCGCCGCTCGGGGACGCGACGATGTCGCCGTGCGCCCGTGCCGGGGATCACGGCCCTGCGCGTGCGGTGTTCACCTGTCGCTCACAGGAAAGCAACCCCCGGCCGCGATGCTAAGAGCATGCCTGATGACTGCCCGCCCACCTCCGACGCCGATGCCGCTCCCTGCCCGACCTGCTCGCGCTACAGCTGCCGCTGCGACCAGGCCGACGAGCCTTGCACGCGCCTTGCACCCTGGTCGGAGGCGTTGTCCGCCAACGCCTGACCACGCGGTCAGCGGTCCTACGACCAAGCCCGACCGGGTAGTGCAACACCCGCCGGCCGGGCGATCGGCACAGTGGTGTCCGGCGGAGTCGCGGGCTGCTGCAGGCCAGGTTTTGGGCCTGTGCTGGAAGGTGCGCAACCTTCGGCGTGCTGGGTTGTGCAGACTGCGCGGGTGACTACGTCGGCCCCGGATGCGGAGGAAGATGAGGATCAGCTGCTGGCACCGGAAGAGTGGCTGTTGTTGGTCTATCGGGTGCCGTCGGAGCCGACGCGGCTGAGGGCGGCTGTGTGGCGGCGTCTGAAGTCGCTCGGCGCGGTGTACCTGCAGAATTCCGCGGCGGTGCTGCCGGCCGGTAGGGGCGCGGAGCGGGCCCTTCGTCGGCTGCGCCGGGAGATTCTGGACATGGAGGGCACCGCGGTCCTGTTGTCGTGCACCGCGCTGGTGGGTGGGCAGGACGTGAAGGCCTTGTTCCAGGCCGCCCGGGACAGTGAGTACGAGGAGATCTTGGACAAGTGCCAGGATTTCCACGCGGGTTTGGACAAGGAGTACCGGGCTGAGCACTTCACCTACGGCGAGCTGGAGGAGAACGAGGTCGAGCTGGTCAAGCTGCGGAACTGGCTGGCCAAGGTGCAGGCCCGGGACAACTTCGGGGCCCCGGCCAGGACTCGGGCGAACCAGGCGCTTGGCGCTTGTGAACAGGCCCTGGAGGCCTACGCCGCTCGGGTGTACGTGGAGGAAGTAGATGGTGCGTGAGTCTGCGGCGACGACGGCGGTTGAGCCGCTAGGTAGTGCTGTTGCGGGTGACCCGTCGGAGGCTGACCGGCAGCAGGATCAGCAGCGCCGCGGGCACGATCCACCACACGCCGGGGTGACCGTGGTGGGCCAGGGCGTAGGTGAGGGTCAGGGCCAGCACGACGCCGACGGCTACCCGCCAGTCATCGCCGATGACGAAGTCGTACCAGAACGCCCCGAACGCCTTGAGCCGGTGCAGGATCATGCCTGGGCCCGTGCGGTGCGCTGGCGGGGCGCGCTCGGCGTCCTGGTCGGCTCGTGGTGGTGGAAGGCCAGTACGAGCGCGAAGGCGAACACCGCGATCGCCGGGATCAGGCCCAGCAGGGCCGCGTCCGCGCCGGGCCAGCGGACGCCGGCTCCTTCGGCTCCCCAGAACGTCCCGAACGCGGTGAGCATGATGCCGACGACGAACTTCATGCTGTTCTCGGGGACTGTGGACAGCGGGCCGCGTACGGCGATCCCGGTGACCGCGACTAGAACGACGGCGGTGGCCGCCGCCGCGGCGGCGAGCGGGATGTTGTGCTGGTTGCTGCCGAAGGTGAGGGCGATGAACACAACTTCCAGGCCTTCCAGGACCACACCTTTGAACGACAGGGTGAAGGCGTACCAGTCCCCGACCAGGGCGCGGCGTTGCGGCGCGGCGGACTGCGCGGCGGCGAGCTGGGTGCGGAAGATGAGGTCCTCGTTGTGTAGGGCCTTGTTGCCGCTGGCCCGCAGGATGGCCTTGCGTAGCCACTGCAGCCCGAACACCAGCAGCAGCCCGCCCACGAACAGCCGCAGTCCACTGAGCGGGATGGCCGAGACAGCGGGACCTAGCACGGCGACGGTCGCGGTGAGCACCACGAGCCCGGCGCCCAGACCGGTCAGGGCTGAGCGCCACTCCCGGGCGGTGCCGGCGGCCAAGATGATGGTCAGTGCTTCCACCGCCTCGACGACGCAGGCCAGGAAGACGGCGATGAACAGGGCAGTTCCGCTCACAGGTTCCTCCTCGATGGTACCGATGCGGCGAGTTGCGTCTTGCGACCAACGACCTCGATGCTAACAGCGGTTAGGTTCGGACTGTCACGGACGGTCCTGCTTGCGGTGTTGTAGGCGAGGCAGCCGTCCGGGTCGAGCCGAACGTGGACCCGTTCGCCGCGGGCGTGCGGGAGCTGGGAGTGCACGGCGCTCAAGGTGCCTTCGGGGCAGACCACGACGTGGTCGTAGCCGCGGCCCCGGTAGGCCACGTCAGCGACGGTCCCAATGACGGTGCCGGCTTCATCTGACGGGGCGCCGGTGCGGTCGGCGGGTGGGTCGCTGATGGTGGTGGCCGCCGGCCGGACCAGAACGGTGACCGTGGTTCCGGGGCGGACCTGGCCGATCGGGCGGGCGTGGAGTTGGGTGGCGCCGACCTGGACCCGGATCCGCTCGGGGTCGCCCCCAGGCAGGCTGTGCCCGGGCAGTTCCCCGGCTGCTCCGGTGAACCGGGCGACGAACGGCGTGGCGGGCCGGCGGTAGAGCTGTTCCGGGGTCGCCAGCTGGACCAGCCGGCCCTGGTCCAGCACCCCGATCCGGTCGGCGAGGGCGAACGCCTCGGACTGGTCATGGGTGATGTACACCGCGGTGGCGCCACAGGCGCGGGTCAGGGTGGAGATCTCCACCCGCAGCCGTTCGCGCAGGTCGGCATCGAGGTTGGACAGGGGTTCGTCGAATAGCAGCAGACCGGGTTCGGCGACGACGGCCCGGGCCAGGGCGACCC
>JAABUT010003235.1_pt1 | contig 14233 bp, 16 predicted proteins | sample 5559281 | NCBI WGS metagenome assembly JAABUT01 (sample SAMN10711880, study PRJNA513359) | rock metagenome | isolation source: Antarctica rocks | place: Antarctica: Victoria Land, Ricker Hills nord | collected 2016-01-04
GCCGTGCCGATCACGGTGGCGCCGAGCGACTTCGCCCACTGGCAGAGCAGCAGCCCGACGCCGCCGGCCGCCGCCTGGACCAGGATGGTGTGCTCCGGGCCGACCCTGAACGTCTGCCGCAGGAGGTACTGCGTCGTGAGGCCCTTCAGCATCATCACGGCGCCGACCTCGTAGGAGATGCTGTCGGGCAGGTGCACCAGGTGGCGCTCCGCGACGATCCGCTCCTCCGCATAAGCGCCGAGCGCGGTCCCGTAGGCGACCCGGTCGCCCGGCTTGAACGCGGTGACGTCCGGCCCGACCGAAACCACGTCGCCCGAGGCCTCGTTGCCGGGCGTCAGGGGCAGCGGGTTGGGATAGGTCCCCATGCGCTGGTAGACGTCGATGAAATTGAGGCCGACCGCACGCTGCCTGACCCGCACCTCCCCGGCACCGGGCTCCCCCAGCTGCACTTCCTCGAGCTTCAGCACCTCGGGGCCGCCGAAGCCCTGCACGCGTATCATCCTGGCCATGAATCGCTCCGGGTTCCGCCACCATCATAGGGACGCGACGCGCGTTACCGCAACGGGGCTGTCGATCGGGTGGGAGGTTGGTTGAAAGGCGCGCCGGGCGGCGTCTCAGGTTCGATCTTGTCAGCTACAGTTGTTCGAGTAGGTACAAATCAGCAAGAGATACAGGAAGCCGAATGGCCAGGCGAACACGACTGGCGCCAGCACAAGCAGCCACGCCGCTCGCGAGCCGTGTTTCACAAGTCCGCGCCAAACCGTGTAAACCCAGAAAGCTGGGACGAAGACGATAGACCACATGAACGCTGGGCCGAAAATCGCCCCTTGATACCCCTCCGACAGAGAGAAGAGGGTCAGTGGGATCAAAAACGATCCCAGCGCTGCCCCGATAGACTATTGGAAAGATCGTCTCACGCCTGTCCATACCCTCGTTGGCCACGACCGTTGATCGCCGAAGGGCGGCGTCAGCTCCGGCGCAGCAGATCGAGCCGATAGTCGCGGTTGCGATCCTGCCGGACGACGGCGAGCCTGTCGGCGGCTACCGCGATGAAGCGGTCGCTCGCCTCGTCGCCTGCCGAGACCGATCCCTTCTTGCCGACCCAGTGCACCATGATGAGGTCCCCGCCGGGATCGAGCGCGTCGCCGACCCGGTCGGCGAGCGACGCGACGTCGCCTGCCCCGAGATAGTCGATCACTTCCGACAGGACGATGAGGTCGAAGCGCTCGTCCGGCCATTGTGCCGGGACGAACAGGCCGCCGAACCGGATGCGAGGCTGGCCGGCATTGCGGGCACTGGCCTGCTGCAACGCCGACGCGACGGGTTCGACAGCCAGCAGGTCGTCGCAGCGGGGGCCGAGTTCCGCGGTGAGGATGCCCATGGCGCAGCCGATCTCGAAGCCTCGCGCGTAGCGGGGGCGCGGCAGTGCCGCCAGCGTGGCGGCATATTTGGCGCGCTCGTAATCGCTGCTGGCGAGGCGCCAGGGGTCGGGCCGAGCCGCGTAAAGAGCCTCGAAATGGTCGCGCCCGAGCGTGTCCTGCCGCAAATGGCCCTCCCGGGTCGCGCCCTCACCCGATGTGCAGCACACCCGCCGTGACCAGGCTCGCGATGCCGAGGATGCCGGCCAGCACGAAGGCCTCGACAGTGCCGATGATGACGTCCACGACGGTTGACTCCAACGCTTGAAAAGCTGACCCGATCCCGCGGGGACCGGAGTCCCGGGACCGCGCCGAGGTTCGATGGATCGGAAGGCTGGCGCTTCCAGCGACGGCGCTACCAGCGATTGTCGGCCTGGATGATGCCGCGGCTCGTGACGACGACCCAGCCGCGACCGCGTCGTTCAATGGAGCGGATCTCGCCGACGCCCGGGATGTATTCGCCGGGCGCCACCTCGCGCAGGCCGCCGCCCCGGCCTTCGAGCAGGGCCACCCCGCCGTAGACGTCGCGCAGCATCCAGCCCTCCACGGTGGCGGGCCGGGCTGCAGCCTCTTGACGGGCCGGCGCCTCGGTCCTGCCGGTCTCGATCTTGGCCGGCTGGTCGACCTTGGCCGGAGCTTCGGGCCTCGGCGCCGGCTTCGGGATCGCGGGTCCAGCGATCGCCACGACCGGCGCCGGCTTCGCGACCGTGGGTACGGCGACCGCAACGACAGGGGCCGGCTGCTGCGCGACGCGCACCGGCGGCAGAGGGGCCTTGGACGACAGGATGGTCTCGGGCGGGAGCGAAGCTGTCGGAGCCGGGGAGGAGACCTGCCGCTCGATGCGGTCGATCCGCGACGTCATTTCGGCCAGCTTGGGCGACGGATCGCGGTCGAGCCGGTCGAGCCGGGACGCGATCTCGGCCAGCTTCGACCCCGGGTCGCGATCGAGCTTGTCGATCTTGGCGCCAAGTTGGCCGACGGCGGCGCCGCTGGCCGCCCTCACGCCTTCGAGTTCCTGCTTCAGGATGTCGACACTCTTCCTCAGGCCCCGGATGGTGTCGTCCTGTCGACCGTTCTCGGCCGCCGTGCGCAGGCCGTCGAGGCTGGCCTTCAGCGAGCGGAGATCGTCCTGCACGCGGTAGAGTACGTCCATCTGGGTGTCGGCCTTGGCCACCGCGGTCGCCTGCGGCTTGCCGGCGTAGAATGCCGTCCCGGCCACGAAGCCCGTGCCCATCACCACGGCCACGACGGCCGCGACGACGCCGTGCGACAGGCGGAGCCCCGCGAAGCGGCCCCCCACCGGATCCGGTGGTCTCACGATCAAGGCGCGCCCGATCCCGGCTCGGTCAGCGGCCGGCCGGCCCCGACCGGTGCCGTCCCGAGGTGCCGCGGCCTCATCGTCGCGGTCCTGCGGGCCGAAAGCTGCGCTGCTCATCGTGTGGTGGCTCCGATCGTCACGTTTCGGTAACCACACTGGCGGCGGAACCGTGAAGAGCGGATTAGCGCGCGAGGTGCTGCAGCGTGCCGGAACGGGACAGGACGCGCTTTTCGCTTGCCTGCGGCCCGCCCCGCCCCCAACCTTCGCCCCCTAGCCCCGCGCGAAGGTGTCATCCGCGCGGCACGCCATGGGGGGAAGGTCGATGTATAGCGACTGCCTGGAAATCCGCGATCCGCGCTTCAGGAAGCTGGTGTTCGGCAACGTCCACCTGGAAAAGCTCTGGACCGGCTGCCGCTGGGCCGAAGGGCCGGCCTATTTCCCGGCCGGCAAGTACCTCGTCTGGTCGGACATCCCGAACGACCGCGTCATGCGCCTCGACGAAACCGACGGCTCGGTGTCGACCTTCATCAGCCCCGCGCGCCATCACAACGGCCACACGGTCGACCGCCAGGGGCGCCTGCTGAGCTGCGAACACCAGGGCCGCTGCGTGTCGCGCATCGAGCATGACGGCACCACCACGGTGCTGGTGTCGCGCGTCGACGGCAAGCGCCTCAACTCCCCGAACGACCTCGTGGTGAAGTCGGACGACACGGTGTGGTTCACGGACCCGACCTACGGCATCGACAGCGAGTACGAAGGCGATGCGGCGCCCTCCGAGATCGGCGAGAGCCATGTCTACCGCTACGATCCAGGCGCGGGTCAGGTCCATGCGGTGGCGCGCGACTTCGTGAAGCCCAACGGAATCGCCTTCTCGCCCGACGAGCGCACCCTCTACGTCGCCGACACAGGCGCGACCCACGTGGACGAGGGGCCGCGGCACATCCGGGCCTTCGCGGTCGGAGCCGACGGCTTCACCCTCGACGCGGGCCATCATTTCGCGACCTGCGACGTGGGGCTTTTCGACGGGTTCCGCTGCGACCGGCACGGCAATGTCTGGACCTCGGCGGGGGACGGGGTCCATTGCTACGCGCCGGACGGCACCCTGCTGGGCAAGATCCGCGTGCCGGAGGTCGTGGCCAACCTGTGCTTCGGCGGCCGCAAGCGCAATCGCTTGTACATCTGCGGGACGACGTCGCTCTATGCGATGTATGTCAACGCCCACGGGGCGACCTGGCCCGGCGCCTCCGCGACGTGACCTCTCTCGCGATCGGGCGGGAAAAGCTGATGCCGAGGAGCTCGAAGAGGGCGGCCTCGTCCCGGACAACCAAGGAGATTGCGGCATGACCCGGGGTTTGTACGAGTCCGATTTCTATAGCTGGACGCAACGGCAGGCCGACATGCTGAAGTCCGGGAAGCTGGAGACAGCAGACTTGGCGAATATCATAGAGGAGATCGAGACGTTGGGGCGGTCGGAAGAGTCTTCTCTTGAGTCAGCCTACATGCTCGTGAGCATGCACTTGCTCAAGGCTATGTTCCAGCCTCAGTTGACGACTCCGAGTTGGGGTCAGACTATCCTCCATAATCGCCTGGAAATCGCAAAGATCCTGCGCAAGAACCCCGGCTTGAAGGCCAAGCGCGAGTCTTTGTTCGCCAGCGCCTATGCCGACGCCCGGAAAGAGGCTGCCGAGGAGACCGGCATCGACCTGGGGCGGTTCCCGGACCCTCCTCCCTTCACGAGGGAGGAAGCCGAGTCGGAGGTGTACAAGCCCGGCCGTCTCGGTCTTTCACGTGCCGAGTTGAACGCCCAAAGACGAAGGAAGCCCGGCGGCACCGGTGTCGCAGATTAGGACGGCCGGGTGCTTCGTCCGGTGCAGGGATGTTTGCGCCGCACGGAGGTCGGAGGTCCTCGCCTTCGGACGGCATCCGTCCCTCTCGATGACCGTGAGGTCCGGCCCTGCGGATTATCCGCCGTCGGCGTCCCAGAACGCGCAGCGGTGACGCTCGGCGAAACCCGCGGCGGGTCCGACGCGTGACGGCGAGAGCCCTTCGATCACCTCGGTGGCCGAGCCGAACCGGGGCCATGACGGTCCCCTGCCGTCCGGGCGGCCGCTGCGGGCGAAGGCACCCCAGTCGGCCTGGATGACGCTCGACAACCGCGATTCTTCGGCGTCGAAGGATGCGGGATCGGCCAGGACCCAAGCGGTGTCGAACACGAACGGGATCTCGGCCGTGTGATAGCTCGCCATGCGAGCCGACCAGGGTAGCACCGGCAGGCGGAAGGGCGCCGCCGGGTCGTCGAACTCGTAGGCGAAGACCGGCACGAAACGCGCCAGCAGCCGGTCGAGCGCCCGGGCCGGACAGGCGAAGAAACCGTCGGTCAACACGGCCGCATAGGCGAGGCCGGCCGAATCGAACGTGTCGGCGGGATATCGGGCCAGGATGACGGCGGCGCGGGTCCCGAACAGCCGGCCGATCTCGGCCTCGTAGCTGCCCGCCGTGAGCAGGTCGGCCTGGAGGCCGCGAAGATAACCGAACAGCCGGCCTTCGTCGCGGTTGGTGCCATCGATCACCGGAACCCGGTTGAACCTCCCCGTCGCGAAAGCCTCGCGCGGCGGCACCGGCAGCACGTCGAGCCCGGTGGCGGGCGCCCAGGAATTCGGCCCCGTCACGCCGTCCCGCTCCGGAAGAGCCGACAGGATCTCTTCGGCCGATCGCGCGCGAAGACAGGCCAGGGCTTCGGGACCGTCGCATCCGAGCGAGGCGCCGAGGCGTCGGCCCCCTTCTTCGGCCGCCGCGGCCGGCAGGCTGGTGGCCGGCGTCACGCAGGCGCCGCTTTCGAGGATGGCGCGGGCGAACAGTCCGGCGGCGCCGGGCGAGGCCAGTTGGTCGCAGGTGCTCCAGGCTCCGGCCGATTGCCCGAACAGCGTCACCCGGCGGGGATCGCCGCCGAAGCCAGCGACATTGGTCCTGATCCAGCGCAGCGCCGCCTGCTGGTCGAGCAGCGCAAAGGCGCCCTCGCCCGGCGTACCGCGCAGCGCCGGATGAGCCAGAAACCCGAGCGCTCCGAGCCGGTAGTTGACCGTCACGACCACGGCGCCCGTGTTGCGGGCCAGCGTGCTCGGATCGTACTGGCCGCTCGTGCCCAGCACGAAGGCCCCGCCGTGGATCCACACCATCACGGGCCACCCCTGCCCGCCCGCCGCGGCGGGAGGTGCGTAGACGTTGAGCGTCAGGCAGTCCTCCTGGCCGAGGAACGGTCCCGCTCCGGCCCGCCCGATCTGCGCGTCGACACTGAGGTTCTGCAAGCAGCTCGGCCCGAGCGCGGTGGCCTGGCGCGGCTCCGCCCAGGAAGCAACTGGTCGAGGCTCCCGCCAGCGCAGCGCACCGACGGGCGGCGCCGCATAGGGTATGCCGAGAAAAGCCTGCCCCGCCGCGGCTACGGCGCCCACCACCGGGCCGCTCGCCGTCTCGACGCGCCGCGGCACGACGTCGTCGGCATGGACGATGGCATCGACCTTGCCGGGGTCGAGATCGCAACCGGATGCCAAGAGCGCGACGAGCAGCACGGAAACCAGCGTGGCGACGCGTCCGTTGCGCCAGCAACCCGGAACGGCGCCACGCGAACCCATGCCGGCCGGCCTTCTCAATCCAGCCGGAACTTGCCGTATTGGCGGTGCTCGGCACGAATGCGGCGCACCGTGCCGGTCACCGACCGGTAGATCACCGTCTCGGTCTCGATGACGTTGTGGTGGAACTTGACGCCCGACAGCAGGGCGCCGTCGGTGACCCCGGTGGCCGCCACCACGACATCGCCGGACGCCAGTTCCTTCATGTCGTATTTCCTGGTGGGATCCGTGACGCCCATGTCGAACGCCCGTTCGCGCTTGGCCGGGGTGTCGAGGACGAGCCGGCCCTGCATCTGGCCCCCGACACAGCGCAGGGCGCCGGCCGCCAGCACGCCCTCGGGCGCGCCGCCCGAGCCGAGGTAGAGATCGATGGAGGTCGCTTCGGGCTGCGTCGTGAAGATGATGCCGGCCACGTCGCCGTCGGTCAGAAGCCGCAGCGAGGCCCCCGCACGCCGGCAGGCCGCGATGAGTTCGGTATGGCGAGGGCGGTCCAGCACCGCCACCGTGATCTCGGCGGGCCGCACGCCCTTGGCCTTGGCGAGGCTCCCGATATTCTCTTCGGGGCTCATGTCGAGGTCCACGACGCCGAGGGCGTAACCGGGGCCGATGGCGATCTTGTCCATGTAGACGTCGGGAGCGTTGAGCAGCGCGCCGGCCTGGGCCATCGCCATCACGGCGATCGAGCCCGGCATGTCCTTGGCGCAGAGCGTGGTGCCCTCGAGCGGGTCCACCGCGATATCGACCTGCGGTCCCGTCCTGGTGCCGACCTTCTCGCCGATGAACAGCATCGGAGCTTCGTCGCGCTCGCCCTCGCCGATCACGATGGTGCCGTCGATCGGCAGGCGGTTCAGCTCGCGCCGCATGGCATCGACCGCGGCCTGGTCGGCCGCCTTCTCGTCGCCCCGCCCGCGCCAGCGCGCGGCCGACACGGCGGCCCGCTCGGTGACCCGCACCAGTTCCAACGTGAGGATCCGCTCGATGATGTCCTGTTGTTGAATGATGAGGTCGGTCATCGTGCTGGTCTCCCCTTGAAGGCCCGGTCGGGCGTGGCCGGTGTCCGGCTCTCAGTTGCGTTCGATGCGGATCAATTGCGGCTTCCCGGCGATCGTGCCCCCGGCCTCGACGGCGTCGAGCGCGTCGCGGATCGTGGTCTCGGTCGTGGCATGGGTGATCAGCACGACGGGCACGTAGCCCCCGTCCTGGCCGGCTTCCTGGCGCTGCATGATGCTCTCGAAGGAGATGTCGGCCGCCGCCATGCGGGTCGCGATGGCGGCGATGGAGCCGGGCCGATCCTTCACCGAGAGCCTGACGTAATAGCCGCCCTCGTGCCGCCGCATCGGAGCGCGGGGCGTATGCTCCAAGGTCGCGACCGGTCGCCCGAACGGCAGCACGCGGCTGCCGCGTGCGAGGTCGGCGATGTCGCCCAGCACCGCCGAGGCCGTCGCGTCGCCGCCGGCACCGGGGCCCACGAGCGTCAGTTCACGCACCGCGTCGGCGTTGATGGCGATGGCGTTGGTCACGCCCTTGACCTCGGCCAAAGCCGTGCTCTTGGCCACCATGCTGGGATGCACACGCGTCTCGATGCCGTGGTCGGTCCGCTGCGCCACGCCGAGCAGCTTCACGCGATAGCCGAGTTCGTCGGCCGCCTTGAGATCGGCCGAGGTGATGGACCGGATGCCTTCGACATGGACCGCGTCGAGGTCGATCGCGGTGCCGAAGGCGAGGCTCGCCAGGATGGCGAGCTTATGGGCCGTGTCGAACCCGTCGATGTCGAAGGTCGGATCCAACTCCGCGTAGCCGAGGCGCTGTGCCTCGGCGAGGCAGGCCGCGAAGCCGATTCCCTCGGCTTCCATCCGGGTCAGGATGTAGTTGCAAGTACCGTTCAGGATGCCGTAAACGCGGTCGATCGTATTGCCCGACAGGGCTTCGCGCAGCGTCTTGATAATTGGGATGCCGCCCGCCGCAGCGGCCTCGAAGCCGATCGACACGCCCTGCCGCTCCGCCGCGGTGGCGAGCGCCATGCCATGATGAGCCAGCATGGCCTTGTTGGCCGTGACCACGGATTTGCCGGACGCGATCGCGGCCTCGACGGCCTCGCGGGCCACCCCCTCGTGCCCACCGATCAGTTCGACGAATACATCGATGTCGCGGCAACGCGCGAGTTCGACGGCATCGTCGAACCAGGAGATGTCTCCCGATAGGCCCGCTGCGTTCACGCGGTTCCGTGCGGAGACCCCCGTTACGAGGACAGGACGGCCGGTCCGGGTTGCCATGGACGCGGCGTCCTCGCGCAACCGGCGAAGCACGGCGCTGCCAACGGTGCCGATGCCGGCAATGCCGACGCGCAGAGGAGACATGATGGCGTTCCGAGCACAGATCCAAGATCGGCCGACGCCGGACCACACGACTTCGACCTAACCGAAGCCGAGCCTTACACGGAGACACAGCCCGTTGGAACACATGGCTGCCAGTTGTGCCGTCGGCGACGTAGAGGAGTCGCCGACGGTCGGCCGAGTGTGGGTCAGCGGTAGCCGAACAGCAGGTAGAGGACCAGCAAGATACCTAGGATCCCGATGATCCCGATCCCGCCGTTGCCGTAATAGCCAGCGCGGTGCCCGTAGAAGCCGCCGCCGCCGAACAGAAGGATGACGACGATGATGAGAAGAAGAACGGACACATGTGCCTCCGGCTTTGCGAGAGATCGGCCTTGTCGGCTCCCACTCGAACCCGTGATCGCAACGGTGTCGGGTGGTCAGCCTTGCGGCCCTGGCTGCGACCATGGGTCGCCCAGTGCACTAACGTGATTGTGGGCGAATTGTGCCGGCTTGAGCGCTGCATTTCAATCACTGTGGCAATCCGGCCGCGGAGCGGGCCGGATTGCCATGAAGGCGGGCCTGGCTTCAGGCCGCCTTCCGGTTGACCTCGCTGCTGGCCAGTTCCGTCAGCTTCTTGTCGGTGGCCTTCTCCTCTTCGAGATTCTTCTCGAACAGGGTGGCGGCGCCGGCGTGGCCGAGGCGCTTGGCCCAGGCAACGAGCGTGCCGTAGCGGGCGATCTCGTAATGCTCCACGGCCTGGGCGGCCGCGAGCAGGCCCGCGTCGAGCACGTCCTTGTCGGCGACCTCGCCTGCGACCTCCTCGGCCTCCTTGATGATGCCGTCGATCGCCTGGCAGGTCACGGCCTCGGCCTTGATGCCCAACATCTTGAAGACCTCGTCGAGCCGCTTGATCTGGTTCTCGGTCTCGGCCAGATGCGTCTCGAAGCCCCGCTTCAGGGCCGGACTCGTGGCCTTGCCGACCATGGTGGGCAGCGCCTTGGTGATGCGATGTTCGGCGTAATAGATGTCCTTGAGCTGGTGGGCGAAGAGGTCCTCCAGCGTGTGGATGTCCTTGGTGAAGATACCCATGATCGGCTCCTGATGCGGTACAGGCGCGGTCGAGCCCGCGTCTGCGGATCAATCCCGTACCGACCGGCCCTGTTCCCGCGTGTCCCCGGCGGGGCGTCATGCGACGGCGTCGAGCGGCGAGTTCTTCCGCGTGTCGGGGAGCCAGAGATAGACCACGAGCGACACGGCGATCAGGGCCGTGGCGTACCAGAAGAAGCCCGACTCGTTGCCGCTGTCCTTGAACTGCAGCGCGACGGAGTCGACCGATCCGCCGAAGATCGCGGCCGTGAAGGCATAGGGCAGCCCGACGCCGAGCGCCCGGATGGCGGTCGGGAACAGTTCCGCCTTGACGATGGCCGTGACCGACGTATAGCCGCTGACGATCGCCCAGGCGGCGCAGATCAGCAGCAGCGCCACATAGGGGCTGTGGGTGGCTCGGATCGCGGTCAGGATCGGCACCGTGCCGAGCGTGCCGAGCACCCCGAAGCCGACCAGCAGGGCCTTGCGGCCGATCCGGTCCGACAGGGCGCCGTAGAGCGGCTGGATGGCGGCCGCAAACACCAATGACGCCAGCGTCACGGCCGTGGTCTGGTCGTCGGTGAGGCCGACCGACAGCTTGAGGTATTTTTGCATGTAGGTCGTGTAGGTGTAGAAGGCCGAGGTGCCGCCGACCGTGATGCCGATCACCACGAGCATGTTGCGCCAGTTGCCCGATAACAATTCGCCGAAGGGCGGCCGCACGCGGCTCGCCGCGACGAACTTCTCGGACTCGTCCAGGCTGGCACGCATGCGGAAGCCGTAGAGCGACAGCAGGGCGCCGACCACGAACGGGATGCGCCAGCCCCAGGCTTTCAACTGGTCGGGCGTGAGGAACAGCTTCTGCAGGATGAACAGCAGCAGCACGGCGCAGAGCTGGCCGCCGATGAGCGTCACGTACCAGACACCCGAGTAGAAGCCGCGGTGCTGAGGCGGCGAGATTTCGCTCAAGTAGGTGACGCTGGTGCCGTATTCGCCGCCCTGGCTGAGACCCTGGACGATGCGGGCGGCCGAGAGGATCACGGTGGCCCAGATCCCGATGGAGCCGTAGGTCGGCGCCACCGCGATCAGCAGCGAGCCGAAGCACATCATCAGGATCGACACGGTGAGCGACGAGCGGCGGCCGTAGCGGTCCGCCAGATAGCCGAAGATGACGCTGCCGATCGGGCGCATCAGGAACGCGACGGCGAAGAGCGTCGCGGCCGACAGCTGCTGGACCACCGGGTCGCCCTTGGGGAAGAACGAGCCGGCGAAGTACAGCGCGAAAGCCGTGTAGGCGTAGACGTCGTACCATTCGACGAGGTTGCCGAACGAGGTGGCCAGCACGGCCCTCACATGGTTCGGCGCGCGCACCGCGGCGCCGATCCCGGTGGTCCGGCCTTCCATCGCGGCATCGGCCATTCCGTCCCCTCCCGCCCGCGGCGCCGAAGCGGCTCCGCCCGTCCTTGCCCGGGAGACTTTCAGGTCGGGGTGCGATTCACAAGTCCCGGCGCGGGTGGCCCTCAGGGCAATTCGAAATCCAGCACGGTCAGGCCCGCCAGACCGCCTTCGGCGGCCCGGACGAGGCGCGCGCCCGCGGCCTCGTGCTCGGGAAGCGCCAGATATCTGTCGCGGGCCGCGGCACCATCGAAATCGACCGTGAACACGTGGCTGAAGCCGCGCGACAGCCCCTCGGGGCTGACATTGGCGCCATGCGCAAAGAGTCTCATCCCGTCCATGTGCTGCCGCAGCTCGGCGAGTCCGCCCATGATGGCCGCGACTTCGCCGGGCGGGACGTCGTCCCGGAACCGCACCAGCACCACATGTCGGATCATCTCACCGTCTCCCGGCTCGAACAGCGCAGGTCCGAGGAGGTGAGTAAGACCCGCGGCCACCGGATGCAAATAGGGCGCGATGCAGCGACGTCCGGGACGTGCTGGTGGAGATCGGCACTGTCCGGCTATCCGCCACCGACTCCCTCGACGACAACTCCTGTTCCACCGCAGTTCTGACATGGCTTGTCGTCGAGCATCCTGCTCCCCTGGCAGACCGGGCACACGTTCTCGCCTGTGCCGGCAGTCCCAGGAGGTGCCTCGTCGCCGGGATTCAACGCGGCCGCCTTTGAGCTGCCCTGGGGTGTTGAGCCTTTTGTCACGATGCCGTCCTCCTCCATGTTGGCCAAATGAGAGAACGTCGGCCTTCGACAGCTGGATGCATGGGTCCGTCACCGCTGACGCTACGCGCGCCCAAAGGGAATCGAGCCCCTGTTTACGCCGTGAAAGGGCGACGCCCTGGACCGCTCGACGATGGGCGCGGATGGAACGGCCGAACGGGCACTGCCCCGCCGGCCATAAAAGGTGCCGCAGCCGCGGGGCTGCTCACCTGTCCAGGCCCTCGCATAATCCCACAAGAAAGGGGCCGGCAGAGGACCTTACGCTGCAGAACCTACGTCCTTCTCCGCAGCGTCTTTCAGGATCTCGGCCGCCTTGGCCTGCCCCTTGTCCTCGGACCTAGCGTCCGGCGTGCTCGCCGGAGTCGCTGTCTCGCTCTGATCGGCCGGCTTCATGCCATCAGCGTGCGCCGCGGATTCCCAGCCCTTCTTAAAATCGGGCTGCCGGCCGCCCGGGTCTTTGGTGGCGCCTTCGTCTGCCATGGTTTCCTCCTGCGCCAATGCGGGTGCGCGCAGGACAACCGGACTGCTGCGGTTTACGTTCCGACGCGAGCGGTTCGTGATCAGCTTGCGGAACAGAAAAGTTCCACATCTTCCGCCGCTCCCCCAGCGATACAGATGCCGCCATCTTGATGCTCAGGAAGCGACCCCTCGGGACGGATAGATACTCGGGAGCGCTGTCAGGCCCATAGTCTCGACCCGTCGTTGTCTCCACACCGAGCAACGATCGACCCGTAAGGCATTGCGGAAATCCCTTTCAGGAGCCGACAATGCCGTCGTCCCTCCGTTGCAAACTTCGCTTCGCCCGCGCGCAAAGCGCCCAGAGATCGACTGACCTTTAGGGTCTAATTGCAATCAGTCGTGGTCTTCTTGACGGTATCGCCGGTTTCTCCGTCGGTCTTGGTGACCTTTTTGGTGCTGCAGCCAGCATCATCCCCGAGGACCGCACCACTAGCCGGCGGCACCACGACCACAACATCTGGAGGCGTCTTCGTCGTCGTGGTCTTCGTCTGCGTTGTTACTTCGTCAGCGAATGCAAGCGGGCCAAAGGCCATCAACGCCGCCATGCCAACGCCCATCAGGGCAGAACGTCTTCCTGAATTTGTCAAATCATATCTCCCGTTTGTCGTCCAGAATTCTATACCTATCCAGCACCTTCTCCCATGCTGTAAGCACAGTAGCCTTTGGGTTCCTGATGTTTCAGGATTAACCAGTGATGCTGTCGTATCCTGAACGAAATCTCAACAGTTCGTAGTAGTCTTCTTGACGGTATCACCGGTGTCGCCATCCTTTTTGGTGACGCTCTCGGTGCTGCAACCCGAACGCGGCCGATCACCAACTCCGAGGACGCCGCCAACCGTGCCCGTAGCGGCCCCAACAGCGCCTCCTACGATACCGCCGACCGGGCCGGCAGCATTGTTGCCTGCCGCAGCCCCTTCTTCCGCGCCCCGAATGGTTCCCTGAGCCTGGGCGATGCCGGACAATGACAGAATTGCAACTGCCGCCAGGGCAAAGCGAGAGGATTTCATGTTCAGCTCCCTGCTTGATCGAGGATCAATCAGCCCCTCAACGCGCCCTTGCTCGGGAGGTTGCACGGCACGTACTCCGCCACGAAGCGGTGGGACAGGGAGAGCAGCGCTTCGGCGATGAGAAAACCGCTCCAGCCTAACGAAGACCTTAACGATTCACATCGCACTGGCGCGCCCAAGGGGAATCGAACCCCTGTTTTCGCCGTGAAAGGGCGACGTCCTGGACCGCTAGACGATGGGCGCGGATGACACGGCCGGGTCGGGCGTCGCCACGCCAACCTTATAAGCAAAGCGGGCGTCTGCTGGCAAGCGCGCCGCCCCTTTTAGGGCCAGACCGAACGGCCCCGGGACACCACACGGATCAGGCACTCCTGCCCGGTCAGCCCGGCTGATCGGGCACCAGGGCGGCGTCGATCAGGCGGAGTTCGGGGCGCCCCTGCCCGCCGCCCCAGCGGTCGATCGTCAGCGTGCCGGCCGCGTGGACGAGCTTGCCGCGCGCGGCCGCGATGCCGTCGCCAAGCGGCGTACCGGCGGCCCGGAACGCGACCGCACGGATGCGGCTTCCGTCCCGGGCCGCCAGGGTGGCCCGCAGGTGGCCGTCGCCCACCATGCCGCAGTCGATCACGCGATGGTTCGGCAGCACCACGACGGGCTCCGGACTTCCGGCCCCGAACGGGCCCACGGCGGCGAGTGATCCGATCAGGTCGGGCGTGACCGCGCCGGCCGACAGCGTCGCGTCCACGGCGAGCCAGCCGTCCTGGCGGGAGCGCGTCA
>JAABUT010003236.1_pt1 | contig 14233 bp, 14 predicted proteins | sample 5559281 | NCBI WGS metagenome assembly JAABUT01 (sample SAMN10711880, study PRJNA513359) | rock metagenome | isolation source: Antarctica rocks | place: Antarctica: Victoria Land, Ricker Hills nord | collected 2016-01-04
GGTGTCCAGGTCGGCGTCCACGCGAACCTCCTGTTCGGCGTTGGGTAAGCACGCCGATCCTGGGCACCGTTCATCGCCCTCCCGAGCGCAACACGCCGCCCTAACCCTTGGAATCGATCATCTAGTCCTGCGACGCCGGGCGCCAGCCGAGCTCCTCAGACAGCGCAGTGGTGACGCCGGCGAGGAACTGTCCGGCGGCCTGCAGCTTGCCGTCGAGGCGCGCCTTCGGGGCCGCGACGTTGAGGGAGGCGACGGCGATGCCGCGGAAGTCGCGGATCGGCGCGCTGGCGCCGACCAGCCCGGTCTCGAACTCCTCGTCGGCGAGCGCGTAGCCCTGCCGGCGGATCATCGCGCACTCGGTCAGCAGTTGCTCGAGGGTGCGGATCCGGCCAGTGGGCGGCACGTCGGGCAGCGGTCCGTCGTCGTAGCTGAGCGCCAGCTCGTCGTCAGGCAGCTGCGCCAGCAGCACGCGCCCGGCGGTGAGGGTGTGGGCCGGCGCGTTAACGCCGACCCATGACAGCCCGCGGAAGCCGTGTGGTGGCACTTCGCTGTGGATGGTCACGGAGGAGGCGCCGCGCAGCACGCATAGGTGCACCGTCTCGCCGAGCCTGACGACGACGCGCCGCATGATCGGCTGGGCCCGAGTCAGCAGCTGTGATTCGGCGGTCAACGCGGCGAGGTCGAACAGCCGCGGCCCCAGGACGAAGCGACGAGAGTCGACGTCGCGGGCCACCAACCCCGACTGCTCGAGCCGGGCTAGCGCGCGTGACAGCTGGCTCTTCTCGCGGCCGGTGCTGGTGGCGATGTCGGTGAGGCGCAAGCCCTCGTGCGTCCGCGCAGTCGCCTTGGCCAGCGAGTCGAGGACGTCGAGATCGCGCACGAAACCGGTGGCAGCTTGCGTCGGCATGTTGCATGTATAGCAACACTTGGTGTAGTTGGTTGCGACAGTGTTGCAGGCGTGCGTAGGTTCCGCGAAGTCGTACGGCGATGCGGAGGGGAGCTCGAGTGCTCGGGCCGACGTTCTCGCAGTACCTGCGCCAGCAGTGGCCGCACATCCAGCCGCTGGTGTGGGAGCAAGTCACTCTCATCGCCACGGCCATGGTCCTGTCGGCGGCCATCGGGGTCACCCTCGGCGGGCTGGTCTGGAACCGGCCGCGCCGGGCCGCACTTCTCCTCGGCGTCGCCGGCGCTGTGCTGACCATTCCCTCGCTCGCGCTGCTGACCCTGTTCATCCCGGTCTTCGGGCTGGGCTGGGCCCCGACGTTGATCGCGCTGGTGCTCTACGCGCAACTGCCGATCGTCCGCAACACCATCACTGGGCTGCAGAGCGTCGACCCCGGCATCATCGAGTCGGCCAAGGGCATCGGGATGACCACGAGCCGGCGGATGCTGAGCATCCAGCTGCCACTGGCCTGGCCGGTCATCCTGGCCGGACTACGGGTGGCGACGATGCTGCTGTTCGGCATCTCCGCGATCGCGGCCTACGTCTCCGGCCCCGGGCTCGGCAACCTCGTGTTCACCGGCTTGTCGCGGTTCGGCGCGGTCAACGCCACCAACCAGGCACTCGCAGGCTCCCTCGGCATCGCTCTCCTCGCCCTGGCCTTCGACGCCGGATATCTGGTTCTGCGCCGCCTGACGACCTCCAGGGGCATCCGTGGCTGACACGCCGGTCGCGCTGAGCATCGAGCTCGAGCACCTCACGAAGACCTACCCGGGAGAGGGGACGCCCGCGGTCGAGAATGTGAGCATGACCATCCCAGCCGGCGAGCTGGTCGTCTTCGTCGGTCCGAGCGGGTGCGGCAAGACGACGACCATGAAGATGATCAACCGGCTGATCGAGCCGACCAATGGAGTGATTAGGCTGGGCGGCGAGGACGTCACCCACACCGACCCGGTACAGCTGCGCCGTCGCGTCGGCTACGTCATCCAGTCGATCGGTCTGTTCCCGCACATGACGATCGCCGAGAACGTCGGGGCGGTGCCCAAGATGCTGGGCTGGACCAAGCCAAAGATCCGCTCGCGCGTCGAGGAGATGCTCGAGCTGGTTGACCTCGCCCCCGGCAGCTACGCCGGCCGCTACCCGCGACAGCTGTCCGGCGGGCAGCAGCAGCGCGTGGGCGTCGCCCGGGCCCTGGCAGCCGACCCGCCGGTGCTGCTGATGGACGAACCGTTCGGAGCCACCGACCCGATCACCCGGCTGCGCCTGCAGCGCGAGTTCCGGCGTCTGCAGCAGGAGCTCGGCAAAACCGTCATCTTCGTGACCCACGATTTCGAGGAGGCGCTGCTGCTCGGCGACCGCATCGCGGTCCTGGCCGACCAGTCGCGCATCGTGCAGTACGACACCCCGCTGGCGCTTGTGGGCCACCCCGCCGACGACCACGTGCAGTCGTTCGTCGGATCGACCGCACACCTGCGGCTCCTCGGGCTGGTGACCGCGGGAGCGGCGGCCGACCCGCGCCTGACCGGGACGGCCACGGTGCCGGCCAGCGCGACGCTCCGCGACGCGGCCGAACTGCTCATCGCCGGCGAGCAGTGCCTTTCCGTCGTCGATGAGGCCGGAACGCGCCTCGGCGGCCTCGACTTCGCCGCGCTTCGCACGGCGGTCGCCGGCCAGCTGCGCGAGGCGACCGCCCAGGTCGAGGCGACGTCGGTGGCCGACGCCGTACGGACGTCCGCGGGGGACCGGCCATGACGGCCGTGGACCCGCGGACCCGCTCACAAGTGGCGGTGACGGCGCCCACGCTGGCCGTTGCGGACCCAGCTGCAGGGCGCGCGTCGGTGCTCGGTCGCGTGCTGACCCCGGCGATCCTGGTGACGACGATGGTCGGCCTGTACGTCTACGATCACACGCGCACCCTCGACAGCATCGAGAAGCGGACGCTCAACCGGCACTACCTGCTCACTGCCGTCCGCCAGCACCTGACCATCACGCTCTACGCGACGGTGCTGATCCTGGCGATCGCGGTGCCGACCGGGATCGTGCTCAGCCGCCGTTGGGCCCGGACGGCCGCGCCAGTCGTGCTCGGGATCGCCAACGTCGGGCAGGCGTTTCCCGCCATCGGCCTGCTGGTGCTGCTGACGATGAAGCTCGACATCGGCCTGAAGGTCGCGCTCATCAGTTTCGTCGCGTACGGCGTCCTGCCCGTCCTGCGCAACACCCTGGTCGGCCTGCAGCAGATCGACACCGACCTCATCGAGGCAGCCCGCGGCATCGGCATGCGGCCATGGCAGGTGCTCACCCGCGTCGAGCTGCCGCTCGCCGTCCCGGTGCTGCTGGCCGGCGTCCGCACCACCCTGGTCCTGACCGTCGGTGTGGCGACGCTGGCGACGTTCGTCAACGCCGGCGGCCTCGGCGACATCATCGTCAACGGCCTCAAGCTCAACCGCCTGCCGGTACAGATCACGGGTGCGGTCCTGACCATGTCCGTCGCGTTCTTCGTCGACTGGATCGCACGCATCGCGGAGGACGTCCTGCGTCCGCGCGGCCTTTGACTCCTCATCCCATCCGCATCGCCACGTCAAGGAGAACCAAGTGAGGCTTCGCCTGCTCGCGACCACCGTCACCGCGTCCGCCGCTGCTCTGAGCCTCGCCGCGTGCGGTGGCTCGTCCGCGACGACGGCTGCCGACACCTCTCCCACCCCCGGCTCGGCGTCGGCGGCGGCCTCGGACCAGAAGCTGGCGGGAGCCTCGGTCACCGTGTCCAGCAAGGACTTCACCGAGAGCATCCTGCTCGGCAAGATTACCGGCGACGTCCTCGCCGCGCACGGCGCGAAGATCACCGACAAAACCAATATCAAGGGCTCGGTCAACACCCGTACCGCCCTGACCAGCGGCGATATCGACATGTACTGGGAGTACACCGGCACCGGGTGGATCACCTACCTGAAGAACACCAAGCCGATCCCGGACCCGCAGGCGCAGTACGACGCGGTGAAGCAGTCCGACGCCAAGAACGGCATCGCCTGGCTCGCTGCCGCCCCGATGAACGACACCTATGCCTTCGCCACCCGCCAGGGCCAGGCCGACAAGCTCAACGTGCACTCGCTGTCGGACCTGGCGACCCTGGCCAAGAACAACCCGGCCGCGGCGACGTTCTGCGTAGAGAGCGAGTTCTCGACCCGCGACGACGGCTTCCCCGGCATGACGAAGGCGTACGGGATCAACGTCCCCAAGGGAAACATCAAGATGCTCGACACCGGCGTGATCTACACGCAGACCGCCAAGGGCGGCACCTGCAACTTCGGCGAGGTATTCGCGACCGATGGCCGCATCGCCGCGCTGAAGATGACCGTGCTCACCGACGACAAGCACTTCTTCCCGAACTACAACGCTGCGCTCACCCTCAAGCAGTCGCTCCTCGACAAGTACCCGAGCATCGCCGGGTACATCGACCCGGTGGCGGCCAAGCTCGACGACAAAACCATGACTGAGCTCAACGCGCAGGTCGACGCCCAGGGCATGGACCCCAACGACGTGGCGAAGAAGTGGCTGCAGGACGAGGGCTTGATCAGCAAGTGACCGGCCTGCAGATCGGCGAGTCTTTCGTCGGGGACGGGGCAGAGGCCGCCCATGTCAACACCGTCCTCGGCAACCGCTCCGGCCCGGCCGGGTCCGCCTGGGCCACCGCGCTGGCCACACCGAGCGCCGGGCACGTGCCGTTCGTGGCGGTCCTCGGGCCCGGGCTGGCGGTCAAGCCGCTAACGCTGTTCGTCAACAAGGCGCCGATCGCCGACGACGGGCACGGCACCCTGACTTGGGGAGCTGCGCAGGCGGGCGTCGCGGGTGGGGTGGCCGACGCGGTGGCGGAGGGCATCGTGTCCGAGTCGGCGCTCGACGATCTCGTCCTCATCGCGGCCGTGTGGGTCAACCCGAAGGCCGCCGACGAAGCCCTGGTCTACGCCAACAACCGACAGGCGACGCGCACCGCGCTGGCCAACGGCGCCGCCCGCCTGCCGTCGACCGCCGATGTGCTAACCGGTCGACAGCGTCCCACCAACGCCTTCTACACCGCCCCTGAGCTCTTGTGAAGATCACCGACATCGCGCTGCTGCGACTGGAGCAGCCCCTGGACCCGCCGTTCGACGCCGCCTGGGATCCGGTGCCGCGCACCAGCTTCGCGGCCACGGTGGTCAAGGTGAGCACCGATGAGGGCCTCACCGGTTACGGCTCGGGCGACACCATGGACGGCTTCGAGCCCTTCGCCGAGCTGTTCCTCGGACGGGACCCGTTCGCGATCGCCCGTCATGTGCGGGCGCTGGAGACCATCTCCTTCCACTCCGGCCGCTACTGGCCGTTGGAGGCGGCACTCTGGGACGTCATCGGCAAGGCGCTCGGCGTGCCGGTGTCGGTGCTGTTCGGCGGGTCTGCAGACGCCCTGCCCGCCTACGCCTCCACGGGCCGGCTGCTGGTCGGCCAGGCCCGGGTCGACAGCATCCTGGCGCTGCGCGAGCGCGGCTTCCGGGCAGCCAAGATTCGCATTTCCGCCGACCGCCTGGAGGAGGGCATCGCAACGGTGCTCGCCGTCCGGGCCGCGATCGGACCTGAGATGGACCTGATGGTCGACCTCAACCAGTCGTGGCGGATGGCCGGCGACGTGCGGCGGTCGCTGGACCCCGTGCAGGTGCGCCGGGTCGCGACTGCGCTCATGGAAGCCGGTGTGTTCTGGCTGGAGGAGCCGCTGCCGCTGGACGACGTGACCGGCCTGCGTTCGGTGCGCGACAGCACCGGCATGCGCATCGCGGGGGGAGAGATGGTCCGTACGTTCCCGGAGCTGCTCGACCTGGTGAACGCAGATACCCTCGACGTCTACCAGCCGGATGTGGTGCTGGCGGCCGGCATGCTCCGCACCCGCACGCTTGCCGAGATCGTGCACGCCCGCAATCGGACCTTCACACCGCACACCTGGTCCAACGGCCTGGGGCTGCTTGCCAACCTGCACGTCACGGCCGGTGTAGGGGGAGGCCCGTACCTGGAGTTCCCGGTCGACCCGCCGACCTGGACGGAAGAGCGGCGTGACTTCATGCTCGCCACCCCCGTCATGGTCGACGCCGACGGCATGATCCGGGTCCCGCACGCTTCCGGGCTCGGTGCGGACGTGGACGAGGAACGGTTGGCCAGGACGGCGCTGGTGACGTCGTGACGGCGGTGACCTTGCAGGAGTGGGTGCGCCGAGCCAACTCGCTCGTACCCCGGTCGGACGCCTTCATCGGCGGCGCGTTTACGCCGGCGCAGTCCGGGGAGCGATTCCCGACCAGCACACCGCGCGACGGCACCCACCTGGCCGACCTGGCCGCCTGCGGCGAGGCCGATGTCGACCGCGCCGTCCGCAGCGCGCACCTGGCGTTCGAGGCAGGTACCTGGTCGCAGGCGGACCCGGCCCATCGCAAGGCAGTGCTGCTGCGCTTCGCCGAGCTCGTCCTTTCCAACCTGGAGGAGCTCGCGCTGCTCGAGTCGCTCGACGTCGGCAAGCCCATCAGCGACACCCTTTCCGTCGACGTGCCGGGGGCGGCAAGGACGCTGAGCTGGTACGCCGAGGCGATCGACAAGACCTACGACCAGATCGCCCCGGCGCCGCGGTCGGCGGTGGCGATGATCACTCGCGAGCCGCTCGGCGTCGTCGGCGCCGTCGTGCCCTGGAACTACCCGCTGCTCATCAGCAGTTGGAAGCTGGCGCCGGCGCTCGCCTCCGGCAACAGCGTGGTGCTCAAGCCGGCGGAGGACTCCTCCTTGTCGGCGCTGTTGCTGGCCGAGCTCGGCAGCCAAGCAGGGCTGCCCGACGGCGTGCTCAACGTGGTACCCGGCTCGGGACCGGTCGCGGGGGCGGCCCTCGGCCGGCACCACCTGGTGGCCAAGTTGGCGTTCACCGGCTCACCTGCAGTGGGCCGCCGCTTCCTCGCCTATGCCGCGGAGTCAAACGCCAAGCAGGTCTCGCTCGAGCTCGGCGGCAAGTCACCGCAGGTCGTCCTCGGCGACGCGCCGAACCTGGACGCGGTCGCGAGCAGCGTCGCCTGGGGCATCTACTACAACGCGGGCCAGACCTGCAACGCCGGCTCGCTGCTGGTCACCGAGCCTGGGGTGCGCGACGAGCTGCTGCACAAGGTCGTGTCGCTGACCAACGGCTTCGTCGTCGGCGACCCACTGAACCCCGCGACGCAGATGGGACCGCTCGCGAGCTACCCGCAGCGGGAGCGGGTGACCGGTTACCTCGACCTGGTCGGCAGCGAAGGAGGCCGTTTGCTGACGACGCGGCAGGCGCACGTCGGACCTGGCGCGTACGTCGCACCCACCCTCGTCGACGGCGTCCCCGCCGCGTCACGGCTGGCCCAGGAGGAGGTCTTCGGACCCGTACTGGTGCACCTGCCGGCCAAGAACCTCGACGACGCGATAAAGCTCGCCAACGGCACCCGCTACGGCCTCGCCGCCAGCGTCTGGACCCGCGATGTATCCGTCGCCCACCACACCGCGCGCCGGCTGCGGGCCGGCACGGTTTGGGTCAACACCTTCGACGCGAGCGACGTCATCACGCCGTTCGGCGGCTTCGGCGAATCCGGCTCCGGCCGCGACAAGTCGCTGCACGCACTGGACGCGTACACCGCGCTGAAGACCACCTGGATCAACCTCACATGACCGATCTCCCGGGAGCTGCCTGCATGCGCGTCGCCTTCCTCGGCCTGGGCAACATGGGCGGTCACATGAGCCGCAACCTGGCCGCGGCCGGCACCGACCTGGTGGTCTTCGACCTCGACCCGGCGCGGGCGGCCCCCGCTGTCGCCGCAGGCGCGCGGCTGGCTGCGTCGGCCGCAGCCGCCGTCGCGCAGGCTGACCTGCTCATCACGATGCTGCCGACCCCTCAGATCGTGGAGGACGTGCTGCTCGGCGCCGGCGGCGTGCTGGCCGCCATGGCCGACGGCGCGCTATGGGTCGACATGAGCACCTCCGTCCCCGCGGTGGCGGACCGGGTGCGCAGCCGCGCCCGGCCGCGCGGCATCCGGATCCTGGACGCGCCGGTCAGCGGCATGTCCAAGGGGGCCGACGCCGGTCTGCTGCAGATCTTCGTGGGCGGCGACGCCAGCGACCTGGCCGCCGTCCGGCCGTTGCTCGAGGTAATGGGCGACCCGGAGCGGGTCCTGCATGTCGGCGGTCACGGCGCCGGCTATTCCGTCAAGCTGATGATCAACCTGCTCTGGTTCGTCCAACTGGTCAGCATCGTCGAGGTGCTGACGGTCGGCGTCAAAGCCGGCGTAGACCTGAGCGTCTTGCACGCCTCGCTCGTTGCCAGCCCGGCGAACAGCACGCTGCTCGAGCAGGACTACCTGCCGCTGCTGCGCGACGGCGACTATGACGAGGGGTTCGCGATCGCTCTCGCCTGCAAGGACTTGGGGCTCGCCGTCGACCTGGCACGCGACGTCCGGATACCAGTGGAAGTGAGCGCACTGACTGAGCAGGTGTTCCGCCGGGCGCGTGCGCAGTTCGGCGATGACGCCGGCGAGATGTCGCCGGTGCGGCTCTACGAGCTGCTCGCCGGGGCTGACCTGCGCCTGCCCTCCTGACCCATCCGCATCGAGAGGCCGCTCATGCTCAGCTCCACCCAGATCTCCGTCCAGACCGGCTCGCGCGTCGAGTTCGGCTTCGGCACGCTGCAGCGGCTTCCGGAGGCCGTCGCAGCCGTGGGCAAGGCGCGCGCGTTTGTCGTGACCGACCCCGGGGTGCGGGCGGCCGGGCTGCTCGACCGGCTGCTGGCGGTACTGACCACCGCCGGTGTCCAGCACGACGTCTACGCCGAGGTCGCGACCAACCCCTCAACGGCCAACGTCGATGCCGCCGCCGCGCAGGTCCGCGCGTTCGGGGACGCATCCATCATAGCCCTGGGCGGCGGCTCCGCGCTGGACGCAGCGAAGGGCATCGCACTGCTGGCGGTGAACGCCGGCGTCGCCCAGGACTACGACTACCGCAACATCCCGGAACACGAGGGGCTGCCGCTCATCGCGGTGCCAACGACCGCGGGCACCGGCGCCGAGACCAACGGCTTCGGCGTAATCGAGGACGTGACCGCCTGCTGCAAGGTCTACATCGGGCACGGCTCGGTGCAGCCCAAGGTCAGCCTGCTCGACCCCGAATTGACGATCGGCCTACCGCGATCGGCCACTGCCGCGACCGGCATGGACGCGTTGGTGCACGGCATCGAGTCGCTTGCCTCCCGCGGGGCCAACCCGCTGTCCGCGGCCTACGCCACGCAGGCCGTCGGCATGGTCAGCCGCTGGTTGCCAGTCGCGGTGGCCGACGGCACCGACCTCGAAGCGCGGTCCCAGATGATCCTGGCCGCGCACCTGGCCGGGCTGGCTTTGTCCGTCAGCGGACTGGGCCTCGTGCACGGCATCGCGCACAGCATCACCGCCCACACCGGTGCCGTGCACGGGCTGGCGCTGTCCTCGGTCCTGGGCGAGGTGATGGAGTTCAGCCTCGACGACGCCGGGCCCGCGTTTCGTACTGCCGCCATCGCGATGGGAGTCGGCACCGACAGCGACGACGACATCGCCCGTGCGCGCAGCGCGATAGCTCGCTGCGTCGATCTCGCGCATGAGGTCGGAACGGACGTCCGCTTGGCGGGGCTGGGCTGCACGCCCGACATACTGGACTCGGTCGCCACCGGGGCCGTCGCCGACATCGTGACGGCCAACGCTCCCAGGCAGCCGACCATCCAGGACGTGCGGAGCATCCTTGAGCGCGCGCTGTGACCGCCGCCTTGCCCGCGCGGGTCCCCACGGGCTGCTTCATCGGCGGTACGTGGCGAGCGGCCCGCAGTGGCCGGACGTTCGCCGTCGAGGACCCGAGCGACTCCAGCAGGCTGGCCGAGGTTGCCGACGGCGGTGCGCAGGACGGGGACGATGCGCTCGCCGCCGCGGCTGACGCGCAAGACGACTGGGCTGCCACGGCCCCGCGGATGCGGTCGGAACTGCTGCGCACCGCATATCAGCAGCTTCTCGCGGCGGCCGAGGATATCGCTCTGCTCATCACCCTCGAGATGGGCAAGCCGCTCGCCGAGTCACGCGGGGAGGTCCGCTACGCCGCGGACTTCTTACGCTGGTTTGGCGAGCAGGCTGTGCGGGTTGCCGGCGAGTACCGCACCAGCCCGGCAGGGGACTACCGCATCCTTACCACCCGACGGCCGGTGGGCCCGTGCCTGCTGGTGACGCCGTGGAACTTCCCGCTGGCCATGATGACACGCAAGGTCGCGCCGGCGCTGGCTGCCGGCTGCACGGTCGTGCTCAAGCCCGCAGAGGAGACGCCGCTCACAGCTTTGCTGTTCGCCCAGCTGCTGCAGGAGGCCGGACTGCCGGCTGGTGTCGTCAACGTCGTCCCAACCAGCGACCCGGCGGCCGTGGTCGGGCCGCTGCTACGCGACAGCCGGCTGCGCAAGCTGTCCTTCACCGGCTCGACGGAGGTCGGGCGGCTGCTGCTTGCGCAGGCGGCCCGCAACGTCCTACGCATCTCGATGGAGCTCGGGGGCAACGCGCCGTTCGTCGTCTTCGACGACGCCGAGCTCGACGCAGCCGTCGACGGCGCGGTGCTGGCCAAGCTCCGCAACGGCGGCCAGTCCTGCGTCGCGGCCAACCGCTTCCACGTGCAGGAGGGTATCGCGGACGCCTTCACCGCCGCCCTCGCCAAACGGTTCGACCAGGTGCGGACCGGGGCGGGCACGACCGAGGGCGTGGACCTCGGCCCGATGATCAACGCTGCGCAGCGAGGACGCGTCGACACGCTGGTCGACGAGGCCATCCGAGGCGGCGCGCAGGTGGTGACGTCGGCCGCCGAGCTCCCGGCGCAGGGGCACTACGTCGCCGCGACGGTGCTGGCCGACCTGCCGTCCGGCGCGCGGCTGCGCGACGAGGAGATCTTCGGTCCGGTCGCGGCGGTCTACCGGTTCGGGTCCGAGGAGGACGGCATCCGCGCCGCGAATGCCTCCCCGTACGGCCTGGTGTCCTACGTCTACACGCGGGGGCTGAACCGGGCTATCAGGGTCGCGGAGCGGCTTGACAGCGGGATGGTCGGCGTCAACCGCGGCCTCGTGTCCAACGCCGAGGCGCCGTTCGGAGGGGTGAAGCAGTCGGGTCTGGGCCGCGAGGGCGGCTTCGAGGGGATCGACGAGTACCTGGACCTGAAATACATCGCGGTCGAGCTGACGTGAAGTGCAACGAGCTGAGGAATCGGAAGAGAATGAGCGGTCCGCGCAGGTTCATCGTCGTTTCCTTGCTCGCAACCCTCCCAGCCTGGACACTGCTGGCCCAGCCCTCGCCGAGCCAACCCCGCGCGATATCCGCGCCGAGAGCCGCCGTTGCCGCCGGCGCGCCGGACGGCGGACCGCCACTGCCCCCCGCCCCCGCTGCGAATCCGGTCGGCCACCTCCACCGGTGGTCGGCCGTCCCCTCCGACGTGGCGCAGGGCATCGTGCGCTCGGTGGACGAGACCGTCGTCACCGACGCACCGTTTGACGATCACGGAGCCGACACCAACCCCGTGGACGGCGACCCGACCGACTACGTCGACGGCTCGACGTTCTGCGGAACGCCCGCTCCCTGCTTCGGGCAGGGCGGCAACGCCAAGGATGGCTACATCCCCAGCACCACAGGCGGGGCCACTCGCCGTCGTAGCCAGCGCTTTGCCCTTGACGCCCACGAATCGGCGGGTCCGGCCCCCTGTGGCATCTGCGCCCCATGGCGGGGCACCTACCAGGTCGTCATCGTGCGCGCGAAGGCTTGAGCAAGGCCACGTACCTGCGGTAGACCGAGAAGGTGCCGCCTGTACCCAAGGTCAGTCCCGCCCGACCGGACCAGGCCCGGCGAACGAACGCGATGGTGCAGTTGTGGTGAAAGTTGAGGCCAATCCAGCTCGATTCGCCGCCGTCCGCACGGGTCCGAGAATTCCGCCGCACCCGCGCTGACCTGCGGGTATGCATTCCGGCGGATCGTGTCGGACGGGCTGCTGACAGGCTGGCAGTGTGGGGGTCAGGGGTTCGAGTCCCCTCAGCTCCACCCCGTGCGACCTGGGACGATGACACACAGTCATCGTCCCGGGGTCGTTTCTGGAGCAGTTGCGGTGGCAGTTCTCGCCGTCGGACTCACCTGAGGCGGCCGGTCGAGGGTAGCGGCGGCCGGAAATTGAGCGTGATGGCGGGGATTCAGACGCTCCGGACCGGAGTTGTCCGTCCTCCGGGGGAGCGGTTCGCACAGCGAAAATGTGGGGGTCGGCGGCCCAGCTGCGTCGACGACCGGAACCAATGAGCTGAGGTCTAGCAGGCAACGATCTGGGCACGAGCTGGCCGTCCAGCTACCCGCCAACGTGGAAACCATGGGTCTTAAGGGCCGCAGCGAGATCGTCACGGCCGCGCTGCAGCTGCTCCACCGGCAGGCCGCGGAGGCGCGGATGGCACGGAGCGTCGATGACTTCTGTTGCGAGGCCCGCTGTGCGTGGCCGATTGGCGTGCTCGGGGATCGTCTGGACGGACCCGCCGGGCGAGGTCGGTCCGCGGCAGACGGTCTGGAAGCGCACTACCGCGTCTCCACCAACGGGGCCTGGTCTAAGGTTCTGAAGGCACTGCGGATTTTGGCTGAGTCAAGGCGGACTTCCGAAGCTGATGGGCTCGCCTCCGGATGATGAGCCTGCTTGGCCCCAGCCCCAGATCAGACCTCTAGGGCGGACACCTGGGTGGTGTCGTAGCGGGCGCGCAGGGCCGCGATCTCGTCGGGGTCGGGTGCGCCTTCGTGCGCGAGGATCGCGGCGAGCTCGGCGAAGTGGCGCTCGTGACCGGGCGGGGTGCAGATAAGCAGCATCCGGGCGGGTGCGTCGGTGCGGTTGGCGAAGCCGTGCGGCACGCCCGTCGGGACGGTGACGAAGGTGCCGGGCTGGCCGAGGATGACGTCGTCACCGGCCCGCAGTTCCATCTGCCCGTCCGGGACGTAGAACTGCTCCTCGATCGTGGCGTGCAGGTGGGATCCGGTGTCGAAGCCGGGCGTGGCTTGGAACTCGAATGTGGACGCGCCGGCGGAGTCGGCGGCGGTGCTCAGTATGCGCACCATGGTGCCGCGAAGGGACAGCGTCGGCGCAGAGTCCGAGTGGTGCAGGAGTGCTTGGTAACTCATGGCGTCAGCTCCGCTACTGGTGACACATGCGTGCCTTCGTGGCACACCTGTGACAATGTGAGGGTCATGGCAGGAGGTCAAAAGCGGTGAGCCGTGACAGCCAGAAGCGGCGCACCCGCCAAGCGCTCGTCGATGCGGCTCGCAGCTTAATGTCCGACGGTTCCCGACCGTCGGTGGGCGACGTCGCGGACGCGGCCGAGGTGTCGCGCCGGACCGCCTACCGCTACTTCAGCAGCGCCGAGCAGCTCATGTCCGAGGCGGCCCTGGAGTCGTTGCGCTCTGAAGTGGAGCAGCAGATCGAGGCCGGCGGTCCTGGCGCAGATGTTTCCGAGCGCGTCGACCGGCTTGTCAACGCGATGCACCGTCTGACGTTGGACAACGAGCCGCAGCTCCGTCAGATGATCCGGTACACCGTCGGCAAGGGGCAGATCGAACCGGGCGTTCCACCGCGGCCCTCCCGTCGACTGGAGTACGTCGAACGAGCAGTCGCACCACTGCGCGAAGCCCTCGACCCTGGAGCGTTCGACCGCCTCGTCAACGGCCTCGCCGTCGTCCTTGGTATAGAAGCGACCCTCGTGCTTCGGGACATCTGCGGGCTCGACGACGACGCAGTCGCTCAGGTCGAACGCTGGGCTGCGCAAGCGCTGTTGCACGCAGCGCTCGGGGGCGAGTAGCTGCGAAGGCGGACACGTTCAGGGTCGAGCTCGGGGTGAACTCTGACGACGGCCCGGGTGGCTTCGTTGAGGATCCGCTCGGACCACGGGGTGTGTAATTGCGTCACCTCGACCAGAGAACCTGAAATCGTGGTCGGCAACCCAAGCGTCCGCTGATCAGCAGAGCCGATGACGCGTAAAGCTCGTCCGCGCCGCCGCCTGTTGGCCTCGGTGAGGTCCCGGAGCTGCCACTGGGGGCCTCGGTCTCCGCCAGTTCCTCACTCGAAGGATCGGGACGTGCCCCGCCGTCGAGCTGGGCCTAGGACCCCGCGTCGGTATCGGTTGAGGATGTCTGCCGAGGCGGGGCGGGGATCGGGAGGACCGGTGGGCCCTTACTGGCGCCTCTGGATGGGTCGGGATCGGAGCTTCGACGGTTCGGTTCG
>JAABUT010003237.1_pt1 | contig 14232 bp, 16 predicted proteins | sample 5559281 | NCBI WGS metagenome assembly JAABUT01 (sample SAMN10711880, study PRJNA513359) | rock metagenome | isolation source: Antarctica rocks | place: Antarctica: Victoria Land, Ricker Hills nord | collected 2016-01-04
CCTCACCCACGCCAAAATCGTCATCACCGACTGGAAGACCGAATACAACCACCACCGCCGGCACTCAGCCCTGGGCTACCAAGCACCAGCCCGATACGCTGCCACCTGCACCCACCAATAAAAACCAAGCGACTCTCACAAACCCTGGATCACTTCACGGGGTCCTGCCACTGGCTTGAGGCGGGAAGGTCGATGGCGTCTTTCAGCTGCTCATGCAGGATGTCGGCGTGGCCAGCGTGGCGGTTGGTCTCGGTGAGGACATGGACCATCACGTTGAACAGCTTCACCTCCGGTTGGGGCCACCAGGGAACGCGACCGCCGGCATCGATCGGGAGCGCTCCGATCGTGGCGTCGGCGTGCTGCCAGGCGCGTCGGTACCCCCTGACGATGTCACCGTGAGACTCCTGGTCGCTCACCCACAGCGAGTCACGGTTCCGGTAGTCAGGATCATCGAACCGAAGATGCCGCTGCGGGAAAGGCCTCTCGAAGACATCCCCGAGATACACGACTTCGGACAGCGTCAGGTGCTTGACCAAGCCCAGCAGGTTCGTTCCCGTTCTGGTCAAAGGGCGCCATACGTCGTACTCAGACAGCCCTTCCAGCTTGTCCAAGACAGACTGACGCACCCACCGCAAATCTTCGTGCAGGTACTCCTTAGCAAAGTCATTGATCACGCGCCAAACATGGCAGGTTCGGTCGGCGGGCCGGACGCCGACCCCCGCCATACCTACCGTCGGCGTCCCGCGAGCCGAACGCCTATCGGGACACCGGTCCCAGCAGCCGATCCTCCTCCGGTGATACCGCGAACTACGGTTCGATCTGATGAAGGTCTCGCGGGAACAGAGTCGTTCGCCGGACGTTGTCGGCACCCGTCAGGCGCGCCACCCAGCGCTCCAAACCGATCGCGAACCCGCCGTGCGGCGGCATTCCATGGCGGAATGCCTGTAAGTACGTTTCGTAAGGCACGGTCGTCTCTCCTCGTGCTTTTAGTGCTGTCTCGTAGTCGGCGTACCGGTGCAGGCGTTGGCCACCAGTGACTAGCTCCAGACCCCGAAACAGCAGGTCGAAGGAGTTGGTCCAGCGTGGGTCATCGGGCTGCGGATGCGTGTAGAAGGGCCGCTTCGATGACGGGTATCCCTCGACGACCACAAACTCTGACCCGTGCTCGTCAAGTGCCCACTGCCCCAATGCTCGTTCGTGTTCAGGTGCCAGGTCGGGCTCGTCCGGGTCGGCGTTGACGAGCCGCAGCGCATCTGAGAAGTGAATGACTGGAAACTTGTCAGGAACGACGGGTAGTTGGTCGGCGGCGAGGTCGGCGGCACGGACGGCTGCGACCATGCTTGTCAGTACATCTCGCAGCACGGCGATCACATCGTGGTGATCAGCGATGTATCCCAACTCCGCGTCTAGGGACACGTATTCGGCGAGATGACGGACCGTGTCGTGCGGTTCAGCACGAAAGACTGGCCCGACTTCGTAGACCCTTTCGAAGACGCCCACCATCGTCTGCTTGTAGAACTGTGGGGACTGGGCCAGGTAGGCCGGTCGTCCGAAGTAGTCGACGACGAAGACGTTGGCGCCGGATTCAGTGGACGATCCGACGAGCTTCGGGGTCTGGATCTCAGTGAAGCCCTGCGCGTCTAGCGCGGCGCGAAAGCCCTGCAGCGACGATGCTGCAATGCGCCACACGGCCTGCTGAGCCGGATGGCGCCACGCGATCGGCGCGTTGTCCAGCATGACCGGAAGGCTCACATTGAGGGTCGGGCGCCAAAGCTCGAAGGGCGGAGTTGCTGCTACATCACTCAACATTGTGATCGTGGGGTTGATCAGCTCGGCGCCGCCGGGCGCCTTGTCGTTCTCCACGACCATGCCAGCGACCCGAACGACGGTCTCCTCACCAAGGCTGTCGATTACACCGCGGGCATGCTCGTCGGTGGCGACAACTTGCGCGAGGCCGGACCGGTCGCGCAGCACAAGGAACGTGACGGCGGCGTGCCGCCTTCGCCGGTGCACCCACCCTTCAAGCACAACCGGCTCGTCGCAATGGTTCAGCAACTGAGCAGCCAACGTACGGGACATTTACAACCTCCTCGGGAACCTTCCCGGGAGGTGTGGGCGATCGGGTAGCTCGCGGTGCCACCACACCTTTGCTGACAACTGCCAGCCTCTTAGCCTTGTGTCGCGGGCCAAGCGAACCAGCTCAGAGGTTGTCACGCTCATCGCAGCTGCGTCACTTTCCATCATAGCTGCTCCGCAGCACACGTCTTGTGTGGACTAACCCCGGCCACTTGGCACAACAAGAGGTAACGCAGTCTCATAGGCGAACGGTGGCCGGGGCTGGCTGTCCGGTAGCCGACGGGGAATCGGCAGTCCTGGCTGTAGAAGCTCCAGAGTCCGTCGAGGTCGTGGGCCTCATAGGTGTCGAGGAAGCGGCGAAGAAACTGCCCGGGCGTTTCGGATGGCGTCATCATGTTCGTTCTACCGCACGTGCATGACACCGTGTCCGGTGAACGACGCCGCTGCGGCGACACCGCGCCTGTGGTTGAGGCGACTTGCGGTTGGGAGCCGAGTGTCAGCGCTATGGTGGGATCGGCGTACGTCTGCATCGGTCCGACTCGACCATCCGCTTGTGTGACGGCACGTCCCCGCATCAGTGCCAATCGTCGACTGGCTGCCGTCCCGCAAAGGTTCGGCTACCGGGACGCCGTTATGGACGTCGCGGGGCGGGCCGGGCTTGTTAATGGAAGGTCGTGCGCGGGGCCTCGAACCGTCGAGGTGATCGATTTTGACCGGTAGTCACTCCGCCGGGTCGGCCGCCGCAGTGAGACGGGCGAGCTCTGCGTCGTCCAGTGAGACCCTGGGCGCCGCCAGGAGCTCGTTGAGCTGCTCGACCGACGTCGCCGACGTCAGGGGAGCGGTGACGGTCGGCTGCCGCAGCAGCCATGCCAAGGCGATCGCAGCGGGTTGGACGTCGTGCGCGCGCGCTGTTGCGTCCAATACGTCCAGCAGCTTTCGCCCGGTTGGCGTAAGCAATGGAAGCATTCCCGCGCCACGGGCTCGGCCTTCGGTGTCGGCCGCGGTGCGGTACTTGCCTGAGAGGAACCCTCCGCCGAGCGCCCGGTACGGGAGAACCGACAGTCGTTCGGCGGCCGCCATCAGGGCGTACTGGCTTTCGTAGGGCTGTCGGTGGGCCAGGCTGTAGTGCGGTTGAAGAACCACCGGCGTCGCCATTCCGCCGCTACGAGCAACAGTGATCCACTTCTGGACGGTCGCGGCGGCGAAGTTCGACAAGCCGACTGCACGGATCTTGCCGGCGCGAAACGCGGTATCGAAGGCCGCTGCGCTCTGCTCGACCGGAACGGTGCTGTCCTCGTAGTGGGCGAAATACACGTCGATGTATTCGGTGTCCAACCGGCGCAGCGACGCCTCGAGGGCACCAGTGATGGTCTCGGGCGACAGACCGTCGAAGTCCGAGTGATTACCGCCCTTCGTCGAGATGATCATCCGATCGCGGTTGCCTCGCTCACGCATCCAACCGCCGATGATGGTCTCCGACGCGCCGTAGGTGTCCGCAGTGTCGACCAACGCTCCGCCCGCCTCCACGAAGGCGTCGAGGACGTGGCGCGAATCGGTCTCGTCGGTGATGCGACCGAAGGTGTTGCAGCCCAGCCCGATCGGCATTTCTGGGCTTACCGCCCACGGCCGGTCAGGCACGGGCCGCACCGAGACGCTCGATGTCGAGCCGCCGGTCAACCGGGATCTCTGATCATGGGTGTGCATACCACGACTTAAGCACGTGACCCTGACACCGCATGCAGCTGGAGACAGTAGTGCGGCAACACCTCCCATACGCCTGATGGGCATCTGAAGGCTGCACCGAAAGCGGATCGGCAAGTGGACGCCTACGTGTGCAGGTCCAGGCCCCAGTCGTTGCAGGTCATGAAGTGCCCCTTGGGGAACTCGAATTCGCATGCATCGAGCAGTTCGAAGCCGAGCTTGCGGCACATCGCGTTCGACGGCGCGTTGTCGACGTTCGGGAAGGCGTGCATGAAGCGGTGCTTGTCGTCGCGCTTGGCGAGCTCGATCGCATGCGCGGTCGCCGCCAGCGCGATGCCGCGGCCCTGAAACTCCGGTACGACCATCCAGCCGACCTCATACACCTGCTCGTCGCGCCACTCCTTCGTCCAGAACCCGACCGAGCCAACGCCGGCTCCGCTAGCCACGTCGACGATCTTGAGCATGCGATCGCCGCCCTCGAGGCGCTGGTAGCGGTCCTGGCGCTCGCGCAGCTGGTCCGGATTCTCCGGGCCGCCCAGGTGCTCGGTCATGCTCGGGTCGCCCATCAGCCGCTCAAGCAGCGGCAGGTCGCCGGCACCCCAGGGTTCGAGGGTCACCGAGGCGCTCACTCCGCGCAGCCTAGCTAGTCATGCCTGACCGCACCGGCCTGGCCGTGCCCGGAAGGGAACCTCGACGGCACACCATCAGGTCAGCAGGGCTGGTGAATCAGTCGATGATCAAGGTCGTCCCCGTATGCCGCCCGTCACCGGACGGCTGCCCGAATGGGATCCGCTTACGGGCCGGTCAAGGCTGCTCATCGGTGTCGTCGGTCGCCGAGGGGTCGCGCAGTGGCCGGAGCCCTGCGGGCGGGGCGCTGGTGAAGGCGTAGCGGCCCAGGCAGTTGAGGTGCGCGTGCCCGAGCGGGGACAGCCGGGCGACATCCTCGCCACGTACCTGCTCGCCGCGCTCGCGCAGCTGCTCGCGGATGGCGTCGAGGTAGCGGGTGTTCCACAACACGACCGCGTTCAGGACGAGGCCGAGCGCGGCGAGCTGGTCTTCTTGGCCTTCGCGGTAGGGCTGGCGGATCTGGCCGCGGTTGCCGTGGCAGATCTTGCGGCCGAGGCGGTGGCGGGATTCCTGCACGGTGAGTTGCCGGTTCATCCGCCGCTGGTAGGTGCCATCGATCGGGTCGACGAGGGCGAGCAGGTGCAGCGTCTTCGCGACCCGGCCGTACTCGACGAACGCCTGTCCGAGCGGGGTCGGGTGCCCGTCTCGGCCGAACATGCGCAGCAGGTCGTAGGCGCGTACCTGGTTGGTGACCAGCGATCCGGCCACCCGCAGCATGTCGGGCCATTGGGTCTCGATCTTGCGACGTTGATGGTGTTGCGGGCAATCGCCTCCAGCGGTCCGTAGTCGCCAATGCCCGCCTCCTCTGTGGACAGCTCGACGTTCGCGGGGAGCGGGTCGGGCAGCGGCGCGCGCCAGTACCGCTGGTCAGGCAGGTCAGCAAAGCGCGGGGCGAACCGGTAGTTCAAGATCGCGAACACGCCGAAGACCATGTCGCTGTAGGAGGCGTTGTCCGTAGTCACGATCTCGGGCTTCGGCCCGGCATCGAGGTTGAGCAGGGTGTCCAGGATGAACAGCGAGTCGCGCGGGGTACCGGGCACGACCATTTGCCCGATGCCGACGATCTGGTCGTTGACCGCGTTGAGCCAGGTGATGCCGCGCTTGTAACCGAAGTACTTCGGCGATGGCCCGGCGTTGATTGTGCGCACCGGGACGACGAACCTCAGTCCGTCCACCGACGCCAGCAGGCCCCCGCCCCAGGCCTGCGCGATCGGGATCTGGGCCTGCGCGTCGACGAGCACCGCGTTGGCCGCGGCGTGATTCTCCGCGCGCACGTAGTACTGGTCTACATGCGTCAACCGTGCCCGGCTCAACGCTGCCTCACCGGGCTTGATCACCGGCGTCAGCCCGACGTTGCAGGCTTCGGCGACCAGCAGCGCCGCGACACTGACCGACAGATCCTTGGTGCGGGTCGAGGTCTCGGCCAGATGGGTGTAGGCGTCCAGGAACCCGGTCCACGCATGCGCCTCCAGCAGCAGCTCGGGCAGGTCCACCCGGGGCAGCATCGTCTGCGCCGTGCCGCGCAGCCACACCAGGCTGTCCGGTTCGCCGATCGCATCGAGGTGATCGACGTGCAAACGCGCACGGCCGTCCGGTCCAGCCACCACACGTGCGCGGGCGTCGTCGCCGGCTTCACCGAGACGCGCGGCGGTCTGCTTCCACGCCGCATCCAGCGTGACCAGCTGGCGGGCCAGGTGCGCTGGCGCCGGGTCGGTCAGGCTCAGCCCGGCCAGCACGTCCTCGCACACCGCGTCCCACCGGTCACCGTCCAGCAGCAGAGCCCGCGGATCGGCCCACCGGTGCGACGGGCGGGCAAACACATCCCTGCGGCCCAACGCCCGGTGTAGCTGTTCGAGCACACACACCACGTACGCATCTCGGTCCACCGCCCCCGCCGGCAAGTCCGGGTTCGCGTACACGGCGCGCCGCCAGGCCGGCGTCACCAGCTCGACGTCAATCTCCTGCTCGGCGAGTGGCTTCTGTCCGACCCGCCGGCGAGCCAGCTCCGGCAACGAACGGACCGCGGCCCGTACCCGCTCACCGCCTGGTGCGGCGTGCAGGGCAGTGGACTCGCCGAGCAATGACAAGAACGGACGCACCGTGTTGTAGCGGCTGACCAGTGCTGCCCGCATTGCTGACTCGGCGGACCCACCCTCGTCAGGCACCAGTTCCTCGATCTGTCCGATCGCCTCGGCCACGGCGGCGCGCGGCGCCACTGTCTCGACCGTCGACCACAACGCAGCGACATCCAGCCGTTCGTTGGATGTCTCCGCGGCCGCCAGCGCCTCCAGCAGCGCCCGGCCGGCTCGAGCGACGATCTTGGACGCCTTCTCCAACCGTGGCAGCATCGCCAACCGCTGCTCTGTCGAGGCGCGGCGAGCCGGGCTGAACAACCGGGTGGCCATCAGCAACGCGAACAGGTCCAGCGTGTCATCGACTGCGACCGCCTCCAGGTGCCGCACCACTGCCACCAGGGTCGCGGTTCGCTTCGGCTCACCGAGCCGGGCCAGCGCCGTAGCCTTGCTGCCCAGCCCGGTCCGGGCAAGCACCTGCAACCGGTTCGTCGGAATCCCGCTCACGTCGACACGGCCCACCCCGAGCTCGGCGACCTGCTCGGCTCGCTGCAGCGCCTTGACCATCTCTGGCCCGGAACTACGCCGCGGGGACTGCCGCAGACGCTCCAGGGTCGACACCCGCGACCCGTCCGGGACCTTCAGCAGCTCTACGAGCTGGTGCGGCAGCCGTGCGTCGACCCGAGTGGCCGACTCGGCCAACGCCTCGTACAACCTGGTCTCTGCGGCCTCACGTGCCGAGGCCACTTGCCTGGCCAACACAGTGACTCCGGGCAGCAGCACCCGAGTGCGCCGCAGCCACGCCACCGCGTGATCAAACAGACCCAGCGGCCCCTCGGCGTGCGTCCACGCCCGACCGCCGAGGAAACGCGTGAACCCGTCGACGCAAGCCTGATCCTCGAAGGACAGGTAGCCATATCGCTCGCGGATCTCCCACGCATGCTCGTACGCCGTCTGTGGGCGCTGGACGTACTTCTTCACGCACGACGCGTCGTCGATCTCAAGTTGCTCGGCCAGGAACTCCACCGCAGCCCACGGCACATCCAGCGGATCCTCCAGGAAGCGGCCCACCGCTCGCACCGTGCCCAGCTGCACCGCGAATCCCAGCCGGTGGTGATCGGATCGCCGCCGCGAGATCAGGTTCCGGTCCGCGTCATCGAGATAGAAGAACCGCTCGAGCTCGACCTGCGACGGTTCCCCGACAAAGCATCCGTACGCAGCCGCCTGCTCGTCGCTCAGAAACTCCACCGGCATGAATCACGACCGTAGACCGGGTCCAAGCCACACCCAACAAGCCCAGACAACCGAGCAAGATCATTCTCACCGCTAACGGCTGTTCCGTTGTTCCTCAACCCCGGTGGCCGGCGTGGGTGCACTCCGACGCCGCCCTGGCGCAGGTCGGTCGCTGGCTGCGCCGCTACCACAACACGGTCCGCGACTTCGTTCCACCGGCCGGGGCGGTCTGGCGGTCCTCGCTGCGGACGTGGCGGCCCGGGTACATCATCGGCCACAACGACGCCGCGCCGTACAACGCGATCTGGCATGCCCGCCCCGGCGGCCAGGGCACGCTGGTCGGGTTCATCGACTGGGACTTCGCTGCCCCGTGCCCCCCGATCTGGGACCTCGCGTTCGTCGCGTTCTCCTGGGCGCCCCTGCACGCCCGTCGCATCGTCGCCGCCGAGGGTTTCACCGACCTCGCCGCCCGGCCGAGACGACTGCGCCTGCTGCTCGACGCCTACGGTTGGACCGACCTGACCGGCCAGCTACTCGACGCGATCAGCGCACGGATCACCGCACACATCGACGACGTGCGCGCCCTGGCTAGCACCGACCCGCTGTTCGCCCGCCTCGTCGATGCCGGTGTAGTCGATGACCTCACCACCGCCCTGACCGAACTCGCCGCCGACCGCGACCAGTTCCTGGCGTCCCGCTGACGGATCGTCAGCCGGGCCTTCCGCTGATGATGGGCCAGCGCCCCGGGCCGGCTGACTCAGCGGTCGGTGAGAGCAAGCTTGGCGCCGAGGGCGACGCTATCTGCTATCAATGACCGGGCCGCCATCCCCGGCCACACCGCCCGGTCGCCGATCGGCTGTTGCGAACGCGCCGGGCAGGACCCTTCACGACAGGCAGCGGTCAGGTGTTGGTGAACGCGGTGTCGGCTGTCACGACGCGGAGGGTGCCGCCGGGGTGGCTGGCCTGGCTCAGAATCCGATTGTGGTGGGCGATGATCTGTTCGGGCTTGAGGCCGGTATCGCCTTCGGTGACCGGAGCGTGAGCGTCTCCTATCAGGACTACGTTGAACCCGTGACTGAGTGCTGACCGGGCGGTGGCGTCGACGCAGTAGTCGGTAGCCGCGCCGGCGATCATCACCGTGTCGACGTCACGCTCGGCCAACAGCTCAGCGAGGTCGGTCTGGAAGAAGCTGTCGGTGGCGCTCTTGCGTAGTCGCAGGTCGTCGTCGTGCAGACGAAGACGTGGGCTCAACTGCCAGCCGGGGTCGGCAGGGTCAAAGGGTGTCCTTGCTGGTCCTGTCTGTTGGATAACGACCACGGGAGCACCTCGGTCCCGGGCTCGCTCAGCGAGCAGCGCGATCCGATCCGCCACTTCGTCGCCCTGCCAGAGCGCGGGCACCAGCGCCAACTGCATGTCGATGATCAGCAGCGCCTCCACCACCTGACCTACGCTACCGACCGCAGGAACGAGCCGAAGACCTCCACCTCCACGGCACCGCAGAGGGATCGTTTCTTGCGGGATCGCATGCGCATAGTGCAAGGAGGGTGCTGCCGCTACGATGTCTGCACCTTAACCTCGTAGTGACACAGCTTGGAGTCGGCTTCGATCTGGTGGAAGCCCGCGTGTTCGAGGGTCCGTTGTGACGCAACATTGTCAAGATCGGTGTCAGCGCGGATCGTCGTCACGCCGAGACCGGCGGCAATCTGCACGACGGTTCCCAGTGCTTCGGTCGCGTAGCCGTGTCCTCGCGCGGAGGGCACCAGGCCGTAGCCGATCTCAACGACTCCGCCATCAGGTGGTCCCTTGAAGCCAACGCCACCAATGGCGAGACCGTCGGACTGACGCCTGATCTGGTAGTAGCCGAACGGACGCTGCTCGCCGTTCTGCTCGGTAGCGCGCAGAAAACTGCCGGTGGCAGCCAGGTCCCCTTCGAATGGGTAGTCGGCCGCCCAAGCGTCGCCTGGTTGGGGTGCACGGTCGTGGATGCGCCGTGCCTCCAGCTCATCGATCGCGTGCAAGCCCAACCGTGCAGTGCGGGAATCCATGTCGAGCACTCAACCAGCATGAAGCATCTGAACTCAACGGATTTACGACCCTTCCTGCCCGATCCGCGCCATGCCTCAAGCCGGGATTCGCCGACCGCGGCGGCCCCGGCCTCAGGCGGGCTTCTCACGGCCCCAGATCCGTCTCACATGGGAGGATCCCGATCTGACACAAGATCGAGGCGAACCCGCAGGCAGCAGCTACTGCGCCGGCTCACGCGCCGTTGCTGGTCACATCAGGTGTGCCGTATAACGGGCCTGAGCGGGACTTCAATCCGGACGGGTCTATTGGGACAGCCGCTCCTGCTCCTGCTCGCGGACCAGTCTGATCGGTGATCTTGTACCGAAGGTCGGTCGGCTACTGGGACAGGTCGGCGGCGCCGGCGTTGCCGTCGTCTGCGGCCCGGACTCGATGGGCAGGGACGCGCTGGTTGTTGTCCTGCAGGAGTTGGCGGCGACGGCGAGGCTGGATCTGCACGGGTAGTAGATCCTCTACGGCGCCCCGGCCTCTGGAGCTTGAGCGGTGGCAGGTCTTCGTCGTCGGCACCGGCTACCCCGGCTGGTGCTTTGACCCCGATGGCCGAGTGGGGACTCCGTTGCGGAGGGCGTCGAACAGCTGCTCGAGGCGCGCGCGGTGGTCGTCCACGATGCCCCTGTGCGGCTCGCCGTCGATGAGCCGCCGAGCGGTCTGGACCAGCACGGCGCTGTAGCCGGCGAGGAAGAAGGCGGCGAGCAAGGTCGGGTCGCCCTGGAAGGTCGGGTCGTGCTCGAGCTCCTCGGCGAGGGTCCCCTGGAGCTCGGCTGCGATCTCCCGTGCGCGCGCCAGCAGAGCGGGTGACGCGGCGACGGTGCGGAAGAACGGGACGGAGCGCTCGTCGACCCCGAACAGCGGGTGACGGGCGTCGAGCAGGCCGAGGGTCCGCTCACGCAGGGACGCCAGCACGTCGACACCGGCGCGGCGGTCGTGCACGGCCGAGCGCAGGAGTTCGTCGGCCTCGACCTCGCGGTCGAAGTACAGGTCCTCCTTGCGCGGGAAGTGCTTGAAGACCGTCACGCTCGAGACCCCGGCCTCCCGGGCGACCTCGGCGACCGTGACCGTGTCGAACCCGCGTTGCAGGAACAGCCGGGCCGCGACCCCGGCGATCCTCGCCCGCGTCTGCGGCCCGCCGCGCGCCCCGGTCCTCGGCATCCCGACCCACTTCCTTGTGTTACTTAACTGACTGACCTAGCTTAATGGCATGTCCTCCCAGGCCTGCACAGGATCGCCGCGTTCTCCCCGGTCGTTGCGGGAGGCGTGGCCGGCCCTGGCCGGGCTGTCCGCGGTGTTCCTGTTCGAGATGCTGGACAACAGCATCCTCAACGTCGCGCTGCCGACGATGGGGCGCGACCTGCACGCCTCGGCTGCCGCGCTGCAGTGGGTGGGCGGGGCGTACGCGGTCGTGTTCGGCGCGCTGATGCTGGCCTTGGGGGCGGTCGCGGACCGTTTCGGACGGCGACGGGTCATGCTCGGCGGGCTGGTCCTGCTCGGGGCAGCGAGCCTGGCGACCGCCTTCGTGACCACCGCGGGGCAGCTCGTCGCCGTCCGGGCAGCGATGGGCGTCGCGGCCGCTATGACGACCCCGGGGTCGCTGGCGCTGGGCTTCCGGCTGTTCGCCGACGACCGCCTGCGCGTCAGGGCCATCACCCTCATCTCGACCGTGGGCCTGGTCGGGCTCGCCGTCGGCCCGACCGCGGGTGGCTTCGTGCTGGCGGTCGCCCCGTGGCAGGTCCTGCTGCTGGTCGACGTTCCCGTCGCCGTGCTCGCAGTGGTCGGCATCCGCAAGGGCATCGCCGCGGACGACCCAGCCGAGCTGCACCGCGACCCGATCGACGTCGCCGGGGCGGTCTTGGGCACGGCGACGGTCGTGCTCGCCCTCGTCGCGCCGACGCTGTTCCTGACGACGGCGCCGGCTCGTGGGTGCCGTGGACGGCGACGGCCGCCGCCACCGTGGGGGCGCTCGGCTTCGTTCTGCGCGAGCGGTCCGCGCGGTACCCGCTGCTTGACCTGGCGCTCGTCGCTCGGCCGCTGGTCGCAAGCGGCCTGGCGTACAAGGCGGCGTCCGGGCTGGCCGTCGCCGGCTTGGGCTACCTGGTGACGCTGCAGCTGCAGCTCGACTGGGGCTGGACGCCCGGCCACGCCGCACTCGGGCTGCTGCCGCAGGTCGTCGTCCTCCTGGCCGCCGGCCCCTTCGTGTCCCGCTTCGTGGACCGGGTCGGCCTGGACCGGGCGGCCTGGCTCAGCGCCGCAGCGGTCGTGGTCGGGCTCGCCGTCTACAGCCTGCTGAGCAGGTTCGGGTACGCCTGGGTCGCGGTCGCGGTCGCGCTGGTGCTCGTCGCCGCCGGGATCCGCGTGAACGGGGTCGTCGCCGGGACCAACGTGCTCCGCGGCCTGCCGCAGAACCGGACCTCGATCGGCGCGGCCCTGGTCGACACCGCCTCCGAAGTCGCCACCGCCATCGGCATCGCCGTCACCGGCACCGTTCTCGCGGCCCTGTTCACCGGCGACATCGCCACCTCGGGCTGGAGCAGCCAGCAGAGCGTGCAGTTCCAGCAGGCCGTCACCGTCGCTGGCCTCGCGCTCACGGTGCTGGCAGCAGCGCTCGTCGGATGGGGCGCGCTCCGTGCGCGGCGCGTCGCCGAGGAACAGGCAGCCACGTCCACCGGCGAGGCGATCGCTGCGCCGGCATAACGCCCCCGCCGCCGACACCCGCAGCAGCGAGGTCGCGAGCGGGTGGCCAACGGCCACAGCTGCCATCGACTGCCGGTCCACTCGCCTACGACCCGGGGCGCAGTCACGAGGACGCTCTGCTCGGTGGAGCCGCGTCACGTCCCCGCGGCACGCCGACCACCCGTCGCAGCTCGTCCAGGGACGGGTGGACCAACGCCGAGAAGTCCGCAGCGCCGGAGTCGATCCAGCGGGCGTAGCCGGCCGTGATCGGCTCCGACGTCGCGGGCGAGGTCGTCGAGGTCGGCAAAGCGGTCACGCGCTTCCGCGTCGGCGACCGGGTACTCGCTCATGCCAAGCTCAGGCCGAAGCGCACCTCCCGCTTGTCGGCGAAGTGGTTGAAGAACGTCCGCTGCGTGAGCCCTGCCCGTAGAGCCATCTCGGCGACGGTCGTGTGCTCGAACCCTTGGTCGGCGAAGAACTCAAGGAGGTGTGCCGTGTCTCCAGGCCCAGGCAGCGACCTGCACGCGGTTGGTGAGGCCGAGCTTGGTCTGCACGTTGGACAGGTGCGACTTGACGGTGCCCAGTGACAAGAACAGCTGCCGGCAGATCTCGGCGTTCGTGCGGCCTGTGGCGACCAGGCGGACGACCTGGAGTCTCACGAAATGAGGCGGCCCCCGCGCGCGAGCCTGGCGAACCTAGGAAATGCCCGGCCAGGGATCGGCAACTGGGAGGGCGTCCCGCTGGCCGTTCGGCTTGCGGCGCAGTGCGCGGCCAGGGTCAGGGCTGCCAGACGGCGTGGTCGTGGGCGAAGACGACGCGGCGGGGGTCGAGGGACTGGAGCCGGTCGATCCACGCGGGGGTGAGCGGCAGCGGCGACGTGCGACCCTCCCGGGCCGCTCGCCACGCAAGGGCCTCAGCGCTGTAGGCCGAGGCGGTGTCGTGGCTTTGGCCTGCCACCACGATCGTGCCGTCGTCGGCGCGCACGACGAGGGACTGATGCCCGGGCGTGTGTCCCGGCGTCGGCACGACCAGCACACCGGGGAGGATTTCGGCCTCGCCGTCGAGCGGCTCGTAGACCAACCCGGGAGCCTCGAGCAGCTCCGGCAGCGTGTAGCCGTCCTCCCGGGCGGCGTTGAGCTCGACCCGCTGGGTGAAGATCGGTCGCCCGGCCAGCTCCGGGTTACCGCCGCAGTGGTCGAAGTGCAGATGACAGTTGACGACAAGCGCGATGTCCTCGGTTCGCGCACCGGCATCAGCGAGGGCAGCCGTCAGAGACCGCCGGGCGGGGCGGTAGTGCGCGTCGACGTCGGGGTCTGTGCCCATCCCGGTGTCCAGCAGTACAAGCCCGTCGGGATGGTCGACCACGTAGCCGAGACACGGCTCGACCCTGGAAGTGCCCGTCCCGGTCTCCTGGGCGGGACGGACGAAGTACCCGAAGTCGACTCGCCGAACTACGAGATTTGCCATCGCCCGAGTGTTTCACTCACCGATCGCTCAGCGGGCCTTGTAGATCTCGCGTCGATGCCCCACCCGGAGTACTAGCACGACCAGTTCCTCGTCTTTGATCTCGTACACAATGCGGTAGTCGCCAGTGCGAACTCTCCACTCGCCGGCACCACCGACGAGTTGGGTCGCCGCAGGTGGTCGCGGATTGGAGCTAAGCAGTTCGAGCGCTGCCTGTATCCGGCGACGGACTTGCGGATCGAACTTGCGTAGCTGACGTGCCGCCGCAGGCGCGATGGTGATGCGGTAGGTCATCCCAAGCCGAGATCCG
>JAABUT010003239.1_pt1 | contig 14222 bp, 21 predicted proteins | sample 5559281 | NCBI WGS metagenome assembly JAABUT01 (sample SAMN10711880, study PRJNA513359) | rock metagenome | isolation source: Antarctica rocks | place: Antarctica: Victoria Land, Ricker Hills nord | collected 2016-01-04
GCCACCCCCAGCCCCAGTACCACCGGCAGCAGCACAAACAGCCCCAGCCGCCGCGAGGGCCGGCGCCACTGCAGAGTCAGGAACACCGTGACCGCGGAAAAACAGATCGCCGAGGAGAACTCGTACATGTTCCCCCACGGCGCCCGCCCCGCAGCCAGACCCCGAGCCACGATCGACCCGGCATGCAGTACCCACCCGGCTGCGGTCAAGAGCAACGCCGCATGGGCTGCCCCCCGGGCCGGGCGGGACCCAGCCGGCACCCCTCTCTCCGTACCGGGAACAGCCTCCGTACCGCCTCCCGTATGCACCGAAGACAGCGCCCCAACAGGAACGGACACGACCCCTCGAGGCACCCTCGACCAGGTGGCCACCTCGACAGCAAAACCCACCATCGCGACCACGTACAGCACCGTCGCCGCGATGATCAGCTGGTCACTGAACGCGGACAACGCCGCGGTGCCCATCAGCGCACCCCCGCGAATAAGCCCCAGCCCGCAAGATCCGCCTCTGCTTGCGGGGCACAAGGCGGACGGCAAACCGCTAGGAGCCGGGGAAACACAGGGCGGCGAAAGCACTGAGTGAACACGGTCAACATAGTACTACCGTACTTAGTTGAGGTGTCGCAACCCATTTGCTACTATCATGGCTAGTAGCAGGTCCACACCTGCCGACGATGCTTTCACCACCAAGGAGTTCACGATGCCAACAATCTTCTACAGCCTCGCGATCTTGGCGTGCCCGCTCGGGATGGGTCTGATGATGTGGTTCATGATGCGCGGGAACAAGGAACCCACCTCGACCGGGGCTTCCGCGCCGGACGCCGGTGCCGAGCTCGCCCGGTTGCGCGCCGAGATCGATCAGCTCCAGGCTGCGCAGCGCGAGACCAGGACCACCCCACAGGACACCAGGCCGGCGCGCTGATGGAGCTGGCCATCGCGTCCCTGACACTGCTGGCCTCGATCGGGCTGACCTACTTCTTCTGTGTCCGGCCCATGCGCACCGGCCAGCACTGCGGCATGTGCCCACCGCGCAGCAAGCACGGCAGGGACGACAAGGCCACGACCGGTGTCACCGCCCATGACGTGCAGGCAGCCCGAGACAAGCTGGCTACCCTGCGGGCAGAGCTGGACCAGGTCGATGGGGGCGCGCTCGCGTCGGCCTCCGAGGCCACCCGTGGGCGCACCAGCGAGACCGCAGCGCATGGCAGTAGCCCGGTGGATCCGGCCCGCTGAGGTGTATCCCACCCTGTTCACCCTCTTCGGGGTGCAGTTGAGCAGCTACGGGGCCAGCAAGGCCCTGGCCGCGTTGGTGGCCGCGCTGATGCTCCGTCGGGAGTTCCGCCGCCTCGGCTGGAACCCCGAGAGCGCCACCACCCTCGTGATCGCCAGCACCGTGGTCGGGTTTCTCGGCGCCAAGCTGTACTACCTGGGCGAGCATGCTGGGCACCTGAGCATGCACGACTTCGGCGGGTCCGGGTTCACCTGGTACGGCGGGTTCCTGGCTGGTTTCGGCACCTTCCTGCTGCTGGCCCGTCGCCATCACCTGCCGCTCACCCAACTGGTCGCGGTCACCGTCGCGCCGCTGTCCGTGGCCTACGGCATCGGCCGGCTCGGCTGCCTGCTGGCCGGGGACGGCACCTACGGGCGCCCCACCGACCTGCCATGGGGAATGGCGTTCCCCAACGGCACCGTTCCCACCACGGTGGCGGTCCACCCCACCCCGTTGTACGAGGCTCTGGTCGCGTTCGCGATCGCCGGTCTCCTGCTGTCCGTCCGGCACCGATGGAACCACCCGAACGTGGTCGGGACCTACCTGATTCTCAGTGGCCTGGCCCGGCTCCTGGTCGAGTTCCTGCGGATCAACGACCCGGTGTTCCTCGGACTCACCCAACCCCAGCTGTGGTCAATCGCGGTTGCCGCAGCCGGCTTGGTCCTGATCGCCCGCACCCGCCGTCCGGCGGTCCGCAACACCGAAGGCGCCCAGCCGTACCTGCCCAGCCGGACGTGAGACGCACTGCCGGCGCCTAATCGGCGCGTGACTGCGACGGTCTCGCTCAGCCGAAGAAATATACCCCCGGCGGGTATCGTTGAGTGGGTGAGCCGAGCGACCGTCACCGGCCAGGCGCATAGGAGAACTCCATAAACACTACCGACAGTTTCCCCGTCACCGGGATGACCTGCGCGAACTGCTTTCCGGTTCTGAGCAGCGAGCTGCGCGCCCAGATGGGGGCGGGGGGCGTTGACGTCGATCTGGGGCCCGCCGTCATCTCGACCGTCACCGTCACCTCCGACAACGCTCTGAGTGAAGAGCAGGTGGCGGCTGCACTGGACGAAGCCGGCGACTATCACCTCGCCACCGCCTGGCCCGGTCAGACCACGAACCCGCCGAGCACGAAAAGAGACCGACAGTGAGCATCACCAATCAGAAGAATGCCTCCGATGAGGCTCGCACCCTCGAGCTGGCGATCGGCGGAATGACCTGCGCGTCCTGCGCCGCGCGGGTGGAGAAAAAGCTGAACAAGCTCGACGGGGTCACCGCCACCGTCAACTACGCCACCGAGAAGGCCAAGGTGAGCTACACCGGGACCACCACGGTCGAGGATCTGGTCGCCGTCGTCGAGGCAACCGGCTACACGGCCAGCCCGCAGTCGTCCCGAGCCCCCGCCGGACCGAGCGCCGGGCAGACCGTCGCCGAGGTCGACGAGAGCGCGCCGCTGCGCCGCCGGGTCCAGATCTCGCTGGCACTCAGTATCCCCGTCGTGCTCGTGTCGATGGTCCCCGCGCTGCAGTTCACCAACTGGCAGTGGCTGGCCCTGACCCTGGCCTCCCCCGTCGTGGTCTGGGGAGCTCTGCCATTTCACCGGGCCGCGTTCACCAATGCCCGCCATGGCGCGGCGACCATGGACACCCTGATCTCCGTCGGCGTCGGCGCGGCCTACCTATGGTCCCTGTGGGCGCTGTTCCTCGGTCACGCCGGCGCACCCGGCGCGCGAATGGCCTTCACCCTGCTACCGACCTCCGGCGCCGGGTCCGAGCACATCTACCTCGAGGTCGCCTCCGCGCTGACCGTGTTCCTGCTGACCGGGCGCTACTTCGAGGCCCGGGCCCGGCGCCGCTCCGGGGACGCGCTGCGCGCGCTGCTGGACCTGGGGGCCAAGGAAGTGGCCGTCCTGCGCGCCGGTGCCGAGGTCCGCATCCCCGTTGAACAGTTGGCCGTCGATGACCACTTCGTCGTCCGGCCCGGGGAAAAGATCGCCACCGACGGCGTCGTGGTCGAGGGAGCCTCCGCCGTGGACGCGTCCCTGCTCACCGGCGAGGCCGTACCGGTCGAGGTCCGCCCCGGCGACCCGGTAGCCGGCGCCACCGTCAACGCCGGCGGGCGCCTCATCGTGCGGGCCACCCGGATCGGCGCCGACACCCAACTCGCACAGATGGCCCGCCTCGTCGAGGACGCCCAGAACGGCAAAGCCGAAGTCCAACGCTTGGCCGACCGGGTCTCGGCAGTATTCGTTCCGGTCGTGATCGCCCTCGCCGTCGCGACCCTGGTGGTATGGCTGGTCACCGGGCACCCCGCGACGGCGGCCTTCACCGCGGCCGTCGCCGTGCTGATCATCGCCTGCCCCTGCGCTCTGGGTCTGGCCACCCCGACCGCGCTGATGGTAGGCACCGGCCGCGGGGCGCAGCTCGGCATCCTGATCAAGGGGCCCCAAATCCTGGAGTCCACCCGCCGCGTCGACACCATCGTGCTAGACAAGACCGGTACCGTCACCACCGGCAAGATGAAGGTGAGCGCCATCCACCCCGCGGTCGGGCAGGACCAGACCGGGTTGCTCCGCCTCGCTGGCGCTCTCGAGAATGCCTCCGAACACCCGATCGCCCGAGCCATCGCCGCCGCCACGCCGCGCCCGATGGCCGACGTCGAAGACTTCACCAACCACGACGGGCGCGGCGTCACCGGCGCCGTCGAGGGCCACGCGGTCATGATCGGACGGCGCGCCTGGTTGGAACAGGACGGGTCCGTGACCGCCCCCGAAGACCTGGTCGCAGCCGCGCACCAGGCCGAGGCCGACGGCGCCACCCCGGTCTGGGTGGCCTGGGGCGGAACCATCCGCGGGATTCTCGTCGTGGCCGACACCGTCAAGGACACCTCGGCCGGCGCCATCACCCGCCTGCGCGAGCTGGGACTGCACCCGATCCTGCTCACCGGCGACAACGCCCGCGCCGCCCACGCCGTCGCCGCTCAGGTGGGCATCGACGCCGCCGACGTGATCGCCGAGGTCCTGCCCGCCGAGAAGGTCAACGTCGTCAAATCCCTCCAACAGCGCGGCAAGGTCGTCGCCATGGTCGGCGACGGCGTCAACGACGCCGCCGCGCTGGCCCAAGCCGACCTCGGACTGGCCATGGGCGCTGGCAGCGACGTCGCCATCGAAGCCTCCGACCTCACCCTCGTCCGCAACGACCTGCACGCCGCTGCGGACGCCATCAGCCTCTCCCGAACCACCCTTCGAACCATCAAGGGCAACCTGTTCTGGGCGTTCGCCTACAACCTCGCAGCCCTGCCCCTGGCCGCCCTCGGACTGCTCAACCCCCTCATCGCCGGAGCAGCCATGGCCTTCAGCTCCGTCTTCGTCGTAACCAACAGCCTGCGGCTACGCCAATTCGACCCTGGGCCACCGCAGGGCCACGAGACCGCCCGGACCCGCCGCCCCTTCCCGGAAGGACCAGTTAGACCATGACTTCGCCGACCACGCCCCACACAGCCGCCGACGCGCCGGTCATCGTCACCATCGAGACCCCGACCCTGGGCGACCGCTCCTACCTGGTCCACGACCGTCAGGTCGGCATCGTCATCGACCCGCAACGCGACATCGACCGCGTCCTTTCCCTAGCCCAGGAGGCCGGCGTGAACATCACGCACGTCTTCGAAACCCACATCCACAACGACTACGTCACCGGCGGCCTTGCCCTCGCCCGGGCTACCGACGCCGCCTACCACATCAACGCCGACGACGACGTGGCCTACGACCGCAACCCCATCCGCGACAACGAGGTCATCGAGGTGTCCCCCACGATTCGGGTGCGGGCCATCGCCACCCCGGGCCACACGTTCACCCACCTGTCCTACGCCCTCGAGGCGCGCGTCGCTGACGGTGCCGAGTTCGAGGCCGTCGGCGTCTTCACCGGTGGCTCCCTGCTCTTCGGCGCCACCGGGCGGCCCGACCTGCTCGGCGAGGCGCACACCCACGACCTGGTCCACCACCAGTTCGCCTCCGCGCACCGCCTTGCTGAGGACCTGCCCGAGCAGGCGCAGGTACTCCCACGCACGGGTTCGGCTCGTTCTGCTCCTCCGGCTCCACCAGCAGCGCCACCGCCTCGAGCATCGGGGCCGAGAAGCGGCAGAACCCGGCGCTCACGCAGGACGAGCAGCGCTGGGTCGCCGACACACTCGCCAGCCTTGACGCCTACCCCGCCTACTACGCGCACATGGAACCGGCGAACTCCGCCGGGCCCCGCGCCCCCGACCTGACCGTCCCCAAGGCCGCCGACAAGGACACCCTCGCCGAGCGCATCGCCGCCGGCGAGTGGGTCGTCGACCTACGCACCCGCACCGCGTTCGCCGCCGGGCACGTCACCGGGACGCTGAACTTCGGCCTCGACGGGCAGTTCTCCACCTACCTCGGCTGGCTCATCCCCTGGGGCACCCCGCTGACCCTGCTCGGGGAGTCCCCGGAACAGGTCGCCGAGGCCCAGCGCGAGCTCGTCCGGATCGGCATCGACCACCTCCAGGGCGCCGCAACCGGTAGGCCCGAGGAGTGGACCGACAACCCGCTCGGCCGGCTCCAGCGGGCCGTGTTCGCCGACCTTGCCCAGCTGCGACATCACCGGCAGGTCGCCGTCCTCGACGTCCGCCAGGTCTCGGAGTACGACGACCGTCACATCGACGGTGCCGTCAACGTCCCGCTGCACGAGCTCATCGACCGCCTCGGCGAGGTCCCCGCCGGCCAGGTGTGGGTTCACTGCGCCAGCGGCTACCGCGCCACCATCGCCGCGTCCGTCCTCGCCGCGCGCAACCTCCCGGTCGTCGTCATCGACGACAACTTCGACGAGCACGCCCCCGACGCCGGCCTGCCCATCACCGGCGCCCACTAACCCCCTGCCTGCCCCGAACAACCCCAAACCCTTTCGAAGGAGAACCACCATGTGCCGACCCGCCACCTGCAAGACCTGCGGCAAGACCACGTGGGGCCGGCTGCGGCCAGCACGACGACCAGGTCATAGCCGGCCTCCCCCGCGCCGACCGCTGCCCCGGCCACCCCAAGGACCACAACTCCTGCGGCGGCTCGTTCCTGATCCGCCTGTTCAGCCGCAGCTGATGACCGGCTCATTGCTGGGCGTCAACCGCGGCCGGAACACCTCACCCGTGATGCCATCGATCACCGCCGCGAGGACCGACCGTGGGTTGAACGCCATATTCCCCAAAGGCTGGCAGCCTTCGCCCTGGACCGTCCAGCCCCAGACTTGGTTGCACATCTCCGTCGCCCACCGCGGGTGGCCTAATCGAAGGGTGCTCGCGCCGCACAGCCATAATCGTTCGACTCCGCGAGCGACGAGCGGACCTTACTGAAGGACGACCACCGAACGGTCGCCCCGCACCGACCCGCGGTGGGACTCACCGGACGGCGCTCCCTATGCGAGGGGAGCGCGACAACGATCGGGTGGCCAGCGGGCGAGTCTGCGCGCCAGCGTTGCTGACTGGCCGTCTCAATGCGTGAGAGTCGCCGTCCACGTGTTGACGCAGACCCTCCACTGGGGTGAGAGTTGACGTTATCCATCCAGAGCGACGTAGAGACTTGGCTCGAAGACGTCGCAGCAACCACCCTTCGTGGGCCGGTGCTACAGCCAAGACCGATGAGGACCGCAATGACGCTCTTGCAGGTTCAGGGAGTCCGGCAAACCCGTAGGCGGCTGGTCCGCCGTCGCCACATAGACCTGGGTCGGCACCGTAGCGCACTCTGTCCGCTCCCATAGCCACCACCTCGTCCGCAGCAGCTGTGCCACCAAACGCCTTTCTGGCGCGTGGCGAGCGGGCAGGAGACGTTCCAGTCCACGCCCACCCCACGCGATCTGTCCCGGTTGCGCCGTCGCGCTACGCCCGGCCACCACCACCACCTTTGAGGAGAGAACCCTAAGTGACTACCGACACGACCACCCGCTCGCTTACTGCCGTCCTGGATTCCACCGAGCGAGCTGTCCATGCCGACCCGACCGCGGCGGCCGCGTTGTTCAAGGCACGCGGCTCGAGCACGGGGGCGGTCTCGACGAGCGTCGAGTTGGGCCGGCATACGGTCCAGACCGACGAGCCCGCCAGCCTCGGGGGCGAGGACAAGGCACCGAACCCGGTCGAGTACGCCCTGGCCGCCCTGTTGTCCTGCCAGGCGGTGACCTACCGGTTTTGGGCAGTCAAGCTCGGCATCGAGGTTGAGAACATTGACATCTCGATCGAGGGTGACCTGGACGTGCGGGGGTTCTTCGGCTTCGATGAGCAAACCCGCGCGGGGTTCGGTGAGGTCCGGGTCGCGGTTCGGGTCAGCGGCCCAGAGGCGCCGCACCGGTACGCGGAGCTGCAGGCGGCCGTCGACGCGCACTGCCCGGTGCTGGACCTGTTCACCAACCCCACCCCCGTGCGCACGACCCTGACCGTGGCCTGAAGTCCCGAGGTGGCGGCGCCGCCGTCGAGGGCGCTTGTCCCGACCGGGGCAGGAAGGACGACATGAGCGATCGCAGCTGGGGCTTCGCCACCCGCGCGGTACACGCCGGTGGTGGGCCAGATCCCACCACCGGCGCGCGCGCCGTCCCGATCTACCAGAGCAGCAGCTTCGTGTTCGAGGACACCTCCGACGCTGCCAGCCTGTTCGCGTTACAGAAGTACGGAACCATCTACAGCCGGATCCCCAACCCCACCGTGGCCGCGTTCGAGGAGCGGATGGCCAGCCTGGAGGGAGGCCTGGGCGCGGTCGCGACAAGCAGTGGTCAGGCGGCCCAGTTCCTCACCTTCGCGGCGCTCACCGGCGCCGGTGACCACATCGTGGCCAGTGCCAGCCTGTACGGCGGAACCGTCACTCAGCTGAACGTGACCCTGCGCCGGTTCGGGGTCGAGACAACCTTCGTGACCGGAAGCGACCCGGGCGACTATGCCGTCGCGATCACCGGGGGTACCAAGCTGGTGTTCGTCGAGGCGCTGTCCAACCCCTCCTGCGAGGTCGCGGACCTCGCCGGCCTGGCCGAAGTGGCGCACGCCGCAGGGGTGCCGCTGGTCGTCGACGCCACCACCGCGACGCCGTACCTGTGCCGCCCCATCGAGCACGGAGCCGACCTGGTTTTGCACTCGGCGACGAAGTTCATCGGCGGTCACGCACGACGATCGCGAGGGTCGTCATCGACGCCGGCACGTTCGACTGGGGCAACGGGAACTTCCCGTCGATGACCGAACCGACGCAGTCCTACGGCGGTATCCGCTGGTGGGACAACTTCGGCGAGTACGGCTTCTTGACCAGGCTGCGAGCCGAGCAGCTGCGGGACGTCGGGGCGTGCCTGTCGCCGATGAGCGCCTTCCTCCTGCTCCAGGGCCTGGAGACGCTGCCGCAACGGATGCGCGAACACGTCGCGAACGCCATGACGGTGGCGCAGTGGTTGGACGCGGACCCGCGGGTGAGCTGGGTGAGGTATGCCGGTCTGCCGCAGCACCCGCACGCCGACCGCGCCCGCGTACCTGCCGAAGGGCCCCGGAGCAGTGTTCTCCTTCGGTGTCGTCGGCGGCCGGCGCGCCGGTCAGCATTTCATCGAGGCCGTCGAGCTGTGCAGCCATCTGGCGAACATCGGTGACGCCAAGACGCTGGTCATCCATCCCGCCAGCACGACCCACCAGCAGCTCAGCGACGCCCAGCTCGAGGCGGGCGGGGTACCGCCCGACCTGGTGCGCATCATCGTCGGCATCGAGGACGTGGAGGACATCCTCTGGGACCTGGACCAGGCGTTGACCGCAGCAACAAAGGAGACCACCGCGACCTCGGACCCAAGCGGAGAGCAGCAGTGAGCACGCACGCACGGTCGCCGCCCTCGGCCGCCGAGCGCCTGAAAATCCTGCAGAGCACCCGCACTGTGGCCATCGTGGGAGCCTCAGACAATCCCGCCGGGCGAGCTACTTCGTGGCCACCTATCTGCTATCCAGCTCGCCCTACCGCGTGTTGTTCGTCAACCCGCGGGTGGAGTCCATCCTCGGACAGCGGGTCTACCCCTGCCTCGCCGACCTGCCGGAGAGCCCCGACCTGGTCGAAGTGTTCCGCAAGCCTTCCGATCTGCCCCAGGTGCTGGGCCACGCTCGGGACGCGGGCGCGGCGACCCTGTGGCTGCAGCCTGGACTGTGGGACCTCGACGTGGCCGCCGACGCCGAAACGCCGGATTGGAGGTCGTGATGGACCGGTGTCTGAAGATCGAGCACGCCCGCTTCCACGGCGGTCAGCACCTGGCCGGGTTCGACACCGGCGTGATCAGCTCGCGACGACACGCGGGCTGACCGTCGGCCACCGGTCGAAGCCGACGAGCACGCCCAAGGGGTCCTTCGCGGCGACGGACACCCCGGTGACCGAGCAGCTCACCCGGAAACAGTCCGGCCAGTCGAACTCGACGGCGACGAGGGCGAACCCCTTCCCGGGCGACCCGTCGGCGGGAAGATCGTCGCCCGCCACGCATAGAACTCGTGCGTGCCGTGGGACGCCTCCCCCAGCCGCACTCGGTCCGGCAGCGGTCCAGGTGGCGCTCCTCACGCAGCGGGACCGCCCGAGGGAACGGCGACGACGGGGTGGACCGGCTCCCGCCCGGTGCACGGCAACCATCCCTGTGACAACGGGCGGGGAGTTCATCAACCACGCCCTGATCGGCTGGTGCGCCCGAGCGGGCCATCTTCATGACCCGGCCCAGAGCGCACACCTGCAACGACAACGCGCACGTGGAGCAGAAGAACGGCGACATCGTGCGCAGGTCCGCGTTCCGTTACCGCTATGACACCGCCGAGGAACTCGCGCTGCTGGGCGAGCTGTGGGGGGCTGGTCAACCTGCGCAAGAACCTGTTCCTGCCCACGAAGAAGGCCAACGGCTGGCGCACCACCAAGGCCGGACGCAACAGCCGCACCTACGACCAGGGCAAGACCCCCTACCAGCGGTTGCGCGACGAAACCGGCTTCCTCACCCCGCCGGCCCAGCACCAGCTCCAGGCCCTGCACGAGACGACGCACCCCGCCGAGCTGACCCGGAACATCAACCGGACCCAGCAAGCCCTCATCGCCTCAGCCCAAGGACAAAACCGTCGCCCTGCGGGAGCGGGCTTCGTGAGCAAAATCCGTGAGGCACGCGCACCCCGTTCGCGAGCATATGGACATGAGGCGTCCAGCCCGACCATCGGGTACGGCAGCCGGTCGGCGCGACCTCCTCGATAGCGGCCACGACCCGGGTGTGGGCGCGTTTGCGGATGGCGATGTTCTCCGTCCAGCCGGTGTACACGTCGGTCGCGGTCAACGTCCACGCGTGCTCACCCTTGAGGCTGTGCCCCCAGTGGGCCACAAGGTCGATCTCGAAGAAGCCCGGGGGCCGTCCATCTCATCCATCGCCTGACGTACCCCGATGGACGAACGCAGCGCCGCCGAGGGGCGGGTCGCGGACTTCGCCGCCGGATACCGGGCGGCCTTGGTCGGGCGCAGCATCCGCTCGATCGTCGCGGGACTCATCGCCGCCAGCTGCGCACGCACGGGCTCGCTCAGCCGGGCGGCGACCTGGTCCAGCTCACCGAAGCCCTCCAGCTGGGCCAGGCTCGCTTCCATGATCGGGGCCAGGTACTTCCCGCACGGCTCGCCAAGGACCGTCCAAACCTGGATCAACACCTTGAGCGCCGCCGACAATACCATCAGATGGCCGCTCGAGGCCTGCGGACCACCGCCCGGGCCGGGCCTCGACGTTTGGTCTCCGCGGCGATCGGCCGCCGGGCCGTTGGCCCGCGACCACCCGCTCACCCCCACCAGCTCGTCCAGCATCCGGCCCCGTTCCTTCTTCGCCGCCCCGGCGTTCTCCCGGGCGTACTTCTTCGTGATCTCAGGACGCGCTGCCATCGACAACCCTTGACCCATCCCCGCAGTCCACTACAGCGCCCGAGCGTGGACCCGGTTTCGCGAGCATTTCTCCCGTGAGGCACGCGCCCCACTTCGCGAGCACACTAGGTGAGTCTCGTCGAGGTCTCCCCTGTCGGCCGCAATAGGCTACGATGCAGCATAGTAGATACCTCGTTGATGACGGAGGAGAAACGAACGGGTTGTTGGACGTCTGCGTTGGCCCTCTCATTCCGCCGCATTCCGCCTCATCAGCCGGGATGCAACGCTTGACGAAAACGAGAACATGGCCGCGGCGACAGGTCGTTGGCCCGGTAATCGATGACTCCCGGCTTCAGCACGCCGGGCCTCATGTCACCCCACGAAAGGGACTCCTCAGGATGAGAACCTCACTACGGCTAATCGCTGTCGCTCTTGCAGTTACGACCGGAGGCCTCATGGCTCCGAGGGCAGCCTCCGCCAACACACTCAATGACGCGTCCATGGCGAGGAAGATGCAGGGCCATTCCGGCATGGCCGCTGCGATGCGCGCCCACCCCGAGATGGCTCGCATGATGGCTGCTGATGCGTCCATGGCGAGGAAGATGCAGGGCCATTCCAGCATGGCCGCTGCGATGCGCGCCCACCCCGAGATGGCTCGCATGATGGCTGCTGATGCGTCCATGGCGAGGAAGATGCAGGGCCATTCCAGCATGGCCGCTGCGATGCGCGCCCACCCCGAGATGGCTCGCATGATGGCTGCTGATGCGTCCATGGCGAAGGCGCGTCGCTTGAGTGCCGGTGATCCGGATTGAGGGATCCAGACGTCCTAACCATCCGGACCGCAATTGCGTTATAGCGTCCGTCCCTCGTGAGCGTCCGTCTCGCGTGCAGGTGTAGGCGGGCTGTGAGGACGGTGAAGAATAAGAAACACGGTGTTCATGCGTCGATTGATCCGGCTTCCGATCGTGGTGGTGCTGGTGCTCGCGGCGGGCCTGGCCCAGGTGTCCGCCGCGGCGGCCGGGGAGCTGAATGTGCGTGATGATGCGGGGGTGCTGACCGCAGCGGATCAGCAGACGATCCGTGACAGCGCTACCCGGGCGCCGTTCTCGGTGTACTTCTGGACCACCAAAGGGCGGCTACTCCGGGAACAAGGCGGGTTTCGTCTCGGCCGCTAATGCGCTGGTCCAACAACGACACGGTCGTCGTGGCGGTGTACACGGCGGATAAGTTCAGCCACGTCGCGGCCCGCAACGCGCGGCTGAGCTCGGCGGCGGCGGCCGCGAAGACGTCCGCGGACTCCTCCTTCCGCCAGGGCACTGGGCGGCGGCCATCAACGCGGCTCTGAGCAGTTTGACCAGCGCCGCGGGGGCCCCGCGAGCCAACGAGGCGCCCAACGAGGGCGGCACCGGTGCACCGGTGGGGTCTCAGACCTCGTTCCCGTGGGCCGGCCTGTTTCTCTTCCTGCTGATCCTTGCCGCGATCGCTGCGGGCGTGATTATTCTGCGGCGTTCTCGAAGACGCCGTGTCACGGTGAGACCGCAAGACGCCACCCCGGGCTACGAGCCTGGTGCACTGGGCTCCGGACCTGGTGGGCCGGGCTACGGCGTGGGCCAGGCTACGGCGGTGGTGGCGGTGGCGTGGGCGGGATGCTTGCTGGCGGCGCTCTCGGCGGTATCGGCGGCGAACTTCTCGGTTACGAGTTGGGCAAGGAATCCGGGGAGCATCAAGCTGGTGGTCAGCAAGCCGGCTACGCCGACCGGGATCAGGCACCGGCTCAGGGCGGTTCGCCGAATCCGACCAAGGTCAGGGAGGCGCGGACTGGGGCGGGCGACGGTGGCGGTGGGCAGGACCTTTCCGGCGGCGACTTCGGCGGTGGAGGTGGCTCCGACTTCTAGGCCAGGCGTCCCCATGCCGGTCCGAACCTCCTCTCTCTTGGCGTTCCCTACCCGACGAATACGACCGCTCGCAGGAGTGCAGATGAGACAGCGATACAGCACCGTGGCGCCGGCATATACCGCCCTGTCTGCGGAGTGGCCGATCTATCGTGTGGGAAGGCTCAAGGGGATCCCGCTGTTGGAACTCTCGGAAGGGGACTCCGTCCTCGACGTGGGTTGCGGCACCGGACTGAACTTTCCGCTGCTGCTGGACGCCGTCGGTCCAAGTGGGCAGCTCCTGGGTGTGGACGTCAGCCCTGACATGCTCCGGACCGCACAGCGGAAGCTGGGCCGGCCACCGCCGACGAACGTTCATCTGGTCGAGCGCGACGCCACCCACCTGAACGACCTGGCCTCCAAGGCGGTCGCCCTGCTCGGTCGTGCTCCAGACGGGATTCTGTTCACCTACTCTTTGTCCCTGATGAAGCCATGGCAGGCTGCCTGGGAGGGCGCCACCGCTCTAGCGCGTCCAGGTACCCGAATTGTCATCGTCGACCTGGCGCTACCTACGGGCAGGGGCCGGCTGCTGGCTCCACTGGCGCGACTGTCCTGCCTGGCCGGAGGCGCGGACATCGCCGCGCACCCTTGGACGCGGTTGGCCGCGGAATGTGACGACATCACGCACCTGAGCGCCCGCGCAGGCCACGTCCAGATCTGGGCCGGGAGATGGACGGGCTCTCGCTCACCCGCCTAGATGAATGATTCCCGGTGGTGTGACTGGTGTGGCTTGTGTGATTTGGGGGCAAGGGCGTCCAGAGTCGGTGTTGGAATCCCAACACGAGCCTGGAGGCCCACGTGGACACCGGTCTGGACGCCCTTGCCGTTGAACTGTATGTGACGATCGATGACTTGTTGGAGGCTCACCCCGAGCAGGGCCCGCCCAGGCCTGCGGGAGGGTTCGCCGTGCAGATCGGCGACGCGGAGCTGTTGACCCTGGCGGTGATGGCGTCGATGCTGCAGTTCACCAGCGAGCGGCGCTGGCTGCGGCACGCGAACGCGCGCTTGCGGCACCTGTTTCCCTATCTGCCTCAGCAGCCGGGGTACAACAAGCGGCTGCGTAAGCTGGCTGCGACGATGGCGTGGCTGACCGGGCAGTTGGGCGCGCGGGTCAGCGTGGCCGACGATGACGTTTGGGTCGCCGACTCAACGCC
>JAABUT010003240.1_pt1 | contig 14221 bp, 9 predicted proteins | sample 5559281 | NCBI WGS metagenome assembly JAABUT01 (sample SAMN10711880, study PRJNA513359) | rock metagenome | isolation source: Antarctica rocks | place: Antarctica: Victoria Land, Ricker Hills nord | collected 2016-01-04
TGCCATCGTTTTGCTGATATGTTGAAGAATTACACGTTGGTAGCAATAAAATATGAAATGTGAATTTTCAGCCCTATAGGGCTGTCCCACTGCTAGGTTTAGCCCAGTGCTAGGTGAACCCTTCTAAGGTAAAAAAAAATACCTTACACGGGGGTAACGAAGTCTTAGGTGTGACTTGCGAATTCGATACCATAACGTGTCAGTGGCTGTTTCTTTGTTCACAAGGCTCAGTACCTCTTTACGGTACGCACACACCCATGCGTTTTCATCATTGCATGAATCCGATCATATTCAACGCCTTAATGAATGAATGGAAGAATTGCTGAGTCGTGTAGCCGGCCTAACTTTCTCTATTGACACCAAGTTGCTCCGCCTCCATAAATCTTTCTCCTTCAGCCTCTACCAATTCAGCCAAGCCAATGTCGAATCAAGCAATTCTTCGCATTACTGGAGTGGGTCGATTGAGTTGTAACGCTGTCAATGACTGACACATTCCAGGAGATCGCGCAAATCCAGAAGAACACAGACCTATGTATATTAACAAACTAAGGTTCCTCATTGCACCACTAATCTGACTCTCATTCCAGCAATCGCGGTGGCCTGTCGTGACGTCGACGTTCGAAATGTGAAGGCTATGATAGTTGGTCCACCAGACACGCCTTATGAGTTCGGTTTCTTTGATGTATGCTGCAAAACTTCGACTTTCGTCATGCACCAGAGCTGATTGGTGACCACCTAGTTTGATATCAAATTCCCTAGGGGTGACCATGGCCGGTGCTGTTCTATCTGCATTTGCTCAACTGACGACTGCTAGACTACCCCGGTATACCGCCCGATGTAAAGGCTAGGACTACCAACGGGGGACGGTGCCGATTCAATCCCAACATTTACGCTGCGGGTAAAGTTTGCTTGTGAGTTACCTTTATGCAACTGGTCACTTTGGAAAGGACTCATACGTTTTACAGGTCGATTCTTGGGTACGTTTATTTACGCAAGGCGTCCAATGAGCCGTTATAATTAAAGTATTAGGACCTGGAGAGGAGACCCTAGCGAAGAGTGGTCCTCTGCTCAAGGCCTCGAATCAATCTTAATCTCAATCCAAAGCCTGATGTCCTCAAATCCATTTGAGAATGAACCTGGCTTCGAAACCAATTCAGCAGGTGAGCATACGGCGAACATAGCTCATTACATTGCGAAGGTGAATCTCCTTCAGTCTAGTCCGGTGTTCCGGAATCCTGACACTTCCTAGATCAGACACGAAACACTAAGAATTGCCGTTATTCAGCGCCTAGAAGATTTTCTCGGTATTCATTCAGATGGCAGCGTTGACGATCTCCCGCCATTGGAAACCCCTTTCCGCACAGAGTACGACGAGGATCTAGACCAGACTCAGCCGCTTTTCGAACCGTTTAAAGATCTCTGCAAACGGCGCTTCCTGTGGTACTACGATTCGTACCTCCTTTCAATAGAGAAGGCTCAACCCAAGGTTAAGGTGAACGAAGGCTTCAAAACTATGCCTTTCGAGGGTGGTGGTAATAGCATGTCTGGGAAATTCAATTACCCTGAGCTGAATCGAAGACTGACTCTAATCCTGAGCATCCTACAAAGGGAAATCGAGCACTGGGCAAACGAGGGATTGGTGCAAGTGCGTAAGGAGACAAGCCTTGCGGAAGGGTTTGTCCGGCAATTTGAGCGCATCGCCGAGAGTTACAGAAAGAACGACATGGTCACCCTGGATATTGATCTGGAGAATAAGAACCCTTTTGTTTGGCAACTTACGTACTTCGGTCGACCTATGACACACCTTGACGGTGGCATGTTCAAGATCAGGATGTCAATTAGTCCGCGCTTCCCAGATGAACAGCCACGGGTTGTTTTTGAAACGGCAATGTTTCATCACCGCATATCTACTCGTGGCGTGCTTTGTTACTTTCCAAGGAGGCCCGACGACATCAAGTCTCACATCGAAGCGATAATAGAGGCCCTCGAAGACACAGAGCCACCATATGATCCCCGCACTCTCGTCAATCCTGAAGCTTCGAAGCTATACTGGGGATCTATAGAGGATAAGAAAGAGTACAATCGCCGACTACGTCGTTCTGTTCAAAGGAGTATCGATTAAACATTGCACTTGGGCAAAATTGCTTCCAGGTTCACCAGGCATACTCATATGGTCTTTCCTTACGGCGTTCGACGGCGCCCAGTGAAAATACCCCGTTTCGGTGACTTTAGCATGGTTTCAAGGCGCATAGAAAAGTGTATCGGAAGCGTGCTTTGCTAGATGCAGATACTCCCTTGGCAGAGCATCCCCTCGCTTTCCATGTACAACCCCAAATATTGGTAAGCTTACGTTCACATGGAATAGTCTGGGCAAACATGTTATTTACATAGCGATATGAATGAAATAAAGAATCTAGAGAAGTTTCAATGAGGTGACATGCAAGCAGAACAGCGGTCATACCAAGCGTGGAACAGTCTCACAAGTAGAACGATAGGACAGCCTTTGATCAAGCATGGCAAATACTGGCAAAGACTCCAATACAGACGTAAGCCAGGTCACCGTATGTTTTCAGCTTTCCGTGTGGTACCGCTAACAATCTCAGCACTGTTGTATGCATTCTAATTTGCACACTGCTAAAAGTTGGAGATGCTGATCGTCAGTGCAGGGTCAATGAGGTCTTAATTTGTATAGCCTGCCGTTCCGATATCGTAGAAAGAGTCCTGTAGTGTAGGATGTTGTAGTGAGAACATCAAGATCATCTGATGCTGAGATACGGATAGATACATTACGTGGGATCGTATCCATGAAACCCATCGTAATTTGATTGGCTTAGGGAATTCTCGGCCTAAAGTTTGGTCTCCCCTGCAACCTTTCAAGAGTTGAGCTTCGTTGGGAAGGATCACACCTGGCGCTGTAACTAAGCTGCGTAAAGATAAAGTAGAGATCGTATTTTGTTTGATTAATTCTTCGCACACGACTCCTAATTAACTCGCAAGTCTTTGTTCCACCAACAGTCTAACCCTGATTCCTTCACTCTATCGGATTCAACTGTTAGGCCCGAAATACGAAAACAGTCGAGATTAGAGGTTGGGGTCCACCGTCTACAGATAAAGTTGCAGCATCCGCAACCTGGCGTCTTCATACCCCGTCCAAGTTACGACGGGACAACGGCGCCGACGCTCATCGTCTGCGGTCAAGGCCATACCATCGACTAATCCATCAGAATCTTACACCGCGCAGACCAGTCCAGGAGCCTCGTCGGGGCTCCCGGCGGACGGCTTCTTTCAAACATTATCGGCAATACCGGGTACACCTTCCAATCCTATGTCCTTATCACGATCACCCTCGCCTAATAGAGGCGGAGGGTGGTCAAGTCCAGGACTCACAACACCGTTTGACAATATCAGTAGGACTTCCAGTCCAAGAAGGGGCTATGGAGATTTACAGATGAATGGGGCAGCAAGCAACAGCAATGTGACTTGGGCTACCGCGAAAGCAAAGAGTGAAGAAGTTAACGGATATCCTTCATTTTCGACAAGGAACAATGGTTTCTTCTCTAGGCACGCAAGGCAGATTTCAAGAAGCCTACCAAGCTTCCATATAGGGACGCGGAGGGATTACGCAGAGAAAGAGAAGCTTGGGAGAGGGCGGCGATGGTTACCCAACAGCGGAAGTCGGACTGGTCGATTAGCGACGCATCTTGGACGAATATTATGGCGTATGAGATTACGGTTATTGATTATGTTCGGGTTCATATTGGCCGTCATGTTATTCTATGTTACTCGTGGGTCACGCATCTCAACTGGCTCTTACATGAACTGAACTTCAAACAGCCGTGCATCGAGCGTATCGAAGAAATTCTTTATTAGGAGGAGGAAATAAATTTGTGGTCATATTAGCAGCCAATCAGGGAGGAGGGGTCATGGAATGGAAGGGCCCACGAGAATGGGCTATTGAAAGAGATAGTGTAAAGAACAAGAAGAAGTACACGAAGAAGTGGGGATATGACTTGGAGATTGTGGACATGAGCACAAAAAAGCGATATGCCCACGAGTGGCGAGAAAGTTGGGAAAAGGTGGATACCATCCGGAATTGCATGCGAAAGTATCCAAAAGCAGAATGGTAATGCAGGCTATGGGAACACATCATGACCAAATTCACTAACACTTGTTTCATAGGTTCTGGTGGATGGACCTCAATACCTTTGTTATGGAACCTTCGTATTCACTACAATCTCATATCTTCAACGACCTCCAAGGCAACACCTACCGTGACATCAACATTTACAACCCCTTGAACGTATCGCATCCCTTCGACTCCGAAACTCTTGACCCTGTATCTCGCTCAGCTTATGGCGACGGCAAAGTCGGCTCGATCGACCTCGTTATTCCTCAGGACTGCGCTGGCTTCAACCTTGGCTCTTTTTTCATTCGGCGTAGTGCGTGGACAGACCGCCTCCTTGACATATGGTGGGATCCTATAGGCTACGAGCAGAAACACATGGAGTGGGAACATAAGGAACAAGATGCTCTTGAGCACCTGTATATTAATCAACCCTGGATCAGGCCGCACACGGCGTTCATTCCTCAAAGGAAGATTAACAGTTTCCCACCGGGAGCGTGTGACGAAAAGGGGGAAGATCCAAGGATACATTATCGGGAAGATGACAGGGATTTCGTGGTCAACATGGCGGGTTGTGAGTGGGGAAGAGACTGCTGGGGAGAGATGTACAACTACCGGGAATTAAGCAACAAGTTGAACCGGACGCCGTGGGAAAAGTTCAAGGACGGCTTAAGTGAAAGAGTGAAGGCCATGAAAGAAGCATTCCAAAAACCAAAAAGGAACCGGGGAGGAGACGATTCATGATGGAAGATTGTCGAGGGGCCCACGAGCCTGATGTCAAGTCATCACTTCGATGAAAAATAATCAGATCCGTCCTGGACAAGTATTCTTTGCTTTCGAAGTCTCCCCCGACGCTGGTGCATTTGAGTTCTGGGATGATGGGTGTTTTAGAAGAACTTGGGCGAATAGTCATGTTGGTGCTTTTGGATGAACTTCTCCGTGTTCGATTATATTGCTGCCGGATACCTGGACCGTAGCTGGTCTTTGTTATATGTATTGATATGCCCTTTAGGTTTGCTTGCATGGTAGGGTCGATTTCGAGATAATAGCGTAGTTGAACGCCATTCTCGATGACACCCTCCTTGCTCCCGTGGGAATGACTCACATCTTATATGCCTTGAAACCTTCAAGGTTCTATCGGAAGGTGTGAAGTACGGAGTACGAGTACATAGTTAAAAATTAGGTACAGGGTTGATTTGTTAGACATAAGCGCCATGAGTCACATGATAGCGCGTTTTTAGACGTGGTCAGTTTTCACCTATCTGATTGGCCCAATCCACACGGCTATCTTTCAACCTCGTCCACTTTCACCAGTCAGATTATTCGCATTCAAAACACCGCAGCGCCTATGAATCCTAGCTTTATGTCCATACAACTTATGTCGGAAGCCTAAAAGGGAAAGCCAATGAGCTTGGGCTTTGGGCAGTTCGGAAAGACGCAGGTCGAGTCGAGAAGATATGCGTACCATGACGACTCCGCAGACCTCGGGTCTCTATGCTAATGACGAGCGTATGCTAATTTGGTATCTGCGTATTTGAGTCACGTTCTCCCTACCTCGTAGACAAAGAGCTCCAAAACATCTCACTCTCAACTCATCTTACTGGGCGGATCATCTGTGTTAACCTTTTCTCAAGCTCGAGCTGTCGATATTTTCTTTTGTTGCATCTACCTGATGCGACGACTTTGATCGATCTTGTTGACTCCTGACAGATGTTCTTTGACTTGCTATTGTTGTTGACAATAACCTGTTATTTCGACAATAGGAGCTATCTCTTTTCGAATCCACAGTAGATATAATTGTCTCATCAATAAACCTTCACTTATGTCGATACCCTTTTGTCTTACCCTGGTGCTCTAATGTATATTACTTTCGCCTATGTAAGTCCTACATCTCAAGCATCGCATCCCTCAACTGCTGACACTTCCCCCTCAGTCTTGAGCTTTGCAACATCACGAATACTATCACGAAGATGACTACATCATACACGCCTTCCAAGGATATATTCTCCCACGTAAATCTCATACCGCCCTCTATCCCTCGGATGCCCTTCTCATCGCCAATGGGCGAAGAGATACTCTCACCAACTTCGCCAAACTCCCCATACCACTCATTCCAACCTCAAGGAATGAATTCGAGAAGGGCAGTCGGTCAGGGGAACACTTCCCCTCGGACTCGAAAATTCTCCATACAGAAACCCACAAAGGGAGAATGGGGACGAAATAAAGAGAAAGGCCAAAACAAATCCCGCTGGCCCGGGTTGAACGTGGTCACCAACTTCTCGAAGCCTCCCATTCTTGCTAAGAATGCCCTCGACGTAGGTAGAAACCCAAAGAGTGAATTCGGGCCAGATACCAAATACCTTCAGCCGGAATTTGTCTCTCTATCAGATACCAAGGATGAGAAGGTTGGGAACAGAGACATAATCAAAATGGGCACAATGGAAACCAGCATCAATCAGACCTCAAAGCAAGGTTCCCGGGCTGGGTTACCGAAAGACCTGGTGGGAATAAATGGTGATGCAGCTCTAGGGCTTGGACTTGAACGGTATGGAAAGCCTGTAGCCGTTAGCCCACACACCAAGGGCACGGTGAACAATCTAAAACGAGCTTCTAGCAAATGGAGCAACATCTCCCCATCAGATAGGGCAATCATGATCGGAATATCCATACCCTCGAGCAAATTTGCAGACCATGTGATAAGTCCAGATGGAGATTCAGTTCAGCCTCATGGCCTCACTACTTGGCAGTACGCAACGAACGATGGCCCACCAGTAACGCCTACGATCGTCGTGACCCCGGCCAGGGATGAAGCGCCGTGGTCTGCAAGCTCAAACGAGCAAGTCATGGCATACCATAGGAGGCCAGCTTCGAGCGTCTATTCGCAAGCAGTTCAACGTAGCCGAGGCGTGACCCAGTTGTCGGATATACCGCCTGTGCCCGCATACCCCTCTATTTATCAGGCGCAGCGTGATAACTCGGATCCTCCTGGTGGTCAGCAGACTTCGCGGTCAAGAGTTGTCTCGTCCTGTACTGTATTTGACGAAGACGAGAGCCCACCAACAGCTTCGAGAGGGAGGCCTTTCTCTGGAGAATCTCAACTGCAAGTATTGACTCGATCTAGTCAAGACAGCTTAGCGACGCGGCATCGCTCACAAGGCTGGTGGAATTACATCGTTTCTCCATTTCTTACACGTTCCAACACCATGATGTTAAGGAGTCCCTCTGGATCGGCTCCCGATTTGCCAACTCCAAGTCCGGGAGCGGACATGGCCCGCAAACAACGTGTCAAGGAAATGAGTCCTGGCTTTACACAAGGATCACCCGAATTCGAAGAACCCAAGAGTGGACACACAAGTTTCTGGACAGAAATGAGTCGGTTCGAAGCAGAGCGTGGAAAAAGTGGCCTTGTCTTTGATCGAGGTCTTGACGAGCATCCAAGAGAAGCTATGAGCACAGAGAGCTATAGCCCTCCTAAGCCATTCGAGGGTTTTGGAGAAGCGGCAGAGTATTTCCAGGCGTGCTGGCATGATCAGAACAGTCCAACTCCCTACTTTGACTGTCAGAATCACTCATGTCTGCCAAGACAGATTAGAGCTCTTGAGGATCTTGCGAATACATCTGGTCATAGCGAGGATGTGACCATAGAACCTAACGCTACTCGGGCTGCGGACGAGACCGGAGATCAAAACCTGCCCAAGGCCAAAACCTTCCAACAGGAACCAGCCAACCGCTTTTCGGCGGCTTTCAAGGAAGCCTTTGCCGCTAAAGCTAAGCCTGCTCGTCCGATGAGTGAAACCACAGAAATCGAGGAACTTGACACTACTCCTGAAGTCCAAGAAGCTCACCAGGCCCCAGTTGTTCGAGGTGGCGCAATAGTACCCGCTTCTCAACCATTTGAGGCTAAGGTAGATCCTGTGCGCGCCAAGGAGATAGAGGAGAGTCCGCAACCAGCAAAACCTACTTCAACAGAAATAACGCCCGCTCCGCCAAAAGCAGACCAGCCTGCCAAACGAGTAATTGCTGTAATGCCTCCGGAATATCCTCGACCAGCTTTTGAGCAACCCCTTTCTCCAGAACCTATGCCACCAGTTGCACATTCAGCAGCTCGTCCTGAGAATGCGATCCCCTTGGCTGAGATATCTCGAGAAATTGATGACCCTCCGCCAACGCAGACGACGTACATAGTAAATCACTACCACGGAGATCCTGCTTTATGGAGACATCGTGAACAAACCACTCTGGCAGACTTCGTACCTCAGCCAAGATTTGATCCACCGCCAAGAGCAGAACTTGAAGACAAGAAGAGTCCTGACTCGAAAAAGAAAAATGATCATCCACCTCGATATACCAAAGAAAAGAAATCTTCAAAATGTCGGATGTGCTTCAAGGTCAAACCGAGGACGAAAAAGCAGAAATGGATTCGCGCTGGAATTGCAGCTGGCTTGACTGCTCTAATATTACTGGTAGTCTTACTTGCTGTGTTCCTGACCCGCAAAGGGGATACAATGCCTGTTCAATCACAGTGGCTGAACGTTACTGGATATCCACCTATCCCAACAGGCATTTCCACGATTGTACAGCCTGATATTATATCAGAGAACTCTGGGTGCGTCCAACCATCGACGATATGGGACTGTTCTTTGCCAAAGGAGCAACAGCCGTCCATCGCCCCCAACGCCCCGAATCAACCGAATTTCCGGCTCGAAATCAGATTCCGCAATGGGACTTCTCCGAATGGCACCGCTCTCAATGCTACGAGTGTAAATAGGAGATCGGAGGATGGCTCTCTAAACCCAGTCTCAGCAGGTAGTTTCATCCGGAATCGGCTGCTCCGCGCACGAGACTCTCTCACCAATAGTTTCTACATTGCCTCGCCATCACCGCCAAACCAAGAAGACCAAGTCTTCCTTGGGAACACCACTGACAACAACACTGCCCCTTTCGACGGCGAATACACACCATTTTATATGAGCTTCGAAGACCCCTCCAAGCTCTCATCTTCTCAATTATCCAAGCGCAAGCTCGCGGACCTTCAGAACCTCACCGATCCCTTCCCCGACCTCACAAAGGCAATCCCACCTCCAGATATCAATCCTGATGGTACCGCCGCAGCTGCCAATCTTCTCCCCTTGCCCTCGGCCCAACCTCTCCGCCTCTACAACCGCGGTCTAACAACCGAACATTACGGTTTCTATACCTACTTCGAACGTTCCATTTTCCTCAAATCCACCGCCCTCGTCAACGCTTCTTCCCCCATTGGCGAAGTTCCGGACGATAAGGACGGAGGAGCAAACGAGAACGCAGCGACAGTCCGCTGCACCTGGGCCCAAACCCGCTTCCTAGTCCAAATCTGGACCAACAAGGGAAACGCGGCGTCTCTCCTCCAAAGCCCAAACTCTACCAATAGCAGCACACCCCCTCCCAACCAAAACAACCCGCAGAACCTCACCTCATCCTCCGCGAACGATTTCCGCCGTCCCGGCTCTTTCCTCTATCCCGTAACCATCACCCTCGACCGCCACGGCGGCGACATCACCAAAAAACTCATTTACTGCTACGGCCTCGATCAGCACGAACACATTCTTCTAGAGCAGAAGAAGGTGCAGCTTGAGGACCGCGCGTTTGGCGGCGGGCTGGTGAACCCGGCGCTCGGGCCTTTTGGGAACGTGAATGTCAGTCGCGCGGATGGTGGTCCCGGGGGGATCGATGGCGGCGGTGGCGGGTGTGGGTGTGTGTGGAGGAATTTCGGGGGTGGTTGAGCCCGGGGGGGAAGGTTTCGGGAGTGGTAGGGTTTAAGGGGCAGAACAGTTTCGATGAAGCAGAAAGTATATGCATAGCCGGGGGCACGTGGAAACATGTCATTAGAAAACCCCCCTTTTTCTTTTTTCTTACATAGACGAATACATCAACCCAACCCTTTTAAGACTTCGTCACCCGCGTGAAGAAAAATCGTCCTCGTCTGTTTCCAAAAGATCTCGGAGATTCCCAGCACCAGCTAGCGAAGACTGAGCAATTGCAAAGGTAAGGTAAGGCTCGGCCTCGAAAAGAATGCCCTTTTTCCGTCTGATTGTTCTGCGATGCGGGAGGTTATTTTTTTTTTTAAAAAAAAAAGGGGGGAGTTCGTTTTATGTACAATATGTCCGCACGGTTGGCGTTGAGTGAGATATTTCTATTCGGGACATTCACGGCAGTTATATCTATATCTATATCTATATCTATATCTATCTATCTCTATCTCTATATCTATCTATATCTATATCTATTTATACCTATATCTATATCTATCCTTGGGCTTGGGGCTTGGGCTTGGGGCTTGGGGCTTGGGGTTGGGGTTGGGGTTGGGCTTGGGCTTGGGGTTGGGCTTGGGATTAGGATTAGGATTAGGGGCACATATCGACCCAACCCAACCCAATCCAAAATTAACCCAAAACAAATTAACCCAACCCAACCCAACCCAACCCAACCCAACCCAACCCAAAACAACCAAAACGAAGAAAATAAAATCCACAGCGACGACGACAATATAAAGATTTTTATCTACTCTACTGTATCCCTTCATTGCGAATGTGCCCCGTGTGTGAATTTTTTCGATTTTTTTTTGAGGGGGGGGAGGTGTCGTTGTATTTGTGTTTGTATTTGTATTTGTGTTTGTGTTTGTATTTGTGTTTGTGTGTTGGACTTGTGTGTTGGACTTGGGGGGTTTGTGGGTTTGTGGGGGAGGCGGGGATTGGGGGAGATGGGGAGAGGGGGGTTGTGAGGTAGGTGGGGGGGTGGGGGGAGGTTTTTTTGGGGAGTGAGATGGGGGGAGGGGTTTTTTGGGGAGTGAGATGGTGGGGGGGGTGGGTTGGGGTGGGGTGGTGATGGTAAGAAGTGATAGTGAGAAGTGGTGGTAATGGTAGATTATGATAGGCATGGGAATAAATAATAGATTTGGTGATAGATATGGACAAGAAAGTTAGGTTATCGGTTTATTTACTGTTTTTGCATACCGTCAAAACCCCCCTCCGTTTCCAAAACCAAGTCTTTGCTCGTGTAATGGTTCGATAGACGCTCGTCCTCCTCACTCACCCCCCACTACTTCGGCAGCGCCAACAACGCAAACGTCCCGCCCTGCGCCGGCCTCGCCACAAACTGCGGAATCCCATTATTATCCCCCGTGACCGTATCATACAGATCCGGAAACGCCCGATTAATCGGCGTTTCATTGATAAACGCCGCGAGTTTGCTAATCGCCTGCGCCTGCGTGCTCTTGGACGCGACGGCCGCGGCGAACATCTGCCAGTCGTCCTTGGTGTAGCTGTGGCGCGTGTCGAGCGGGACGCCGTACTTGTTGCTGATGGTGGGGTAAAAGGCCGATTGCATGTCGTAGATGGACTGCGGGACGAGGTTGAGGCCGAGCTCGCGGTCCGAGTATAGGTTGTACAGGAGGCCGAAGGTGTCGTTGGCGCCGTAGTTGAGGGCCGTGTGTGGCGGGTTGGCGTTGTGCGCGACGCCGAGGTCTTGCCACTGGGTGATGTAGCTGTGGGCGATGGCGGTGTAGTTGGCGCCGTCGGCGGCGTTGCCGGTGAGGTTGGCGATGACGGCCATGGCTTCGATGCCAATCATGCCTTTGAGGGCCAGGTCGGTTTGGTTGGCGAGGGAGCCGGCGAAGTCGTCGGTGGAGATTTGGTTGGCCGGGTAGAGGGCTTCTTGGATCAGGTATTGAGTCCATTGCTGGAGGATCTTGTAGTGCTGGGTTAAATACGCGGTATCTTGCTTGCGCTGGGCGTAGGCTAGGGTCATGATGAGCATGTTGCCGCATTCCTCGAGGGGCTGTTGTTCGTCGTTTCCGAGGGGGTGGCCGGTGGCGTTGGGGTAGTGGCTGCCGAGATCGTGCATTGAGTACTGGTGCGGGTATTGGCCGGCCTCCTGGTTCTCGAAAAGGGGGTCGAGAAGGAGTTTCAAGAGGCCTGGGTTGCCGTAGAGGAGAATGGGGTGGAAGGGGAAGATGATATCGACAGTCTGGGTGTTTCCGTCCGAACTGATTTCCTTGAGGAATATATATGTCTTGGTAGGAGTTCCAACGAGCTGGGTAGCAGCAAAAGCGTGACGAGCCGCAAGGGATGTGATCGTGAGGTAGTCCTGGCCTCCAGCGGCGACAGCGTCAGTCTTGAGTTGGCTGTCAAAATTCGACTCGGACGTGGCATAGTCGTTGTAGAAGAAAGACAAAGCAGCGAGGTCGGTGGAGTAGTAGCTGGTCCACAGAGACGGCAGGGACACGATTCCGTTTGCACCGTCAAACTGGATCGCTTGCTGTTGAGCGAGACCAATGACGAACAGGGTGCTGACCGCCGTTGTCCCAACAGAACCAAGGTCGACCGCAAGACCGAACACAGGGTAGGCATTTTGAATGGCCCGGTAGTTGGTGTCCTGGGTGTCGGGAAGCTTTCCGTTGGTGGCAAAGTTGGTTCGAACCGAGGTGTCTGCACCGGATTGGTAAGTGAGATTGGCCACGTTCTTTGTCGCCCAGTAATAGTAGCCGTAGTCGGTCTGATCGGCAGTCTCAGAAAAGGCCAACTGAGTCTGCCTGTACACTCGGTGGTAAGCAGTGCCGCCTTTTACGGCGGTGGGAAGTGGTGTAGAGCCGGAGCTCGTCGACTTGGGATCCTTGGTCTTGGTTTTCGACTTCTTGTCGGTAGCATCTGTAGACGCCATCGTCGACATCGTTGTAGGCGTCGAGCTGCTGGTTGCGTCTGGGGCAACACCATAGTCCCATTGCGCGATAGCGTTTCGGTCTCCGGAAATCCATTCTACGTACACGTTATCCACCGCTGCCACGCATCGAGATTGGATCGCTTGAGCTACTAACCAGCAGAAATATCAGCGTAGACCTGGACGTTATGCCCAGCACCGTCCATGGACGCCACCTCGACGTCGAGGTAGGAAAATGGCAACGATTGCCTCTTCATATCGTTTGGCGTCACTGGCGAAAGGAAGGTTATGTTCATGCTGACCATGCCGCCCACCGTCATCGTGAACATGCTTCGGGTTGACGTATATTCGAACGCCGTCTGGGTGACTGCATCTGGACCCGGCGATCCCATCCAGGTGTAGATGTGGCCATCCACACGAACCATACCGGCCCATGCCGTGATCTGATTCCTATCGTAGCCGTCAGCCAAGCGCGCCAGCTCTCCAGGAGTTGACACGTACGCCCAAAACTGCGGCCATTGACCGGCCAAATAACCTCCGTTCCCTCCATCGCTGCCGCAGTCAAGCCATGTGCTCAAATATGGCGATCGGACCGCTAGAGGGATAGCCGGGGGTCGCGCCGGGGTGAAGGTTGACACGGCACTGGAAAGGTCGAGGACAGAGGCGAGCAGTGCGGCACCCGTTAGGAGTTTCATCTTGGCAAGACCGTGATAGCTTTTGGCGGTGGCACTTCCCAATTCCGGGGGCAAATGCCCAGTCCTTTATAGACATGGCAGAGAGAGATGAGTGGGGTCAACGCTGAACCGCCAGTGTGCAGGGCTCACACGTCTTCTCCTCTGGGAAACCGGTAAGACGAATCTTACCTTCGGAGATGTGAAGTGTCATCGGATGATGTGCGGATCAGATGTTTTCATTCGTCAGTTGACGCTGGCCTGACCCCTGGCGGTCTTTGGAGAACAGACAAGGAACCGACTCTCTCTACCTTTTGGTTGATATGTCGATACGTGGGTTGCAATGTTTGGTGGGATCTCACCAGCCACAGTGATCAGATCATGACTCCGGGCAGACCGGGGGAAGCACAACCTTGCACTTCGCAGACACTCGGGCTTCTGGCATGAGACCATGGAAGGAAACGTTTTGCCTGGGGAACCCTGCCTGCATACTACAAATGCAGGTGCCTCGATTCAGGGCGGGGATGCTAAGGTACCTTACTCTCTAGTGAGGTGTTATCATTCGGGAGCGAAGGTATGATACCAAGAGGCTAATGGAAGGTCCGCTTGATTCTCTAGGTAGAGTAAGATGAAGAGAACCTCCTTTACGACTAAGGTACCACAGTCAACCAATGATGATTAGAAATGCCGCAGTCAAGGAATAATGCAATTATGCAAGCATAAGGTAGGTAAGGTA